>Ga0114962_10001517_pt1 | contig 19990 bp, 21 predicted proteins | sample C_130820_MF_Meta_FD_87017 | JGI IMG/M metagenome (GOLD analysis project Ga0114962, IMG submission 87017) | Freshwater microbial communities from Lake Croche, Canada to study carbon cycling - C_130820_MF_MetaG | ecosystem: Environmental > Aquatic > Freshwater > Lake | place: Lake Croche, Canada... | reverse complement strand
TATGGTTAAACCATCTTTATCAATTTTAATTAATTCCTTGCCCCAAAGTATCCAAAATAAGGAACGTCCAACTTTATAAGCATAGTATACCCAAAACACTAGGAAAATAACAACAATCAATTTTTCTTGTTGGTTTAATTTCAAGGTGTTAAACGCCCAAAGCATCGTAAACCCAATCACCATCCACATCGAAAACCAGGCACTCATCAATCCTTTGTGCCAAAATACATTTTCTGGCGCAATTACAATGGTTGTCTTATTTCCTGCATCTTTAAAACTTGTGCGTGTACCTATAAATTTCATGCCTTTTAAATTATGTTTAGAATTTCTGTACTACTTCCGTTAAATGTTACGCATTCTCCTACTTGTTTCCCTAGCAATAATTTAACCAATGGTGCATCCATTCCTAAAGCAAATAGTGTTTGGTCAACATTCGTAATTTTCCCCAAACCAATCGAAACGTAAAAATATCCTTTATCTGTCTGTAGCAGACTCCCAAGTTGTACCTTCGTATGTACTGTATCGGTTTGTATACGTAAAAATTGCTGCTGTAAAACGAGTAACTGATTTATTTGGTGTGTCAATTTTTCCTGCTCCAATTGTGCCATGGAAACTGCTGTTTCGTGCTTATCGCCAGCAGAACTCTTCGTGTCTTCACTCGCCACTGCAGCATAACTATTCGTTAAAATAGCTTTGAGCGCTATAATACGTTGGGTTAATTCTTCTTTTAGGGCTGAATGTGCTTCTAATTTCGTCATGTAATTTACGCAATAAAAAGTTTACGTGCCATAGGTCCCAAGTTAAATAGAGCGTCCAAAATAGATAAATCTCCTTCAAACGAATGCTTGTCTTGAAACACTTGAAAATACTGGTATTCATTCCTATACGGATGTTCAGTATAACCAAAACGATAATCTGCACGAAGGGTATCCATCGGCACAAACGCAGAAGAACATACATACGAATAGGGGAGTTCAAGCCATGTTTGAATACGTTCCATAATGTGTAGATCAAACCCTACTAAATCCGAGGTAGGTTGGTAGATAAGCATTTTTACTTCATCTCCATAATGGTCAAAATAAGCAGCATGTTTATACGCACTTTCTATTGCACGCCAATGGTCTTTTCGCCAATCTTTAGCATCCGAAACTAATATGTCTTTCGTAGCAGTTTTGGAACCATTGGGTTTAATAACCGGAACCGATAATTCCATGACACCATTTGCAGTTGCTATTCTGGTTCTATTACGAATACTTTGCTTTACAAAATGTTCATGTATCTCAAAGATAAAGGAGGTTTCAGCAATTAAATCTTTGTAATACGAAATACTTCCAAAATATGCTATTGGAAAGACTGCAGACATTACTTGATGAATTTTAAAATACGATCGTATCGAATGTTGGTAAAGAAATTCAAATTACTCAATGGAGATTTAGACAACCAAACAACCGATGCTTTTCCAACGATATGATCTTCAGGAACAAATCCCCAAAAACGTGAATCCGCAGAGTTATATCGATTATCTCCCATTAACCAGTAATAGTTCATCCCAAACTTATAGGTAGAAGTAACCTTACCATCAATGCTAAATGTTCCGTTTTTCTCACGTAAAGTATGTCCTTCATACGCAGTTATAATACGACGATATAAAGCAATATTTTTCGGTGTTAACGTTACTACAGAACCTTTGACAGGAATCGTAATTTTCTCAAAATTCGCAACCGAGTTTCCATGATCAACATCACGTGGGAAATAACGAAGATTTTCCATTTTTTCTACCAATGTAAATCCAGAACGCAATGCTTCTTTTCTTCGAGCGAACTCTGAGCGAGTTGGAACATTCAATGTAAATTTAGCACCAGGAAAATCATGTTTCAACTTACGCAATTCAGCACGAGTTAAATTCATTTCCAGTTCCATGGTATTTCCATTATCACTTAGGATAGAATAATCCCCTCGCCAGCCCCTTACTGGATCAGATTCCGTATCGGATGGTTCTAAACCATATTGTTCATACATCATGTTTGTAAAAGAAGAGGTAGAACCGGTATTTTGAAAATTGGTAACCGTATATTGTAAATTTTGATTTTCCGCTACAAATGCTTTTTTACCATTGATATATAAAATGGAATTGATAATTTCAAGTTTATCTCCAGGTATCCCAACACATCGTTTGATATAGTTTTCACGTTTATCCACAGGGCGATATATCAAACCATAATGTTTGATCATTCTTCCTTCGCGATGATCCATTGCTACTTTATCTACCGCTAGCATTTTACGTGCTTTGGCTTTCCAAGAAGAAAGATGATGAATGAATTCCTCCCCTTTTGTTGCCATTATACGAGCAGTTGCATTAGTATAAGCTGTTTGATATACTTGGTTTGGATTAGCACGTAATGCAGGATTGCTGGTTAAAATACTATCCGCAATACTACGCATAAATGCATCTCGACCATATTTTTCAAAAAACATACGTTCTGCTTCATCAATTAAGATTCCATGGTAATCATGTCCCATCAACCCATAAGGCATACGTGGATCAAATACAGCCGTATCTCCAGAAGGATAATTAAAAACGACAACATCGTTACGCTTCACCTTACCTAAACCTGGAAGTCGCGTATAATTAATGGTTTCGATATCGGAATACGACTTAACATTGATAAATGGAATGTTATTATGAACCAAAGGAAAAGATACCGGAGTAACAGGAACTTTGCTTCCATACGCTAATTTGTTTACAAATAAGAAGTCACCGACCAACAATGTTTTTTCCATCGAACCAGTAGGAATCTGAAACGGTTCAAAAACATAGGTACGAATGATACTTGCTGCAACTAAGGCAAACAAAATCGTATCTCCCCATTCTTTGTACGTTGATTTTTGTCCCGTTTTATCTTTACTGAAAAACCCAAAAATAAAAGCAACTACATGACCGAGTAATGGAACTGCCAAAAACAAAACAATATGATCTCCTATACGACGAGCCTCTACATCTTTCGGATTTGCCCAATTCGTTGGGGAAACAACTTCGCTATCTTTTAATTTTGCTAACAATAGGTAAGGAAAAAATATTCCTTGTAAGGTATCTTGCCAGGAATATCTTCCAAATTTTCGAATGTAACTTACATTGACAACGGCCCACATCCAAATGTGTATACCAGGAAAAATGAGTAATAAAGACCACCAAGGCTTATTAATTCCAATTTTAAATGCAACATAGTAATTGTATCCAGGAACCAATGCTTCCCAAGATTTACGACCAGCTTTCTCAAAACTTGTCCACCACATCGCTAGGTATGGATGTACAAGTAAGAATAAATAAAAATAAAGTACGTTCATAATGAATTTGTTGATGAATTACATTTCTTTTAACATATCTGAAATGGTAAACATCCCTTTTTTAGTAACTATCCATTCGGCAGATAAAACAGCGCCCAACGCAAAACCACGACGATTATGCGCTTGATGTGTAATCGAAATCGTATCAATAGGAGAGGAGTACGCTACAGTATGTGTTCCTGGTACATCTGGAATACGATGTGCCACCACACCTAATTGTCCATCTGCTGTATGCGGAACTTCACCTTCAGCACACACCCATGAAAAGTAGGAATGATTATTTTGAATAATATCATTAGCAAGAGAAATCGCCGTTCCACTTGGAGCATCCACTTTTTGTGTGTGATGTATTTCGTCAATGGATGGTTTATATTCAGAATAAGGACTTAATAATTGTGCCAACTTTCGGTTTAAATCAAAAAATAAGTTAACACCAATACTAAAGTTACTTGCATACAACAAGCTTCCATTTGTATCCGCTATCATTTTCTCTACCTCCTTAATTTGATCATTCCAACCAGTAGTACCAACAACAATAGGCGTATTATTATCTAATGTTTTTTTAATATGTTCCAATGCTAAATTTGGTTTTGTAAATTCAATAACTACATCCACCATATCAATATCTTTCACTGTCAAAGGAAAAACACTATTAGATTTAAATAAGATTTCGTGACCACGCTCAACGGCAATTTCTTCAATCGCTTTTCCCATTTTTCCATAACCTACTAATCCTATTTTCATATTTTTTCTATTACGTAAAACATTTTTATATTTTTCGACCTAAATATAAGATTTTCTTCTCGATTTAGGTTTCGGTTATTTTTAAAAATGCGATTTTTTAACTTTCTTTCGATAGAAACTCCACTAATTGAAGTTAAAAGTAAGTTGAACTCCTGCTGTTCGTTGTAGGTAAGTAGGTTGAACGTGTAAGCTTATATTGGGACTTATATCAAAATGAAGAAAGTGAGCATCAATCGAAGCTTCTATAATTTGTAATGCATAAACACCACCAACCAAAAGTCCAAACATCGTCCGTTTTCTGACAGCACTTTCGTGCAATATAATTAAATCGTTAGCAGTGTAATTCGCCCATTTATAAGCAATTAATGCACTGTTCTTTTCTCGATTATAATATTCTGTACGTATTTCACTTTCCGTACGAATGGCATCTAAAAATAAACTCCCAGTACCAAGTAGCGAAGCATAAATCAATGGAACTTTCCAATATGCCCCATACCGACCTTTTGGACTATAATACTGATTGTAAACTTGTCCTGCACCAGGAATAACCAATGACCAAAAAGCTGCTTTCTTTGGAGTATGAGCTCTTAATTGAATTGAATCTTGGGGAGTTCGTTGTCCAAAAACATTAAAACAAATAAAAATAAAAATGAAAAGGATTATTTTCATTTATTCAATATTTCTATAATACGATTTAAATCCACTTCTGAATTGAATTGAATAGTAATTTTTCCAGAGCCATTAGACGCCTTTTTAATTTCTACTCTCGTAGAAGTTTTATCGGAATAGCGATTACAAAAATCACGTTGTGCCGAATTAATAGAGTGCATAGAAGGGGAAGATTTTACTGGTGGTATTTTTGATATAGAAATACCATCACGAATCAAAACTTCTAATTCACGCACAGATAATTGCTCATCTAATACACGTACGTGCAACTCCAATTGTAATTCCTCATCACCGGCAGACACCAATGCACGCGCATGTCCCATTGATATTTTTCCATCACGAACAGATTTTTGTATCTCAGCAGGTAACTTCAACAAACGTAAATGATTTGTTATGCTTGATCTGCTCTTCGCTATTTTTTGACTCATTTGTTCTTGCGTTAACGAACACTCTTCAATAAGTCGTTGGTACGAGAGAGCAACTTCAATCGCATTTAAATCTTCACGCTGAATATTTTCCACCAATGCCATTTCTAACATCTCTTGGTCATTCGCTACACGAACATAGGCAGGTATTTCTGTCAAACCAGCGATTTGAGATGCTCTAAAACGACGCTCACCTGAAATAAGTTGGTATTTACCTCTACCTGTACTACGTAAAGTTAAAGGTTGAATAATTCCATGAACTTCAATACTTCTACTTAATTCTTCTAATGCTTCTTGCTCAAAATGTGTACGAGGATTAAAAGGGTTAGCTTCAATATCTTTAATTGAAACCATAGAAACGGAACCGATAAAGTTCTTGTCGTCAGCATTAGATCTGTTTGATAAATCCGGAGCATTTTCCAAAAGAGCCCCTAAACCTCTACCTAGTCCTCCTTTTTTCTTCTGTTCAGCTCCCATATTATAAAGAAATTGTTTTATCGTTGTTCGATATATTTGTTAAATCGTTCTTTTGTAAAATTTCACGCGCAAAATTTAAATAATTGATAGCTCCTTTGCTTGATGCATCATGCATAACTATGGTTTCTCCAAAACTAGGAGCTTCAGCAAGTTTAGTAGAACGGTGAACTACCGTTTCGAAAACTAATTCTTGAAAATGTGCTTTAACTTCATCTACCACTTGATTTGCAAGTCTTAAACGTGAGTCATACATGGTTAATAAAATTCCTTCTATTTCTAATTTGTCATTTAATCTTCCTTGAACAATTTTAATGGTATTTAGTAGCTTACTTAACCCTTCTAATGCATAATATTCACATTGTACTGGAATAATTACAGAGTCTGCTGCTGTCAAGGCATTTAAAGTGATTAATCCTAAAGAAGGGGAGCAATCTATAATAATGAAATCATAGTCATCACGAACTTTATTCAAGGCGTTTCTTAACATGAATTCGCGATTCGGGAGGTTAATCATTTCTAATTCAGCACCAACCAAATCCATATGAGAAGGTAAAATGTCTAAATGTGGATTTTCAGTATGAATAATAATATCACGTGGATCAACATCATTAATTAGACATTCATACAAGTTACGCGTATTTTTAGGATCTAAACCAACACCTGAAGTTGCATTTGCCTGCGGATCAGCATCGATTAATAAGGTTTTTTTCTCCAATACACCTAAACTTCCACTCAAATTGATTGAAGTAGTTGTTTTTCCTACACCACCTTTTTGATTCGCAACAGCAATTATCTTACCCATTTCTTTGAATTTTGACTATAAAGATAAACTATTCGTTAACGAAATGTAATGATTTTAGGCAAAATAGTTATTAACTTTAATTGTTAGAAATCTAAATTATAGGCTATCAAACGTAAAAGAATCGTCTGATTTATCATTTCTTACAAAGGAATCTGTTCTAAAATCTCCGGATTCATTTAACTCATTTAATTTATCCATAATTTCATCTAATCCTTCTTTAAATTTCGCGAAATCTTCTTTATACAAAAAAATCTTATGCTTTTGAAAATATTCTCTACCATCTTCAAAAACTTTCTTACTTTCTGTTAATGTTAAATACAACTCATTTCCTTTCGTCGTTTTAATATCAAAAAAGTAAGTTCTTTTGCCTGCTTTTACAGATTTGCTAAATACCTCGTCATTACGATCATTTCTTTTTTCGTATTCCATAACCTATAGATTAAAAGTTAATAAAAAATTAGTTAGCTAATTAAGTCCTATTTAAGTTATAAATATACAGCTTAATTTTGTTTGTCAATGCCTTAATATACTAGTTTTTAAGCTAATTAATATAAGTAACATGGACTTTACATGCTAATAACGTAAAACAGTTCAGTTGGTTGTTTATTTTTTCCTAGGACGAGGAATAACCGGCGTGTGAACACCTCCACCACCAGGTGCACTTTTATCGGATGGATCCACCCATTCATTCGGTACTTCTACTTCAATTGTTTTGCCTGTAGCCGGATCAATTGTGGTTTGCTTAAATGTTTGTTTATCTGGTGAATTAACTCCAATCACATCTTCTTTTAACACCCATTTTTCTTCTTCGAATACATATGCATCATGCGACATGTCAGGAACGTAATATTCATAAAATCCTGTCATTGAAGGTGATTCAGGGGAAAGATGGTCGAAGATTATGCGTTCTAAATTCATTTCATATTTCAAACTCATCATCGATTTTTTTGAATATTCAAAACATACTCGTCGTTTTACTTCCAGCTTATTTTTAAAAATCAAATCTCCAAATTTTACATGTGTCCCATGAATGCTTATTACATCGATTAATTTAGAATGACTCAAAGTTCCATTACTTCGCCAACCAAGTAATGTATATATTTTTTTGGATCCTTTTTCGACGGGGATTATTTTGTAATAGAGAGCGCCATACCAGTTATTTTCGGTCAACACATCCTGTGACATAGGAGAAACAGTGTTTTTCTCTAAAAATTCAATTACTTTATTTTGATGCTTTCGTTTACCTTTTCGTACTAAAAAACAATAAAAACGATTCGAAGCATCTTCCATTTCAACATTCCAACAATAAAGTCTAAATGCATTATCAGGACTTGTAATGCTTCCTAAAGATGTTAAACTTTCAAAAGGATATTCATAGGAATCGGAATATTGAATCGTTTCTAATAAATAATTCCTAAAAATAGCATTCGCTTTATTTCGATCTTGGTCTGTCTTAGATTTCCGAAGTGTATTCAAAAAAATAGCCAAGCGCTTTTCACGATTGGCTAATAATGTATCTTTTTGACTAAAAAAAAATGTAACTATAAGACATAAAAGAAGGGTAAATAATGCTTTCATGCCTTTAGAACGTAGATTAAATAAATTTAGTATTATAAATGCATGAAATCTTTTTTTGCTAATAATTCATCTTCGGATTCATTATGGTTTGGATCATCTACACAACAATCTACAGGACAAACAGCTGCGCATTGTGGTTCATCATGAAAACCTACACATTCTGTACATTTATCCGTTGCAATGTAATAAACATCCATATCTACCGGTTCGAAAGCATTTTGCGCATCAATTTCATCGCCATTCAATGTTGTAATCATTCCTTTTAAAGAAGTCCCATCCGAATATCTCCATTCAGCACCTCCTTCATAAATGGCATTATTTGGACATTCTGGCTCACAAGCCCCACAATTAATGCATTCATCGGTAATCATTATAGCCATAACTAGTCTTTTATTTTTTTGCAAATATAATATCCTTTTAGAAATTAAAAAACTAACAAAGTTCTTTAATTTCATTCATTATTTTAAATGCAAATTTATTTGCATTTTCTTCAGTATTGCTTTCAGAGTAAATTCGAATGATTGGTTCTGTATTACTCTTTCGAAGATGTACCCATTCATCGCCGATATAGATTTTTACGCCGTCTAAAGTATCAACTTCTTCATTTTTATATTTTTCAGCCATTTTGCTTAAAATAGCATCCACATTTATCGAGGGAGTTAATTCAATTTTATTTTTAGAAATCGTATAGGTTGGATAAGAATCTCGCAATGCAGAACATTTCACCGCTTTTTTTGCTAAATGGGACAAAAATAAAGCTATCCCTACCAATGCATCACGTCCATAATGGGAAGCAGGATAGATTATCCCTCCATTTCCTTCTCCTCCAATTACTGCATTTTGCGCTTTCATTTTCGAAACAACATTTACCTCACCAACTGCAGCTGCAAAATAGGAGAGACCACGAGCTTCCGTAATATCTCTGAGTGCTTTTGTAGAAGACATATTAGAAACCGTAGTGCCAGGTGTATGAGATAATACATAATCCGCTACAGCTACTAATGTATACTCCTCGCCAAACATAGAACCATCTTCGCAAACCATCGCCAAGCGATCTACATCTGGATCAACTGTTATTCCTAAATCTGCACCAACTTCTTTTATTTTTTCAGATAAATCCGATAAATGTTCTGGTAATGGTTCAGGATTATGAGGGAAATGACCTGTTGGGTCACAATATAACTCAGTAATCTTGCTAACCCCCAATGCTTTTAAAAGCGCTGGAACAAAAATTCCACCAGTAGAATTCACTGCATCTACTACTATCGAAAAATCAGCGTTTTTAATAGCTTCTATATCTACTAATTCTAAATTTAAAACAGCATCAATATGTTTTTGTAAATAAGAATCATTGTTAGTAATTACACCTAAATCATCCACATCCGCAAAATCAAAAGCTTCTTGTTCTGCAATTTGTAATAATAACTCTCCTTCAATCCCTGAAATAAATTCTCCTTTTGAATTTAATAGCTTTAAAGCGTTCCATTGCTTTGGATTATGGCTTGCTGTTAATATAATTCCTCCTTGCGCTTCTTCTAACGGAACAGCAATTTCAACGGTTGGAGTAGTAGATAACCCTAGGTTAATAACATCGATACCTAAACCAATTAAAGTACTACTTACCAAATCTGAAATCATTTGTCCTGACAAACGTGCATCACGACCAATAACAACTTTTATTTTCTTCCCCGGATACTGATTTTTTAACCAAGTTCCATAAGCAGCAGCAAACTTAACGGTGTCAATAGGTGTTAGTCCATCGTTAACGTTACCGCCAATTGTACCTCTGATACCTGAAATAGATTTAATTAATGTCATACTACTTATTTTTCAAAAGACTTTTTCAAAGCAATCATTTTAATACAGGCAATTGCACATTCAATTCCTTTATTTCCATGTTTTCCACCAGAACGATCGATTGATTGTTGTAAGGTATTATCCGTTAAAACACAAAAGGATATTGGTGAATTATACTCCAACATAACTTTCATGATGCCATCCGTTGCTCCTTTACAAACAAAATCAAAATGTTTCGTCTCTCCTTGAATAACAACGCCAATTGCAATCACACCATCCACATCTGTTTCATCCAACATCCATTGAGCAGCTAAAGGCAATTCAAAAGCTCCTGGAACATGACGAAGTAGTATGTTACTTTCGGGCACATTGTTCTCTAATAAAGCTTGTTTAGCTCCCGCTAACAAATTATTAGTAATAGAATCGTTCCATTCAGAAACAACGATGCCGATTTTAAAATCGGCAGCGTTTGGTATTGAGTCTTTGGAATAATTAGATAAATTCTTTAAAGAAGTAGCCACAATTATATTCTATTTTTAGTTCTAGCAATATATTTATCAATCGATTTAGAATTCGAGAAATTTAAATAATTTCCCTTAATACGAGTATACAACTCGTTTGCTTCTTCATAATTTTTTAATTCTTCAGCTACTAAACCAGCCTTAAATAAAAAAGATGGAGTAGTTAATTCATTTTCATTTTGTTCAGCCGCTTCTAAATATAAATCTAATGCTTCTTGGTATTTACCTAATTCAGAATTGCAATCCGCTTGTAATCCTAATTTATAAACTGAAACATAGGTGTCATTTACATCCACATCTTCTAATTCTTTTAGTGCTTTTTTAAAATCACCTTTAGTCATATATTGACGTGCTAATATAAATTGAGCAACTTCACCACCTTGTTTGCCATCGAATTTTTTAACTACTGGCTCTAATTCATTAATTGCAGCATCCGTTGAATCTTTTGCAGCTAAGTTTAAACCTCTATAATAAGATTCTTTAGATTTTTCATTACTTGGTGCCCAAACAAATTGACGATAAGCAAAGTACAATACTAACAATCCAAGAATTGAACCGATACCATAGGTTGCGAAACGAAGGTTTTTATTCGTTTGTAACTGACCTTTAAAGTCATTTAAAGAAAATTTTTCTAGCATAATTGCGATATTTTGTATGCAAAAATAATATTTTTTTAAAAGTATATGGGAAATTAAAAGAATAAACCAAACAAGATACTAACAATCCACATGTGTATTTTATACATTTGTAAATAAAAATATCAAAAATTGAAGTAAAAACTAAATGTATAGGAATATGAAATTGCTTGAATTTATCTTAAAAACCAACCAAATTTCGGAAAAATCGATCACTAACACCATACAATTACTAAACGACGGTGCAACTATTCCATTTATCGCGCGCTACAGAAAAGAACTTACTAATAATCTAGATGAAGTTCAAATAACAGATATTAGAGATTGTATTAAAAAATATGAAGAATGTATCCTTCGTCAAAAAACTATTTGTAAAGCAATCGAAGAACAAGGTAAATTAACCTCTGAACTTCAAGAAAATATTCAAAAATCATTTGATTTAGCACTTTTAGAAGATATTTATTTACCATTTAAACAAAAAAGGGTAACTCGTGGAGAGAAAGCTAAAAAATTAGGGTTAGAACCTTTAGCTAAAATCATCATGAGTCAAAATGGAGAAGATCCGTTTCAAATTGCTACAAAATATCTTCGACCTGAAATAGAAAATGAGGAAGTTGCTATTCAAGGTGCAAAAGACATTATTGCAGAATGGATGAATGAAAATATCCATGTAAGAAGTAGATTACGTAATTTATTCAAGCGTAAATCCACAGTTACTTCGCATATAATGAAAGGTAAAATGCTAGAAGGAGAGAAATTTAAAGATTATTTTGAATTTTCTGAAGGGATTACAAAGATACCTTCTCACCGATTTCTAGCTATTTATCGTGGTGAAAGGGAAGGTATTCTGAGTTTAAAAGTACAACCAGAGAAAGAAGAAGCTGTTGAAATATTAGAGCGCTTTTTCGTTAAAACCAAGGATGCTTGTGGACAAATAATCAAAGATGCTTGTAAAGAAGCTTACATGCGTTTATTATCTTCTTCGCTAGAAAACGAGCTAATAAATGAAGCGAAAAGTAAAGCAGATAAAGATGCAATACGTGTTTTTGCTTCAAACCTTGAACAATTATTATTGGCAGCACCGCTTGGAGCCAAACGAATTTTAGCAATTGACCCGGGATTTAGAACAGGATGTAAAGTAGTTTGTTTAGATGAAAAAGGAGAATTACTCTTTAATACAACGATCTTCCCACATGCACCCCAAAATGAAAGGGATAAAGCATCCGCAAAGTTAGGTCAATTAGTACAAATGTATAAAATTGAAGCAGTTGCCATTGGAGATGGTACAGCAGGGAGAGAAACAGAAAATTTTATCCGTAAAGTTAAATTTGATAGAGACTTGAATGTGTATATTGTACGTGAAGATGGTGCTTCTATCTATTCGGCAAGTGCAATTGCACGAAAAGAATTTCCAGATTATGATGTTACTGTTCGAGGTGCTGTTTCAATAGGTCGTCGATTAATGGATCCGTTATCTGAATTGGTAAAAATAGATCCTAAATCAATAGGTGTAGGGCAATACCAACATGAGGTAGATCAGAAAACACTCAAAAATTCCTTGGATGACGTCGTCATTTCTGCAGTGAATAAAGTAGGAGTAGATTTAAATATTGCCTCTTCCTATTTATTACAATACGTTTCAGGTTTAGGACCTGGAATCGCTGAAAATATTGTAAAGTATAGAAATGAAGTTGGTTTATTCAATAATCGGGAAGAATTAAAAAAAGTTAAATTATTAGGAAATAAAGCTTTTGAGCAATGTGCCGGATTTTTAAGAGTTACAGATGGAGAAAACCCATTAGACAATTCGGCCGTTCATCCAGAATCCTACTTTCTCGTAGAAGAAATTGCAAAGAAAACAGCTAGTAATATTTTTGATTTAATTGGAAATGAAAAACTATTAAAAGATCTTAAAGCTTCCGATTTTCCAACTGCCGATGAATTCACTTTTAAAGATGTGCTAAACGAATTGAAAAAGCCTACGAGAGATCCAAGGAAAAAAGCTACTGTTTTTGAGTTTGATACAACTTTAAAAACAATTGCGGATATTAAAACAGGGATGAAAATACCCGGTATTGTAACAAATGTTACGGATTTTGGGGCTTTTGTAAATATTGGAATTAAAGAAAATGGTTTAATTCACAAATCCCGTTTATCTGAAACTTTTGTATCAGATCCATCACTTTTTATTACGATTCATGAGCAAGTAATTGTAGAAGTTCTAGACGTAGATATAGAACGCAAGCGTATAGGATTAAAAAAAGTAAAAAACTAAATCTAGAAATTGAAGACAAAAAAAAAGAGGCTGGATAAATCCAGCCTCAAAAGACAATAAATTAAATAACTTAAAAACTATGCTTGTTTTACGTTAACTGCATTTAAACCTTTTTTTCCTTCTTGAAGTTCGAAAGTTACCTCGTCATTTTCTCTGATTTCATCAACCAATCCTGAAACGTGAACAAAATATTCTTTGTTCGAATCTTCCTCTCTAATAAAACCAAAACCTTTAGTCTCGTTAAAGAATTTTACTATACCTTTACTCATAGGGCAATATTACGAATAAACTCAATAGGTTGTACATAAATCGTTTAATTTATATTAATTATTTTATGTATTTAATTAATCGGTTCTTTTTAATGAGTTATAATATGTTGAATTACAAGGTTTTATTTGTTTTAATTTAAAAATATTTTTTTTCATTTACATCATGTTTCTTTATTACATTTGAAAAAAAGTAGGAGTTATGCTTAGATTTATAACATTATTAAAAAAAATAGGGCCTTACTTTGTAGATGTATGGCAATATTTAGTAATCATTTTATTATTTATTCTGGCTGCAATTTTTTATTTATAATCTTTCAATTACATACATGCAACTAATGTATATTTGTGTTTTATTTAATAAAAATTAGATTTCTTGGACTACAAAATAAATATTTCAATCGTAATTCCTCTCTATAATGAGGAAGAATCCCTAATAGAATTGCATACTTGGATTCAAAATGTAATTCTACAAAATAATTTTTCTTACGAAGTAATTTTTATTGATGATGGAAGTAAGGATAAATCTTGGATGGTTATAGAGCAATTAAAATCTACTGATCCAAATGTACGCGGAATCAAATTTCAACGAAATTATGGGAAATCAGCAGCCTTACAAAAGGGGTTTGAAGCTGCAAATGGAAGAGTTGTTATAACAATGGATGCAGACTTACAAGATAGTCCAAACGAAATTCCAGAATTATTTAGAATGATTACGGAAGAGGATTATGATGTAGTTTCAGGTTGGAAAAAAAGAAGGCATGATCCAATTTCTAAAACATTACCAACAAAACTTTATAATTGGGCAGCAAGAAAATTAACAGGAATTTATTTACATGATTTTAATTGTGGACTTAAAGCATATAAATACGAAGTTGTCAAAAGTATTGAGGTTTATGGAGATATGCACCGATATATCCCACCACTAGCAAAATTTGCCGGATTTAATAGAATTGGTGAAAAAATTGTGGATCATCAAGCAAGAAAGTATGGTGTTACAAAATTTGGCTTAAATCGATTTGTTAACGGACCTTTAGATTTACTTTCCGTAGTTTTTATGGGGCGTTTTGGTAAAAAACCAATGCATTTATTTGGTGCAATTGGAATGGTTTTATTCATTATTGGTTTTGCCTTTGCGTTTTATATGATATTTGACAAACTTTTTTGGCATACAACAGCAAAACACTTAGTCGATAGAACAGAATTCTTTTTGACTTTAGTATGTATGATACTTGGTGTGCAATTTTTTTTAGCAGGTTTTTTAGCGGAGTTAGTAGGGAGAAATTCTTCTACACGAAATGTTTATTTGATTGAAAAAGAAGTGTAAATGTGGTTGCAAGAAATTGATTCAAATTGGACGCTTTTTTTAGACCGTGACGGAGTAATCAATGAACGTAATTTTGATGGGTACATTACAAAAACCGATTCATTTAAATTTACCCTTCATTTTTTAGAAATAATTCCTTTATTAACTAAAGTTTTTGGAAGAATCCTTGTTGTGACAAACCAACAAGGAGTAGGGAAAGGAGAAATGAGTGAAAGCTCGCTTAATAAAATCCATTTTTTTATGACGCAAAAAATTGAACAACATGGAGGGAAAATTGATCATGTTTTTTCAGCAACAAATTTACAGCATGCAATTAACGACAGAAGAAAACCCTTGCCAGCTATGGGACTAGAAGCAAAATCACTATTCCCGTCCATAGATTTTCAAAAATCAGTCATGATAGGAGATACTAATTCAGATATACTTTTCGGTAAAAATCTTGGAATGCGAACAATTTTATTAAAAAGTAAAGAAATAATAACTGTAAATGCTGATTTAGAGATCCTAAATTTCATTGAATTAAAATCCATGTTTAAATCATGAAAAATGTATTACTACTCTTTATAATTTCGTTTTCTAATTTCTTTAATGCACAAAATATTATCGATGATAAGGGAAGAAAACAGGGGAATTGGATAAAAAAAAATCCACAATCAAATGCGATAGATTACACTGGACAATTTAAAGATGATAAACCAGTTGGAACATTTATATATTATTTTCCTTCGGGTAAGAAAAAAGCTGAAATTAATTATCGTACAAATATCATTTCCTATACAATTATGTATCATGATAATGAAGTTATTTTAGCCGAGGGAAAATTTGTAAACCAGCAAAAAGATAGTACGTGGAACATGTATGCTAAATCGGGAAAATTAAGTGTTATTGAAAATTACACGCTTGGTCAATTGGATGGGGAGAGATTGGTATATTATCCTTTAGGTAATTCTGAAACAAAAAAACCACAATTAACACAAAAGCAAACTTATAAAAACGGAAAAATGCATGGTGTACAATTCGATTATTTTGAAAATGGTAAGGTTTGGAGAGAATGTAATTATATGAATGGGGTTAAAAACGGGGAAGAAATCACATATAGTCCTTTTGGAACTATTGAATTGAAAGATTATTATTTTAATGGTGTAAAAAATGGATGGTGTCTAGCTTATGATAGTTTAGGTAAACAAATAGTCGGTAAGGTGTATTACAAGTTGGGAGAACGTTTAGATAGTTTAGGAACGGTAAAATACCTCGCAAAAGTAAAATTAGTGGAGCAAAAGAAAAATGAGGGGAAATCACACGTAGATAAGGTAATTCCTAACCAAAAAAAGAAATGAGATTCGTATTTTTTTGTATTTGCATAAACATTTTAATTACTTCGTGTAAGAAAAATTTAGACATTCCAGTTAAAGAAGATTTTACTACCGATTTCGGGTATTTTGGTTTAAAAAAAGGGAAGTTTATTGAATACGATGTAATACATATTGTGCATGATGATGAAGTTGATATACACGATACTACTTCATTTCGCTTAAAAACAATTATTGGAGATACTGTTACAGATAATCAAGGCCGAAAAGCTTCAAAATATATCAGATTACTTTGGAATGATATTAAGGATGTTTGGGAAATAAAAGATGTATGGACTGCAATCATCGAGGGTAAAAATGCGGAATTAACAGATGAAAATCAAAGAATTATTAAGCTAACATTTCCAATTAAAGAAAATGTTTATTGGAATCCTTCTATCTTTTCCACCTTATCGAATGAAAATTATATGTATAGAAATATACATGCCTCTTTAAAAGGAAAGGATTATTCCTTTGACTCAACCGTTACAGTTTTACAAAATAACTATTTCACTTTGGTAGATTATAAATACCAAACAGAGACATATGCCAAGAATGTAGGTCTAATTTCAAAATATTTTAAAAATTTACGTATTAAAAATTTTGATACATTACAAGTAAAAAAAGGGGAAGAGTGGTTCTATACCATGATTAAATTTGGGGATGAATAGTTTATACTAGAATTATCCGCAACCTTTTTTTAAACATTCATTGACATTGATAAATGTAAATTCTATATTTGCCCAAAATATTTATTTATAACGAATTTACGAATATGCGTAACAAAGGATTTTTTTGGTTTTTGACAATCGTTTTGTCTGCCGTTTGTGTTTATCAATTATCATTTACTTGGGTTTCAAGTTCCGTAGAAGAAAAAGCAGATAAAGAAGCTGTAATTCGAGTTTCAGAATTAGAGAATGAAGCTAAAAAAAATAATGGTGAAGCAGTTTTGCCAAATGGTACAACTATTAATTTTTCAGATCCTGAAAGTTATGAATTAGCAAAAGCCGCATACATCAATCTTATTCTTAAAGAAAAAGCCGATGATAAAGTTTATCCTGTTCTTGGTTCTAACTTCCAAGAGGTTAAAAACAAATCTTTGGCATTTGGTCTTGACTTAGTTGGAGGGATGAGTGTAACATTAGAAGTGTCTGTTCCGGAATTAGTAAAAAGCTTAGCGCGTAATCCGCGTGATTTAAGATTTAAAAAACCATATGATTCAGCACTTCGTATACACTTATCGAAAGGTGGAGACTTCATATTTTTATTTGCTTCAGAATTTAAAAAATTCAACGGAAGTGAAGCTTTAATAGTTCGAGAACTTGCAATTACTGAAATTGAAGAATTAAATAAAAACACATCGAATTCCGATGTTATTTCTTATTTGAAAAACAAAATCACTTCGTCAATTGATGGTGTAGAGCAGATAATGACAAAACGAATTAACCAATTCGGTGTAGCTCAACCAAATATTACTAAAGATTCGAGAACAAATCGTATTTATATTGAACTTCCAGGTGTTCAGGATGAAACTACAGTAGCTAAAAAACTTCAATCAACTGCGAACTTACAATTTTACGAAACGTATGAAAAAAATCAAATTCAACCGTTCTTATCCCAAGCAAACATTCTTTCAACACAACAAGAATTAGTTGTTGAAGCAATAGATACTACTTTACAAGATTCTACAGCACTAGCTAAAAAAGATTCGGTTAAGAAAACAACTCCTAAACCTTTAACTTTTGGCTCGAAAGAAAACAGTTTAGAAACTTATTTAAATGGTGGGGATGGGCCAATAATAGGAACTTGTAAAGTAGAGGATAAAGAAAAAGTAGATAAAATTTTACGTAGAAACGACATTAAAGCTGTTTTCCCAATAGATATGGCTTTTATGTGGTCTTCTAAACCTGAAAAATACGGTAACACAAGAGAAGAAAAATATGTTTTACATGCAGTAAAAATTCCGGAAGGAGGTAAGGCACTTGTAGGAGGTAAAGATGTTAGTAATGCAAATAAAGGATTGGATCAAGCTTCAGGTGCAGTAACTGTTGACTTAAAGATGACTGTTGAAGGTGGAGAGAAATGGGCACAAATGACACAAAACAATGTTGGTCGTTGTGTTGCAATTACAATGGACTCAGTTGTGTATTCTGCACCAAGAGTAAATGAAGCAATTACTCAAGGAAATACACAAATTTCTGGTAGTTTTTCTATTCAAGATGCTGAAGATTTAGCTGGTTTGTTAAATGGTGGAGCATTACCAACTCATTGTGTTATTAAAGAATTAACAAAAGTTGGTCCATCTATTGGATCTGAGAATTCGAAAGCAGGTTTAATTTCTTTCGCATTTGCGTTTTTAGCTGTGTTAATCTATATGTGTATGTACTACGGTAAAGGTGGAATGGTTGCAAATATTGCTTTAGCAGTAAACGTTGTGTTTATTATGGGATGTCTTGCTTCTTTTGGTGCTGTTTTAACTTTAGCTGGTATAGCAGGTATCGTATTAACTATAGGAACTGCCGTCGATGCAAATATCCTGATATTTGAGCGTATACGGGAAGAAATAAAGGCCGGGGTAGGTAATACAGAAGCGATTAATATCGGTTTCAAAAAAGCATTGCCTTCTATTATTGATGCGAACGTAACGCACTTACTAGTTGGTATTATTTTGAAAGTTTTCGGTAAAGGAGAAATGGAGTCTTTTGCTACAACTTTAATTATCGGTATTTTCACTTCATTATTTACAGCAATAGTTATCTCAAGATTAGTAATTACCTTCATGTTAGAAAAAGGGAAGTCTATTTCTTTCAGTACAAATTTCTTGAAAAATGCGTTTCAAAACTTCAATATTGACTGGGTTGGAAAAAGAAAATACTATTACATATTTTCAATAACAGTTACCTTATTAGGTGTATTCTCTTTGTTTAGTAGAGGATTAAAGCAAAGTGTAGAATTTACAGGAGGTAGAACATATTCTGTGAAATTTGAGCAACGCGCTGATATCGAATTAATCCGAAAAAATCTAGAGAAAGTTTTTGTGGAGAATGGAGAAGTTTCATCGATTGATTTGAAAACTAAATCAAGTGAGTATTATGTAGAGATTAATACCAATTACAAGCTAACCAATGATAACGCTAATAAAGAGGTTACAGGTAAATTAGTAGAAGGTTTAAACGCTTGTAAAGAAAAGCTTGGGAAATTTGAAATAAAAGAACAGCGAAGTGTATCTGCATCAATTTCTAATGAATTATGGACGTCATCTGCGATTGCTATTTTGATTTCATTAATTGTAATATTTGCTTATATACGTTTACGTTTCGAAAACTGGCAGTATTCATTAGGTGCAATCATTGGTCTTGCACATGATGCATTTTTTGTAGTATCAATTTTCTCTTTATTACATGGTTATTTACCATTTAGTTTAGATGTGAATCAAGCATTTATTGCAGCGATTTTAACAGTTATGAGTTACTCTATGAATGACACGGTAATTGTATTTGACCGTATCCGTGAGAATTTAAGAGCTAAAAAAGAAGGTGAAAATAGAGAAGACATAATCAATAAATCGTTAAATACTACCTTAAGTAGAACATTTAATACATCGATGATTTTATTCTTAGTAATCTTAATCATGTTTATTTTTGGTGGACCTGCAATTAAAGGATTCTTGTTTGCGATGTTAATCGGAGTAGTTATAGGAACATACTCTTCAATTTGTATTGCAACACCATTGTTGATTGACTTAAATAAAAAAGCTAAAAAATAATTAATATAAATATT
>Ga0114962_10001514_pt1 | contig 20002 bp, 2 predicted proteins | sample C_130820_MF_Meta_FD_87017 | JGI IMG/M metagenome (GOLD analysis project Ga0114962, IMG submission 87017) | Freshwater microbial communities from Lake Croche, Canada to study carbon cycling - C_130820_MF_MetaG | ecosystem: Environmental > Aquatic > Freshwater > Lake | place: Lake Croche, Canada... | reverse complement strand
TCTGATTTTCATCATTTGAAGTACATCCAGATTCAGTAAGATTGATTTTTGTATATGCACCTTTACCAAGTGAGCTAATGTCATATGTTGTGCCAGATGCGGTAATCGAAGAAGTTGTAGGGGATGCTCCATCTTTTACATAACTTAAGGTGTAAGTTTTACCAGAAGTTAAACCTGAAATAGTTATTTTTCCATCTGTACCTGAGCAGGAAGTTGGATCTGTTTTAGTCGACGTTAATGTTATACCACTTGGATCGGCTAATGTTTGTGCTTCATCATTTGAAGTACATCCAGATTCAGTAAGATTGATTTTTGTATATGCACCTTTCCCAAGTGAGCTAATGTCATATGTTGTGCCAGATGCGGTAATCGAAGAAGTTGTAGGGCTTGCTCCATCTTTTACATAACTTAAGGTGTAAGTTTTACCAGAAGTTAAACCAGAAATAGTTATTTTTCCATCTGTACCTGAGCAGGATGTTGGATCTGTTTTAGTCGACGTTAATGTTATGCCACTTGGGTCCGCTAATGTTTGTGCTTCATCATTTGAAGTACATCCAGATTCAGTTAGGTTGATCTTTGAATATGCACCTTTTGCCAGTCCAGAAATAGCATAGGAGGTTCCTGAAGCGGTAAACGAAGCGGTAATAGGTGTTGCAGCTCCATCTTTAACATAACTTAAGGTATATGATTTACCATTTGTCAATCCTGAAATAGTTATTTTGCCATCGTTACCACTACATGTTGAAGGATTTGTTTTTGTACTTGTTATGCTTGGTGCAGTACAACTACATGTTGTATTTAGTTTAATACTTGTTAAATCAGATGCAATACATCCATCTTTGTCTTTTACCTTTATATTGTATGTTCCATTTCCTAAAGTTGAAATAGGAGAACTTGTGTAAGGATAAGTATTTCCATTATCTAAACTAAAAGTATACGGGGAAGCACCTCCTGTTGCTGTAAGCGTAATAACTCCATCGGAATTTACCGTAAATGCAGGTGAACAAGTTGGGTCAGATGTTTTGGTTGCAGAAATTTTTAATTCATCTTTAATAGTAATTGTTATAGGAGTTTGGACAGGGGTAGTTCCCGAACAAGTAGCTTGTCCTGAAAGTTGTATAGTAATCGTTTCATCTCCTTCCACAAAATTATCAGTTGTGGGAGAAATTGTTAATTGTGTTGATGCTTGTCCAGCTGGAATTGTAACACTTGCAGGTATTGAATAATCTGAAAAATTCGTTGCGGTACCTCCTAATGTGTAATTAATTGTATAGTCACTTATTGGAGTAGGGTTTGCAGTGAACGTTAAAACCGCTTTAGAACAATTTTCGGTGATATAATTGTTCGTTAATGGAGCACCAGAAGCATCTGTTATTTGAGATGCTGCAGTTACACCAGGACTTGAAAAACTTCCACCTTCAATAAATATTCCAGAATCATACGTGTAATCGCCTACATCTGTAACTAATAGTCTAATATGATATGTTTGACAAGGTGTTACTTTCGCCCTAGCAGTCATTATTTTAGTATTTCCATTGAAAGCAATACCAGACATTGTACCGTAAAATAAATTCGTAGGACTTCCTTTTGTCCATGATGGGTTTGCTGCAATACATTTGGATTGATCAGGAGATCCACCACTAGAACCAACAATCCCATTATTAATTGCATTTATACAAACAGGTAAATTTGTACCAGGAATTAATGCGATATTTGTTCCGCCGTTAAAAAAAGGACCGGAAAATCCAGAACCACTTATAATAAATGCCATTTTATCATTTACATCAGAGCAATTATAATTGGTAGCGTTTGTTGGGTCTGCATATTCTGTTGATGAAAAAACATATCTAAATTTAACGGAATCAGAGGTTGGAATAAAATCAAATTCAAGAACCGCAAGATTTCCCCAGTTTGTTGTTCCTCCAATAAGAGTTTGCATATCAGAAAGTAAAGTTGTAGAAGCGATATTTTTTCGCATTTCACCTGCAGTGCCACTTACATAAGCTGTAGCTACTTGACTAACAGCGCCTACAATATTTGTTGTTGATCCTGAGGTTAAAAAAATACCATTATTAAATCCTAATTGAGATTGCGTAGCTCCGGCAGTCGTAAAAGCTCCTATTTGGTAGCCTTTTGAAGCAGATAATACACCTGTAAAAGTGATATTGGAAACTGTAATTCCATTGCCCAAAAGCACATTTTGAACTAATTGTGCAGGTGTCAATGTATTATTTACATTCAGTTGAGAAAAGCTAAATATTGATATTAAGGAGTTTGTGAATAATATCAAAAGAGATTTAATAGTCAATATTTTCATTTGTTCTGTTTATTTGTTTTAAGACAGCTTCCAACAAAAAAAGTTGCTTAGATATCTAAACAACTTTTTGTATGTAACGCAGTAAAAGTAACAATTTAACTTGATTATTTCTCGCTTATTTAACCAAATTTACGTGACCTGTTAAATAGTATTCTTTTTCTGTTTGTTTAGATTTAAATTGAAGTTTCCAAACATACGTATTGTTTTCTGCCATTTTTCCAGCATAAGTCCCATCCCATCCGATAGTTGCGTTGTGCGATTCAAAAACTAATTCTCCTATACGATTGTAGATCCAAAATGAAAAATTTTGCGGGTCATAACCACTGGTGAAAACAGGTTGAAAAGTATTATTTATTTCATCGCCATTTGGTGTAAATGTATTAGGGATAAAATAAATTGCTGGATCTAATGACACAATCTCATGTGAAACACTAATTGGACAAACAAAAGAGGAAGAATTACTTCCTTTTAAGGTTACTTTATACGATTGACCTGGTGTATCTGGGAAAGTATGATTTGGACTTTTTTTGTTACTTATTGGACTATAATCCCCAAAATTCCATGTGTAAAAATTAGCATTAGAATAATTGATAAATTGTATTTCAGGATTATAAATATCAATAGAGTCTGGTGTAAAGCCAAATTTAATAGTTGGAACATCAATTGGTGTGATATATTTTTCTTTCGTTAGTTTTCCGATACATCCATTTGGTGAAATCGATGTCAATGTAACAGTAAATGAATCTACTTTATGATAGGTATAAGAAGGATCTAGATCGTTACTTTGGTTTCCATCACCAAAATCCCAGATAATGTTTGCATTTTTATTAATGGATTTATCCGAGAATTTAACATCATTTCCAATACAAACGCTTGTTGAATCAACTGTAAATGCTACAACTGGTAAATTTTCCACAAGAATTAATTGATTATCGAAACATCCATTAACATCTGTAAATGTTATAGAAGATGTGCCTCCCAATATTCCAGATGCTACTCCTGTACTTGGATCAATGCTTAAATTAGTAGTGGATTGGCTGAACCAAGAAGTAGTGTTACCAGGAGTACTTGCCGCTAATTTCAAGGTTTTTCCAACACATACAAACGTATCACCAGCTATAACTGGATTTGAGTACATTGAAACATTAATTGATTTGGAGTTTACACAATTATTCGCATCGGTAATTTGTAAATTATATACACCAGTATCTGAAGCAGTAATTTTTGCTAGTAGTACATTTTGAGTAGATTTAGAAAAACCTTTTGGACCAGTCCAAGCATATTGTGCATTTAGGATTGAATTCGCATTTAATTGAACATCATTTCCCTCGCATGGTTTATTACAGTATGGTTGAACGGTAGGTTTGCTTTTTACGTTAATTGTATATATGTCCGTAGCAGGTGTCCCTCCACATCCTACAGGTGGATTTACCGTCATGGTTAGTTTTACAGGTGATATTGTGTCATTTGCTTTCGAAATATACGTTGGAGTCAGTGTCGTTTCATTTGTAAGTAAACCACTACCAGTTGTAATCGCCCATGAAACAGTTCCATTGCTTGAAGTAGCTCCAGAGACTGTTACTTGTTTTTCCATACAAATAGTGGAATTTCCATTATTAGTTGATGCAGTTGGAAATACAGCGCCGATTACATTTAATAAATAATTAGCAGTTGCTTTAGTTGTATTACCACAGCTATTATTACTTGTGACAGTTAACGTTAATGTTACCGTTTTTCCTTCATCATTTACAGTAGGGGTATAGGTTGGAGATAAGGTTGTACCATTTGTTATTGTACCTGTTCCATCCGATGTCCATGCGATATCTCCATAAGCAGATTTTGCATTTGTGATAGTTGCTGTATTACTGGAACAAATTGTTTTACTTCCAGTAATTTTTGCTAAAGGTAATGAGTCAACCGTAATTTTAAACGTTACATCCGCTGGGTCAGGACATGAATTAGTACTGGTTACATGCATACTTAAAGTTACTGTTTTACCTGCGTCAGTTGCGATTGGTGTATAAGTTGGACTATCCGTTGTCTGGTTGGTAATCGTTCCGTTACCAGTTCCATTAATAGACCACAACACATTTCCATTTGTATGACTTGCCCCCGAAACGGTTGCTGTAGCGTTAGAGCAAATCGTTGTAGTTCCAACAGATACGGAAGTTGGTAAAGCATCAACATTTATCGTGTAAGTAACATCCCCAGGGTTTGGGCATGAATTTCCACTCACGGTTGCCATAGTTAAAATTACTGGAGTACCAACATCTGTGGTTGTAGGGGTATAGGTTGGTGTGAGCGTATTTGCTCCAGCTGATATGGATCCATTTCCATTTTCAGTCCAAGAATAGGTTGTTCCAGGAGATGCGGTAACACCACTTACAGTAGCTGTTGCATTAGAACAAATCGTTTTTGAGCCACCAGCTGCCGATACAGGTTTGGTATCGACTGTCAATGTTGCAGAATTACTATTTGTACTGCAAGGACCATCTTTTGCTTCAGTTACCACACAACGATATTTATAGCCATTCATTCCTGGAGTTATTGCATTTTTAGATAAAGTTGTAGCAGTTTCACCTGGTATATCTGTAAATACACCATTTCCTTTATCTTCTTGCCATTGATAGCTAATCGAAGTTCCTGTTGCTGCAACAGTGAAAGAGGTGTTTGATCCTTCACATTTTGTAACTGCGATAGGATCGCTAGTAATTGAGGGTTTAGTACAGTTTGTAACCGTGCAAATCTGCGTTAAATCTTCTGTTTTTGTAGCTATACATCCATTTTTGTCTTTTACTTTTATTGTGTAGTTTTTAGATGTCAATGTAGATGAAATATTACTACTGATATAGGTTGCTCCATTATCGAAACTATAAGTATAGGCAGGCTCACCTCCAGCAGCGGTGATTTTAATTTCTCCATCTGCATTAGTAGACGTTGATCCAACGATACATGTTGGTTTTTTATAAGTATCTGTAAGCGAAATTTCATCTTTAATGGTGATTGTAATTGGTGCTGGTGCAGTTGTACATGTTGGTGCTAATTGGATAATAACAGTTTCACCATCATCTGCGATACCATCCGCTTTAGGGTCAATTGTTAGGGTAACAGATTTTTGTCCTGCAGGAATGGTAACTTTCGTTGTAGAAGTTGCCGTATAATCAGTAGGATTTGTTGCAGTACCTGTAATCGTGTAATTAACATCATAATTAGAAGTTGTAGCAGTATTTAAGGTGAAGTTTAAAATTGCTTTTGAACATCCTTCGACAATGTTTCCGCTAGTAAGTAAATTTCCATTAATGTCTTTAATTTGTGAAGATTGTGTTAAATCGTTACTACCAAAACTACCAGCTTGAAGGTATACGTAGGAATCTAATATTCCATCATTTGCATCTGCAATTACTAATTTTATATGGTATGTTTTTCCACAAATAACATCTGCTTTTGCTGTTAGAGGTACTGTAAAACCATTCGGAATTATTTTAACTGGCGCATCGTTATAAGGAGGGTTATTTGCTACCCCTGCATTTTTTGTAAATAGATTTTTATAATTTTTCCAGTTTGGATCAAATTGATCACAAATTGTTTCATCACAATCCGAAGAAGTACCTTGCGCGCCACTATTTATTGTATTTATACATACAGGGGTTGATGTTCCTGGGACAATTGCTAAATTTTCTTTTGTGTAATTTCCTCCGGTGGGTTTTGGACCTGTTAAAAAAAATCCAAATACATCGTAAAACTTTGAGCAGGTATATCCTGTATATTCTGTTGATGCAAATACATATTTAAATTCAATATTATTAGAAGTAGTTGTAAAGTCAAATTCTAATACAGAAGCATCATAGGTTTGTACACTTGGGTCATTCGCTAGGTTTTGAACAAGCGAATTTAAATCATTGTCACCAGCAGTTTTTCTTTCGTAATTACCAGCTTTATCAGCATTTGGATTAGCTCCTGAACCACCTGTATAAGCATCATTAACTGTTCCAGTTGTCAATACTATTCCTTCATTTAATGGGAAATTAATGGATGTACCACCTGTAAATTTAGCCAATTGATTGGAAGTACTTCCAGCTGTAAATGTTGGATTTGTAATCGTAACACCCGGGTTTAATCCTTTCAGAATATTTACTAATTGTAATGCGGTTTGGTTATTCGTGATCGTTAGTTGTGCATTTATTTTAGAAGAAACTATAACTAGAATAAAAAGAATAATGTGAATTATATATTTCGATTTCATTGTTTAATAATTATGAGAATAGTATCCAAATGTACTAAATAAACGTGAATTCTTAAAAAAGTTGCTTTTTATATGACTAATTACCTATAAACTAAAGACTAAAAAACAAAAGAGCTAAGACTTTAGACCTCAGAAAGTAGACTTTAGATTTTTCCTGTCTAATGTATTTTAGCGCAGTGGTCTTTTGTATAAACGTCTAAGGTCTCACCTCACGTCTACCTCAACACATTCACATGTCCTGTTTTGTTGTGTCGTTTATCGGTCAACTTTTCTTTAAATTCTACTTTCCAGATATATGTAGCAGATTCAACGATTTGATTTCCATAGGTTCCATCCCATCCAAATTCTGGATTACTAGATTCGAAAATTAATTCTCCCCAACGATTGTAAATACTTAAGTGAAAGTTGTAAATATCTATCCCACTGTACACTATAGGTTTAAAAGTGTTATTAAATTCGTCTCCATTTGGCGTAAATGTATTCGGGATGTAGAAAATTAATGGTTCTTTTGATACTATTTCTTGTTGGTAACTCGTATCACATCCATTATCCGTATTGTAACCTGTTAAAGTAACAATGTAATGTTGTCCTGTTGTACTAGGAAAAACATGTGTTGGATTCGAATTTACAGAAATCGGTTTTTCATCCCCAAAAATCCATTTGTAATGTTTAGCATTAGAATTATTGGTAAAGAAAATTTCAGGATTAAAAATGTCGATTGAATCAGGTGTAAAAGTAAAACTTACGGAAGGTTTTTGGATTATTTCCACATAATCTTTTTTTGTTATAGAATCTTTACATCCTTCTTTTGAAATCGATGTTAATGTGATAGAAAAATTACCTCCTTTTTGGTATTTATGGCTTGAATTTAAAGTATGTGTTCCATCGCCATAACTCCAATAAGCGAGCATACTAGTAGGTACGGATAGATCTTTCATAAAAATACTGTCGTCAATACAAATCGATTTTTCTGAAATAAAATCTACTTTTGGTAATGGATTTATGGTAATCAATTTTGTTGTATTACATCCTTTATTGTCAGTATAAGTTAATTCGGTATTTCCAGCGTTTTCAGCTAATATTTCGGTGTTATTATTACTTATAATCACATTGGGATTTGAAACAATCCAAGCATTATTGATACTTGCTGGGTGATTTGCATATAACTTTAACTTACTTCTGACACATAAAGAAAGAGGGTTAGTTAATATGGAAGGGGATGGATTTACAATTACATATTTAGCATCTTTACAACCTAAATTATCGGTAAAAGTAATTAAACTTTTACCGCCTTTAATTCCTGTAGTTTTTCCTGATGCGTCGATTGTTGCGATTGAAGATTCCGCAGAATTCCAAGGTGAAATAGAGGAGGGAATATGGTTAGCTGTTAAGGTTACTTCTTTATTCTCACAAACTTCTTTCGTAATAATTATAGGTAATGGATTAATTGTTAAAGCTATTGTATCTTTATTTGAACATCCATTTAAATCTGTTCCAATTAATATATAGTTGTTACTATTTAAAGGAGTAAAACTTACATTATCGAGAACAGCATTATTCCAACTATAGCTATTTCCGCCACCTCCTTTGAGTGTAATCACATCACCTTTACAAATAGCAGTATCTTTTCCTGCGTAAATATTAGGGAGTAGATTAACAGTTACAATTAAGGAATCTTTGTTGATGCATCCAAAGATGTCTGTTCCTACAACAGTATATTGTTTAGTTGCAATCGGTGTAAAAACTTTGCTGTCTAGCACACCTTGATTCCAAGTATATACTTTTGCACCTTTTGCGATTAAAGTGATAGAGTTTCCGATACAAATTGAAGTGTCATTTCCGGCATTTAAGTTTGGTAATTCTTTTACATTTACTGTAACAGAATCTGAATTAAAACAATTAATAGAATCTTTAGCAGTGAGAGTGTATGTTTTAGTGCTTGTAGGAGTAAAAGGAGAATTATTTGTAACCCCTTGATTCCAAGTGTAGTTGTAGGCATTTCCTTTTGCGTTCAATGTTATTGGCTCTCCTTTACAAATTGTCGTGTCTTTACCAGCATAGACTATAGGAGGAGTTTTCACAAACACAGTGATCGAATCCTTATTAAAACAACCATGTATATCTGTACCAATTACACAATATGTTTTGGTTGTATTTGCTTTAAAATTTATACGATCAGTTATTCCATTGTTCCACTGGTAAGAAATAGCTCCATTTCCTTGTAATTGAATCGTATAACCTGCACATATCGTGGTGTCATTTCCTGCATAAACATTTGGTAAAGAATTAATTGTAATTGTTATAGAGTCTTTTTTATTACATCCATTTAAATCAGTACCAGAAACTATATATTGTTTTGTTGAAATTGGGTTAAAAGTTACACTATTTTTGATACCATTATCCCAAACATAAGTAATTGCGCCAGTAGCATTCACTTCTGTAGATTGACCAATACAAATAGATGTGTCATTTCCTGCGTTTACTTTTGGAAGTTCGTTAATTGTAATTATGACTGTATCAGAACTAGAACAATTGATTGCATCTTTACCACTTAAAATATATTGACTTGTTTGAGATGGGATAAAAGGTGAATTTTCAATCACTCCTTGATCCCAAGTGTATGTTAGTGCATTTCCATTTGATTTTAAACTTATTGTATCACCTTTACATAATGCGGTGTCTTTTCCAGCATCTACTATTGGCATTGCATTTACCGAAACAAGCATTGAGTCTTTGTTGGTACAACCATTTAAATCAGTACCTATTACTATAAACTTATTATTACTTGTAACTTTAAACGGAATACCATCTGCTACTCCTTTATCCCAAGTGTAAATATCCGCACCTTTACCTTTAAGAATTGCATTAAACCCTTGACATATTGTAGTGTCGTTTCCAGCAGATACAGCTGGTAAAGGATAAACAGTTACAGCTATTGTATCAGAATTTTTACACCCTAAAGCGTCAACTCCGGTTAAAATATAGGTTTGATTTGTGGTTGGTTTGAATGAGATATTATCAATTATACCATTGTTCCAACTGTATGTTTCTGCTCCAAATCCTTTAAGAACAATCGTGGATCCAATACAAATCGCTTGGTCTTTACCTGCATCTACTTTTGGTTGCTGATTAATGGATACATCTACTAAATCCGAATTTTCACAGCCATTGAGATCTGTTCCTATAACTTTGTAGGTTAATTTAATAGTTGGTGTGAATGGGATATTATCTAAAATTCCATTATCCCAAACATAATTATTCGCACCAGAACCTTTGAGGACTGCTTTTTTTCCGTTGCATATTGTAGTATCCTTTCCTGCATTCACGTTCGGTAATGAAAGTACTGTTATAATTAAAGAGTCTGTGTTTTTACAACCATTTACATCCGTACCTATTACCTTATATGTATTGGTGTTTGATGGACTAAATACAACATTATCTGTTATATTATTGTTCCATATATAATTCAGTCCACCATTTCCTTTTATTTTTAATGATTTCGTTGCACAAATAGAAGTATCCTTTCCTGCATTTATTTCAGGTAATGGATTAACTGTAATAGTAAAAGTTTTAGCTGGTCCATCACAGGTTACTCCAGCATAGGTGAAGTGAGGCGTTACGGTGATTGTTGCTATAACTGCATTATTAGTTGTGTTTGAGGTTGTAAAACCTAATATATCACCATTTCCTGAAGCAGTTAATCCAATACTAGGTGTATTGTTAGTCCATGAATACGTTGTTATACCCCCAGTGTTATTTGAACTAAAATAAATATCAGACGTATTATCACCAGTACAAACAGATATGTCAGAAGGATCATTTACATGAGCATCTGGATTTATGGTGATATAATGTTCCAACGCAGGACCAGTACATGAGATATCAGTAGCAGTAATATATATCGTGTCTTGAATTGGCGAGAGCGTATTGTTTACTGCAGTAAAAGCTGGAAAATTTCCAGTTGCACTATCTATCTGACCAATTTTAGAAGATGGAATAAAACCATTTGTCCATTTTATTTTACCTCCGATTGGAGATGAAGTATAGGTAATTGTATTTATTAGTGTGTTATTACATTGAACGATAGGTAGTTTTGGATTAACAATCGGAGAATTACAATTTAAAGAGGTACAAGTTCCTGAGAAAACTTTTCCACAAGGATCACCGACAGGTGTAATTATAATGTCTACTTTTTCATTTAAAGTTAAACCTGAAATTGTTGTTTGTATACTTCCAGCTGTTAATGTTCCATTACCAGATTTACCTATGTCGGTAGTGTAGGTATAATTATAACTTGTAGCGGCTGGATTTTCATTCCATTTGAATTGTACTGAATTAGTTGTTTTAGTACCACAATTAATTGTCTGTGTGATAACATCGTTTACTTTAACAGTTACGTTTCCTGTTTGTGTTTGAGAACAAGTAGTCGTGGATCCGTCTTTTACATTTAATAAATTGTATACAAAATTACCTTTCACACTGGAAGGTACATTGATTAATGCTGTGTTCCCAGAACTTACAATTGTTTTATTTATTCCACCATCTATATTGTATGTAAATGTATAGGGAGGAGTAGCGTTTGACCCAGTCAATGTTACAGTTGGTGCTGGGTCATTTTTACAAATACTCGTTGTTCCAGTAATACTTGCTAATGGTAATGGATTGAAATCTACTTTAACAGGTTTAATGTCCTTACATGTTGGGCTTTTTTCACCTTTAATGAAATAGGTACCTGCTGTTTTAATTGCTGTCTGATTAGTAAGTGCAATGCTTGTAGCGTTATCCTTCCAGTAACTATAAGTTAAATTAGGAGTTGATCCTACAGTTATTGCTGGTAAAGTTATATCAACACTGTCATTCAAACATTTTGGTGCTGGATCAACAATTGTTAAAGTGGGTGTAGCTCCTACCGTTATTGTAGTTGTTAAACTATCTTTACAAAGAGAAGTACCAAACATTGTAACAAAACACGTTATTGGTAAGGTCCCTGCTACATTCGGAACTATAATTAAACTATCTGTTTTAGATAATTCAGTCCTAGTTGAAGCATTTATCCATGTATAGGAAGTAGCTCCTTTTGGGGCAAATAATTTAGCGGTATCCCCTAAACAAATAGATGCTGGTTTAATTAATTCAAAAGGTGCACAAGCAAAAGCTAGGTATACATATCCATAGTGCCCACCTTGCGCACAATCACCAGATGTAAATCGAACATGTACGTTTTTTCCGATATAAGGCTTTAAGTCGATCCCAACTTTTGTCCATGATTTATAAATAACATCTGTTTTATTAGGTGCTTTTTGAAAACCAATTTTATCACCATACCCAGTTTGTGGTGCTGCAACTAAATAATCTCCACAACTTATTTGATTACCATCATCATCAAAAAGTTCCACTTTGAAAAATGGTTGTTCATTCGATGCGTGTCCTCCATTTTGAAGGACTGCTGCATAATTGTATATAAAGAAGGCGTTGGAAGCTGTAACAGGAAAGTATTGTTCAATTGTAGCTCCATGTGGTGAAGTTACAGATACACCATCCCCTAATAAGAGTGAAGAGGTGTATCCAGGACACACTTTTGGAAAACCACAAATAGGATCAATACCAGTTGTAACAATAGAAAACAATGAAGGGGGAGTTACGTTGGAAGTAGTAGGAACATATTTAGGAGATGCACTACCAAAAGGAGCTGAATTAACAGAACCAGTTGTACCAAACCATCCAGTTAATCCATTGGATAAGTCTGTATTTGTACAAGATCCAACTAATGTAGCTTCGACAGGTTTCGTAATACAAATACCAAATGTTCCATTATTATTATTTCCATATTCCCAAACACGAATCCAAATAGTATCACCAGGACTTAAACTTTTAGAGTAAATCTTTGGCATCGAACCATTTCCGGAATTATCATCACATGTGATAAGATTCAAAGCATTACATTTTCCAGAATAAATCGCCATTCCGCCATCTGTTATGGTAAAATCCTTTGTGTCAATCGTTAATTCTCCACTAAATGGCACCTTAGTTTTAAACCAAACGTCTCCTCCTGAATAAGAGGCACATCCGGGTGCGGGTGGACCAACGGTTGCTGTAGCAGCTTCATTGGTATAGGTGTTGAACGTACAATTTGAGGATGCAGAAATATAAATTGCTTTACACGGTTCATCGTTCACAGGTGGACTTGGTGGTAATGTAATGTTTGTTGTAAATGTCATTATTGAAGGGGTAGTGCTCCCAGCATCATATACACGATAGTAATAGGTAGTTCCAACTGTTAAACCAGAAAATGAATTTGAACCTTTACCATTTTTAGGGAAACGATTATCGTCACAAGAGCTAGATGCATTCGGAAATGGAGTGGGAGTGGTTGAACAATTTGCATATAATTGCACAACAGGGTCGTAATCCGTAGAGGAATTTACATAAATTGTGTGTGATGCATTTGTTGCTGTAAATTTAAACCAAACATCATCATTCGCAACGCCTCCACAACTTCCAGCGACAAGGGATTGAGAAGCAAATGTACCATCAGCCACAATCGATGAAGGGCCGATTGGAACATTTACAGCACCAGAACATTCGTCATTTAAAGGTGCAGAGGTGACTGCAGTTTTAAATTGCATTGGATAGGTGTTTGTTGCAGAATTGTCATAAATGCGATAGTAATAAGTTGATCCTATTGTTGTTGAAAACGAATTCGTTCCAAAGGAAGAAATTGGATAAGATGTATTATTGCAAATTGCTGGTAAAAGAGGAGTGCTGCATGTGGAAAATACTTGAATGACAGGGTCGTAATTTTTTGGCGCCTCAACAGAAATAAATTCTTTTGTGCTTGTTGCTGTGAATTTATACCAAACATCATCGTTTGCACTTCCTATACAGCCTGCCAATGAAGTGGTTGCATATGTTCCATCTCCAATGATTGGTGCGTAAGATGTGCTTGGAACAATAGAAGTTGCATAAACACATTCATCATTTGATACTTGCTCTACAACACAGGTTTCAAAAGTCATCGTATCTTGATTTGTAGTGTTTTTATCGTATACTCGGTAATAATAGGTATTGCCTTCTGTTAAACCACTAATACCAACAGTACCAAAACTACCAGTAGGGTATATGTCATTACAAGAAATTGATGTTGGGGTGGTCGCGCAATTAGAATAAACCTGTACAACGGCGTCGTATTTAGAATCATTAGGTTTGACACTGATGAATTGTACAGTTTTACTAGCTACAAATTTGAACCATACATCATCATTTGCTGCACCTGCATTTCCAGCGCATTGAATCAATGATTGAGTAGCATATAATCCATCTCCAAAAACAGGTGTACATGTTGCACTAGGAGTAACTGAAATTGCTCCTGTACAATCATCATTAATTACGGGATTAACAACACAGGTATTAAAAGTCATTGTATCTGGATTGCTTGCAATAGCAGCTTTGTCAAAAACACGATAATAATACGTATTACCTGTAGTTAATCCTGTAACCATACCATTCCCGAAAACTCCCTTACCATATAAGGCATCGTTACAAAATGTCGGAGTCAATTTAGTAGGTGTTGTACTACAAGATGAAAACACTTCTACAATTGGATCAAATCCACTATCTGTCGGTTCTACTGAAATAAATTGGCTAGAATTTTGTGCAACAAACTTAAACCAAACATCATCGTTCGCATCTCCAGAACAATTTGTAGCCAAAGATTGGCTTGCATATGTTGAATTAGAAGTTACAGATGTACAAGTGCCATTTGGAAAAACAACTATTGAACCATTACATTCATCGTTTGTAGGTGGGGTTGTTACACAGGTTGAAAATGTTGTTGTTGCTGGATTATTTGCTGACTTATCAAAAATGCGATAATAATAGGTACTACCTATCGTCAAACCAGATACTTTTGCACTTCCTGTTTTTGCGATAGGATAATCAGCATCGTTATTAAAAGCAGGAGCTAATTTTGTTGGAGTTGAACTGCAGGCTGAAAAAACTTCAACAATTGGATCAAATAATAAAGAAGCATTTACAGAAATAAAATGAGATGTATTTGTTGCAGTAAATTTATACCACAAATCATCATTTGCATTTCCTATATTCCCTGTGGATGGAAGTGATTGAGTCGTATAAATACCGTCTCCATCCGTAGGTTTACAAGTATAACCAGTAGTCATTTTAACTGCTTTATCACAATTGTCATTTTTTACGGGATTTACTACACAAGTATTAAAAGTCATGGTTGCTGGGTTGGTTGCAGCAAAATCATAAATACGATAGTAATACGTATTTCCTTTGACTAATCCAGTGACTAAAGCATTACCAAAACTTCCTTGTGTATATGAAGCATCATCATAAAAAATCGGAGTTAAAGGTGTTGGGTTTGTACTACAATCTGAAAACACTTGAATTACAGGGTTGTAATTAGAAGAGGGTGTTACTGAAATAAAAGCAATTGAAGTATCCGCAACAAATTTATACCACATGTCATCGTTTGCATTCCCTTTACCGGATGAGGCAACAAGCGATTGTGTAGCGTAGGTTCCGTCACCAAAAGTTTCAGAACAGGTAGTGCCAAGTTTCATGAGTGATGCTCCTGTACATTCGTCATTGGATGGAGGAGTGTTAACAGAAATTGAAAAATAAGGCGTGTTTGAGTTAGTATTTGTCGAATGATATACCCGAACATAATACCAATTTCCAACAATTAAAGAGTTGTTCGAGATGGTTTCTAATTGACCATTACCTGAAGCGTCTTGACAATTTAATGAAGTCAAACTGCTACATGTTCCGTTAAATAGTTGAACAACAGCATCAAAATTGGCAGATCCAGTTACTGATATATAATGTAGTTTGCTAGTAGCTTGAAATTTATACCATACATCATCATCTGCGGTTCCTTTACATCCTACCATGGATTGAGAAGCGCCTGAAGTACGTCCATTTGTTGGAAAAGCAGTTTCTCCTGGATTTCCTGCGATCAACGTATATGCTCCAGTACAATTATCATTTTTAATAAAATTTTCGACACAAGTTGAAATTGATGTGGAAGTTGGAGCAGCTAAATAAGCATTATGAAACACCCTGTAATAGTAGGTTGTACCTATTGTCAATGAAGGTACAGTAACAGACATGGAAGTAGCAGTACTAGTTATAGGATTTCCAATAGAAGTAAGACTACCACACGTATTTGAAAATAATTGTAAACTAGCTTTAAAATCTCCACTGCCAGTTATGTTAATATAATGTGTTGTTGTTACAGCGGTAAACTTATACCAGATATCATAATTTGAATTTGTTGACGAAAAATTAGAAATTGTTGCGCCTATAAAGTCTCCTGAAATCGAATTACATGCAGAATCAGGTATTACTAATGCAGCTCCAATACAATCGTCATTTGCTGGTTGTGCAAATGATGTAAAATTAAAAGAAAGTAAAAAAAATATGGGAACAAATAAAGGTAAAAAAGTAGAGAGAATGTTTTTATTTACGGACATAATAATAACAATATAAATTTATTTCTTGGATAGAAAATAATTCTAATCAAATTTAATTAATTAACGTCATTATTCTGATTAGGTTGCTTTTAAATTCTTAACAAAAAAAATATGAAAGAAAAAAAGAGGCTATAAATGAATTAGCATCCAATTAATGATGCTTTTGTTTATCTTATTAAACTTAAATGTCCTGTTTTAATATGCTCTTTCTCCGTTTGTTTTTCTTTAAATTGTACTTTCCATACATAGGTTGCGGTTTCAATGATTTTATTATTGTATGTTCCATCCCAACCATATGCAGGGTTGAAAGATTCAAAAATAACTTCTCCCCAACGATTGTAAATTGCAAAGTAATAATTTTGAGGGTCAAAACCGCTATAAAAAACAGGTTGAAAAGTATTGTTTAATTCGTCTCCGTTTGGTGTAAAGGTGTTTGGTATATAGTAAATTACATCATCTAGTATGGTTATTTTTTGTTGGTACATATCTACACAACTTGTATCAGAAAAACTACTAATCGATGAGGTATAGAGAGTAATAATGTGTTCACCTGGTATGGCGTCAAATTCATGACTTGGATTCTTTAAAAAGGAAACAGGAGAATTATCATCAAATGTCCATTTATAAATTACCGAATTCGCAGAAGATAAATTCGTAAGTTGAATTTTTGAATCCAATAATGGTAGACTTGTTTTATCAGAAACGAATTTAGCTACTGCAGGAGATACTACTCTTACTTTTTGCGTTATGGTATCCAAACATCCATTTCTATTTACAATTAATGAAATATTGAAACTATCCGCTAATTGAAAAGTGTGCGTTTCGGTTAAATCCGTGTCCACTTTTTTTGTTAAACTTGTTCCATCGCCAAAGTCCCATGTTACCGTTGCATCGCTATATCCTGAATTATCTGTGAAAGAAACATTTAATGGAGCACAACCAGTTATTTTATCCATAGAGAAATTTGCTGTTGGAATAGTGTAAACAGTAAGCCCTACAACATCCGTAAAAATTTCACAAGCATTCAAAGTACCTAGTATACTCGCGCGATATTTATAGCCATTCAAACCAACCAATTTTGAAATGTTTAGTGATGAAGTTGTGGTTCCTGAATAAGGCGCAATATTTGAAATATTATTCCAAGTAATACCATCTTTGCTTACTTGCCATTGTATTCCTGAAATACTTTCATTTCCTTTTGCAACGAAAGTAAAAGATGCTGTACCTGTAATACAATTTCCAACAGATACTGGTTGGGAGGTTATTATTGCTTTTCGACAGGTATCCGTCATTGCGGTTAAAGTTGCAGGTAGAAAACAAGTCCCAAGTGCACCGATAGGTAAAACATTTAAGGTTAATTTATCTCGCATTGTTAGACCATTTTTGGTATAAGTTGTTGCGAGAGGATTTGTTAATTGAACACTTGTAAAAGCCCCATTAACTATACCGGAGTTTACAGCTTCTGAAACTGAATAACAATTTGCGCCAGTAACCGCATCCCATTTAAAACTAATTGAACTCATCGTTGAATCGGTTGCAGTTATCTTTGTTGAAACAACAGGATTAATTGTTAAATGAAATGTAATTGGGGTGCCTACACAACCTGAAAGGGTAGGTGTAGCGGTTATTGTATTTGTGATTGGTGAATTAGTAATATTATGAACTTCAAAAGCGGTTATGTTGCCAATTCCTTGACTTGGTAAATTAATGGAAACGTCTGTATTCTTCCAGTCGAATGTTGCACCTGTTGGGGTACTTTCAAATACAATCGCTGCTTTGTTTTTTTTATGACACAATGTAGAATCTGCAATTACCGTAGCAACGGGGATTGCATTAACTGTTATGGTTGCATTTCCAGAGAATGTACCAGTACAATTTGCGTCTGTGACGGATACTAATGAATACGTTGTTTGAACACTTGGTGTTACAGTTATTTTATTTGGACTGGAAAGAACATTGGTTACAGGAATAGAAGTTGTACCGTCTGAATACGTAAAATTCCATGGTCCATTCCCCGTAAGTGTAACGTTTAAGTCAGAAGATTTTCCTGCACAAATAGCGGTTGTTCCAGAAATTGTTGCAGTTGGTAAAATATTAACAGTTAAAAGAGCAGGATTAGAGATTACAAAACAAGTACCGCCTGCTTCAGTCACTTTAGCTTTGTACAAATTTCCATTTAACCCTGAAACATCCGAAATTGCTAATGTTGTGGTTTTTTCACCACTGTATACACTAGAAGAAATAACATCTGTGAATGTACTTCCTCCATCGCTACTTACTTGCCATTGGATATTTGCTCCGCCAGTCTGAGCAATTGTAAATGAGCTACTTTCTTTTGCACATTTAGTTACAGGTGTTGGTTGTATGTCAATAGTAGGGGAAGGACAATTGTTTGCAATGCAGGACAACGAAGCAGGAGCATAACAACCAGATCCGTTTGGAGTAACAGTAATTTTAGCGCTACTTCCAGAGGTAATACCATTTAATGTAAAGCTTAAAGTATTTTGATTTGCAGCAGTTTTAGCTCCTGAACCATCATCGGTAGAAATACTGTAATCCGAAACACTTGAGCAAGCAGTCCAATTAAAAGAAACACTAGATGTAGTTGAGTTACCACAACTTATCGTTGGTGTCTCGATCGCTTTAATCGTTATCTTATTAGACTGACCAGTAATATTTTTTGTACATCCATTGTTATCTTTAACATTTGTTATTTCAAATGTGTTCATGGAAGCTGGCGTTGCAGGAATTGAGATAGTTGCAGAATTTCCAGAAGTAGTTGAAAGCGTGTTTCCTCCAGAACTATTTTTAGAATAGCTAAAAGTGTATGGTGCAGTTCCATTACTTCCTGTAAAAGTTACATTCGGACTTGAAACGTTATCACATTGGGTTACATCTGTCGAAATCGTTGCGGATGGTAGTGGATTTACAGTAAGAATTGCTGGAGTAGAAGTAAGGTTACAAGTTCCAGTAGCAGGATAAATAATTACCTGGTATTTATTTCCTGTTAACCCAGTAACATCGGATATACTTAAAGTCGTGGTATTTTCCCATGAATAAATAGCATTTGCAACAATATCAGAATATGTACTTCCACCATTGGTACTCACTTGCCATTTAAAAGTAGTTCCTCCAGTTTGTACCACCGTGAATGTTGTCCCTAATCCTGCACATTTTGTATCATTGATTGGCTGGGTTGTAATACTTGGTGAAGGACAATTATTTGCAGTACAGGAAAAAGTTGCTGGAGAATAGCAGCTACTACCTACGGGTGTTACAGTTAGCGCAATTGTTTGACCAGAAGTCAGACCTGAAACTGTTTTCGAAAGTCCAGTTTGTGAAGTAGTTACTATCCCACTTCCAGGGTTATAGGAAACCGTATAACTCGTTGCGCTAGTTGCTGCCCCCCAATTAAATTCTACAGATGAAGTGGTTGAAGATCCACAAGTAATACTTGGAGCTTCATTCGGTTTGAGTGTAATATCAACTTTGGTACGTGGACTTTCACAGCCACCTATCGTTTGGGTTACCCAATACGAAGTAGCACCATTAATTGCTGGGCTTGTAAATGCTGCAGTCGAAGCTAAAAGGGTTCCATTGGATGCTGCATCATACCATTTAAAAGTTGCTCCTGGATTACCACTTGCTGTTACTGATGCTTTGACACCTTTACATACCGAAGTTCCTGTACAAGTGGGTGCTGTAGGACCGGATACGTTTAGTGTGGCAGTTCCAACAGAAGTACAACCAGTTTGATCAGTTACAGATAATTTTACAGTACCGGTTTCTGAAGATGCCGTAGTAGTAGTTGTGCCTGTTTGACCATAAGGAGTAGTTGGTAATACCGTATTTGTAAGGGTAATATTAGGTCCAGTTGAAGGTATCCATGTAACTGTTTTTATAGTGTTTGGAGATTCTACACCTGCAGTTGCATTCGTACCATAC
>Ga0114962_10001513_pt1 | contig 20002 bp, 24 predicted proteins | sample C_130820_MF_Meta_FD_87017 | JGI IMG/M metagenome (GOLD analysis project Ga0114962, IMG submission 87017) | Freshwater microbial communities from Lake Croche, Canada to study carbon cycling - C_130820_MF_MetaG | ecosystem: Environmental > Aquatic > Freshwater > Lake | place: Lake Croche, Canada... | reverse complement strand
TGTTGCCGGTCGAAGCCTCCCGGTTTCGCGACGTGCTAGGATGCTCGGACTCCTTGCCCTTGTCTGTGGTGCTGGCGTACGACGCGATTCGAACGGAAACTGCTTCTGCTTCTGCTTCTTCTTGGGACTGGGGTGCGATGATTCGCACTGCGATTGAATCGCAACTTTCTTCTTCTGTGCTCTTAGAAACAATGGGTACCACGACATCAAAGCCTGCTTCGCCTGTGGCACCTTCGCCGGTGGGACCTTCTGTCGATCTTTCTGGGTCTGTTCCCGAAGTTACAGCACCTGTTGCCGATCTTTCAGGAGCGACTCCTGAGGTCTCTCCTGTAGCACCTGTCGCCGATCTTTCAGGAGCGACGCCTGAGGTTACTGTGCCCGTTACGGACCTTTCAGGGGCGCCTGTTACGGACCTTTCAGGGGCACCTGTTACGGATCTTTCAGGGGTGCCTGTTACGGATCTTTCAGGAGCAACTCCTGTGTCGATTGAATCGGCTCCTGTTGTCGGTAGCAAAAAAATCTGTTGCTGTTACTAGAAGATGTCTTACATTCGTTCCCCTAGTTCCCCGGCTCCCCTGTCCTCCTCCAATGCCTACACCACCTGGCCCGGCGGGGTCGACCCCACCGCGTCCCTCTTCAACACCGACAATCAAAAAATTGGAGGAAAGCGAAGAAAGAGTCGAAAGAACAGTCGCAAGAATGCTAAAAAGAGCCGCAAGAGCAGTAAGAAGAATGGAAAGAAGAATGGGCGCAAACACAGCCGTCGTCACTAAACTACGTTCTTAGACCAATAAACATTCTAAAACCGTTAAAAGTCTATACTGATCGACGATCGATCCGTATAGAACCAAAAATTCTAGTCTTGTTTTTAGTCTTTATTTTATTTGTTTTTTTTATTTTTTTTTAACGTTTTATAGTTGTGTGCCTAATAGATCTTATCAAGATCCATCGGCAACTCGCGAACCTTCTTGCCGTAGAAGCGCTCAATTTCCTCTTGTGCCATCATCTCACGCTCCGACACAAAGTTGATGCTGGCACCCTTGCGTCCGTGTCGGCCCGCACGACCAATGCGGTGGATATAGTTCTCCCGTTGAACGGGCAACTCATAGTTGATGACAAGTTGGACCTGTTGTACGTCAATGCCACGGGCCAACATATCGGTCGAGATCAGAACGCGAATCTTTCCGGAACGGAAATTCGCCATACGCTCATTTCGCTCCTCATTTGGCATATTGCCGTGTGTACAATCGACGTCAAACCCTCGCTTACGCATCGTGCCAACCAGGTTCTCGGCTGTTTGCCAGGTATTCACAAAGATGTTGGCCTGAGTGATGGTCAAGTGGTCAAACAAGTCGCACAAGGTGTCCACCTTGTCTTCCTCGCGATTGCTCATAGGAACGTACCACTGCTTAATCCCCTCCAGCGACACCTCCTCAGGAGGAAGGGTTAGTTCGACGTGGTTGCGAAGGAGTCGCTTGGCGACCGCTTTCAACTCGGGGATCATGGTGGCACTCATCAGAACGACCTGTGTGCTAGTAGGCCAGGTCAGAGACAAGATACAATGAACCTGCTCCAAGAAGCGCGACTCAAGCATCTGATCAGCTTCATCCAGAACGAGCGAGAGGATGGTGTTGGTGTTGATGGCCTTGCGATTGAGAAGGTCGTATAGGCGACCTGGAGTGGCGACAAGAATATGGGGCACGTGCTCTTCCTTCAACGGGCTCTGCTGGAGTGCTGCCAGATCCTCGCGTACAGGGGGGCCTCCTACAGCGATGTGGACACGGAGACCCTTGCGATTGTTCATATAGGCACCGATGCCCTTGGCAACATCGCCAATCTGATTAGCCAGTTCTCTGACAGGGGCCAGAACAATCGCCTGAACAGCGTTCTTGGTGAGGTCAATGCGATTGATGATACCTGCCAGGTAGGCACCCGTCTTACCGGTACCTGATTGGGCCTGTCCAAGAAAGTCGAACCCTTTGGAAATGGGTACGATGGCCTTCTTTTGAATGGGGCTGGGATTCTCAAAGCCAAAGGCGAGAAGTCCTCTCAAGAGTTCCTCCCTGATGGGCATATCCTCAAACGAGGCATACTCTTGGATCGCAGGAGCCGATACGGGCTCCGAACCGGCTCCTGCGGATTCTCCAAAAGGAGGGGTTCCGGGACCAGCCGTAGAAACAGAATTGGAAGATTCTTTAGACATTGTAATATGCTTAGAAAGTAAGTAGCGTTTAGATGGAAAGGGGTGTAATATTGTAGAGGGGATATACAGACAATCAATTTTTATCAAAAATATACACGGGTACCGATCATAATGTCTCACAAAAAAAGGTTTTTTTTTGCTTCCAAAAAAGGTATATTCCTCAGTTTGGAACGACACCATAACAGACATCTGCGTAGGCCCAGAACGCCTCCATAAGATCGTCCAGAAAGGGTCTGTAGATTCCACCGGAAAGGAACAAAGAGATCAGAACGGGACGATAAGTCGACGTATTGAAATCCTGAAGCAGTTGTTGTGCTAGGCGGTTCGTGTTTTCGTACCCGTCCTCTAGATGTCCAAATCGCTGAATCGGATGAAGGGGGTTATCAAATGGAAGATCGTTCTGAAGGAGATGATGGCCGATCTTATCCAACACGGGAAGGAACGGAAGAGGAGTCTCTTGCGACTCTACGTCGTCTTGAAAGATCTGTTTGAACTCGGAAAATTGGTCTAGGAAATGATTCAACGCAGCGGAACACTCGGAAGACGGACGGAAAGGCATCTTAGAAATTAGAAAGAAAGTTTTGGAACAAGTATGGCGTGTTATCCACATTTGAATAGAAGATAGTTCAATTTTTTAACTTGAGACCCAGTATCCTTTCCTTGTTCAAAAATGAATCTACCAATAGTTTGGAAAGGCTTGGTAATGTTCTTCCCCTTACAACTTGGTTTTCACCATCTGATCGCCTTCGGGGTCTTCCTTTTATCCCTGCCATTTCCATCCTTCCACCATCCACAAATGACACAAACGGAACGACGGCACTTTGGCTATCGGCCATTTCCTGTGTTTCCTACATCCGATTCCATATCCGCCTGCTACTATGACTGGGGGTTTATTGGATACTTTGTCCTGTATACAGTTCTATGTATCATAAACAAACCGGTACTCTGCTTTTCGTTTGCGACAACATGGGCCCTGGGTTTCTGTTTCCTGATAGGAGGTCCTTGGAGTATGGCGCCCTTTGTTGGCATCGTCGCTGCCGTCGGACTCTTTCTAGGACTGAAATCTTTCCGTTAGACCTTCTTAGATGGAATTCCGGTCTGTGTTGGGAAGACATCATCTCATTGAACCGATTGGATATGGTCTGGTGCGTAAGACACGACGACGGGGGGCCCCCGTGCGTTCATTGCGGGAACAGTTTTTGATTCATCAAGAGGTCTACGAATTTGACTCGCCCATTCTCTTCATTCCGAAACCGGTTACACAGGAAGAAGACGGATACATAATGGAAGAATTTACGGCTTACTCAGTGTTGCCATCCGACTGTATTGGAATGGTTCCTGCCTTGGTGGCGGAACTGAAGCGCTTGCGGGACTTTTTGGTGCCGCGAGGGATCTATCCGCTCGGGTTCACCATCCTTTTGATTGTTCCCGACAGCGTCGAAGGCTGGGAACGTCCGTGTATGTCGAAAGACCCGTTGTATGGATTGGTCGACATGAGTCACTTTTCCTATATTCAAGGAGGTGTTGTATCCGTTCCGAAGGTGGGTCGCATCCGTCTTAGCGATGCGAACAGGATCTTTGATCACTACATTGGCCCTCCGCCAATGTTGACAGAACGGGTGGCCACAGAAAAAAACACGGCCCTAAGTAAGGATGACGAAATATGACGTCAATCGACCGTCTTCTGCCGAGGGGCATACCTTGGCTCGGTATGCCGAATACTTACTTGGTAAGAATTTACCGGGCATTCAAGAAAATACGTCCAAGTTGTTTGGATTGTACGACTATTTCATGAATCACCTCGATGATCCTCCCGGCGACTTGCAACGTGCGATCACGGAGCAGGGGGCCCCCTTGTTTACGGAAGCCCAGATTCGATCCATTGTTAAGATCTTGTCGTCGCAAAAGAATTCTCGGTTTGCGAAACGATTTCAGGGAATGGCGGGAGGGGCCGATGAGCCTGTTACAGCGGCAGCGACAGCACCTGCGACAGCACCTGCCACTGGGAATACGACCGCGACTAAGACAGGTGCTGTACAAGAACCCGTGGATAAAACCCGTAACAAATTTTGGGACAAGGTGATTGAGAAACTAACAGGTCCCGTGAGTCGCTCGATTCCAAAGTGCTGGGACCAATATTTTTGGTTTCTATTTATCTTGTACAACTTGGAACAGATTGAGTTACTGGGGCCCTTTATTTCCACGGCACTGGATACGGTGACCCTCAGTTTACCGGTACTTGCTGATATGGCGAGTGAACTTGTTGAAAAGTTGATTCTGTTGGTGCCGATTCCTTACGCAGGAATTGGGGGAGAGGCCATTGGGTACGCGGTGAGTCTCATCTTTGTGCTCTTTGCGGTGAATCTCAACATCTCGCGTAAACATTTCGGAGATGCCTTTCAAGTTAGTTTGGAGGCCATTCCGTTGTTTGGAGACATTTTGGCGGAAGGGGCACAAAAATTCGAGTTGGGCGCCGAACGGTACCTTATCAACCGCGACAAATTCATTAGTGGGTTCCAACCTGTGTCTCCTTCGGCGGCAACGGCTATGCGTTACTATACTCCCGCATTTGATGCCTATGAAGGACCGGCTCCTCCTGTAGCATTAGGGACTGTGATCAAGGATGTGAAGGCGTACACGTTGAAGGCGTCGGGTGCGGACAAGGTGTTAGAGGCGGTTCAACAAGGACCTGCGGGACTCGTTTCCAAGGCGACGGGGGCTCTTCCAACAGCGTCTTCCTTGACTACTGCTGCCACGAATGCCGTGAAGAATGCGACTGCGACTGCGACTAATGCGGTGAAGAATGTGACTGCTACTGCCGTGAAAAATGTCGCTGCTACTGCTTCCATAAATACTATAAAAAATCTTAAAAAGGTCGGAGGAACTTCAGCCCCTCGTTCTAAACGACGAACCCTCAGACGTAGATAGAATGTACTGCTATCTGCTCTTTGCGAACGGGGGTCGGCAAACCTACATTGGCGCCACAGTTGATCCAGATCGACGGTTGCGACAACATAACGGAGAAATCACGGGAGGGGCACGTCGTACAAAAGGAAGTTCTTGGCTGAGAGCCTGCTATGTAGGGCCATTTCCAAACTGGGTGTCGACACTCCAATTTGAGTGGGCGTGGAAGCATCACGGGCGAGGGAAACCACGTGTTTCCGGAAAATTGGAAGCCCTTTGGAATCTTTTACATACGGAACGTTCCACTCAACATGCTGTCCCATTTCGCTTTTGGGCAAGGAAACTTTTTGTGGTATTTGATCCAAAATCAATACAATTCCTGAACAAAATTGAGCACGTTCCATTCCTACAGAGTAAGTTCACCCCGCCCAATCTTACAAACTTTCCAGCAATTCCAGCAATGTCAGAATTTTCCCAAGTCGAAATACTTTCCCTTCGTGTAGAGGATCTCTCCTTCGTCGTCAACCAACTTAACCAGCGTCTCAATGCGATCGAGGCAGCGTCTGGCTCTAAGGCTAAGAAGCCTCGCAAGACCAGGACTCCTGCTACTGCTACTGCTACTGCTACTGCTACTGTCGCAGAGGGCACCGTAGCAGAGGCCCAGCCCAAGAAGCGTGGTCGCAAGCCCAAGGCTACAGTAGCAGAGACTGCGACAGTAGCACCCGTTGTCTCGGACGCAGAGGCCCAGCCCAAGAAGCGCGGTCGCAAGCCTAAGGCTACAGTAGCAGAAGTAGCAGTCACAGAGGCTACGGTAGCGGAAGCAGCGGTAACAACCGAGGGCTCTGCCTCTGAATCCGACGCCAAGCCCAAGCGAGGTCGCAAGCCTAAGGTACCTGTCGTCGCAGAGGTGGCCACCACTGAGGTGCCTCCCGTCACGGATGGGTCCGATGTTGAGACCAAACCCAAGAAGGGTCGTGGCAAGGCCAAGCCTAAGGCTCCTGTCGAGGAAGTAGCCCCTATCAACGAGTTGTTGAGTGGACTACCCTAAACACCATACACCATAAACCCATAAGACCAAAAAAAAAGACTAAAAAAGGAAAAACGATGGCTTTCCTTTTTTAGTGTACTAGAGAAGGTGCTAAATCCTGAGTTTCTACTGGTGCTTTTTCTTCCTCTGCCTCCTCTTCCTCTGCCTCCTCTTCCTCTTCTGCTTCCTCTTCTGCTACCTCTTTTTCTGCCTCTTCGATTTCCTCTATTACCGTACTCAGATCCTGTGTCTCATTCTCATCCTCGATTGTAGGCTGAACGTACTTGTGTTGCTGTAGCCATAGAATACCGGCATACAGCATCATGAGATATCCAAGAAAATAGAACCAAACAAGCATGTGATTGATGTATTGTCAAGGGTGGACCCACGGTTCATTTTTTATCTAGAGGATGTAGTTTTTCACCTCAAACACCTGGTTCTTCCCTGCGTCATATACCACCTGTGCCATAAAATACTGTCCGTTCCAATAATTGAGGAAGGCGACCACATAGGACCCCAGCACAAACATGATCGAGGCTTCCGGATGTGTGGAAATGTGAGCAAGGGCGAGCGTCGCCAAGGATATACATCCAGGACTGCGAATCCAGATCGCCAAGTGCGAATTCACTCGCTTTTGGGTCTCCTTGTCTATAAGAAGGTTTCGCACCAAACAAAGGAGTCCGTAATCAATCCCTCCTGGTAGACCCGTCGTGAAAAAGAGACTGTATCCAAGAAGGGAACCTGCTGGAACAAGGCCTCCAATCGGCAATGCGACACCAATCATCAAGATATGATGAAGCCAATCATCAAACCGGAACTTGCTCCGGTACATGAGAATGTGATACAGGTGAAGGGCAAATACGAGTTCCAAGGCCGTATAGTTGACGGGTTGTGTCTGTATCGAGTTGAAATCAAGGAGTGTACGGATGACCTCCCCTGTTGTGAGGTACACAATACAGGCATTGTGAAATGCGTGAATTGCGTAGTAGGCGCCTTGGACGCCTACCCGGGTGAGGAGAACGTCGAGTAAGCAAAAAAGGGGCAGGGTGCTGAAAAAGGCGTACATTGTCTCTACAGATCTTACGCACGTCGTCCTTTATGCCGACGAGTTCTTTTTCCACCACGAACATTTGGTTTGGGTTTTTGACCTTCCGCAATGGCTCTTGATAGGTTGGCCGCCGTAGCAGTAGCTACTGAGGCTTCCGTTGCGGACAAGGCACGGCCGACCCCGACGCCACGGCTAGCGGCCCTTGCCCTGCTCAACTGGAACTTGCGTTCTCGATAGGCGGCCTCCGTTTCATCAACAAGACGAGGAGGAGGCCATACATTGGATGCCCCGGAGGCAATACCTTCGGCAACTCGTTCGGCCTCCACTTGAACAGCAGAATTCGAGACGACTGCGGTGCTAACGGCGGCTTGGACTTCCGCAGGGGTGGGAGTCGCATTTTGACTGACAAGGGTTCCAAGGGCAGCCGTAGAAGCCGTCGTCACCGCCGCCATCAATGGCGAGTCGGAAATAACTGCCTGTTCTGTCGAAGGCAACGAAGCCGAAGGCGTCGCAGCTGTAGAACTAAACATGGTTCCAATACGACTTCCCATTCCAGACACAGCATTTGAAACAAGTCCAACAGCAGCTCGCGTTCCATAGGCGATTCCCTGTCCCGCGAGTGCGAGTCCTCCAATCACAAGGATAGCACCCAAAGAAATTTGTTCATCATTATTATTGTTTCGATTACGACGTGTTCCGCGACCACTCATTTACAGAAAGGGGATATTTTTTTCATCACTGCACTCAGTGCCGGGATGAACTAGGAGTTCCGGGGTAGTTACATGCCGACCATCTTTGCGAAACGGCCCATGTAGTTGTGAAGACGCCCCTTGGAGTTCCTCTTGGTCTTGGAAGCAAAACGACCCTTGGAGTTATGGACGCGCCCGGAGGAGTTCACCTTGGCACCCCCAGACTTACGGGAGGCCTTGCGGGAGGCCTTGCGAGAGTTCTTGCGAGATTTCTTGGCCATATGGTTCATAGAGTTCATTGTATACCAAGACCAAAGATTTTTCTTGGATGAGTTAAAAAAAATGAAGTATCTGGATCTGGAACGTCGGGGGCATCATGGAGTTCACACCGCCCTTTGAATTGTACGCACCCTTTGCCTTCTTTCTCTGCGTCGTTTGCTTGGCCTACGTGTGTTGCGAACGGCGCCAGGCCCCATTATTACCTCGCTATCGAACTCCGGGACCCTCTTTGGAAGTAGCTGAACAAAGGCAAGAAGACATAAAACCTCATCGAACGATTATCACGACCATCTAGAAAAATTGAACCTTCCCTTTTTTTTGGAGTACGAGTACAATATGTATTTTACGACGTCCAACTTTCTTTCCGGTCCTTATTTCCTAACCGAAGCAGGGACAACATATCAAAAGATGGGCCCTGTTCCCCATAAATGGCTTCCTCGGGATCGTGTGGATCCGGAGACCGGAGCAGTGGTTTTGCGCGAAACGCACTGCGTTCCAGGAATCCTGGCACTCAATACACGTACGAACCAGGGATTCACAGCCCGCAAGGTTCCGTTATACCTCTTTTATCCACTAGAAGGGGGATACCCTCCGTTTGTCGTATCCTCCAAACTCACAACAAAAGAGAATCTGTTTGCCGTCGCGACCTTTGAACACTGGGACGACAAATGGCCTCGCGGAGGCATTCAACGGGTCTTGGGACCCGTCGATGTCTTGGAAGTCCAGGAAAAGGCCCTTCTTCTTCGGGCCAGTGTATCATCCTCTGTGGTGGATAACACAATTTCCGTTCCGAATTTGTCGAACCACGTCCCGGGCACGTGGGATACGGTGGTTCACATTGACCCCGACGGATGCGAAGACGTGGACGACATAATATGCTTGAAGCGCGTCGACGACGGCTGGGACCTAGGCATCGGAATCGCGGACGTGTCGGCCTGGATTCCGGAAGGCTGTCCCTTGGACATTGACGCCAGGGCCAAGGGGCAAACCTTGTACGTTAACGGAGACGCACGGGTCCCTATGTTTCCTACATCCATCTCCGCTTCCGCGGCGTCGTTGCGGGCGGACGGGGTCGAACGGCCTGTGGTAATGCTTCGCCTTGCGGTGCGAGGTGGGGTCGTCGTGGGGCGGACTTGGGGACTGGAGCGGGTCGTCGTCGGAGTGTCGCACACTTACGAGACAGTCTTGGGGGATGACGTCTTGTCACGGGTGTTACCGGAGGTGTTGGGGGTGGCGTGGGGATCCTCGGTGGGGGCGGATTCCCATCACTGGATTGAGGTGGCAATGATTCTGTACAATACGGCGGTGGCGGAGCTGCTGCGACGTGAAGGGGCGGGACTGTTGCGCGCGCACGCGGGAGTGACCCGGCCCGAATGGGTGGCCTTGGCGGAGCGGACGGGATGTCCGGACGTCGCGATGTTTGGAATGTCCAAAGGCGTCTATGTCGGTGCCAAAACGACGGATTGCGCACACGCGGGACTGGGGCTCGACGTCTACTGTCACGCGTCGTCGCCCCTGCGTCGCTACGCGGACCTTGTCAATCAACGGTGTCTAAAGGCCATTCTGTTTGGAGGCGTTCTGCCGTCGGCTTCTTCTACGTTACCGATTCAATTGAACGAGCGATCGCGTGTCGCCAAACAGTTGGAACGAGACCTTTGGTACGCGACGCATTTACGGTCGGATCGCGTTGCGGAGGCAGAGGGGATTGTTGTCGAGGCCAAGGGAACGGACCTGTGGAATGTCTACGTGCCGGCGTGGAAACGCGTCCTTCGCTGTCGTGAAACCTGTAGTGATACCAGTCCTTGTAAACTGGGCAATCGCGTTCTCGTCAGAGCCTATGTGGATCTGACGACGACGCAATGGGATCGACGGACTGTGTGCTCAATTAAGGGGCTCCACCCCTTTAACCCCGCCATGGGTTCTATCGGTGGGGGTCCGAAGGGGGGCTTTGCCCCCCTTCGTTGTTAAGAAGGTGACAGGTACTCTGTAGTTCCAACACAAGGTTATTTGCTACTTCTTGTCCCGAAATCGGCAAAAATGGAAAAATCACAGTGGAAAAAAACATGTATTCGTACAAGGCAAGTAAAAAGACAAGACCCAGATTTTCAAACACAAGGGTCCTCCATCGAATGCGAATGCGGCGTTTTTTGGCGTAGGCGACACCGACCAGAAACAGGGCGCTGAATCCTCCCACATAGATCCAGGCATTTCGAAAGAGTCCCGCATTGTATACGGTCCGCTGTTGAAGCATTTGGTTGGCCTGCTGGGCCATCACAGTCGTATTTAAAAAGGGTTCCAGGAGCACGTCCACAATGGCGATTTCAAGGGTCGTGAGATTCCGACACGAATGAACAATGTTGTCGGTCAACACGGTGACTGTCTTGAGAATCCCGCTGTCTTCCATCGAGGACACAAAGACAAAGAAAAAGACGGTCTCAAAGATGGAGATCAGGGCAATGTGAAACAAAAATTTCAAGATGAGATTGACGATGAAAAATTCGTAGGTGTCTTCGCCTATTGGCGCGACTGCGACTGCTTCCGCAACTGTTTTTACCTCTACACTTCCTACAGAATCACTCGGTGATGTTTGTTTGTCGTCCAGTAGGAAGAGAGAAAGGCTCGAATCGCGCATCGCAATAGCACGCTCCACATTTTGGGGGGTCCAGGCGAAACTTTCGCTCAGCGACGGAGGTCGCTTCATACGATAAATGTCAACAATCATGCTGTTGATACTTCCGGGCATCGAGGCGATTCCCGACATTTCCTTGTTGTCGGAATTCATTCCTGATGAGGGTCCTTATTTTCGACAAAATTGAGCGACGAGTCTTTTCGGAGGGTGTCGCATAACCCATGCCCCTCGTGTGTGACGCCCTCGCCTACGATGTACTCGCCGAATTGAACCGTCTTCTTCTTGCGCAACCAGTATCACATCCTTTGCGAAAAGAATCAGTGGATGGGACTGTATCCGTTAGTGTGGATGGATCAGTACTGCTCTTTCATTCCGCTGCTGGCTACTCCTTTCGTCGCTTGACAGGCGATGTCGAGGCCACCTTGCGGGCCGATATCACGGAGCCTCGGGACTCCCTTTGCTCGACCTTTGAGGTCGACGATGACGCCCTTGTTCCGACGCTGTTGGAACGATTCCAGGAGCGTCACGGCGTCAAGATGGCACGACAAATGGATCACCACGTCTTTACGGCGGGAGGTCGGAAACGCATCATTGTGAAACTTCCTACCTGTATGGTACGCCACATGTTGGCCCCTACGGGAGGACTGATGAAGACGGTGGTATCGGGGCCGGTGGCCTCCTTACGTGCGGTCCCGATGGTGGCACGCTATGGATCGCTACCTGCCGAAGACTCGGACAAGTACACGTCCGTCATTGTGACGGAATACAAGGAAGACATGTATCCTATGGTGCTGAACTTTCATCACGCCATTGTCAAGGAAGTCATGGCGGCGGGACCCCTTGGCATCAGTGTAGGACCGATCGCACAGTGGGATTCCTAGGCCTTGTCTTGAAAATTGAATGGAGGGAAAAAGCGTTTTTTTTGTTCAATGAACGCACTACGTCTGTATATGCTCACATCGTCCAGTTTTGGGGCTGGCTTTGGAGCATACCACGGACACACGCATCGCATACGACGTATGGGGGAACCCTTACCCACCAACGTCGCAGTTGTAGGAATGGTCCGTGATGCGTGTTTGGGAGGGGTTGCCGGTCCGCTCTTGCTTCCTGGCGTTCTTGCGGCCTTCGTGACGCCACTTCGGTGTCCCTTGACTAAAAATTGAGGATTCCTTGTGGTTTTTTGAAGATGGCACAGACATGGAATCAAGAGACGTCAAGGTAACAGGATACGGAAAGGTGGTTGTGACATTGAGTTGGCTTGGAAAGCCTGACGACGTTTTGAAGATTTCTCCTGATCTTGAATCTAATGGATATTATGTCAAGTTTGACCAAGAGACGATCGGAACCAAGGCCACATGTTTCTTAGAAAATGCAGGACTGAAGACCTACCTCGGACTCTTCTTCGCCTCGTTTCAATTTGATGTGGCACCTCCCGAATACATTCAATTCGACTGTCCCATGTTTCCGACTGTCAAGATCAAGTACGGAAAACATGACGACTATCTGTCCTTGTTAATGGCCCAGATCGAGTTTCTACAGGCGGATTGGCCGTTTGAAACGATTTCGATTGCCGACAAGTAAGGGTCCAAGAAAACAAGAAAATTGATTCCTTTTTTGCTGTTGCGAGACCCTGTAATGGAGATTCTCGAAGGAGGAACGTCCAAAATCCACGTGGATCGGCGGGCAGGAACAGCGCAAAAAATCCTGAAGCGAAAAGGAACGCAGCGGGATAGGGATATCTCGGTGGAACGCGAGGTTCACCGAGATATCCAACGATTGTTGGAAGAAATGACGTCGTTTCGTGTTCGAACACCTCGTCTTATAGAAGCAGGAGACAAGTACTTGATGGAATTCATTGATACATCGAAACCCTTGTGGGATGAAGACGCGTGGGCCTTGTTATCTGATTCCGAGGAGGTACGCGATCGTCTCATGGGAGCGATTCGGTACCTTGGTGCCAAGGGGATTCTGTTGCGGGATGTGGAAGCCTATCTCCAGACCGATCGTTCCGTGGTCATCCTGGATTTCGGACAGGTGTCTCGCGGAGTTTGGACGGGGTCCTTGTCCTCAGCTTGCCTTTTACCGGCCAGCGTCACCGAATTTGACGCCCTATGGTGATCTGCGACGGAGTTTTCGTGTGCGACGCCCCCCTTGACCTATTGCAGGGGCAAAAGGAGCAACAGCACCAGACAGTTTAGGTCCCAGTAAGGTTCCTATCGCAGACCCACTGAGAAAGGTATTTTGTTCCGTGCGTCCGAATTCCGCAAACTGGATTTGGAGTCCCACGACGCATTCACCGGGCGACATTTGTTGCTCAATCTTGTGTTTGAGTTGGTCGACCACGTCGTCCATTTTTTTGTTCAAGGCGTCGTTCGGTCCTCCAAAGATGCCGATAATGCCGGCTACGAAGCCTCGTGCTAGGCTCACGGCTTCGGTGTGATTGGCGGTGAGGAGACGCTTGACCTCCCACTTGCTTTGGTCGTACTGAGACGAAGAGGAGAGACTCATTCTAATCCATAAAGACAAAATTTGCCAGACCATTTTCAAAGCGAATCCAGTTGGTGCCGACCAGAAAGACAGTCACCGTCCATTCGCCGTCTGTGGGGCCGCTGACGGGTGCCACCGTCAAATTCAGACGCATGTCCACGCGACTGGCATTCACGCTTCCACTTGGTTCAAACTGCGTCGGTGCTGATGCGAAATTGTAGGCATAGATGTAATTGCCGTAGGCCCGAATGCCTCCTGGGACGTCAATCATGGAGGCACGCCACCATTGTTCGTCTTCGTCGGCCCAGATGGCGGTGCCGACCATGAGTTGGGCGTGCTGAAGAAGGGGACCTTGCGGATTCCAAACAGGGTCAATTTCACTTTGGAGGGCACGTCCGTAATTCGTCCAATCGTTCGTTTCTTTCGTGGCATTTCGACGTAGAAAAAACAAGAGTTGTCGAATCGGCCCGTTGGCGGTGGTCAACGGAAGTCCAATCTTGATTGTATTAGTGGTCGTATTGACGACGTACTTGAATGGTTCGGAAAAGGTAGATTCTACCACAGGGGCCATCAAGATTTCGTGAGGTTTTGTGCGATACGCGGTGCGCAGAGGTTCGTCCATATGACTGACGCTACACATCATGTCGGCAACTTCAAAGTCGGGAACGCGAGGATCTACGTCAATCGTTTTGAAGACGCGGGCTGAGGTGAAACTGTAGTCGCGCACCTGAAACGACTGTCCAGTGGGAACCTCTTTACAGGCTTTTACGGCATTGAGTTTTCGCACAACATCGGCAAAGGGACGGAGCGTAATGTGAAAGCGGACTTTATTGGGGCCGGAGCAGGAGACAAGAGGAAAGGCAGTGTTCGGAAACTTGGAGAACCAAAACGGAAGATGGCAATACACGTAGCCATCCTCTGACGAGAGAATGTTGTCTTTGGTGACAACGGGTTTGTAGCCGGTTATCTCGTCGTAGGCAATGCCGCTGGTACACGAATGATGCGTCTTGTTCCACACATCGATCCAATCTCCAGTAAAGGATTCAATGATCACGCCGTCGACTTCCATTTCGGCAAGTTCGATGGCGATTGTGCCGAGGCTGTTGGCCCAGATCCAAAAATTGTCGGGATCGAGGAGGACGTAGTCGCCGATGGCAGGTCCGATGTGCTGAATGGCGTCGGCGGTCAGCCAGGATTGCGGTTTTAAGCGAAGGGTGATGGCGTGAAGAAAGTCGGCTTCCCAGGGAAAGGGGACAGACAGGGTAATGCGCTGTCCCCAGGAAGGACCTCCCATAAAGGGCCAGACGACGGTTTCTTGGACGTAGTTTTGGTAGGTCTTTTCTTCGGGTTGAAATTTCGTGGTTTGGGACCGCTGAGGGTAGACATATTCGTCGAAATCGGTACGGTCTACAAGGGATACGACCTTTTTGAGTTCGCCGATGGGTTTGGCTTTGGACATCCTACAGAGTCTGTAGATTCTGGTCTTAGACTAATAGGACACGGGAGATCAAAGTGGACTGGGACCACTCAAATCAACAAAAAACTATAGCACCTATGAGGGGAACAAATACAAGGGGCTCCGCAAGGGGGCAGAGCCCCCTTTAACCCCGTTCTGGGTTCTATAGGTGGGGGTTAGAGGGGGGCTCGCCCCCCTCAGTTGCCCCACTGATTCTTACATCGAATACAAATGTACTGAAACTTGAGATTCACGGGGTCCGTCTTGATATAGAGAACATCACGCAACTCCGGATCCGCGTCGGCAGGACACTTTGTACACGCGGGAGCCTTCGGTCCGCGAAAGTGGGGAAGGGTGGGATCAGACAGCGTGTACGGGTTGTCAATCGTGATGCCGGAAGATGCTCCACTCGCCGAACTACCGGATCGAAAATTGGTTTCAAGAACCATGGCCTCTTCCGATGTCTTGGGTAGAAAGGGTTCTGTAAAGGAACATGTACGACACATTAGGTGAACAAGCATAGGATTCACCGCATCCGTGATAAAGTATTGGTGATTTCCGCAACGAGGGCAGGTACGAACGGGCATTTGTTACTTAAAAAGGGCTAGGATTTAAGTCCTCATTTTTTTACTAAGAGGAACACATTGTACACTCCTTTTCTTCCTCGACTGTATTTCCTATCACCTTCACAGGTTCAATTGTAAATTTCTGGGCACTGGCCGCGGGTTTTGTGCGAAGATAATACTGACCCGTCTTCAATCCCGCATCAAAGGCGTAGAAATGCATGCTGGTGAGTTTTCGGTAGTCGGGGTCCGCCAGAAAGAGATTCAAGGACTGACTCTGGCAAATGTAGGGACCACGATCGGCCGCCATGTCGATCGAGGACTTTTGCTTAATTTCCCACACGGTCTTGAAGATGCGCTGTATATCCTCGGGAATCTGGGGCAGACCCGCGACCGACCCATTGTTGCCAATAATGGCGTCCTTTATTGAAGGCGTCCAAAGACCACGTTCGAGGAGTGCTTTGACAAGGTGCTTGTTGACGACGATGAACTCGCCGGCCAACGTACGACGGGTAAAGATATTCGTCGCGTAGGGCTCGATACATTCGCAATTGCCAAGTATTTGACTCGTGGAGGCAGTAGGCATTGGTGCGACAAGGAGAGAGTTGCGAATGCCTGTGCTGCGGACACGGTGAGATAGAGCGGTCCAATCCAGTCCATCCTCTACCAAGGGGCTCACATTCCATAAATCAAACTGTAACTTGCCTTGCGAAGTAGGACTTCCCGCAAAGGACTCGTAGGGTCCCTCCACTTCGGCAATATCCGCGCTGGACTCTACTGCTGCGTAATACATGTGAGCAAAGATGCGCTTGTTCAGGACGCGGGCCTCCGGCGATTCCCAGGCGAGACCCAACATCGCAAACACGTCGGCAAGGCCTTGTACGCCGAGTCCCACGGGACGATGGCGCATGTTGCTGCGCTTCGCTTCGGGGATCGGATAGTAGTTAATATCGATGACGCGGTTCAAATTGCGAATAACGATCTTGGTAGAGGCTCTCAGGGCGACAAAGTCAAAGGCGTCGTCCTTGACAAAGGCGGGAAGGGAAAGGGAGGCCAAATTACAGACGGCCGTCTCATCTTTGTCGGAATACTCGATAATTTCGGTACAAAGGTTGGACGACTTGATGGTGCCCAGATTTTGCTGGTTCGACTTGAGATTGGCCGCATCCTTGTACAACAGATACGGGGTTCCCGTCTCGATCTGACTGTCCATAATCTGACGCCAAATGCTCTGGGCCTTGACTGTCTTGCGTCCTCGGCCTTCGGCCTCGTAGCGTTCATACAAGGTTTTGAAGGCGGGTCCTACGGCGTCGGCGAGTCCTGGGGCCTCATTAGGGCAGAACAGCGTCCAGTTCCCATTGGCACGCACGCGCTCCATAAACAAATTGGGAATCCAAAGGGCGTAGAACAAATCGCGGGCCCGGTCCTCTTCGGACCCCGTGTTCTTCTTCATTTCAAGGAAATCCTCGACATCCGCGTGCCAAGGCTCCAAATAAATCGCAAAGGATCCATTTCGCTTTCCGCCTCCTTGATCCACGTATCGTGCCGTCGTATTGAAGACGCGAAGCATTGGAACAAGGCCGTTGCTGACGCCTCCGGTCCCACGAATAAGGGAGCCCTTGGCGCGAACATTGCTTGCGTGGAGTCCAATCCCTCCTCCGTATTGACTAATCTTGGCACAGTTTTCCAGTGTTTCGTAGATGCCCGGAATGGAATCTTCCTTCATCGCTAGAAGGAAGCAGGATGACAGTTGCGGGCGCTTGGTCCCCGCATTGAACAGGGTGGGGGTGGCGTGCGTAAACTCTTTGCGACTCATGCGATCGTACGTCTCAAACACCTTGGGAAGGTCGTGCCCCCAAAGTCCGAGTGCTACGCGCATCCAAAGATGTTGGGGTCTTTCGATGACAACGCGTCGTGTATCGCGAAGGAGGTAGGCTTTTTCTAGTGTCTTGAATCCAAAGAAATCAAGATGAAAGTCTCGGCTGTAATCAATGTGGGCTTCAATCGCATCCGCGTGGGCTTTCACGGTGGCAACGTAGTCGGGATCCAGCAAACTGGCATTCACTCCGTGAGTGTCCGTAACGGCATCGAGAATCTCTGTAGCTTCCAACAAGGTCTTAGGAGTATTCTTCTGGTGGTTGCTGACGGCGATGCGGGCGGCCAAGTCGCCGTAGTCCGGGTGAGTCGTGAGAAGGGAAATCGCGAGGTTCGCGGTAATGGTATCCAGTTGGGTGGTCGTAATCTTGTCGATCAGACTTCCCAGAACTTGCTGGGAAAGGCGGGCCACATTGACACTCAGGCCCTTTGCGGCGTCGGCAATACGCTTCTGTACCTTTTCGAACGCAACCTCCTCCAGGCTTCCATCGCGCTTCGTGACAAACATCTTCTGTTCTTCGGAATTCATTTTGCGAATCCGATTTGACCTCGGCCGACCTCATTTTTTTACGGCACCTAAAGCAAGATGCTCGCCGCTGTGTCACTGGGATTCGCCCTTTTTGCCGTCGCCTTGGTCGTATTGACTTTTTTACATAAACAGAAACAGCGTCTCGAAGGGTTTCTTGACGACGTGCCCAACTCACTGTTTGTCCCGAAGGTGGCTCCCGGGGGGTACATGGAACACTCGCCTTTGTCGCCGGGTCCGGCCAACAATGAACTCACCGAAAAACTTGTCGAAAGTGCGGGACTTCCCGCGATGCCCCTTTCCGAAGCCGAGGGAAATTGGGCCAAAATGACCTCGGAACGTTGCTACCACTCCGACAAGGGGGAGGCCTTGAAGAAAACTCGAAATTATCTTCAACGCACCAACAACTATATAAGGGAACACCCGGATGATTGCTCCGCACCCAACCACGAGTTTGTGGGAACCTTTTACAAGCCCTTTGACGGCGTCGGAAAGACGCCTGAATGTGGAACGGATACGCCACCCTCGACGCGTCGATGCGTCTAATGCTTCTGTGTTTTCCGTGTTTTACGCGTTTTACGCGTTCGCTTACGACTTGCCATCACGGACCTTGGTCCCGGGATGAGATGTCGCGATCCTTGCCAATGAGGCAGGCGTCGCAGCGTGACGGGGGCAAAGGTGTGTCGATTCGCCTGATGTCGCATCCTATTAACGCGAGTCTGACGATTATTGCCAATGGGAACGCGGCTAGGTCGCTTTGCGGGTTCCAGAGTGGCTCTGTGAAGGGGATTTTGGAACATGACGTGTTCTACGGGAATCGCTGTGTCAGACAGTCGTGATGTACGAAAGGGATTGGCAGGAGATACAGACCTTGTCGCTTGATTCGGTTGAGGAATATTTGAATGGATGTTTATAGTTCCGTGACGCTGGCTCATAACCGGAAGGCCGTTCATCTTACTAAGGGCATCTAAAAAATGCTCCAGTGAAAAAGTAGGATGAATACAGACCCTGTGTATTTTTTACTCAAGTATAAGACGGAACAGGGCTGTTATACAGTCTTCAGTGCCGGCACGCGTATACAGTCTATTTCGGAACCCCATCTATGTCACATTGTGCGGTTCTATCCTATGCCGACCGTCAACTTGACAATTTGGTTTCGCCTGTTTCAGCGACGGGCTCGACAGCACGTCCGTCGACGCCGGTGGCTTCGCCATCCACTTCGGCTACGGTATCGCGAACTCTACGGGGTGTTCCCGTCGTATCCGAAGCATCTCCTGTAGTGGATGGCTTTCGTTCCAGGAGCAGAATCTTGGGTTTGTAAGTTCCGTCGTGTCGAGCAGTCTCGACCGCTTTCCAAAATCGCTGGTACCCTGGATATCCTACATCCGCCCACCATCGTTGGTTGCGGAGTACCGTGTGATGGCCCCAATCCTTCACCGTCCACACAGAGGTTTCGTAGACGACGGGATGTTTAGGTGTCCACGCCATTGCCGCCGCGAAGCCCTCTTCTGAGGTCGGAAACAGGGGGCTGTATTCGTACATGTAGTCGGTGGGGAGTGTTTCTTCGGTGGGCGCAGTCACGCAGATGACGCCCATCCAAGGGTGCTTTCCGGATGTGCGGTACTCGGGCGTCACCTGGTCCTTTGGTTTCGCTGTAAACTTGATTTCGAAATATTCGACGGCTAGGACGTCACACACCTCGGCCTGTAGCTGCATCTGGGCAAAGTAATGGAGCGGAATGCTTTTGGTCAACTCTCTCGACGTAGGACACTTGAGTTCTAGAAGCCGCCCTTGCTTTTCGCCGTCCATGATCAGTCCGTCTGGGCTCGCACCTAGCCGGGGGATGCGTGGATGACGGACGCGTCCGAGCCCGTCAAAGACCTTGCCACCCGCAAAGACATGTTCAAATATATCGCGGGCCACGGGTTCGTAACGCCAGCCCCACTTGAACGCAGAAAGACCACCCTCCTCCGAGGTCAGGTAGACCGTGCGCGACTCTGTTTCGGCGGACTCGTCGATGAATCGTTCCGGTGCGCACTTCTTCGCGACGACGGTTTGGAATTCACTGGGGGTGCCGATGCCTTCGCACACAGCACCGAACTCGTGCCCCGACAGCATCTCCCGCGATTCGGCGTGCCACTGTGCCGACTTTTGAGCGCTCTGAGGAAGGGCGGGAAGACGCACTGTAGGGTCTGAAATCGGTATCAGGGCGGTGAGGGCTCGTGCCCGCTCAAACAAGAAGTACTCATAATACAAGGATCTGAGAATCATCAGAGCGTCGTTGCGTGCCCGTACGGTGTGAAATGCTTCCCGTAG
>Ga0114962_10001510_pt1 | contig 20019 bp, 16 predicted proteins | sample C_130820_MF_Meta_FD_87017 | JGI IMG/M metagenome (GOLD analysis project Ga0114962, IMG submission 87017) | Freshwater microbial communities from Lake Croche, Canada to study carbon cycling - C_130820_MF_MetaG | ecosystem: Environmental > Aquatic > Freshwater > Lake | place: Lake Croche, Canada... | reverse complement strand
GAATTTCCCTTTGTGTAGGCATGGATCATTATTTTGAAATCTTTCCCGCCGATCACCTGTCGCGCTTTACAGTCCCGTTATTCAAACTATTGGAGCGGGTGAAAGGATGGTGAGAAAAGCCTTCTCTCTAGCAAATCTGGAGGTAGGACGATCAAACCCTTGCTGTCGGAATCACAGATGAGATGAGCGTGTTTTAGCTTGCACACTATGGATAGCCATTCAAAAGCACCCGATTGAAAACTCTTGGAGACGAATTCCAAAACATGACAACCAGGACTGCACCATACCAGGTTAGTCAGGGCTGAGCCGTGAAGCCCTGCGATCGCTTCAGCGTCTCGAAAGAGAGCGATCTGATCAGGGATGGAAAGCTTCTCAGGGGCGATCAATGCCCAGCCTTGAGACTTAAAGTAGTCCCTGACCTCCTGCTCGTTGGAGATGCCCCGCGTATATCCCTCCCTGATGATGTAAAAACGCTTGGGCAGGGAATCCGAGGGAGGCGAACCGCAGGAAAGGAAACTCTGTCTCAGGAACTCCACGGCATAAGGATTCCAGCACCCACTCATCGAGGATGGAGAAGAGAAATAGAAATGCTCCACCCGAAGCGCGGTTGCCTCGGTCTCGATGATCCTGTCCTCAAGGCCGAGCCTTTCCAAAAACCAGCGCATCCATGGAGTGAGGGGAGGTGTGATCACCTTAGTGTCGGACGGGAATCGGTCCATCAGAGAGAGCCGGGAAACGGAGTCGAAAAGCCAGTGCCAGTACCCTGCTCCACCGTAGCGACGGTTCCCCCATGCATCACCGCCCCATCGGCTCACGATGCTGGTAGCATTACCGCTGATCAGTTTGCCTCTTCCCGCAGCGACATGATCATAGGCGGGATCCGTCTTGTCACCGGTCCGCGAGAAGGTGGCCTCGGCAAGTAGGTGCTCGTTTTGGTTCCTCGGAACCAGCGATCTTCCGCAAAGTCTGGCCTGCGGGATCTCCATCCAGAAGAGGGGCCATGGTTGATGGGCATCCTGTCCGAGACCGGATCGCCTTAAAAGGGAGTGTTCGGGAAATGGAGGGCAGTCTTGCCGGTCAAAGAGAATCCCCCCGGAAGCTTTTCCACATCGGACAAGATCGTATCCCGAATAGAATCCACGAGCAGGCCCTAAGCCCAAGCTGGTAGGAATAACTCCACGGAGCAGGATGGAATAGTTGCGTTTCAGGAAACGAAAAGAATTCCTCATCAACGGGTACATCCAGGGAATTCCCTTCAGAAACCCCACGGCTCGAATGGATAGAGTATTGCCCGCCATATATCAGCTCCATGCATAATCCCATCACTTCCTCAAAGAAAGACTTGGCTTCAGGCAGCCTCCCCTATGAGGGGAGATTGTCGATCGAAAAAGACCCTGTTAGGTATTTTGACATGATACGAGTAGCCATTCTTGCTGACATGCCGGTCAAGGCTCTTGAGGCCGGAGTGACCGGACGAGGGGGAGGGGATGCTGCAACTTGGCTCCCTCAACTGGCCCAGGAGTTCTCAAAGCAGACTGATTTGGCAATTTCCTGGGTGATCTTGACCAAGAGTGTGAGGAAGCCAAGGATCTCAACGCTGCTTGGGCAGACTTTTTATGAAATTCCCAAGGGAATGATGACAGTCGACATCCTGACGGGACATTGGTTTGCTAGGGAAAAATTAAAAAGGGTTCTCGATGTCATCCGCCCTGATGTGATCCATGTCTGGGGATCCGAAAGCTCCTATCCCTCAGTCCTGAAAGGGGCCCGCGTTCCCACCATTATGTCAATGCAGGGGATTCTCTCGGAATACAACCGGATCGGAAGCTTTCGCAGCAACTGGAGAATGCGATGCCAAGCATCATATGAGATTTCATGGGTCAAGCAGGCCACGCTTCTGACCACGGAGTCGAAGTGGGGAAGGGATAGGGTTCTGGAAATCGACCCGACACTCGATGTGCGTCTCGTGGAATACGGGGTGAATCCCAGTTTTTACAATCTGACCTGGCAGCCCGATCGCGAGAAACCCGTGATCCTGTACTGCGGGGGGAAAGACTGGAGAAAGGGGTACGATCTCTTGAAGAAAGCCATCGAAATGCATCCGGTTCCTCACTGGACTTGCTGGATCGCGGGCGGTGGAAGCATTGAAACAGGGAACAAGGAGCCTGCACCCATTGAGATGCTTGGGAACCTGACCTGGAAGGAATTGCAGGAACGGATGACAAGAGCCTGGGCATTGGTCCTTCCCACTCGGGCTGATACCAGTCCCAACGCCGTCAAGGAAGCCAGAGTCGTGGGAATGCCAGTCATCACAAGCCGTCACGGCGGACAGGCAGGGTATATTAAGGATGGAGAAAACGGCATTCTTGTCGATCCCTTGACACCGGAACGTCTTAGAAAAAGCATTGACCTGTTGCTGAAAGACCATTCCCTTGCTATTCGCATGGGTGCCTTACGCCATTCCGAAGATCGTGACTACTTCCAACCTGCACGCACGGCCTCCGGTTTCTCGGCCCTTTATCGCGAACTTGTAAAGCGGTAGCGGGGTACTCTTGATAACCACCATTCCCCATGAAACGTACTTGGCGTAATTTCGCGTATACAATCTGGGACCTGACCTGGATTTACTGGGATCGATTCATCTCAACGGCATGCAGTTGCCTAAGCCTCTCCATTCAGGGATGCAGTTATGGAAAGGGTTTCATGACAACCGGTGCCTGTTCGTTCAAGGGGCGCACGGAAAAATCCATTCTTCTAGGAAAAGATGTATCCCTCCTGGCGGGGTGGAGAAGTAACAGGGTTGGCTTGTCTGGCAGAGTGCTTCTTCAAACGCTGGGAAACGGGCGCATCGAAATTGGCGACGGTTCTGGCGGATCAGCCGTGACACTGTCATCAAGGTCCAGAATTTCGATCGGTCGTAATGTCTGCATGGGAGGAAATGTCCGGATACTTGATCATGACTATCATGCATTGGATCATCTCGCTAGGCGACTAGCCATGGAAGAGCAGGAGCAATCGATCCGAACGGAACCCATTGTGATCGGAGATGACGTGTTCATCGGGACCAATGCCATTATTCTCAAAGGAGTGACACTTGGAGATCGATGCATCGTGGCCGCAGGGGCCGTGGTGTTCCGGGGAGAATATCCCAATGACTCCATGATCGTGGGCAATCCCGCGAAAGTGATTGGGAAAAAAAGGAATGAAACTGTTCGTGCTTCGTAGTTCTTGGTGCCATGAAAATCCTGATCGCCGCCGCCGCCTGCCATCCGACCTCCGGCTCAGAAGCCTATGTAGGATGGCAGGCCGTCTCACAACTCCGCCGTGATCATGATCTCTGGGTATTAACCTCTGGATGGTGCAGGGAGGGTATCGAGGCCTTTCTCGAGAAGAATCCCGATTGGCGGAATGTCCAATTCTTTTACCTCGACAAGCCGCTTCCAGACCATCCCAACAGGCTGGTGGCGCGAATGTTCAGCTGGATCCGATACAAAAGGTGGTGCCTGCTTGCTGCGAAAGTTGGAGAACAACTGGCGGCTGAAGTGAAGTTCGACCTTGCTCATCATGTGACGATGGCAACCTGGAGAACCGGTTCCCCTCTTTCCGAAATTGGGATTCCCTGGATCTGGGGGCCTATCGGAGGTGGTGAGAACTTTCCCTCGACCATGCTCCCGGTGCTGAGCCCTGTGGCTGCCCTCTTCGAGATCGTCAGGGGATTAAACACCATCATGGCCAAGCAATCCCAGGCAGTCCGATGCGCAGCGGGGAGTGCAGCACTGGTGCTTCCTAACAACCCTGAGACGGAGAGTCTTATTGTCAGTTTGGGTGTTCCAAAAGAGAGGATTCGCCGCCTTTGCCAATCGTTTCTGCCCGAACAACGCATGGAGCGTCTCAAGCGCAAGGCCTCAATCACGCCCCGAGAATGCGGTGAATTGAGGTGCGCCGCCGGGGGCAATCTGGAAGGAAGGAAGGGAGTTGCGATCGCCCTTCATGCCCTTGTACAGCTCAAGAGAGAAGGGATACCGTTCCGTTACACCTATCTGGGTCGGGGACCCGAGTTGGCACATCTCAAAGCGCTGGCCGATCGGTTAGGGATCGCAGAGAGGGTGAACTTTGTGGATTCCCTTTCTGGTGACGAGTACGTACAGGCGCTTCAATCCAGCCATGTCTATCTGCTACCCAGTCTACGGGAGGGGGTTCCCGTGACCCAGATGGAGGCTATGGCTGCCGGATGTGTCCCAGTCGTGGCCGATTGCGGCGGTGCGGGGCCGATGGCATCCTCTGGTGGATGCGAGCCGACTAAGGTCTCGACTTCTGTTGATATGGCGAGAGATATCGCAGCGACGCTCAAAATGCTCTGGGAGAATCCTAATGATTGGTCGAGATTATCCGAGAAAGCTGCGCAGGGTATTATTAACGGCTACTCTGCAGAAAATTACCATAAGATGATAAATAACTATTATGGAATGATATTGGGAGAATCTGTCGAATGATGACTCAACCAACCATCCATTCTTTTATTAATGTTTTTCATGAGGAGCTCGGAAATGATTGGAGTGAGTTGCTGGAAGCAACGTATCTCAGGCGTTTTTTCAAGTCTCTGCGGGAACACATGGGAGAATCGTTTGAACAGTTCAGGTTCCTTATCATCAATAAAAACAGCCGGTGGTCCCGGATCGACCCCCCAATTAGAGGCAAAGATGTTGTGCTTATCTGGCTTGGAGATGAGGAGGGGACAATCCCTCACGAACTTGCGAAAGAATTTCGATTGATTCTAAAATCCTACTGGCCGTTATCGGAGCCGCTAGGAAACATGCACTCTTTTCCTCTTTGTGGCAGTTCAGCTGTTCTGGAGAAGGATCCGGTGCCGATTGAAGAGAGACAAACTGGTGTTTTCTTCAGCGGCAACCTCAATGCCAACAGGGTCGACTTCTACCGGCAGTTCATTCCTTGGGGAAGATTTCCTCCGGGAAACCTCCCCCTGCTTGTGAGGAAGTTGATCGCCCGGGGGTTGGGAACCAGGCCTGGTCGACTCCTGCCGCGGGATTTCTCGGCATCGTATTCGGATTCCGAAATTAGGTTCACAGGAGGATTCAAGCAGGGTTATTCCTCAGAGGAATTTGCCTTGAGACTCTCGGATTCTAAAATCGCAATTTGCCCTCCTGGGTTTATCAGTTCCGAGACGATACGCCACTTCGAGGCAATGAGTATGGGTTGCGTGGTCGTCTCGGCCCCACTTCCGAGAAATCTATTCTACAGGGGTAGCCCCTTGATCGAGTTAGAAAACTGGGAACTCCTGCATACGTTCATTTTGAATCTCCTTGAAATGCCAGAAAAAATGGAAAGCATTTCGCAGCAAACTAAAATCTGGTGGAATGAATACTGTTCACCCGAGGCCATGGCAAAAAAAACGTTACCACTTCTTGAGAGATAATCTAAAAAAACACCGTGAATATGATTAATCTAATTGCGCGCTTTATAAGGAAGTATGCCAGATCTTTTTTAGGCATTGAAATATCATACGCGAAGTATTGTCCTCGTCTCTCAGAAAGCAAAGTGTTCAAACACTACTTGAAAGACCATACCAAGATAGGAATGATTTTTGATGTTGGGGCAAACGTAGGTCAAAGCGCGCTTGAATTCGCTAAAAGTTTTCCTAAGGCCAGCATTCATAGTTTTGAACCATTTGGGGCGAACTTCCGTGCGCTGCGCCATAACACAAGACACACATCTTCCATCCGATGCCATCAGATAGCACTTTCAGATCATAACGGTTCCATAGAGGTGCTGGTAGACAATGTAGCCAATTCCGAGTGGAACAGCATCACTGAAAAACGTCAGGAAGAGATGGAAACGTCAACTGATGTTTCAAAGGAAACAGTCGTACTAAGCAGAGGCGATTCTCTCTGTAATACCCTTGGAATCACTGAAATCGATATTCTCAAGATTGATACCGAGGGGCATGATCTTGACGTTATTAAAGGATTTGATGGGATATTTAAAAAGGGGGATATCTCATCTGTAATTGTAGAGGTGGGTTTCTTGAAAGATCAGACGCATGGGAAATTCCAGGAAATTAACAGTTATTTGACAGGAGCAGGCATGCAGCTCGCCGGTTTTTATGAAACCTGTTATTTTGAAAGCGGAAAATGTGAATATGCTAATGCTCTATATTTGCTTCCTGCGAAGCCCTAATATATTTTGAATTAAAAATAAACGAAATATTCGATGAGTAGTGCACGAAACATTTTTGCTGCTTTAGCTGACCGAGTAGCTCAGGAAAATATCCTTTGGAACATTTTTTCCAAAACAATCGTCCGATGGTCACAATACCTCTGCCAAGAGCGGAGGAATGTGGAGGCGCGGCGAGTGGTGGCGGCGGATCCTCTTCTCCAAGGAATCCTCAAGGACGCAAAGGTGACAGGTGGACCTTTTCACGGAATGGAATATGGGAAAACGTCAAGTTTTTGCAGCGCCTACTATCCGAAAATCCTTGGCACTTACGAGATGGAGTTGATCCCATCCATCAAGACATTTCTTGAGAAGGGGTATTGTCATATAGTGGATATCGGTGCTGCTGACGGATTCTATGCAGTGGGTTTTGCCCTCAAATCTCCGGAATCAAAAATCATTGCCTACGAGCAGTCACCTCGTGCCAGGAAACAACTTGGAATTCTAGCTAGGACAAACGGAGTGCAGGACTGCATAGAGATCAGGGAGCGATGCGAGCGGAGGGACATGATGAGTCTTCCTTCTATTCCGGGACTACTTATTGTCGATTGCGAGGGTTACGAGGAGGTTTTATTGGACGATCTTGTTATCAAACACCTGAAAGACTGGGATTTCCTCATCGAGACACATGATGGATTTTCACGCGGCGTGACGAGAAGGCTGATTGAACGATTCCATGCCTCGCACAATGTAACGGTCATTGATACCATCCATGATCTGGATAAAGCGGATCATTATACTCCTCAGGTAATTCAGCATCTGAAACGTCAGGATCAAGATCTCCTTCTTTCCGAACAACGCGAGCATGCAACCCTAAGGTGGCTACTTTGCCATTCGAAGAACTGACTCTTCCTTACAAAGAGTGATGAGGATTTCGGCAAAGACTCTTGTTCATGCCGCATCGATGCCGATTGCCCGGCATGCAGTCAGGACATTTTGCATCACTCACCGGGGCTCGTTTAGAGAATTAGAAATCCATACTGACGGATCGCTGACAGAGGAACATCGCTCGGAATTGGGTGAACTGACTGCCGGAATGGCATTTCGATTTGTGGAGCCTGCGGAGCGGAGGGTAATCCTTGAAAAGAGAATCAAAGGGTATCCTGCTATCCAGTCGCTGATGAGCGGTAGGGGCTATTTCTCCAAGATGGAGATGCCGATGGTCTCCTCGGAACCTTACTTTTACTTTGATTCCGACATCGTTTGGTTACGTCCCTGCACAAATCTCACTGGTGACGGGAGACTGAATCTTTTTTCCACGGAAACATGGACTTGGTATCCCGGGATTCGTAAAGAGTTATCGTGGGCGCGGGCAAATATTCCGAAAAGGGTGAATTCCGGCTTCTACTATCTCGCGGATCTTTTTCCCTTTGAGCGACTGGAGAGACTTCTCATCCACAAGATGTATGATCCAGAGGCTCCCTACGCCACAGATCAGGAAATCATGGCGTACATCTTCCCTGAGATGCGCCTTTATCATCCCGACGATCTTATGAGGAGCCGCAGGGGAATGATTTATGATCTTCATCAACTCCAGGCAACGGCACTCCATTTCCCGGGTAGCATGTGGGAACCCCATCTTCTTCAGTTAAATGGGTTTGGGCCTGCATCGCAACCTAAGGAGGTGCGCTATGCGAAGACCGCTCCCTTGAGCTTGCTTGAAATCCTTAGAATGCGCGTGACCATTGGGGTTGCAGGATCAAGTTGGTCGCGGCTTCCTGTACTATGGGGCCGCGCCATCCGCGCCAGGTTGCAACAGGGGAAATAATGGTGGTTTATTGGAATGAAAAATGCATTCGCATCCCTCTGAAATCAGAGAGGAGTCCGAATTCTCTAATGTTGTGATGTCAAGTGTTCGGCCAGCCTGAGTGACATCGCCACGATCATCAGAGTAGGGTTGGCATGACTGCTGGTAGGAAATACCGAAGATCCCGCCACATAGAGATTGTCAACAGTGTGTATCCGGCAGTCGCTATTAACCACCCCTCGGGAGGGATCCCTAGACATTCTCGTGGTGCCAATATTATGGGAATTGCTATTGAAACCTTCAAGCTTGCCTCCCTTCAGGAGATCGCGGTCTTCTTGGGATAAGTGAAATGATCCCAGGCCAGCTTTTTCCATTCGCTCCCCGAAGAGGGTGATGAGAGTGCTCACTGTCCGATAATCTGTTTCGGAGAATCTGATGCGGGCCTCAAGCCTGGGCATGCCATAATCATCGATTGAATCGGAATGAAGGGTCACGCGGCTCTCAGCATCAGGGAGATGCTCAGTTTGGAAGAACAGGTAAAATCTGTTTGCTGATTTCGGGGAAAGGATCATCGGGAGTCGGCGCTTTTGGAAAAAGCGGGTGTATGCTACGGCTCCCAATTGACCGAACACTGACGGTCCGTCTTTTAGCACGATCCCGAGATGGGTCAGCAGGTCTTTTTTCTGTTCCCTGAGGATTTGAAAAAACCGACGAGGTCCCTTCTTGGCTCCTCCCAGAACGGTTTTTGCAAGCAGGATTGAGGAGACCATGGCATTGCGATGCTCCGATGCGCCGGAGACGGGTCTGAAGAAAAACCCAACGGCATTGCCGACACCGTGTTTGCGCTGGGCCTCCGGAGTGAGCCAGAAACGTCTCCTGCAATAGATGCCCTCATGATCCTTCTCGAAATCATAGATGAAATCTTTTTTGGGATTCTTTAGGACAACATGGCCGCTGACACCAAAACGATGTGATTGGTAAAACCTCCCCACCAAGTCGTGGTCATTGCCGATTCCCTCGGGGAGTATGTCCCGTGCGGCAAGAAGGAGCCGGGCGTTTTCCAAGGCGCCGCAGGCAAGGACGATCTTTTTGGCCTCCACGATAAAGTTACGCCCCGGAGTGCAGGCCGCCATGACATGATTCAGGTTGCCTCCGCCCGCGTCCATCTGGAGATGGACGGCGTTTGCATGGAGGAGTACTCGTAGATTGGGGGCGGCTTCCAACTCCTTGGCATACCGTTTACTGAAGTCGGTGGGGATGCTCCAGCGCTCCATGGGCCATGATGCAAAGTCCTCGTTATCGAAACCGCCTAGAATTTCTCCTTGCCTGTCAGGGAAGACAGAGCGGGCGTCAAAATCAGCCTCCCCCGCCTCGCACAGAGCGCATGCCCGAGCAATATATGGCTTTAGTTCTTCGTGGGTGATGGGCCAGCCGCTATGTGGGATCCATGAACGGTCCTCAAAATCAACTGGGTCAAAGGGGATGCACCTTCCTCCCCAGACTGTGGTTGTCCCGCCCCAAATCCTGAGTCTGTTTTCCTCCAGAGGTTCATGGCTACTTTGCGGGGAGACTGACCCACGGTAGAGATCAAGCCCGTCTGCAGTCTGATTGGGGCCTCCACCGGGCAAGAGAACCACATTTCTGCCAGATTTCAGGTACTCAAGGGCGAGACAAATCCCCGCTGCGCCGCCCCCCACCACACAGAGGTCAGCTGCAAGGCGTGTTCCGGGTTCAATCCTGCGAGCATCTTCTATCATGAAATCGGATGCATGGCTGTCTGCACGCTTTTCAAAACTTCTTGGGGAATGTCGATTCGCACCGCTTTGGCATTGGCTCTGAGATGCTCAGCGCGACCGGTGCCGCTCAACACACAGCGAACGCCGGGTTGCGCCGAAGCGTAGGCGATCAGGATGTCGCGAGTGGTTACCCCTTGGGTACGCGCTATGGATTCGATCCTTTGGGAAAACTCTGTTCCTCCTCTTAATAGTGATCTTGCACCGAAAACATGGTTGGCCACAATGGGAAGGGGAATGTCCGGCGGAGGTGTCCGCTCTGGGTTCAATGGCATCTGCAGGAATTCAAAAATCGGATCTCCTGATGCGATTTGATGGAGCTGTGGACTGTCGGTCGAAATGCCGAAGTGGTGGATCTTGCCCGATGCTTTTGCGTCCCCAATGACCCTTCTTAATGGTTCATTCTGCCACACTGGGATAGTGGGATCGTGAAGAAGAAAAAAATCCAATCGTTCCCTGCCAAGTCGCCTGAGAGAGGCGTCGATGCTTTTCCTCACGTAATCGGCATCGAAGCAGGGTTTTGCTCCCATGCGGGAAATGGCTTTTTTGCCAAATTGGTTGAGCAATCCAAGCGGTCCCGGGAAATCACAAAAAGGGTAGCCTGTTTTGGTGGCAATCAGGAAATGATCTGGAAAACGGCGAAGGATTTTGCCCAAGAGCCTCTCACAATCCGCAGACCCGTAGCTGTCCGCCGTGTCGATCAGATTCACTCCGATCTCGGCCGCTGCTTCCAGCAGACGAAGGGCATCATTGGCTGAGTACCCGGCCCCGAGGGATGCCAGGCGCCCCGTGCCGATCCCAAGACGGTGGATCTTGTGCCCGCAGAAGTCAGAGAATGAATTGGGAAAATTCACAATATGATGAAAACCTACCTGTGGTTTTGAATCAATGGAATAGGCGCATTCCCTAGACTGAGCCTCTGACAGATGGACAGTGGTATCCCAGATGGGTATTGTTTCTTGGCATTCAGGAGAATCAACGAAGTTTCAATCAGTTTTGACATGCTTTTCAATACTTGGACATTTCTGGTTTTCCTGGCGGTCACCTTTGTCGCTTATCATTTCCTGCCGTGGCCGGGGAGGCATCGGGTTTGGTGGCAGATCGGCCTGCTGACGGTCGCCAGTTATGTTTTCTACGCGTGGCACACACCTTGGCTCGTCATTATTCTGGCAGCTTCCACTTGGATCAACGCCTATGTAACGCTACGCCTTGTTCGCCCTGGGACTCCGCCTGAAGAGAGAAAAAAGTGGGTTGCCTTTGCCATCATGGCGAATCTGGGGGTCCTGATCTTTTTCAAATATACTTCGCTAGTGGTAGGTACTTTCTTGCCTCACTCATGGTGGTCGCACTGGGGATTTGACCTCACCCAGATCCCGCTGCCGGTTGGTATTTCCTTCTTCACCTTCCAGGGCATCAGCCTGGTGGTGGATGTGTATCGCAAGCCGAGTGTCGTTTTAGAACAATATTCAGACTCTGATATCGGAGGTGGAATATGTCAGATAAAAGACAAGGGGGGTACGGAAGAAGCGAGGAGATTAAATGGAGTGGCAGGGGGAATGCACAATAGGGCCGCAGATAGCCAATCTCCTATATCCAAACTTCAATCTTCTACCCCCCTCTTTTTCAAAGTCGCCTTCTTTAAGGCCTTCTTCCCCCAGTTGGTTGCCGGTCCGATCGTCAAGGCGCATGAGTTCATGCATCAGATCGGGGCTAAGACTCTGGCCTCCGTGGAATGGGATGATGCAGTGAAGAAGCTCATCCTTGGATTCTTTCTCAAGATGGTGGTGGCTGACAATCTTCGCGAAGCTACGGCATGGCTGCATTATCCGGAATTCGTGGGCAAGCCCGCTTCGGTTTTGATCCTGATGCTTTATGGATTCTCCTTCCAGATCTTTGCAGACTTCGCTGGCTATTCCCTGATCGCGATGGGGCTTGCACGGCTCTTCGGATACGAGTTGCCGATGAACTTCAACTTCCCCTACATCTCCCAGTCGATCACGGAATTCTGGAGGCGCTGGCACATCTCTCTCTCCACTTGGCTGCGTGAGTATCTCTACATACCTCTGGGGGGCAACCGGAAGGGAGTCCTGCGCACCTATGCCAATCTGATCCTCGTGATGCTGCTTGGTGGACTCTGGCATGGTGCCGCATGGAGCTTTATGATCTGGGGTTGCGCTCATGGCGTTTGCCTGGCGGCAGAACGATTATTTGGGGTCAAGGTGGAGGGGATTGCAGTGGGAACCAAGCGTCTGGGAAGATGCGAGGTAGACTACGACGAAGTCGTAGCCCGAAGGGCGGCACGGCTTTGCGGGAGCGAAGTGCCGTCAAAGTATGAGGGCATAAAAGTAACAGATTCACAGCGTCAGCATTTCCGAATTTCCAATTTCATCATTTCTGTTGCTCGAATCTTCCTGATTTTTAATCTGGTTTCATTACTATGGTTGCTTTTTCAGCTCCCTAATTTCAAGGATGTGCTGCTGTATCTTCATGAGTTGTCACTATTGCGACAGGGAGGTAGTCCGCAGATACTTTTCACAGTAGTTTTCTTCGGCATGCCAGTGATTTTATATCATTTCTGGGCACTGTTGCGTCCACTGTGCTGGGATCCTTTCAAAGCCAAGAATTCTGATGTGGCTACCTATCTCATGAATGGAGTTTATGGGATGCTTTTGTTTCTCATCATTGTCAATAGCGGGGGCTCTGGGAGCTTCCTGTATTTTCAATTCTAGTGGATAAGATCTCAACCGCAGTCCCCTACATGAGGAAGCAATCCTTTAATGGTAAAAATGCCCTAGGGATCGTTCTTATCACGATGGTTCTGCTGATTTCCTATGCTGTGATGCTGAAATTATCGGGAATGAATGTCCGTAATTCCGAATCGAATCTCCAATCCAACCTGATCAGGTTGCATCGATATTTTTTTTCCTCAGTTCCGTCCCAAGGAGTTCTGGTAGGCTCCTCTATCGGGGGACGTCTTGATTCTCAATATTTCCGCGACCAAGGACTTAATATTGCCAACCTAGGGCTTGACGGGAGTCGCCCGCTATATTCCCTCAATCTGCTCCTAACCGGATCGAAAATCCCCAAAATCGTGATCATAGAAGGCAATACCATTTTCTGGGAATACACAGGAAACGATGCCGCAATTACGAAGGAAATCAACAGTCCAACCTTTCAGATGGGATCGTGGTTTCCGTTGCTTAGCCCTGATGCACGGCCATCTTCCGTATTGTTCTCCATTCTGAAGGCAAGGAAAGAGCGCCATGGAGATGGAATGCTGGTGGAATACCATGAAATGGAATCGGATCAGGAACCTTCTCTCCCAAAAAACTTCTCTCAATCACTGGAAATGATCCGTCATCTGAAGGCCATGGGTGTCTCGGTGGTGCTAGTGACAGTCCCGTCGGGAACCAAGGAGTCAGATCCAGCGGCTGTTGAGTGCCTCGCCAGAGAGGCGGGCGTCCCGTTAATCAAGATTCGCGATCATCTTCCTGATCGCGGAAATGGACTAAGATACTCAGATGGCATGCATCTTATGGGTGCAGATGCGAGGGAGGTAGTAAAGACGCTCGTCCAAAGATTGAGAATACTAGACCTGATACCGAAAGAAGTTTGTATTGGCAGGAGTAACTCAACAAATCCCGGAAACTGAGACACCGCAAACTCTTGTCACGTTGCTATTGCTTTTTGATTTCTAAGAACGGCGTCAGAAGAGGAATCAGGCCGCGAGTTCTTTCTAATCGAGCCGCTTCCGTGAGATGACTTGTGGTGTCGGCAAAGCATTCTGCATTAGTTTGCACGCCTAGGAATGGATCGTTTACAACCTTAAGTGTCTGAGACAACTCATCAAGAAAGACCCGATTCTGCATCTGACCTGCTTCCTTATCAACTGGCTGATAAAACTCCTGTGGAATGAGGTAGGCTGACGATGAGTCCTGAGAATTCAGGGCCGCGGACATCATACCAACCCATTGAAGCGTTATGGCGTTGGGGGACATTTGATTGATCTCGGCCTTTGAAACTGGGCGGCGCTCATCAGTTGTGATGGATCCCCCCTCACGAATCAAGTTGGTCTGATATCTGTAAAGATACCCTCCGTGAATGAGTTTTGCTATCATTGAGGCGGTATGAGCTAGTCCGGGGCGAAGTGATTCGATGGCCTCAATCCAGTCGATATGCTCCAGAGCTAGGCTTTCGATGCCGCGTTGAAAAAGCAGTCCCGTTGACAAAAGCGCCTGATATCCCAAGTCGGTAACTTGCGGTGGTGCTGCCATCCTGCCTTTCTCGAACGCCCAGATCACGGTGTCTCCAGGTCGAACTGCATTAAGGCCAAATGCAGCATTGGCCTTGGTTCCCATGCCAGCATGCATGCCCATGTTTACAGCAGGAAGACCTGATGCTGTGAGTAGTCCCGCATCGATCTGAAATGCCGTGCTCGAGCCTCCTATGAACACCAGCTTCGGGTGTCCTGTTTTTGAAATTTTTTTGGCCCATTCGATCTTCTGCTTGTAAGCCTCTTTCCAGAATCTGATCTCGGGATTAATCCAAAGCGAGTAGATGGCGCCCAGTAAGTAGGAGACGACTAGCCCTGCTAAAAGAGCCAACATTGTTCCTCGAACATGCCTGCTAGAAGGAGAAGTAAATGAAGTCATTTCCTTTGGTGGATCCGAACCAGACTGTCAAAGTAATCAGGATAATGATGGCTACCGGATGGTTCGCGTATCCATAGTGATCCTTCTTTCGGGAGCAGAAGGCCTCCGCTGTGAAGGTGGCCAACGAGAGGATTATCAGGAGGGTTATTGGAAGGTAGTGCCAGGAATCGAAGGACATAGCGTATTGGCGGAGAAGTGAGCTGGAATACGAGGATGAAGAGCAGAGAATGGCGAGTTTATGCGAAAGAACGGGCCATCTGGTCTCGTAGAATGGCAGCCAAGCGGCAAAAACCAGAACCATGGTGATGGCCCAACCTACGGGTGAGGGAAGTCTGATGTGATCCTTGGTGACATGGCTGACCACGCAATAAATACCATGCAATGCTCCCCAGAGCAGGAAGCACCAACCCGCGCCGTGCCATATTCCCGATAGAAGAAAGACCAACAGAAGGCCCGCCCACCAGTATCTTGTCCTACTTCCTCCAAGCGGTATGTATACATAGTCCCGGAACCAGTAGCTGAGGCTGACGTGCCAACGCCTCCAGAAGTCGCGGATATTGGCTGAGAGATATGGGCTTCTGAAGTTCAGGGTGAGGGTCACTCCAAGAAGGCGGGCTAACCCTAGGGCAATGAGGCTGTAGCCGCAAAAGTCGAAGTAGATCTTCAGACCGAACAGGAAAGTGGTGAACAGGATCGGCCATGCAGAGGCCATGTCATCTCGGTTGATGAATGGGGAGAGATTGTCGGCAAGGCAGAGTTTGTAAAAAAACCCCAATGCCAGCCAAGGGGCGGCGGCATTGAGATTATCCCAATTACAGGTGAAACGAAAACGCTCCATCTGCGGCATCAGTTCTTCCTTGCGCTCAATGGGGCCGGCGACGACCTGGGGAAAGAAGCTGGCGAAGTTCGCGAAATCCAGGAGCTTGGGACGGTAGGAGTCGAGTCGCGCCGCATCAACAAGGATGGCGATTTTCTGAAATGTATAAAAAGAGATCCCCGCAGGGATGAGGATAGCGTTAAAGGTGTCCTTGGACCATCCCAGGATCTCCTCGGCAACAAAGGAGTGGTATTTGTAATAGATTAGTGGGATCAGAAGAACCGGTATGTAGAAGCTTAGGAATAGCCATCGCTTATCTTTGGGAATCACGGAGAGGAGAAGGATGCCGACGTAGGCAAGTGAAGCCAGAAGCAGAAAGATGCCGAAGGTGAGGGCGCCAACGCTCGCGAGGAGATAGAGACTGATGGAGGCTAACACCACCCGGTCAAACCATCCGGGCAAGTCTTTCTTAAGAAATAAAGCCGTCCCCTTGAAGATCCATACAAGGGCCAGACATATCAGGAACCGAGGCCAGAATCCAAAGTCGGTGAAATTCATAAAGGTGAAGAATCCTTGAAACGCTGAAGTTTCCCCCATAATCCGCCGTGTTCAAGCAAGAATACTTGTTGATCATCATGGGAGCGGCTAACTCGTAACGTGTTGCCCTAGTCCAGCCATGACCCCTCAAAAGATTTCCATCATCACTCCAAGTTATGGCCAGCTCGATTGGCTGAGGCTGTGTATTGCGAGTGTTGCTGATCAGATTGCGCCGGAGAAGCAAGAAGCGTCTGCGGCGCAGAAGATAGAAGATGGAAGTTGGGAGATAGAGAGTAGCAGTTTGGGGGGGAATGCGTCTGCGGCGCAAATAGCTGAATCGAAAGTTGACGGGCGAACGTCGAGAGCTGCTTTAGAAACCCAATCTCCAATCTCCAATCTCCGATCTCCTGTTCAATCGCCTCTAGCAATTGAGCACATTATCCAGGACGGCGGGACTCCGGGAATTGAGGAATTCGCAAGTCAGGTTGGAGAAGAGCTCAAGTCGCGATACGGGGGCAGTTTTGTTTCAGAATTTCAAACCTTTGAGCTTTTGCACTTTCGCACTCCGTCCGGTTACACGCTGCGCGTGTTCAAGGAACCGGACGACGGCATGTACGATGCCATGAATAAGGGGATGTCCAGAATGTCGGGCGATCTCTGGGCATGGCTCAACTCGGACGAGCAGTACCTTCCGGGAACGCTGGACTATGTGTTATCCTGGTTCGCCGAGCATCCCGAGTCCGATATTCTGTGCGGTGATGCACTGCTCACGGACGAAGTGGGAAATGCCTTATCGTACCGGAGGATTGTGAGGCCGTATTGGAGACATACCCGCTTGGTTCACCTTTCTTCGTTGAGCTGTGCGAGCTTCTATAGACGCTCGATTGTGGAGAAGGTGGGCGGATTTGACACAACGTGGCGCTCGATCGGGGATGCTGAATGGATGGCTAGAATGCTTCAGGCGAACATAAGCATCCAAGCCTGCGGCAGACTGCTTTCCACATTTGCCTTCACTGGACAGAACACCAGCGAGTCGCCCGCAGCTAAAAAGGAATCCCAACAATGGAAGAGGATGCCAGGGGCCCCTTCCGAATGGCTGCGGATCCCCGTAATCTTTCATCACCGCATACGGAAGTGGATGGCGGGAGCCTACTCCAAGAGATACGTCACCTTTGCCATTTATGGCAGGAATGGAGCTGAACGATCCACCCTTGCGGCGCGCTGCTTGGGATGGGGCTGGCCTTCTGAAGGAAAAAGCAAGATAGGCCACCCGAATCTTGAAAATGGGGTGCATGGTTCCCAGACGATACGAGTTCTCGGAACAGGCTTGTTGGCAACGACCTACCAGGAGTTATCGCGTTTATTGATGAAGGAGGCGCGGCAAGCACAGAGGCCGTTTGCTGTTGATTTCGCCAACACGCAGATCGCGACCATGAGAAAGCACGACACCGATTTCGCACTTCTTGCGGAGAGTGTGGACATAACGGTTCCGGACGGAATGCCCTTGGTCTGGGCGATGAACACGAAGGGTGCCGGGATGGAGGACCGGGTGTACGGGCCAACCTTTACCAGGGAGTTTATGGCCTCATGCCCTAAGGGAATGACACACTACCTCATCGGTGGATCTGATGAATGTGGGCGTCGCTTTCGCGAGCAAATGCTGCAACTCAATCCCTCACTGAATTTCGTTGGCTGTTACCACGGGCGCTGCTCTGCGGAGGGCATTCTGGAGGATGATGTTGCAGTACTTCAGGAGCTTCAGAATAAAAAGCCCGACTTCATCTGGGTTGGGCTTGGGACGCCCAAGCAGTATGGATGGATTCATCGGATCAAGCCACAACTGGATCAAGGAGTGATGCTTGCTGTTGGTTTTGCATTCGATGTGAACGCGGGAATGAAGCCGGATGCCCCACTCTGGATGCAGAGAATCGGGATGACTTGGCTGTTCAGAATGGCAACGGAACCGGAGCGTCTCGCGGGTCGCTATTTCAAGTGGAATACACTCTTCCTTTGGTATTGGGCGTTGGAATGTCTGGCGAGTTCCTCGCGCAAGTACAGACTCTCATTGAGGAAACTATTACTCTCGGTGACCGATTTCTTTGCTAGTGACATCAGGGATTGCGTCACGGGAGACAGTCTGGGGCGCGGTCTAGTGTTGGGCTGGAGTGGCCGCCCTCGGATTATTGGGCACGCGGGCCTGCCGCCACTTATCCCACTTTTCCTTCCTCAGCAGCGTCTCACGTACTGGAAGCAGTCGATCGGATTTACAACACATCAACGCCCCGATTTCCCTCGTCTGACTGGTAGATCTCATATTCTGGAGCGTCATGAGACGGTCATGAATATTGTGCTTACTCATCTGGGAGGAACGTCTTATAGGTCCATTTTGGAAGCGTGGAGTCCGGTTTGTAGTGAGGAGAATCTTTGGATTGCTTTTGGAGGATCAAGGAGGGATTTCGAGTTAATGGACTATTCGCGAAAGGTTTTTGTGGAGGATCCAAATCTACGCAAGGTGGACAATCAGCGAGAGAAACAATCCTACACCGGAATTTTTAAGGCTATGGCTTCCGTCGTGGAGCGTGAGAATCCCGACTTCATCTATTTCTGCGAATACGATCACCTGCCACTCGTTCCTGATCTTAATTGCCGCCAGGTTGATGAGATGCGGCGCAATGATGCCGATGTGATGGGGCACTGGCTTTACCGGATCGATGGATCCAGTAACTATCACATGCTTTTCCACGCGTCCGATCCCTCCTTCTTTCCTTTCTGGAAGTTGATTTCGCGTCGTGAGGATCAAGGACTTATCCTCTCAATGTTCGGAAGTGGCTCAATGTGGAAGCGGGAGGCCTTCCTGAGTGTTGCCAGCCAGTGTCAGGGAATAACCTGCTATTTGGAGCTTTATCTTCCGAGCCTTGTTCACCATCTAGGTTTCAGAGTGCGTGGGTGGGAGGAGTCTAACCATCTCATCTCCAATCTGCCATCACCATCCATCTCCGTGGCGGAGGGTGAGCGACGTCATGCTTGGACTGTTCACCCGGTTAAGTAGTTCAGCACTAAAATCAACGTTGGATTACCAAAAAAGAGTTGATTATTGCCATTGATGATTAAACTCCAACGATCTTCCCTCACTCATTCAATGAACTTTCCCACAAATCCATCGGGTAATGTCTTCGTAAGGGTGGTTGTCGTGCTGATCCTATCGGTCGGTATGGTGCTTGCTTTTAAGCTTACCAGTTCCGTGAACTCGACCACAGAGAGCGGGGTGATCATGGAGTTGCCTTCTCAAGTCAATGGTTTTTCGGGCAAGGATGCAGCGGCTTCTGAGGGAGAAAGGTACGTTCTGCCCAAGGATACGGAAATTGTGAAAAAGAGTTACTCCGATTCATTTGGCGACCCCATCAATGCCCAGGTCGTGCTCGCCGGAGCTGAGAAAAGGAGTATCCATCGCCCCGAGCTCTGCCTTCCAGCGCAAGGATGGTCGATCGACCGTAGGGAGACCATTCCGGTAAGGCTGGCTGACGGGAGATCCATCAGCGTCATGGCCGATCACATCTCCAGGCCTGTGGAGATCTCTCCGGGTGTTACAAAGACGCTTCCAAGTCTTTATTGCTACTGGTTTGTGGGAAACCGAGTCACAACTTCGTCACATCTCCATCGCCTCTTGCTGACAAGTTGGGATCGGGTCATTCATCACAAGAACCACCGCTGGGCCTACATAGCTGTCAGTGCCCCTGTGCTGCAGGGATTCACGCCCAATGGGAAGGATGGCGAGGCGACTCAGAAAATGATCACTGATTTTATAGCAGCGCTGGCCCCGTCGGTCATGAAGTGATGCGTACCTTTCCTAAAGCATTATAGCACTCAAGTATGAACGCTCGCCCACGCCCTTTTCCTACGATGCTTGCCCTTTGTACAGGGGCTATTCTTGCGCTCACTGCACTTCTGTTATTGCTTCAATATAGCTTCGGCATCGGGACGACTTCTTACTCACTAGGCCTCTATATCTGGAGGAATTGGACTGAGAATGAGGACATGGGACATGGATTCCTTATCATACCCGCTTTTCTCTTTCTAATCTATCAGGACAGGGCACGACTTCTCTCCCTGACTCCCCGGTGCGGTTGGGGAGGCTTGCCCTTACTGATCGCGAGCCTTTTTCTCTATTGGGCTGGTAATCAGGCCGATGTCACCTTCATCGGATTGATCAGTGTAGTGCTCTGCCTGGTAGGCTCAGTCTGG
>Ga0114962_10001509_pt1 | contig 20022 bp, 22 predicted proteins | sample C_130820_MF_Meta_FD_87017 | JGI IMG/M metagenome (GOLD analysis project Ga0114962, IMG submission 87017) | Freshwater microbial communities from Lake Croche, Canada to study carbon cycling - C_130820_MF_MetaG | ecosystem: Environmental > Aquatic > Freshwater > Lake | place: Lake Croche, Canada... | reverse complement strand
GTAGGATCAATGTGCGATAAGAAGAACGTATGCCAACGCTACTTAACTATTGAGATAGATGGTACTGACCCGTACAAATGGTTTATGGACGCAAGTATTGAACTGAATGGCGATGATACTAACTGTGATTTCTTTATAGAGTGGGGTGTGTGATGAAGATGAAGCCTGAGACACGAATCGAAACGTGGTTTGATTATATGAGATTGGAGATGGGAATGAGAAAGCAAGAGCATAATAGAAAGAAAAAAGAGCCAGTGTTATATTTTGTAAAAAATAAATTTGGCGATCTAATACCTACTTTCAAAAACCCAAAAGACAGTTTCTTCTGGAGAGACGCACAGCATGGGGAGGGGTGATGAGTAAAGAAAGAGAGTTACTTATAAAGGCAGTCGAATGGATGCAAGATTTAAAATACGTGTGGGTAGAAGAGCGAGACTGGGGTGATAGGGCTTTATTAGAGTTAATAGCAGATATTAATAAGATTGAAGTTGTACTTTCCAAACCAAAACGTGACCTAGATGAACAACGCCTACCACGTGCAGAGATGACAGAGTATGAAAAGGGATTCGCAGATGCGTTAGATGAAGCCATAAATATTAAGCTACAAAGACCTGAACCTATAGAAGATGGGAAACTAGAAGTTTGGTATAGCCAGCATGCTTGGGCTATGGATAAGCAAGAATACATGTGGGGATTTCGAGATGCAGAAAAAGCACACGGCATTGGAGGTGAGGAATGAAAAAATATACAGGAATAATAAATTTTAAAATAGATATAGAAGCTGATAGCAAAGAATCAGCAGAGTATATTGCTAAACAAGCAATACCAGATCATTTTGGCTTTATGGATGGCAAAGGTAATTCTGGTAAATTCTTAAGAGGATTACAGCCAGTTGTTTTTGAAGAAGAAGTTATATAATAAAAAAAGGGCAGTCAAATTACTGCCCTTATAACCAAATTACATTATTGGTTTGATCGGTGTGTACTCAGTAGCTACACTTAATCCAGCTTTAAATGCGTCATTAATTGCCATGTGTATTTCTGGTTCAATGATAGCGTTAATCGCCATCATTTCTTCAATTTCAGAAGGATAAACGGCTTTACTAGCTACTACAATAGCACCAGCTAAATCATTTAACCATTCTGAATCTACATCAACAATATGCTTAACTTTTACTTTCATAATAATTCCTGTAACTCTTAAAAAACTGTTGTAAAGTCAATTTTCCTTCATCGGTATGAATGTAATCATCTATAATGAAATTATCTACTCCCCTTAGAACAGAAGGGTTACACAACCATTCACATTCTTCGGGGGTAAATAACATATTAATACATTCCAACGGTGAAAGACGTTTAGGCTTAATTTCATCAGGGACAATAGTGGTAGATAGTTCTCCCAACTTTTTAGAAACTTCTCTATCTATCATTTCTTGAATTGACTCCAAAGTAATATGAGGTTTCTCCGATACATTAGAAGTTGTTAATTCAAGTATTTTAGCTTGCGTTGCTGCTAATTGTTGTTCAAGTGTCAATACTGCCATTTCTTGCCTCATTTAAGTGAAATTAAACCGTATCTTATGACTTTACGTTAGTTGCAGTTTGACCAGAACCAATCATAGTGCCTAAATTCACAGTGCTTTGAGTGTTGTGTTGAACAGATGCCAACAGTTGAGTCAAAAGACCATTAGTCGCTATAGCTTGTTGCTGTGCTTGAGATTGAGCCACTGCTTGGTTGACTGAAGTATTAATTTCAATTCCACCTTTAGCAGTATTTCTATCCCCTAAAAGTTCTGCAATACGGTTATCAGCAACTATAATTTGACGATTCAAACTAGCAGTACTAATTCCTTCAATTAAAGCACGAGTCTTGTCACCATCGTTACCAACAGCAATTAAAGTGTCATACTTAGCTTGAAGCACGCCTAAAGTAGCATCAGCAGCATTAGTAGCAGCTTGTGTAGCCAAAGCATTAGTAGTTGCTAACAATGAAGCTGTATTAGCAGTTGCAGAAGCAATTACATTAGCAGCAGCAGTTGTGGTAGCATTTACACCTTCCCAACCAGTTTGATTAACAGCAGAAGTAATTAAAGCATTTTGAGTTGCAGAGTCAGTAGAGGTACGGTTAATATCAGCTAAGATATTACCTTGACCTTGTATGTTAGCAATCTCAGCATTTAAGGTGTTAATAGCAGCGGTGTTAGATGCGGCTGAAATAGCAGCTTGAACATTACCTTCCGCTTTCCAAATTTCACCTTGAACATTACCTAATGTTTGACCATTAAGAGCTGTAGTGATTGCAGTATTAACATCAGAAGCAGTTAAAACATGAGCCGCATTAGCAGCCGCAACAGTTGCAGCCGTCCCATTTTGGTCTCCTAGTAACCTCGGCAATAAAGCACCAATAAGAACTGCACCTAAAACACCACCACCTAGACCTGTATCTGAACCACCCATAGCACCACCACCCATTAAAGATTTAAGATCAACATTTTTTAAAAGATTTGCTATATCAGTTGAATCAACTGCCATAATAATTCTCCGTATAATACTAGATTATGCTAGTACATTTGAGGACACTCCTCGATACCTTTTTTAAGGGTATCATTAGAAGTGTAGTTGATAGTTTGGGGATTACAAGGTGATGGTAAAAAGAATTTGAAATTAAATTGTGGCTAAATCTGTAGTGAAAGTTGAATAAGCGGAACGAATATCCGAAATTGAAGTAGCAGCGGTTATACTTGCTTTAGCCACATTAGCATACCCTCTAATTGCGTCTATATAGGTGTGCATAGTAGTTTTAGCAGTTTCATCGGATTCACGTTCAATATTAAGTTGAAGATAAATAGGATAAAGTAAAGTTATTTTATCATAAGCATCAGAATTAACTTTAAGTGTAAACTCTTGCTTCTGATCCGCTAAAGGTTTAGTTATTACAAATGCCATCAGATCGCCTCAACGGTGGTTTCAAAATCAAGATAAGGGAAGGAAATTATTTTAATATGATAAGTACCCGCAACAGTTGTTGAGAAGATATCCTCAGTAACTATATTTCCAAACACTTGTGTATTCATATCGTTGATATTAAAAGCTAAAAAAGTGCCATTTGGTACATTACTAAATATTATAGAATCAATACCATCCGCTGATAAGGTTGTCTTATTGATTGTTGTTGGCTGAATCTCTCTTTTTATAACCTCACCATTATTTACATAGTCCGCTGATATATCAGAAGTACCTTCAAAAAGAAATTCACCTTCTTGCTTTTGCATTTGAACCATAGCTGGGGAAACTGATGCGACTCTAAGTATTCTTCCTTCTGAATTGTAAATTGTTACGTTATACACTTGTTTTAACTCCTGTTAATGTAATTGTTCCAGTAGAAATACCAGTGGTAGCAACATAGCTATATGTAGTAGTGGGCGAAGTATACACCTCGCCATCAATAGTTGTCCAGCCATTAGTAGGTCCACTTGTAGCTTGCCAAGCACCACCAGCGGGATTATTAGTATACCTTGCGACAAGACTATAAGTCTCCGCAGTATTTCCAGTTAGGGAGCATAAATAGCTTCTAGGATATTTTGTGAAAGTTCTCATAGTCATTGCGTCATATGTGAACATTGCAGTTTCTAATGTAGCTACTATAGTACCAGCTAAATTTTTAATTGCTAAGTCATAAAGAAGATAGCGGCTAGTCGCTGTAAATAACACATAATTAATCCTTGATAAATCAAACGACAAAAGTATTTTACTGTTTCCAGTACCGCCAGACATATCAACAGAAAAAGTTGTAAGTGGCATACCTGCGGTAAAATACTGAGAACCAGCACCTAGTGCGGTAAGACCTAATGTAAGCATATTTGTCGAAAAGGAGATAAACTGCACCAACGAAACCGCATCACCAGCCAGTTGCAAGGTATCAACAGCGAGTGCGCCTATCTTAGCAGTCGTAATTTGAGCATCACCAATTAAAGCAGTTTGTATTGCAGCGTTAGCTATATAGGTAGAAGCATTTCCAGGATGTATTTTTCCTGTTAAATTACCATAAATAGGAGCAGTAGGTGCAACATACGCACCAAAACCAATCCCATAAATAGTGACATTAGAAGTAACTATAGAAGTATCTATATAAAGTGGTAATGTTATTGCGGTGGATAAAATTGTGCTATAAAAATTAACACCATTGCAATAATAATTAACTTGAGTAGACCCATTATAAATTATTGCAAATTTATCTCCTGTAATACAAACCCCAAAACTTCCTTTAGAAACACCATTTTCATAAATTAAATATTGATAGCCTGATAAATAAATAGCATAATCAATAGTGTTATAACTATTATTAACAGTAGGGTCAGTGCTTAACCCTATCATAAAACTACCAGCAACAGTTGTCATGGTAAAAGTAACTTTAGCGCCACCAGCAGCAGGAAAGGAAGTTGTTGAATAACTACTAGCATTCCAAGTAACAGAACCAACGGCATAAGTAGAACCCGCAGTTAAAGTTCCTAGCGTAATCACTACAGGAGTAGCAGCTACAGCATTAGCAGCGGTTGTAGCCAATTTAAAAGTAGTTGTGGACATTACAACTACATAATAAGTTGTATTTGTAGTAAGACCTGAAATAGTCGTACCCACACAAGTGTAGGAAATAGCCATACCTGTAGTTAAACCATGAATAGCCGTAGTAAGTATATTTGTTGCAGATGCTGTTATCGCCATTGGTGCAGCAGATACTAAATTACCAGTTGCAGGAGTATAAGTACAGCCATAAACTCCTGTGGTTACAGTCATTCCAGTACATAATGTAGCTCCTGATACAGTATAAGTATTATTTAAATTAGCACCTACTGTAGCATTATCAGCAGGTTTATTACCATTATCATCTGTAACTCCACCCCAATTAGCTAATGTGGCAGCTTTAGCAGCCATGCTATTAAGTAATGCTTGTTTAACATTATAGAGATTATTAAAGTTAGTTCTAAATATAGTACCAATAATAGTAGTATTACCAGCAACATTTGACCACAATACAGGAGTAATTAAAGTAGCAAGATAAGTATTTAAAGTAGTTATAGCTGTACTATAAGCAACACTGGAAACCACTAAAGTAGCAGCTTTAGCAATTATATCTGCATCTTCTAAATTTATAAGATTAACATCTGCTATTACCGTAGTTTTTTCAACAGGGCTTAGAACATTATCACTAGCGATATTAATTAAATCAGCTAAAGCAGCCGTAGCATCAGTTTGAGCAGCATCGGCTAATGATTTTGATAATGTAGTAATAGAATTAATAAATTGAACTTTAGCACTATTATACGCATTGTAATAAGCCCTTATAGTAGCTCCTGTTATATTTGTACTAACTGCTAAACCATAGGTAGCATCCGTTGAAATATATATAGGATATTTAATTGTAGTTGTTCCTGCACCCCAAACAGTAGTACTTGTAGCAACATAATAAGTTAATGCGGCTGGAGTAACATCAACAAAAACATTGCCAATTATTAAACCAGTAGTAGGACGATTTGCTAATAAACCAAAAGTCCAAATGTTACCAGTGGTATTTAAGGTATCAGCAAATGAGGATGCTTGCGTCAACATGTTAGTCATATTAACAGTAGGATATACTAATGTTTGGTCATAATAAAGACCAAGTTCATTAATAATATCGCCATAATCTTTTAATACTGCTAATTTATCAGAAGGACTTAAAATATTATCGCTAGTAATAGCATTTAAAATATTAGTACTATCATCAATACCTTGAAGTATAGCGGTAGAAGTTCTACCACCAAGTTTACCATTCCAATCAGGGGAAGCAGCAGTACCAGATGATAATATGATACTACCATCCACAGGATTTATAATATTTAAAGTACCATAAGTAGTTATATTTCCAGCTTTATCTAACTTCCAACCTCTATTAGTGCCTGTATTATAATTAGTACTTTGAATATAATCCTTAATTGCAGCATTTGTAATTACTGCGGATCCTATCTGTCCTTCACCAGTTATAACTGCATTAGTTGTATCAATTAAACTAGCCACAATAGAACCAGCGATAATTTGACTTGCGCCTACTGTACCAGCAATAATTTGACTGCCTGAGATAAAGGCATCACCAGTACCACCTTTAATATTAGTAGCTGCACCGCCAGTATATGTGGCTATAGGATAGCAACCTATTCCTACTGCTACACTTAATGAAGTTGTGGTTTGAATTCCTGTAGCTGAAAGTGCTGGATTAAAATAAGCATAAAGGGTTCCAGTTGTCCAAGTAGCATTACTAGCCACAACACCACTATAAGTAGTAGTTCCAGACTTAATTATAGTACCTGCCGTCCAAGTTAATTGATTTGTAGTACCTACTGCAAAAACTAAACCTGTCTTAGACCAAGTAATAGCATCCGTAGTTAATGTAGTATTACTTTGTTCACTTGAATATATTAAACCTACTTTATCAAAGTTATCATAAGCAGCAATCCTATAATAATAATTTTGATTATCAGGAACATTAAGGGTTATATAAGTATCAACACCATCATAAACTAATGTACCTACTCCAGGAGTAAAACCTGTAGTTAAACTTCTATGTACTTCATAGCCAGCAGTATCTATCTCATAAGGAGTTGTAGTAACTTTAATATAAACAGATGAAACACCTGAAAATATTGTAAATGATTGAATAGCAGGAACAGTATTATTAACTGTAACGGCATAGGCAGTTGAAACAAAACCAGTTAAATCCCTACTATAAAGTTTAACAATATAACTTCTAGTTGATGCACCAAATATAGCTAAATTTTCTAAAAATGGAAAATTAAAAGTACTACCAAATGCTGAATCTGGTTTAACCACATAAGTACCAACTTTAGTACTTCCTGTTAAAGTCCATAATTCAACTACATAATCCAATAAACTATCCAATACAAGTGAATTTAATGTATTATAATCAAAAGTTAATGATAATGCAGGAGTGTTATAAATTAAACCAACTGTACCAGTTACCCTAGCATTGATAGGAGGTAATAAAGTAGAATTACCAGCAGTAGTTCTATAAGCATAAGTTAAAGTAGCAGGAGTTGATTTAATACCTGAAAAAGGATTAATTGCCCACACTGTAATATCATAGGTTCCTGGAACTGCACCATTTATATCAAAACTATTACCAGTAATATCCTTTACTTCTTTTGTATCAGTATTATCCCTTACCCATGTAGCTTTAAAAGTAGCTTTATATTTTTCAGTAAGAGATGGATCCCAATCCCAATGTACATGAAGTTGAATATTAGTATTAACTCCATTTGATGATGATATAGGACTAACTGCTAAATTAACAACCGCAAGTGCATAAAAAGAACCTACATTTATAAAATCTCCAGTACCCGTTATTAAAGTAATAGCTTGATCTATATAAGTAAATTTTGCATTATCATAAACTAAACACGATATAGTGTAACTATCATCGGTATTTTTAGCATTACCAACAACTCTAAATAATTGGGGAACTACTGTACCTGAAAGTATAAAAGTACTTGCTAATAAAGGAACTTCAGTACCCACAAAACTAATGCTAGATACTGTAGAATTGGTTTGTAGTAAAGTTTTATTATATAAAGTAACCCCATCAATTCCATAAAAAGTAACTGTATAGGTTTGAGCAGCTAAAGTAATACTTCTATCCATAACAATAGTAGTAGTACCTGCTGAACTACTCGTAGCAGTAATAACACCATGTTGATTAACATCAGCATTATCGCTATCCATTACTTTAATTATAGAACCATTTCTGAATGATAAAGCTTCAAATAGAACATTAAAGGTAAGAAGTTTTGTAGTCTTTGCATTAGTATAAATAGCCCAACGAGCTTTCCTTATAGCTTGCGCTTCATATACACAGCCCGGAAGTACAATATCACAAGTCTGTAAACCATATCGAGTTATTAAAGCATCATCCGACCAAGTAGCAGTATCTGTTTCGTTATAACTAAGGTAATTGTTATAAGTAATATTTACAAGGGAATACCTATTTTCTAAATCGTTGGAACTATAATTAAATAATCCACCTATTACATTAGAATTAGTTACTAGCCTACTTGCTGATAAATTAGGTTGGTCAAAAATAATTTTAATCTGTCCAAATTCATTTTCTGTAAGCATTCCATTACAGATAGCTAACAAATTTTGAAGAAACGTAGGTACATTATCCCTAGCATAGAATTGATTACCTATAGAGTAACGAGGTATATTATTACCATAACCATCAGGTATTAAGGTATCGGCATATTGACTCAATAAATAAAATGAAGTTTTATCTAAGTCAGCAGTATCAATACCTAAACAAGTAGAGTCATGTAATACATCGTATAAAACCCAAGCAATATTATCACTAAATTGCTTTACAGCACTCATGGATAAATCCCAAGTCCCTGTATAAACTCTAGTAGTAGGATTATAATTAGAAGGTATTGATACTTTTCGTCCTTTACCTTTTATAAGAATTTGAGGTACTTGACCTCCAAATTCACCAGCATCATTTAAGGTTACTGCTACTAAAGCTGTATTAGGATAAGTTAATTGCTTGTGATAAATTTGAGTTATTGCTGCAAGGCGTGTAACAGAATTATTTTTTACAGTTGAATCATCTGCACTGGATCTATTAATTACAACTGACCAATTAGTCCCAGGAATGTAATTAGTGGGTCTATTAACTATTATATCCCAACTATAGGGATTAGAAGCTTTACCAGTTTTAGTAGTAGTTTTATAAAGAATTTGACTTGAACTTGTAGTAGCTTTAGTGAAAATATCAATGGATACACTATATCCAGTCATATCCCCATTAGCTTGTATTTGTCTTAAATTATCAAGATTAAAAGTTATTCTAACTGCATCAATTAATGAATCAATATTATAAGTAAAAAAAGTAGCATGAATAAGAGCAACCGCTGTAAAACTAGGTAAAGGTGATTCTGTATCAATAAAACCTGGAATAACAGTTTGATTTGATAAACCACTTTTCCAAGTATAACTGGCGTTATAACTTGCAATAGATACCTTATCCAAAAGTATATCATCAATAGAGGTTATTTCACCTTCTGCTACTGCAAAAAGTAATTTAATAACTTGCTTACTTTTTAAAGTATCATTGGCTTCTACAGGGGTATGGGGATGCTTACCTTTACCACCGGAACCTGATATTAATTCATTTTGTTCCATTATTAACCTTCCGCTGTAGAAATACTTGAACTAACTAATACACCACCAATATAACTTGAGCCATACCATAAAGGTACACTACCACCTTGTTCCCTAATTAAAGGTGCTCCATTAAATAATGAACTTTGTTTTTGTTGAGCTTGAGCAGGATCAGATGAAAAAGAAGTAGTTGGTGAAAGAAGTTGCATAATACCGTTTAAAGCCATTGATACTCCAACGGATATAGCTATATTTGCAGCTATAGCTATAGCTGCTGCATTTTCTATAACAAAGCAAGCTATAGCTGAAGTACCTGCTGTTGTTGCAACTGAAGCGTCAACTGCTAGTGCAATTATAACTGCTTCCTCTATTTGACCTGATACCTCAGGAAATAAAAATAAATTATCATAACCGTTAAGATTAGATAAAATAGTATCGTTATTTAAAGAAATAGGATTAATATTTATATCATTTGAAGTTAAAATGTATTTATAATTAAAATTTAAAATAGTATTAGAATATTCTTCACCTTTTAACATTTTTATACCTGATAATATATCCTTTATATTATCAACATTAAAATTAAATTCATCAAAGTTTTCTAAATCTTCATATACTTTAACTATCATATCTTAGTACCTTATGAATACGACCTATAAAATGTTCAACTCGTTCTTTTATTGATAACATACCTTGATGCAGTATATAACCATTCTCATAAATACCTAAATGATTTCTTGTATGACCTGCATTATCCAATAAAAGTAAATCACCTTTTTGTAATTCTACAGTAGCAGGTAATTCTATAAAACCATATTCTTTAATATAATCATCAAATAGGTTATGTAGTTTTCTCATATTACAAAAATCTTCATCAGCTTTATGATCTGGTAAATCAATACCTAATTCAAATAAATAATAGTCTTGAACTAAACTATAACAATCATTAATAAACCAAATAAAAGGTCTTTCTAAATAGTCATTATTTTTTATTCTAGGTATTTCTAATGGATAAGTTACATTAATTCCTTCACAACTAACAATTAACCAAGGAAGTTTACTTTTCTTTTGCCCAATTAAATCATTATAAGAAGGTGTACGAAGATCGAATACTTCGATAGCTTTTAAATCTCTACAATGACTATGAACTATAGCTTGTATTTTACCAAGATATTTAACTAAAGTAACTGGGCATAAAGTAAAATTATTTTCAGGTTTTTTATGAATATTAGGAATAGGTATAAAAGTATCTTCAACTAATATACCACACATTTCATTAGGGTGACAATTTAACGTATAATTAGAAACTTCATTAAATTGTTCTTGTGATAGTTGCATTTAACCTACTCGTTTATTAATACCAAGTCCAGGAAAATCCCTTTTAAGCATTTGACGTTTAGGTAAATAGGCTCGTTCTTTATCTAATGGATTTCTAAGTTCAAATTTTAAAGAAGTTTTATTATGTTCTATCTTTTTGGATATAGTATATTTTAAAGGAGGTGCTGATATTCTTGATGCACTATTTAAATAACTTGCAAAAGTTCTAATGTAAGTAACTTTAACCCCAATTAAATCTTCATGTAAAAAAGCTAATGAACCTATAAATTTCATTAAAGAACCTAGATTATTAGCAATATTAGACATTTGAATTGTTGGTCTTGCTGGAGCACCATCAGAACTGCTTTTAATACCTTCTATACTCATTGGAAATGGATTATAAGTAATACCGCCAAAACTAACCGCAGTTTTATTTGTGGTTAAATAATATACAATTCCTATACCGCTAATTGCAGTACAATCCATTTCAAATAATTCAATATAGGCTGATACATTTGCTTTTAGGACTTCTAAATCAATACTAGAAACTGCACTACTTGCTGTAACTAAATTGTTTGTTAGAAGTAGCATAGCTTACCACTCTCTAGCAGTATAAGGTACTGAAGCAGTAGTACTAAGTATATTAATACCCGTAGTAACCACATAAGCTTCAGGGCTTATAAATAGTTCACCTGCTTTTATTTCTAGTGATGGTTGAGTAGCAACAGCAGCAACGCCTAATTCATTAATCCAAATGGATGCAGTTGCATGGGTATTACGAACAAGCCAGCCGTTTCTAGCTGTGTTAGCAGCCATTAAAACAGTACTTGTACTTACTGTAGCTGAAGTAATACCTGATCTACTTGTACCAGTAACTTGTGGAACTCTAGTAGGCATTGGATTAGTTGAACTAATATCACCATTACTAACTCCATCAATACCAAGAACTACTTTAACACGTTGATGTTTAATTCCACCTATATCATCAGATGCAATTATATCGCCACCTGAACCTACATTTAAAGTTGTATTATCTGCCATAATTATGTCCTAAATTATACGTTAAAAACTTGTTCTAGTTTAACACTAATATTATAATAAGTTGATACATAACTTTCACTATATCCCGAAATTATTACAAATTTTTTTGAAACTGATTCTCCAGGAGGTGTCCATGTTATATAATCCCAACCACCTACTGCATCCAATATGGCAACTACAGTATTTCTATCAGTTAAGTTTAAAGGCGACCATTTTAAATCCCAAGCATCAATTTTATTATTAGTACCATCAGGAGCTCTTTGAGCATAACCATCACCAAATCTACCTGTTAGAGTTTTATACACTGAACCCTTAGAGCTAGTTTCAGATATTTTTGTGGTTAAAGGCATTGCTTGTGGCATTACTAAGCTCCAAAAGTAGTAGTTCTATTTAACTGATTTCCAGGACGATTAGCACTTGTAATTTCCTGCTTTGCTATACTTCTCATAAATGCTTCAGCAGCTTTATTACCAGTATCAGTAGGACTATCCCCTTTAGCAGCTTGTACATTAATAGTAACATTGTTTATAGTATCACCGCTACTTTTATTACCAGACGTTTGAACACCTAAAGCTCCAGAAGGGGTTCTTTTTAATGGTAAAACAGCTTCAGGACCAGCTTCACCCATTAAACCAGTACCATTTGCAAATGGAAATACTGTAGGTGAACTAACCACACTTCCTGAGTAGCCTGAAATACCTTTTCCTGAAAATACACCACCATCAGCAGCAACAATAGCAGTAGTAGCAGCACTACCAAAACCTGAAAATAGTTTATCTAAAAGTCCACCTGTATTTTGACCTTTAGAATTTTTAGTACCTAAAAGTGAATCAAAAATTTTAGCAGCAGCAGCTTCAGCGACCATTTTACGCAACATATCTATAAAACCACTAAGCATACCTTTAAGTCCATCCTTAAATGGATCATAAAGCCATTGAGCAAAGCCTGTTTGCATATTTCTTGCAGCTTGAATTGCAAATTGACTCATTCTTTTAGTCCAAGTTTCAGCAGGTTCTATAAATTGTTCATTATAAGCTTTAGCTAACTTACCCACTTCGGCTTTAAACTCACTTTCCTTAATAGTACCGTCTTCTAACAAAGCACGAGTTTTAAGTAATTGGTCATTAAATTTGGATTGTGTTTCCCCCATTTGAATAATTGAATCATTATCCTTTTGAAGATCATAAAACGGTTGTTTATTCTCAGCAGCCATACGAGTTCTAATTATACCCTCACCTACTTTATCGTGAATAGCTATAGCTGTTTGTAATTCAACATTATACTTTTCTTGATAAGCTAAGTTAGCATCCCTATACTGTTTTGAAGTACCTGTAATTTTAATAGTTTTTAATTGCTCTTCTTCCAACATCTTTTGATATTCATAAGAAGATTTAATTAGTTTATTTCGTGCATCTTGTTCCATAGCAGCATATTTAGCTGTTGCTTTTGCTTTATCATCAAGAGTATCTTTTGCATCGGAATCTAATTTAATTTGGTCTTTTGTAGCACCTGTTATCATAGCGTAAGCTGCCATAACCTTATTACTATAGTCAACTGTACCATCACCATAATGCTTTAAAGCTTCTTCAACACTTCCATAATTTAAAACTAAAGCTTTCCAATATTTTTCAGACCATTCTTTTAGTTCAGCATCATGCCGTGTGGCAAAATCTTGAACTTTTTTATAATCACCTAACATACCCATTAGGTTTTCATCAACAGCAGGTTTAAATCTAGCTACACCAAAACCTACACCAACATCTACTCCTTTTTCGTTGATACCAGCCAAAGTTCTAGGCATTGCTTGTCCAGGACCCATTGCCATAGATGATTTATTAACGGTTCCTTTTTTACCAGAATCATCCTCAACTTTTAATACTGCAAGCCAAGCTTTATCAACATCTAAAACTTTAGTAGCTACTTTTTGTTTTTCTAAACTTTCAATGTCATTAAGTTTTTGAATTTCCGCAGATTTAAGTTTTTGAATTAAATCAATTTCAACATCATATCTATGTTTGGCTGAAATTTCATTTCTACTCAAAGCTTCATCATTTTGTTTACGTTCTAATTCATAACCAGCAACTTTAGTAGTATTTAATCTTTGTTGATCTTTTATTTGAGCATCAATAACTGCATTAGCAAGTTCCATTTTAGATTGGTTTATTTTGCCCTCAAATTCTAATTGTCTAATTAAAGCTTTTTCTTGTTTTTCAGAAAGTTCAAGTGCTTTTTTATCAAGTTCTAATTTTGATTCAGAAGTGTTCTTAAGTTTATAAGCAGCAAGACTTTCGTTTTCCATAGCAGTAAGAATTTTATCTTGAGTTGATAAAAGATCTCGTTCCTGCTCTTTTAAATCAGCTACACTACTACCTATACCCATAGTAGAAGCAATTTCACCTATAAGGGGACTTTTTTCAACTTTAGCAATCCTTGCCCTAACACTTTCCAACTTCATCAAATTTTCTGCCATTGCATTTGTTTGATTAACAATACCAGAAATATCATCACGCCATTTGAATAGCGTTGAACTCCAACTTTCAAAAATACGTTTTAGTACACCCTCAGATTTATCTTCTAATATAGCATTCTGAAATTGTGTCCATGCTGTAGTTATGTTTGATAAAGAACCACGCAAAGTATCCATGTTTCTTGCAGCAGCATTAGGTGCGTCTTTTTGCATTTCAGCAAAAAGTAATAACATTTCTTGCCTACCTATAGTACCTGCTGCTGACATTGCAAGAATTTCAGAAGTACTTGTTTTTAAAGCACTAGCCAATAAACTAATTACAGGTAAACCATTTTCAACCATAGGTCGCATGTCTATTTGCTGTAGCTTGTCTTTTGCCCAAGCTTGACCCAACTGCCTACCTATACCTATTAACTGTTCAGTACCACCGCCTAATTTAGCCACACTATCAGTTAAGGACTTCATTACCATTTCAGTTGGTTCAAGCCCATAATTCTTTAACATAACAAAGGTCTCAGTTAAACCTTTAATATCAAAAGGGGTTTTAATATCTAATGCTAATAAACGATTAAATTCTAATCTTGCGTTTTGTACAGAACCTGTAACACCTTCTAATAAAATATTAAGTTTTTCCATTTCAATATTAGTCTTAAGTACTTCCATAGGTACTTCAATAAAAGCACTAACAATTCGATATGATGCCATTGCAGCCATAATAGAAATTGTTCTTGTCATTAATTGGTTAGAATGGTCGTGAGTAGTAACGGATTTCTTTAATTCCTCATTTACAGCACGTTGAGATTCTATAAGTAGATTATTTGAAGTTAATTCTTGTTCAGCTATTCTTAAAGATTGTTGTCTCATAACATTAGCTTGACCACGATTACCAATAGTACCATCCTTTAACTTGGCTTCTAATTCTAATAATCTTTCATTTAAACGACTTCGTATTTCAATTTGAATTTGAGACGACTGTAGTTCTTGTGTTCGTATATTATCTATACCATGTTGTCTAATGGAAGATTCCAATGCTAAGTTTTGATTGAGTTGTTGTACTAATGGGTTTGATTCATCTACAAAAATACCAGCGGAAGTATTTCTAGAAGTTTGTCTAATTTTAGCAGCTTCAGCAGCAACCTTAGCAGCAGTTGCAGCATTTTCTGCAATAATTATTGCATTTCTTTTAGCATTTTCTTGAAGCGCAAAAAAGTATTCTTTATCATACTGCAACTTAGTAGCGTATGATTGTTTATCTAATGCTTCATTTATTTTAAGTGCTTCAGAATGAATTAAATTATTTCTTTTAGCATTTTCCTGTAAGGCATTATAATAATCTTTATCATAGTCATATTTTTTTGTATAACCTTCCTTAGTCATTTGTTCGTTTATTTTAAGTGCTTCATTTTCAGCAGTTAAAAATTGAATATGTTTAATTTGTTTATCAGTGAAACCTTGTAAAGCCATTTGTAAAGAATCATAGGCTGATTTTGATTGTGTTAATTTAGCAACCATATCCGTATAGGAACTGGCTGCCTTTTTATTACCTGTTTCAAATACAACATTAGCTTTAGTTAAATTTTCCGTTGCAAGTTGGACATTATTAGCTTTATTGAGAAGGCTAGTTAATGCGGAATTTGTTTCATTAATTCCAGTATTTGTAACTTCAATATTTAAACTAGCTAAAGTCTGCATAAACCTATTCCTTACTTTGTTTTGCTAAATGAACTAAAAATGAATTATCTAGTAATTTTAAAATATAAATCTCTTTTGGTGTAAGAATTGTATCTGTTAAAATACTCCAAGCCATTATTTCAGAATAACTTATAGGATTAGCTCTAACTTCAGAATAAGTTCGAGTTTGGTTTAAACTTTTAAAGGATTCCCACACAAGAATCATTGTATGTGGGAATTCTATTTGTTCTAATTGCGCAGGTTTTTTACCAGTTTGCCTATAAATTGATTCAAGGTGATTTCGTAAACTTTCCCCATCACCTTCTGTTTCACTTAATAAAAATTCTGATTCGGCAAATAAAAGTAAATCTTCTATTTGCTCTTGGTAAAATTTGCAAGGTTTTCCGAAGCAGCCTTTACTTGGTCATAAATTAATTTATTATTTTGGCAAATTAAAAATGCTGATTCTTGAGTATAAGGTTCAGCAACACCACGCCAATCAATAATACAAGCAGCAATACCCTCAATATTATCTTCAATTAGTTCTTCGATAGTTTTAACAGGTTCATCCTTTCCCCGTTTTTTAAGTATAGCAGCTTGATTACGTTCTTTATTAATCTTAGCAAAAACTGCCTTTTTAACAGATTCAGCTTGGTCGCCAATAACAGTAATAAAAAAACCTGTACCTTTACCAAGTTCATTTTCATATTCAAATTCAAAACCAATCTCGGATTGCTTAGTAGCATTAAAATCATGGATTGAGGGTAAAGCTTTTTCTGGTTGTGTGGTTGAAGTCATTATAATTATATCCTATTTATTTAAGTAAGAACGCCCATACAGTGTACAGGCGTTTTAAAACATTTACAACTTATGCAGCTTGACTATCTTGAATACTAATAATAGTTTGGTCATTTGCTAAAGCAGCACCACCATTAGGGTTCATTCTAGCAGTAAAAGGATATGTTCTAACAACACCTTTTTGACCATCATCTTTATCATCACCATCAAAAATAACGGATGACATTGAAAATGATACAAAATCCGTTGCAGCGGTACTATCATTAGCAACCACAATAATTATGTTAATTGGAGTTGCAGCATCAAAATATCCAGGAAGAATACCATCTTGATAAAATGCAGTAATTTGACCTGATACTGAAATAACTTGACGTTGTACATCTGGTGAAAAGTTAGTTCCTATAACACCGCCCATATTAGCAGCAGCACAATCAATTTTAATAGTAGCACCAGTAATGTTAGCTACAACAAGACCATTAACTATAACTTCACCTTGAACAGCAGTCAAAACAGGAGTTGTAGTAACAGCAGTAGGTGTAGTTAAAACTTGAGTTGCACCAGTAGTTCTATTCAAACCAGCCAAGTTAAATGCACAAGTAGTATTACCAGAACTAGGTAAAGTAATGTCAGCGGAAGCCATTACCATATCCGTAAATAATTCTGATTGAGCAATATCAGCTTGCCATTCTTCAATAGTCCAATATTCTTGAGTCTGACCACTTAAAGGTGCTATTACTTTCTTTCCAGGAACAGATAAAGTATAACCTGTACCTGTACCAACAGTAATAGTAGTTCCATTAATTACAGAAAAAGTAATAACGGTTGCAGTTAGGTTAATAATAAGAAAATTCTTATTAATGTTATCAGCATTTAAACCAGTACCAACTGATAAACGTATAACATCACCAATCTTTAAACCACCAGTAAGAAACCCTGTACCTGTAATAGTATAAGCTCCTGGAGTACCAGCAGTAGTTAAAGCTAAAGCAGTTAATGCAGTTGTAGCAGTAAATACTTTACGCAACAATGAAGAAAACAAAGTTGAATAAGTATTAGGCGATAATAAACCTGTTAAAGCATAAGAAGCACTTCTTAAGCCGTGTTGCTTACCAGTTGATTGTTGAAAAGTGGTTAGTTCTGTATTTGCAAAGTTAGCTACTGCTAATTTACCAATACCAGTTTCACGTCTCATAGCTTGTGAACCCGTATGAGCTCCAACGGTTCCTGGAACACCTAGTCCTGTTTGCTTGAAAAATACAAGAACTTTATTAATACCTTGAGCAATACTCATTTTAATCTCCTAATTTAATTAACTATTATCCAAGATGAATAATAAACTTTTACTATAATTTTCCAACAATTACCATCCACTCTACCAGAAGAAATACTAGGTGTTTCTATAATATTTACAGTTTGCCCACCATTTATAAAGGAAGAACCTTGTTTAAACAATGACTTAATTACTTCAGCCCTTGCTAAAATTGTACCCGTACCTGATAGTAAAGGAAACATTAAATCTATTTGAAAATAACTATCAATCTGGTAAGATTTAGCATTAATTTCAATATGTTTTGTTATAAAATCTAAAAACCAAAGTTGTTGGTAAGCTTGTCCTGTTACAGGAACATAAGTTGTATTTTCCCACACAGTGGGCAATGCAGGGGTTATTGTATTTAATGCTGTTTCTATTGCAGCTTTAATATTTAGTACTGACATTATTTATTCCTTGCAAGTACACGTCTAATAATTTCTGGCATGTGAACCTTAGTTAATCCTATCATACCATGAGGAGCTTTACCACGACTATAAGGTGTTCCTGGATTTGCAGTACCAGTACCATCTTCCAATGCTTGAGCATAGCTAGTATTATTAACTAAGTTATAAGTATGATTAGCAGCATCTTCAGGTATCTTTGCAATTAGCCTATCAGCAATAGCATTTTTATCACCATTCTTTTCACCAGTAACACCCCATGGAATTGCTTTATCCAAACCTAATAACCAGTTGGAAACAAAGTTACCTGATAATACAGGTGAATGTTGAATAGGAAAATCTATAATATCAGTAACTATTTCTTTAACTATTTTATGTTCTTTAATAGTGGTAGAATCAATAAATTGTTGTATATCTTTTAAAAAGATACCCATTACACACCCCTAATATTACACATAATAACCACAGTAATGCCAGCAGGGGCTATTTGTTTTAATGGGGGTACAATAGTGTATTGCTTATCCTGTATAAGTACCGTATCGCCTAAATTTGGGGGTACAATACCAACTGCCGATATAAATAATTGTTGATCCTGTATTTGAATTAAACTATCCTTAGTATATTCAATACCGTAAGTAGGTCGGTCAGTACTTCCCCATTCAAACACAGCACCAATAATAGTTTGTGTAGTCTCACTAACAGTTAAAGAACCAGTTGCAGTATTATAAGTTCCTGAAGTTTTACTGGTCAAAGTCATGCTTTGCCCAAACTTTTTAAGTAGCTTATTCGCAGTAGCTTGATTCTTTAAATAACTCATTTTATCTTATTGCCTTAGTAGCACTACTTTTTAAATAAGGTTTAAGCATTGCTTCAACAGCAGTATAGTGTTTGTACTTATTGGCAAAAGGTTGGTACTCTGTAGAAATAGGTCCAATAGTTTCTTTAACTATTTGTTGCTCAGTATCAATTAATAAATCATCAGTTATAGCTTTTAAAGATAGTAAAGCACAAGCATTTTGAACTTCAGAAGGTACTGAGGTACTACTTATAGGAGTAGTATTATTAATAATTTCCCCAACTAAATAAAGTTCCTTTCTTGGAAAGTCTAATGCTTGAGTAGATAAAACTTTATAGCCTTTCCATGAAGCCCTATAAACTTGTACCATATAATCAGTTGCTTTACGCAAAACGGCTTCTTTATCTGAAGTACCTAAATTGTCCCAAGCAGTATTACCACGATTAGTGTGGTAAGTATCTGCAAAAGCTACTGAACAATAGGATTCAGATGCTAAAGTACCAGTCCCATCTTCAACAATTAATGACATTTATCTACCCAATAAAAGAATATATATTACTATTAAAATAGCATAGATTTAGTTAATCTGCAACTACTTTCCTACAATCTTTGTATCAACACCTTTAAGTTTATCAAATGTTCTTAATCCACCTAGTCCTAACAGACCCATTAGTATATCAGTAGAAGTACTCTCATTAATTATAGGTAATGGTGGTAAATTAAAACAAATAGCTAACCAACTTAATAATGAACCTCCTATACCCATATAAAATAATGATAAAACACCTACCCACATTGCAGCAGGTCTAGCTCCAGCCACAAAGAAACTAGAACTAGCAGCTTCAACCTTATTTATCTCAAGTTGTCCAAGTACTAAGTTGAACTCATTACTTATCTCAGCAGCTATACGATCTAACTTAGCTTTTTCTACTATAGTAGCATCAGGATATATTCTTTCCACCACTGTAGAGGCTAAGTTAGCCACCGAAGTTATTGCATCATCTATACCGAACATG
>Ga0114962_10001508_pt1 | contig 20027 bp, 18 predicted proteins | sample C_130820_MF_Meta_FD_87017 | JGI IMG/M metagenome (GOLD analysis project Ga0114962, IMG submission 87017) | Freshwater microbial communities from Lake Croche, Canada to study carbon cycling - C_130820_MF_MetaG | ecosystem: Environmental > Aquatic > Freshwater > Lake | place: Lake Croche, Canada... | reverse complement strand
TACTAAACACTTTTGCTTTACAACTATATGGTGGATTTGTTACAATTATCTCTCCTTCATTATTTTCAAAGAAGTCTATTGGTTCATGTATAACCTCACAACCTAATTCACGAAGATGATCTCCTGACTTACCATCGCCATAAAAGGCTTCCCATATTACTTTATCTTTTGGTATAAATTTAGTTATTTGTTCCCAAGCTGATTTTGGTGTCATGTATTCATCGTCATTCTTAAATTTTATTTCTTTACCTCTAATACTTAATGAAGCCATTTGTATTAAGGAGAGATTTCTTCTTTATTCTCTCTACTTAATATAAATGAATGTTCTTTCTTTGTTCGATGGTATTAGTGTTGCTCGTTATGCACTTGATGTGGCTGGTATCGCCGTTGCGAAATATTATTGTTCTGAAATAGATAAACCAGCAATAAGTATTTCTAAAAAGAATTATCCAAACAATATCTCTCTTGGAAATGTTTTAAATCTAACTAAAGATATGATTAAAGAACCGATTGATCTTCTGATAGGTGGAAGCCCCTGTCAGGACTTGTCGATAGCCAAAAAAGGTAGGAAGGGTTTAGAAGGTGATCGGAGTGGTTTGTTTTGGCAATACATCCGCTTGAAGAATGAACTACAACCTAAATGGTTTATATTAGAAAATGTTGCTTCCATGCCTCAAAAAGATAAAGATATAATCTCTCAAGCAATGGGTTGCGAACCTGTTATGTTTAATGCTTCACTTGTATCAGCTCAATGTCGGAAGCGATTATTTTGGACTAATATAACTTTTGAGCTACCTGATGATAGAGGTATTGTTTTAAAAGATATTTTACAACCTGATTCAGATATTGATGAGAGAATGGTTAATAAAGATAAAAAAGCATATACTCTTACAGCTTCTTATAAAAATGTATCTGTTACTGAAAGCCAAATCAAAAATTCTGTAAAAAAAAAACAACGTACTATGGTTATTGAAACTAAAAAATTAGGTCATATCAGTAATTCAGATAGTCAGGCTAATAGGATTTATTCGGTTGAGGGTAAATCTTGTACTTTGTCGGCAAATGGTGGAGGTGGTGGGGCTAAAACTGGTTTGTATAAAGTAGCAAGAGTTGTTGGTAGACGATTAAATTCTAAAGGTAAGAGAGATGATAATAATGAAAATATTAAAATAGAACAACAAGTTGAAATTAGAAATGATGATAAAAGCGAAACTCTTACGACGGTTCAAAAGGATAATATGGTTGTTACAGATATTTTAGAACCTGATGGGATTGGTATTATAGACCAACAATATAACATTACTTATGATAAAACTTGTTTAAATGGAAAAGTTTTGAGTAATAATCCAAATTATAATATCAGGAAACTTACCCCAATAGAATGTGAACGGTTACAATCTCTCCCTGATAATTATACTGAGGGGGTAGCAATGACGAACCGATATAAATGCTTGGGAAATGCTTTTAATGCTGACGTGATAGCTCATATTTTATATAATCTGAGGTAGTCCGAAAGTGACTTTGCTTTTTCCCTATATTTCCAACAAATTAAATATAAAATTGATTCGTTTTTTTATTTAATTCTATATCATATTATCAAACCAATCAAAATGGAAACCACTATACCCACTTACGAACAAGTCATCTCCTGCAAGAAAATAACCGACGCTCAATTAAATAAAGAATATCTGAAACTAACCAAATATAAACCTGTCGCTAGTAAAAACTGTTTTGCTGGTAATCCGATTTTATATCATTTCCAATTGGATAATTTATGTAAAGTGAAAACTAAAAATGGTTCATTCAAAGATATTATGGATAATGAAGAGAGAAAACTAGATAGTTGGAATAAATGTAATAGGTACGCTAATGGATCAAGACCTGATAATGCTCCGCTTCGCCTGTTTGAAATGTGGCGACGTATGAATGGGGCTATTGTATTCTTTAAACCTACTGTCGCTATGTTTATCTATAAACAGTTTAAAGCAACTCATGTTCTTGATCCTACGGCTGGTTGGGGTGGTAGACTACTCGCCGCCTCCGCCCTTGACATTTCATACACTGGTATTGATACTAATGTAAATATGAAAGAAGCATACGATGGTATTATCTCTCTTACTAAAAAAACTAATGTAGAAATGATTTGGGCTGACGCTTTATCGGTAGACTTCTCGGCTATTGATTATGACTGCGTCCTCACCTCACCGCCTTACATTAATCTAGAATTATACGAACATATGACTGCTTATGAAAGCAAGGAGGCTTTTTATAAAAAATTCCTTATTCCTCTTATTGATAAATGTCGTGCTAATATTAAACGTGGAGGGAAGGTATGTATCAATATTGACGTGAAAATGTATAAGGACTTGGTGGAGGTGTTTAAATACGAAGCTTGTTCCGAGAAACATGATCTACTACAGCAAAAGGTTCAAGGGAAGGATAAGGGTCAGAAAATATATGTTTGGTAAATTTTTAAAAATATTTTGAATTTTATATTAATTAAATAAAAAATTGAAATCGATGTTTTAATTAATATAAATGGTATTTCAACAACAAACAAGCAAATCAAAATGGCTAATAAAACTAATATGCTCGTATTCAACTTGACGACCTACGGAAAGCCGTATTTATATAAAATAATTGAAGCTAAAAATATTAGAAAGGAATTATGTGATACACTCCAAGCAGGAGTTGGTGGTTTCTTTGAAAATATATCGAAAAAACACATCAAAGACGCTAAAATCGTAATACACGGAATGTTTAAACAAGAAAACGAAAAATGGGCGATTGCTGAAAAGCTATTACATCATCAATACTCAAAAGTATATATTAATGAAAATGGTGCTAATACATGCTGTCCTAATATGGCTACGGTTGTATTTAATAAAGCCTATCAAATTGGAGGTTGTCCTCATCTATTCGGAGAAATTATCGTTTGTATCAGCCAAAACCATTATGAAAAATTCTGCGACAAACCGCTTGAATACTGGAATGAAGAAAAAGAAGAAGAAGAAGAAGACGACGATGACGATGACGAAGAAGAAGAAAAAAAGGAAAATTAAAATATAAAAAATTAAAAAAATTAAAAAAATATAAAAAAATATAAAAATTATAAAAAAATTAAAAATAGAATTAGTCTATTTTTTTTTGAAAATATTTTGAAAAATATAACATAAAATAAAAAAATTGATTTGAAAAATTTATTTAATGTATATTGTATTTCAACGACAAAGCAAAGCAAAGCAATTAAAATGGAAGCAAATGCTAAAATGATTGACGCTATATTAAACTCGCCTAATAACAAAACCGACGACAATAAGGGGGAACACTGGCAATATAGTTATTTACTCAAGCAATTCGAATTTAGATATTACCTCCGAATCAGCCGACGAACTAGACAGATCACTAAAGATATACAATGGATGTGTATCTACCTCCGAAAATACCCTAACGGACAGTTTCACAGATTTTTAGATTTATTAAATATTGATTAAATTGATTTAAATATTACTATTTAAATAAATCAATGGATACGATAATAAACGATACTAATAAATACAATAACGGAAAAATATATTCTTTACGCTCACATCAAACAGATAAAATTTATATTGGTTCAACTACACAACCATTATATAAACGATTATACGATCATAAAAATCAAAAAGTTAATGAATTAGCAAATTATGATGATGTATATATTGAATTAATTGAAGAATATCCATGTAAAAATAGAATGGAATTAGAAAAAAAAGAAGGGGAGCATATTCGTGCTAATGATTGTGTAAATAAAAATATTGCTGGAAGGACTAGGACTTGTAAAGAATATTATGTTGATAATAAAAATAAAATTTTAGAACTTAAAAAACAATATTATTTAAATAATAAAGATAAAATTTCAGAAAAAAGTAAAAAATATAATAAACAATATTATCTAAATAACAAAGATAAAATTTCAGAAAAAAATAAACAATATCGTCTTTCTAAAAAAATAAAATAATTTACTTTTTTCGCTTTTCTTGAAGTTCTTCCGCCGCCTTTTTTCGTTTCATCAATAAGTGAGACGATTTTAGTTTATCATATCTCTCACCTTTTTTCATATGTTCCATCTTTTCCTCCTTCTTTTCCGATTTATTATGTCGCTTAGCCTTTTTCTTCTCCTTGCTATCTTTTTTCTTCTTCTCCTTACTATCCTTCTTTTCTCTCGCCATTATATATATGGTTCAGAAAATAGTTATGTCTAAAAATGATTTACTGAGAGAACATAAACATCTGATAAGGGTTTTAAAATATGGATCACATTATCAACAAGTTAAGGAGGCTAACTCGCAAGCTAAGGAAATGAAAAAATATAAATAATTTTGAATTTTACATGAATTAAATAAAAAATTGAATCTCATTTTTTATTTAATGTATATGGTATTTCAACAACAAAACAAAATGGAATTTTATAATCCACAAAACAAAATGGAATTTTATAGTCCTCCTTACTGTATCGTCAATGATGAAGCGTATGATAGAATGATGGCTACTCTACAAAGTGGAGAACGGTATGTAAAATCTTATTTAACCACTTGTCCTCATAAACAGAGAGATGAGTGTAAATGTATATTCTATTTAAACTTTTTAGATAACGGCGATATGATTCGCAGTATGAACGGCGAATTAAAAATTGTAATCAATGTTTCAAGATTTAAAAAAATGCTGGAATAAATAATTATAACTTAAAATGCTTTTTGTAATTAGCTATACCTCCTCTAACTGTAGGGGATGACCAAAGCACCCACCATGATAATGCTCCAGGTGAAGTTGGATCGGTTAGATTATCGCCTTTGTGTCTTTTTTTATAAGCCTCTTGGTGTTTCTCTCTTTCATCAGCTGGAAAAGTAGTATAATCATCATATCCAACTGCTCCAAACTTGGTTGTCTTGGTTCTACCTGTTTTAGTATTCTTAAAGGTGGCTTCGTATTTATGCTTACCGTCATCTGATTTTTTGATTGACACAAGTTCCATTATATTTAAGGAGAGAATTAATAATCTATTAAGTCAATTCCATCAGCTATTCTTTTTAGTTTCTCTCCAACTTTTAATAAAGTTTTAGTTCCACAAAAACAATCTAATATTTTATCACCTTCGTTTGTTGTTAATAAAATACATATCTCAACCAATTTTTCAGGGAAGCCACTTGATCCCCATTTACCAACAGATTTTTTTATTTTAGTTTCTGTTGATGATTTAAATGCTATTTTCCATACATTACCTACATTTTTCGTATCAAAAACTTCAGGATAATTTTTCATAATAATTTCTTTATTAAAATTAATATCAGCCGTATTATGTCTAAATAAAAATAAATATTCTGTTTGGTTAGTTAAACTTCGGTTTGTGTTATGGGGTTGTCTATTATAACAATACCATATTATTGTATCTATTAATCTGAAATATTTACAACCTATATTCATTAATTCAAATGCTTTTATCGGTGTTTCACTATCGTTGGCTATATTTAAAAAAAAATAACCATCATCATCAAGATTATTTTTTATTTCTCTCATCCATTTATCACACCAATTTAAATATTGTTGATATGAATTAAAATTATCATATTTAAATCCTTTCCAATAAGGTGGTGATGTCATTATCATTTTATATTTATTTAAAGTTGGTAGTATTTCATTAATATCGCCTTTATAAAACATTATATATAAACTGATTAATTAAATTCTGGGTCTGTATCCTTATCATATAAACATGTATCAAAATTCGCCCACATCTGAGCTTTTTCTATATTTATAAAACAAAAATTATATCGCTTTTGGGTTGCCATTCTAGCCAACTCCGCTCCATTCGGAAACCGATCATGTATCTCTTCATTCATTTTCGTATATTCTTTTTCATTTGGAATATGAAAATGGGTGAAACACGTAAGACTGTTGCGTATCATGACTGGAACTGATTTATACTGTTGCACTGAAATCAAAATTGAAATTGAGTAATGTCGATATTTGCAGCATAATTTTTGGAGAATTTTGTTTTTTTCCAGCGTTCCTGCCATGTCATCTAAAATTATTAATACCTTCTTTCTCTCCTCTGGTGGATCATCGGCTTGTTGTTTCATAATAGCTCTTACGATTACATCCGCATTTTCTAACGTATCAGGGTCATCTATTTGAACTACATTATCTAATTTAGGTAAGACGTGACGAGTAGAATTATCAAATTTCTGACTAGGACTTAACATATAAATTTCATCGAAATAATCTCTCCCATACATATGACTTGCTGCTATTAACGAAATGAGGGCGTTCGATTTTCCACTTCGAGGAGGGCTGACCCAAGCCCATAAAAAAGCATGGGAGGGCAATGGTATTGGGGCTGTATCTGGTTTTTCTTTTGGTTTTTTGACTTCTAGAATTGGTAGTCCACTCATATTATATTATCATTATATTTATTTTCCAATCACTAATTCTAATAGGGGGTCACCATTCTTGCTCTTCCGATAATGACTAGCGTGAACCTTCGCACTATGATTCATTGTGGCTAAAGCGACTTCTAATTCAGGTTTTTTCAGTGTAGTGGTGACGGTAGTTGAATATAGATGTCTAAAATACTGAGAATTAATATGTCTATCAGGAAATGCTTTTTTTAATACCAAATTAAGAGAGTGACTACTATGCGTTCCAAACAAGTCTCCTTTTATTCCACGCTTTTTAATAAAATCAACTAGAGAAACTGGTAATTGAATTATCTCAGCTTTGACTTTATTCTTTTTATTTACTTTCGCATTTTTTACAATACGGCGTTTCATCACACCTTTATTAAGATTTATTTCATTCATTGTATCTGTCTTGCCTACAAATGAATTGATCCAATCATATATTCGAAGGGAAGGCATATCCGCATTATACAATCGCATCATCAAAGCCAATGTCGTATCATCATCACTCTCCTTTGCTTTCATCTCTTCATAGGTTACAGCATTTTCAGGCAGAGAAACTTGTTTAGAAATATGTTGTTCTTTTAATGAACGATTTAAATCATTTAAGCGAACTTTATCTTGTTCTGATAAGGGGGTGAAGTGTGACATTACTAATTTCAACATTACCACTGTATCCGCTTGTGTTGTTGGCTTGTCATAAGCATTCTTCACTATTTTCATAAAATTCTTGCCAAGATATTCCCACGATTTATCCGCCACTAACTTGCTGACCTTATTCCAAGTGCTTTTATTTTTATTGACACGAGGGGTTTTACACTCTGCCGATCGTGTGGGTTTGGCTGATGTGGCGAAATGCTCGGTTAAGAATTCCATGACTTTTTCATGTTCTATCTTGGTATTAGGTAGGGTGAAAGAGAACTCCTCCGATTCATCATCATCGCTGACGCTTTCATCGTCTTCGCTTTCACTATCACTTTTTCCATAATCTTTCAGCAATTCTAATGGATTTTCATAAGATTCAGCTGGGGCTTTAATATCTGCTAAATCAATTACTTCTAAAGGTACTACATTTGCGTCTTTACTAGCGATCAACGCTTTCAGATGCTTTTGTGTAGCCTCGTGTTTATACTTACTGTATGTTTTGAATCGACCTTGACAGAGGGGGCATACAATATCCTCCGCCTTCTTAATATATTCTTTCATATAATTGTTGGCTTCCGCCTTATGCTTCGCTTTGTATTCTTTCTGATACGCTTTCATGTCGGTCGTTTTCTTTTCCATTTCCATTATATTATTATTGGGGATTATATTTAAGTTTCTTAAACATAATACAAATCAATTTTTTCACAAAATCATTTAAATTTCAAAATATTTTTTAAATTAATCGATTAATTTGTTCTTCTAAAAAATCATCAAACTCCGTTGGAGTATCATTTACATGCTGTGCCTCCATTATCATCTGGTGGGTTCGGCTACGTTCGTGTTGACGTTTCGCCGATTTCGTATATTGTAATCCGCAAGGGCATACTATTTTACTTAAATCTCGGTGGGAACAATTAAATATTACATTGGGACATATATCCATTAAAAAAGATTTACTTATGTTAGTTTTTATACTCTTAAATTGATGATATTTATGTTCTACTTTAATCGGTTTCATTTCATAATCTAATATCCACATCGCAAGTATAAACTGTCCGTTACTACAATACGTATTTTTTTGAGGGGTTTCTTTTTCTAATTCTGAACTTAAAAAATGTTTGCTACCATAACTACTACTCGTATTCCAATACTTTTTTCCTAAACGGCTATGTTTTTGAAAAAAACGTGGTATATCTTTGATTAATTCATTAATTCTTGGAATATCTGATAAAGAAAAACCACGATGTTTTCCTGTTTCATATATATATCTATATAAACCTCCAGTTCCGCACATTTTATCAAAATTTTCAATATTTTCATCCCACACTATTCCTTGAGGGGTTAATATTACCTCCTTGTTCGGCAAATATTTCTCCTCCATTGCTTTCAACGTTTCTACAAAATTAGTTTCAGTGAGTTCCATTTTATATATTAAGAGAGAATAATAACTTTAAATCCTTTAGTTATAACAATTTAAAGTCATTAATGTAAAGATTTAAAGACTTATCTCTCATAATATATAAAATGGAAGCCCCCCTCCCATCTTTAGAAATCACTTTATCGCCTTCTTTTATTACTGAAAAAACTTTTATTGAATTAATACCAAAGCATTATGTGGAGCAATTATCACAAAATGAATGTTTGAAAGATAAATGGGATTTGACTAATTATTCTCAACAAGTCGCCTCCCAAAGTTACATAAATGAATGCGAACAATTGAAGGCTTATCTTTTAAATTTCAGTAAAAAAATTAATGGTTTTACTGTAAAATATACAAAAGCAAAACATAAATGGGGTAGGGTTTTTCCTATCAAATCATTAGGTATTACCTCTTTCGCAAAGAAAACTAGAAATTCTTTAATCAAAGATTTATATTATGATTTCGATTTAAAAAATTGTCAGCCAGAAATTTTAAGATGTATTTGTGAAGCAAATAATATTCAATGTGATGTTATTACTAAATATTGTAATGAAAGGGAACAAATTATTGAAGACATCATTACAGCAAGTAATAATAAAGTCAATAGAGATTTGGTTAAATCTTTAATAATTCGTTTATCATTTTACGGTGGGTTTGATGGTTGGTTAAAAGAAAATGGTATTGAGGATTTTCCTGAACCTGTTATTGTCAAAAAATATCGGTTACAAGTTGCTATTATTGCTGAAAAATTAAAACAAGAAAATTTAAAATTATTTAAAGTATCCGAAAAAAATAAAAAAGATAAGGGCGAAACTAATATAATGGGTGCTTTTCTCTCTACTTATCTCCAAGAATATGAACTACGTATTGTTGAAAATATCCTTAAATTTTTATGTTCTGAAACACAAATTTGCGCTTCTGATATTCCAAATCATTTTATAGCCACTTACGAATTTGATGGGTTAAAGCTACTTAAAGAACGTGTTGACGCATTTGGAGGGGTTGATAAATTATTGAATTTAATTAATAGATTAAATAATGAATTTGGTTTTGATATTTTATGGGAGGTTAAACCTATTACTAAATTTTATGATACTATTTTTATTGATCCAATTAAAGAATCAAATAAAAAAATAGAAGAAGTTACTAACCAAGTCGAGCAATTGAATGAATGTAATAAATTATACGATGAAATGAAAAAAGAATGGGAACTAACCCATTGTAAAATTATTAAATCTAGTACTTATTGTGAACAAGTCAATGATGAATATCACATGCGTAAAAAACAACAATTAATAGATGCGTACGAACATCTTACTTATTACAGTTTTGAAAATGATAAAGGAGAGATTGTTAATTTATATTTTATTCAAAAATGGATAAAAGATCCTACAATTAGAACATATAATGATATCGGCGTTTTTCCAAATTCTACACGATGTCCTAAAAAAGTTTTAAATATGTGGATACCGTTTGAAATGGAAAAATATAAAGATGAATATACACCTGATATAGAAGGTTCAAAATTTATATTAAACCATTTGAATATTTTATGCGATCGTGAAGAAGTAACTTATAATTATTTTTTATTATGGATTGCTCAAATGATACAACACCCTGAATTTAAATCTACATGTCCTATTCTTATAGGACAAGAAGGTGGTGGAAAAGGAACTTTTATGGAATTGATGAAAGTTTTACTCGGTGATGTAAAAGTTATGATTACTGCACGTCCTGAAAAATATGTATGGGGCGATTTTAATACGTTAATGGCTAGTGCTTTTTTAGTGGGGCTTGATGAAATGAGTAAAAGTGTTACTACTAGTGCTGTTGAATTCATTAAAAATTTAATTACTGATGTCAAAATGACTATTAATGATAAAGGTCATTCTGCGTATACTATCAATTCTTATCACCATTTTATGATGATGACAAATAAAAATGATGGGGGTATTATCACCACTCAAGGTGACAGACGTAAATTAATGATTCGTATTTCTGATGAACTTGTGCGTGATACTGAATATTTTAATAAATTTTATGCTTACTTGAAAAATATAGACACTATGCGTACTGTTTACGATTATTTTAAGAATATGAAAGACGTTCCTGAAATATTACCACACCCTCCATCTACTGAATATCAAGATAATTTAAAATTATTATCTGAAGATCCTGTTCAACGTTGGTTGAAATATTTTGTCTCTCATGCTTTGAATAATAAAGAAGAAGTCTTGAAACCAGCTCCTGTATATAAAGATGGAAGTATGTATCTAAATGATTCTATATATTACGTAGAAAAAGATAGTTTATGTTGTCAAATGATAGGTCTTGATACTTATAAGTTATTTTGTAAATGGAGGGATGAGAATGGAGAAAAATATGAAACAACTCCTTTGAAATTAGGGGTTAATCTGACTAATAGAAGATATAATGGTATTACAAAAGGGAAACATACTGACAAGGGAGATTTTAAGAAGTTTGATTTGAATGTTCTCGGTAAGACTTTGGGTGTTGGCTGTCTGATATAAAGGGATATTGGTAAGACTTCCTATTATATATATTATTTATATTAATTAATATATATACTAATCATACTTAGAGGACTGAGGACTGAGGACTGAGGACTCGATTTTGACTCAACTCCTGAAAAACTAAAATGTTTTTTTTTGAAAAATTTATCATTTATTATAAAAAAAATATATATCTATTATAACTGGCGGAGCCAAAAATCGAGTCCTCAGTCTTCAGTCCTCAGCCTCTTAAGTATATGAAGTTATTTAAAAATAATAACTTACTGTATAAAATAGTAAATCACTCCCCAAACACTATTAATATTCCATAATTTTGCGTAATATTGTGAAAAATAAACCGTTCTAATTATCATTGTAAAGCAAATGCTAATTAGAAACTTACCAATTTTTTGATTCAAAATCAAATCAAAAAATCAAAAAAAACAAAAACTTAACAAAAACTTAATTTAATTTTCCACCTGCTGTATAGCCTGATCGGTTAGCATTTTGTTAACCTGCAAATACACACTCGAGTTCGGACCAATTACAGCTTCTTGCATCGTGTAAGGGTCGAGTATTCGAACTTTTATATTCGACAATGAGATGGGTGCACCATAATTAAAAAAATTATAGGAATCAGGAAATGGTTGTGAGACGAAACTATTTGCGCTGACGTAATATGAACTGACGACTGATTTAATTTCATGTTTACTATAATCATCTAGATAGATAGAGTTATAGCCAGTTATTTCAATCAAGTAATGCCCTGTAGCATCTCTCTGCGTTGGAATACCAGAAGCATTTAAAGTATTGGTATTATTGACTGTAAAGTAAGAATTTTGTAATTGAGTAGTAGTCGAAGAAGATGGAGAATTAGTTAAATAAACTTGTGGCGGAGCAGTACCATCATCAGTATACCATGTAGCATTGGATGTTGTCCCATCACCATTTTGAATTTCAAAAGTTCCAGTTGGAAAGCCAGTAGAAGTAGCAGTAAAAGTATAACCAGTAGGATTAAAATAACCTGAATTAGGATAATCAGGACCAGGTTGCCCTACATAAGTAGTCCAATCAATAGCATTAAGTCTTTGCTTTATATTAGGTTCAGGAAATTGTTGTTCTATTTCACCTACACCAGGACTAAAAATAGTATATTCAGTTCCAATAGTTAAAGGTGTACCACGAGCATCAATAAGAGTGCGTCCGCCATTATTGGATACGGCTGTTAAATAAAGCAATTCGGTATCGGCGACGGAGGGCTGATCGGCAGAACCGACAGTTTTAAAATTCTGATTGAAAATATTAGATGAACCGCAGAAGCCTCCAGTAGTCTTGGCTTGAAATTCATTGGAAGTCATTTGGAAACCGATTTTATTATCTAAATCAACAGTTAGAGCAGATATATTAAACCCTAATTGATTCCAAAAATTAGCAGGTTCCATCTTATTCAAAAGGATACCTGATTTTTTATCAATGAGAGAAGTGAAATATTGTGTATTATTCATATTCGTTGATTTTTTATTGGTGGTATACATGTGAGCAGTGCATTCGGTTAATTGGGTGGAAGTAGATGTAAGAAATGCGAGGATTGGGCTATGTAAGTAATTGAATGCGAATAAATTATTATTTTCGTTATTATAGAGGAGAGAAGTTTGCGTCGCCCCAAAAGTTACAGGAAAAATACCAGAATTTCCTGAATTAGTTTCAGAACTAAAATTATTTTGAGAATAAAAAGGAAGAATAGAGTAATAAGGGTCAGTAGTGTTAGCTGATGGAGGTATAGTAGTGGATACACTCCTAACATCATTTAAAAGAGGAACTAAAGTGATATCATAAGTTGGATCAGGTAAATTATTTAAATCATTAGCATTTTTATGTGGAATAGTAGCATAAACGTAATCATTAGCATTGCTATTCGTATGTAAGGTAGTCCCCAACATTTGAGGTGTAAATAGAAAAGGCATGTCATCAAAATTATTAGGGGCTAAATTATAATCAAGTCCAGGCGGATAATCGTAAGCGACAGGGTTTTTAGAATCGTAAAAAGTATTTGAACCTAGTCCAGAAGGTGTAGTCCATTCATCACTTGTAGAATTAGGAACAGAATTCCAAACACTGTCGGTAGGAATATTGGCGGTTGATTGTGTACCGAAGGGTCCCCCTTGAACATTATTCACTCGTTTAATCTTTTGTCTAGACATGTTACGAGAGATTAATTCAGCCAAGTAATTAGGATCATATGAACCCTTTGGTAAGGTCATAGCCCAGCGTTTTTTTACAGGGCGAATATCTTGTTTTACCGTAGAAGGAATAATAGTTCGGACAGTTCCATCATAAAATGAAGGAGCAAGAACCGCCATACCACTACCAGGAGGAACGGCAGCTGGAAAAAAAGATTTCACAACAGTTCCGACTTGAACCCCTCCAACTTCGCAATAGCCCATTGTAAAACAAAATCCAGAAGCAACAGCAGTTGTTAAAGAATATTTTAAAACTTTTGCGGTAGTATTTTGTGAAGGAGAAACTACGCTAGTACATGTAAATCGGTGAGTAGGAGTAGTAGGAAATTCAATTAAATGTGAAGAAGGAGTAGCCCCTGAAACAAAAGTCATAGACTCAACAGCAGCAGAAGAAAATCCGCCATCAAAAAGAGATGAAGTAAAAACAATAGTATTTCTTGTGAAACTTAAAGGATTAGGTAAAATAGTTAAAGTTAAAGTTGTAACAGCACCTGCAAAAGGTTCAGTTCCATCATTACCTAAAATACTGCTTGAACTATATATATAATCACCAGTTGGTCCATCATAATTAATAATAATATTAACTACAAGAGCATCACTATCACTACCAGTTAAATCATAATTTTTTCCAAGATTATCAACAAGTGTAACGATAGAATTTATATTAGGAGTAGCATTGGTATAAGTTTGCGATGTTTGTAATATAGGTCCTTGTGAAACAAAAATGTCACTTAAAACTCCTTGATTAGGAGCATATGGAATAACAACTCCGTAATCCAAAATAACTTGATAAGAAACATTAGCAGTCATAAAATAAGTAAAATCTTCAGGATAATCAGAAAAAGAAGAAATTTGAGCCCAAGTGAATTGCGGATTGCTCCCATCAACAACCCCCAAATTATCAGGATCAGGAAGATAAGAAACGCCAACACGGCATTCAGTGACACTAACACGACCCAATCCCCCTGAAAGTCCATTAATAGTTAAAGCACCAGCATTAAGACCAGGACTTAAATCTAATAAATTTCCTGGAATAGTCCAATAAGCATCAGGATCTAAATATTCAATCCAAGAGCCTGAACCACTAAACGAATCCATGACATAATCACCAGTTACAGTATCAACCCTAATAACACAATTAAAAACATCATCATCAGCACCGAATGGTGTTCCACTAGCAGGAGAGAAAAGATTAGCATTTGCTAGGAAAAAAGCGGTATTTAAAGTAATTCGAATATCAATAATAACAGGAGGTGGAGCAGGAGGAATAGTAGCCGTAAAATTCTGACCGATTTCATTTGAAGCAGAACCCCAATAAGTCCAATCTATAGTGCCAGGAACAGAAATAGTATAAACTCTACCCCCAATCATACTAGAAGCAGGAATACTTCCATTAATGAGAGAAGGGTCGATAATTCCCCAATCAGTATCACCTACAACCGAAACAATGTAATCAACATGTTGTAATGAAGGTGAATTTAAATTACCAGGAACTAAAAAAGCGTCAGGCGGAATGCCAGGATTATCATAAATAGGAGAGAGAGCAGGAACATCTAATCCATTTGGATTGGCAGTGCAAGTAAAATAAGAAGAATTTAAAACGAAATTAACAGGTAATATATTTACAGTAGCAGTAGTAAGCCCAGCGTAAGACCAATTAGTAGTAATACCAGGAGTATTTATAGTATATCGTTCCCCTACAACCATCTGACTGGCTGGAATAATAGGACCAAGAACAGCAGGAACAGGATAATTATTAGTGCTTTGATATACGAGGTAGGGCAAAGCGTCGGCATCATTGATATTAGTACAATTCCAAGAAGCATCAACAGCAGGAACAGTAGGAAAAGCAGGATGTGGAAAGGCAGGATTTATAATAGCATTTTGAGTGTATAAACTAGGGATGTCCCTCCCCACTAAAACTTGTTGAACCAAATTAGCAGAACCATCTAAAGTAGAAGGAGCAGTATATAATTCAGAACCCTTACAAGCGTTGAAAGTATGTATCCAATAAAAATAATAATCAAGAGAGATTTCAGTATCTACATTTAAATCGATATTGCCTGAAGCCGAGCCACGAGTATCAATATAAGATGCTTTCACGAAAATACTGTCACCACTGTCTACATTAACTTGCTCGTTTAATTTTGTTTCCCAGTTAGCGTTACTGATTTTGGAGTTACAATTCCATGCGTTCAACCCTAAAACAATCTGTTGTGGTAATGGTGCTTGTTGTTGAGCCTTACTCATATTATATAATATAAATATTTATTTTTATTAAGTATTTATTTTATTAATTTACATGTTATTCGTTAAACCATTAGGTGGCGTGATGAAAGCACATGTATCAGTGGATTTAGTGTAAGAGCGTAAAGCGTCATAGAAATAAACCAAGAAAGCAGGTTGAGCGTCAGTGCCTCCGACAGATGTAAATGAGAAATACACTGACAAATCGATTTGGACGAACTGTTCCACCTTAATACAACCGTAGGACATGACACCGTTCATGATAACATCAGTATTAGGATTGCGAAGACCCCATTTAGTGTTTTCAAGGAGAGAAACAGGCATTTGGTTACCGACACCATAATATGCGGTAGCAACACCAGGAAGACATACTTCACCGCTGAAATCGTCTAACATTGCTAATTTTTTTGCCATCGTATCAACGCCCTTCCATATAAGTATCTTCCTTCCGTCGATGACAAGCTCGCATTGCTCGAGAGGCATAGAATATGCTAAATGATGTGGGTTAGCGGAGGTTTGAGTAGCAGGATCCCAATCCATGAAATAATAGAAATTACTGATGTAATTGTTAAAGGCAGTATTCAACCTGATTTGGACTAAATTAGTAGAACCGACAGTAACACCAGCCGTAGGAATATACAAACGGTCACCTACAGTTGTGGTGTATACGAAAGTATCTCCAGCATCAACAGGAGCACCAGTCAAACATTCGTCTAAAGCAAGACAAGGATATGTTGAAAAAGTATAACCATTGGGAATACCAGATACTAAAGGGTCTGTCTCGAACTCGATTTGAAGGGTATAGCCTTCGTCACATATATTTCGAGCACGGAGGTATGCTAAAGCGAACGAGATATCGATATAACACTGTTGAAGAGTGGCATCTCCCTTTCCTTGTGCTTCAGTAAGTTCTAATTGAGAAGCGGAAGGAGCAGTAACAGAAACACACATGTTCTGCATCATAAGACGAGCGAGAGAATATTGAGAACTATTTTGAAGATGAAGCATCTTAATAGCCATTAAATCCATATTTTGAAGACGGTCGATTTCAGATCCAGCGAGCGACAAAAGTGAAATTTTTTTCACAATTTGATAAATACCTCGTGGACCAAAATAAATGGGCTGACCATCATTATTGAGAATATTGAAATTTAGAAGACGAACTTTGGAAGCATAAAACTTTAAACCTTGTGGTATACGGAAAAAAGTTCGTTCCAAAGAAGAAGAGGCAGGGTCGATTAATAAAGTGCGGCTATCCATCGATATATATTAATAAACATATAATTATTTTATTAATATAATAGTTTTAATTTACATTGACACAAAGCCTGATACATAGATAAATGCATCAGAAGGAACTTTTGATGGTTGTTCTTCAGGTTGTAATCCATTCAAAATTAAATTTACGGCTAAACGATCATTAATACCAGTTTGGAATTTATAACCAATTCCCCAACAACCGTTCTGTGTAGAATAAACATTCATCAAAGAATTTTTGCTTTCACTTCCTAAACTACGAGCATAGTTAAGAGCGAGTTCAGAATAAGTTTCAATTGGGAAACGAATAGGTTGGTCTGAACCAGATACAGTAGCTTCCACACGTGACCCTACATTTTCAATACCAGGCACGTATTCGCAACCGTAGTTGTCAAAATTAAGTTTATTTCGGTGAGATTGTTTAATGAAACTGATACTGACAGCGTCATAAACCGTAGGCGAATTTACTGCGAATGAAGCGTTACTTGACACTAAAGTTTGCGTAATTAAAAATGCGGTTTGAAAAGTAGTTGGCATAGACATAGGACGTTCTACAGTTTCATACCATTGGAGTTGGATATCCATAATAGAATATTGGAGAGAACTGATATTAGCAGCGATGTAAGTTTCACCAGCGGTAGAATAAAGAGCCTCAATAGCAGAAGCCATATTAAAGAGGATTTTCATTTGAGGAAACTTCGATTGTCCTAAATCAGTTGAAGATTTATTTAAAGCAATTTCAGGCTTGAACGAAAAAGGAATAGAATAAACAGTTCCGTCTACATTAGCAGGAACTACAGTATTAGGAGCGATTTCACTACCCATAAGTAAAACATTGTTTTGCGAACCGCACAATTCGGTTAAAGCAGAGGAAGCAGTGTTTAATCCCTCTAAAGTAAATTTCGATTGTTTCACCATCGATGCAAACCTCGGATACATGGTATTCGACTCGAGTGTTCGGTCGTTGACGGAACACGTTGCATTCCTAAAAAGAGAATGAACACCAGCATAAGGAGAGAAGAAGACACTATCTTCAGAATCAATGGCGACAGCTCTTGTAGAACCAGGAGGAATTTTTTGTACATTCAACCAACCAGACACTCGGAACGAACCTGCTTTTACTGCTCGTCCAGGACGGAGTTTACATGTTAGGTCGATAATATCATTCGCAGAATAGTATGGCTTGATGTTTAACGGTTTAACGCCATTGTAAAAGAGAGACATTATATAATATACTTATTTATTTTATTTTAATTAGAATCGAGTATTACCCTTTTTAAATATATTACGATTTGGTAAAAGATGTTGATGTGGATTAATTGATGGAGGACATGCTTGAATAATCGGTTTTGGTGGAATTTGTGCTACAGGTGTTGAAACAGGAGCGGAGACAGGGGTAGGGGCTTTAATAACTGGGGGTTCAACCTCCTTAACTTCTAATTTAACCGTTTCTCTCTTCGCAACTTTTTCTTTCTTTAATTTTAAAGTTTCCTTTGTATTTTCATTTAAATCTGTTAATATATCAGTCATTTTATCGAACTTACTACCATATTTTTTCTCAAAAATTTCATCAACGGAGACTTCTTTCTTTTTATTAAATTCATCGGCTACAGCATTTTTCTTTTTCTCTCGGTTTTCTTTTACTTTTTCTCTCATTACGGCTAATCTATCTAACATTTCTTGTTTTTTATTATCGTCTAAAACAGGCTTCTTGCGTTCCTTTTTTGGCTTATCAGTTTTTGATGCTAAAATTGCTAATAATTCTTCTTTTGAAAGTTTATCCATCTGTATATAATATACTTAATAAAAAAAATTAATTATATTATACTAAAATATTTACATCAACTGCTTGAGAACCTGTTTGTAGAAAAAGATATTTCCAGGCACAATTCTCGCACCAGAGGCAGTATCGGCAAACAAGTTCAATTGAACAGTAGCTCCGCCAGGATGCCCCATAACATAAGATTGTTCGCTAACAGCGTGATAAATTTTCAACGGATAAACAATAACAGCGTCAGCAGATTCTTGAACACCTCTAATACCAACAGGTGAGCGAAGAATGTAGTCACTATTGCTAAAAGTATCATTCAACCGATCCATGTATAAAGTAGATGGATAAGCACTGCGAAAATTTGATAGGTATACGTCTCGATTCGATTGGTTGACTTGGTCGACTGAGTATCTGAAATGGCTTACACCACGTCGTGTAGACACGAGAGAACCTTTGCTTGTACCACTATCGTTCCAGTCAGGAGTGCATAAGAAACAATTGTAAACGTTTTCTTCTAGGATAAACTGACGTGCGTAGGTCGGTTGAGCCGTTTCAATGGTCGCTGTCTCCAATTTCCAAGTGGAATAAATGAATGGTGATGGCATCCGATTCTGTGGATCAATAGAAGATTGGATAAGCACCAACTCAAATTTATCAATTTCATAAGAGAGATTATTAGCAAGATGAGGAACAGAAGCAGGAGCAATACCAGCATTAGGAGCATAATATAAATTCTGAACATTCCAAATGAAATAATTGGCGGTGCTAGCGGCGACAGGAGAATAAGTTAAATCGCCAGTAGGATAGATGTTATACCCTTGAATAGAAGTATTACTTTCACAACCCCAACTGCTAAAGAATATATTATAAGTTCCAGGCGTATTAGTTTCAACAATATCAGTAATTCTACATTTATTTCCTTGTGTAGGTAACTTAGTAAGTTGATTGGAATAAATCTTACGAATATTAGGAGATAATTCATTAGTAATCCAATCAGGGATAATGTGTGAGCCATGCGTAGCGTCAGTAACATCACCCTGCATTTGAACGGCAAAATCAAAAGCGACAGAAGTAGGTCTATTATCACTATCAATCAAACCCATAGTTTGCAATTGAGAATATTGAGCACCACCAAGTTGAATGATATTAAGTGCTAAATCGGCTGCAATAACAGCAGGAGTAGTTCCGTGACTGACTTGAACCAACTCACGTGTGTATATGAGTTCCAAACCATCAAAAACAACAACATCATTAACGGTTCGTCCGTTAGCAACGTCCCACCAAAGAGAATAGTCTGCTTGAAAATTAATAGCAGGATTAGCACCTTCCACTACATTATCAATCAATACCATGAAACTAAATTCTTTAGGTGCTACATTAACATTTCCAGTAAAAGAACTAGAAATTAAATAACGGAGTTTCATCCAGTTACCTGTAACAAATCCTAAAGCAGTCAATTGATCGGCGGTATAAGCATTTTTTAAAACGATTTGGTCG
>Ga0114962_10001507_pt1 | contig 20029 bp, 27 predicted proteins | sample C_130820_MF_Meta_FD_87017 | JGI IMG/M metagenome (GOLD analysis project Ga0114962, IMG submission 87017) | Freshwater microbial communities from Lake Croche, Canada to study carbon cycling - C_130820_MF_MetaG | ecosystem: Environmental > Aquatic > Freshwater > Lake | place: Lake Croche, Canada... | reverse complement strand
TATCCGTGACAAGGGGTTTGGTTATATTGAACAAAAGGGTGGGTACACCTACGAAGACCCAGAAACAGGAGAGGAAGGAACTTCCGAAGAGAAGTCTTACCTTATTCCTAATATTCCCAAGAAGGTTGCTATTGACCTTGCCCTTAAGTATAGTCAGGAATCCATTTTGTATAAGGATTTTGATGGGTTTTTTTTGATTGAGACAGCGACAGGTAACATCTGGATGAAGTTTTCAACCTCTGACCAAAGCCTTACCTTTGACCCTGCTGTTGTGAAGAAGGCTTACTCACAGCTTATTAAGACAAATGCCAACCAACGGGTAAAAGTTGCCTATATAGCGGAAAAGATTATTCCTACACGCACTGAGGCTTACCTGTCTATTAAAGCTGAGAAGCTTCCTCAATCTAAATGGGTAAAGGTATTAGAATAATATGAGCAATATTGACAGTATTCTTGACCCTCTAGAAAACCTAAGGGAACAGGTACAGTTTCGTGAGATGGGTATTACCCCCCGACCCTCTTCTTTTAACAAAAATCTGGGCATTGAACTTGAAGAAGAAATTGAAGTTGTTTATTTCTCCAGCCCTTTCTTTAGGGGGGTTCAACTCAAAGAGGGGGCGTTTGACGATAATGCCTATTGGACACGCTATAATCCTCAAACCGGTAAGTGTGAGGTATACTCAATCACTGGCGGAAATCATATTGCCTTCATTATTTCAAACCCAGAACTCTTTGGTCTTACCCGTGAAGAAATAGAAAAAATATATGCGAAGCATGGGGAAAGGGTTGGACAAGAAGCTAATGCCCGTGAATATATAATAAAGATGGTTGCCAAGTCTGGTTGGGTTCGTGTAAGACACTATGTTCGGGGAAATGACTATTGGTCTATTCAAACAGATGACACTAACCGCCCCCAAAGCAAGAAAGCAATCAAGTCTTTTCTTATGTGGGCAATTACTACCAGTAAGGTGATGAACGTACACGACTCTGCTATCATTCTAGGGTATAATGATATTAACGATAGAAAAGAGTTTCTGTATCAGAATGGTGGGGTTGCTGGTGCCTTGGGAGTATTCGGATAATTATTATTCTGAAGGGTCTTCTTTTAGAAGGTTGCTGAGGTCTATTGTTTTCCACTTCACACAGACAGAACCTTCAATCATATCTTCTGATATGTTCCAGTTGTCTTTATCGTCCATCCAAAAGTAAAAGTTGTTCTTGGCTAGTTTTTCATCAGGAAGGGTTCCCATGTTCCACCTTGAGTTGTCTAAGGAGAACTCACGGAACTCGTCAGTAATGTCTATACCCATTATCTCATATTCATCGGGTTGGCTCATGGGGCATCCTTAGGTGGAGAAGCATCGGTTGGGGGTGTTTTGCTGTTTTCAGCAAAGCTTTGTGATACCTTTGACGCACCAGCAAGACCAATGATAATACCCAGAAAACCACCCAAGGTCATTAGGTCTATAGTTTTATTAAAAAAAGGAAAAACAATCCATGCAATAAACCCAACCATAGCGCAAAAGGCACTGATGCGGGTGTATATCATGAACGCCCATCTCTGAGAGGATACGTTTGATTTAGAATTAATAAGGTCGGCTTTCATCTTGGCAGTCATGAATTTCTCCCTATTAATTAGTCCGAAAGGCATCATTATCTCCTTGATTTTTAGATTTAATTTCCAAAGACTCATATATTTTTTCTCCTACTATTCTTTTCCACCATACCGTGTGCTCTTCTTTTGTTATAGGTTTTCCAGTAATAGGGTCTTTAAAGGTATCCAGCCTGTCATGTGCAACACGATTAAGCAAAACTACGTTGTCAGTGTCATACACCATGTGAGGAAAGGGACCAGAACCAAAGACATGTGCTGGGTCAAGAACAGAAAGAGGCCCTCCCCCCTTTATCAGGAGAAGAGCCTCTTTGGCGGTAAGAACTTTCATAAGACGGCATGACCTATCCCTGCTTTTAACCTTATTTTTAAGGTCTGACCAGAAGGGGTCATTTTTACTCCGTCTTCCGTGACTAGTCATCGTTGTGGTCTGTGTCCGGTTTAGATATAAGCTCATTCATAAAATCAGCTTTTCTAAAAAAGTAATCGGCACCTGTTTTGGGTGTAAACTTACCAGAACGAAGGTCCTTAAGAAAGAAAGATGATGACCCATTGAGATGGTAACGTAGCATTTTTCCTGTTGATTCCTCCTGAAAGATAAAAATGTCCTTGAACATAATTACCTTGTCAATACGATAAGTGGTGTGCTTCTGGGTAACCGTCATGGTGGGAAGGGTCTCAATATCAAATCCCCGTGAGGCTAGAGAGATTTGTTCCTCCGTTGACATTGGTCTTTCAGTCGTCTCAACCTTCTCAAGGTAGGGGTAGTAACCCTTCTCTATGAGAATCTGCTTAATACCATAAATGAACCCTTTCACATGAACTGAAAACTCCCAGTCAATGTCCACACCCCGGTTGTTGTCCACATCAGTTATCTGGACACCTTGAGGTGTTGTTGTAAAGGACAAGCGAAGGGGTGATTTCTCGCAAAAGTTTGCAAACTTCCGTTTAAAAATCTCCACATAGCTTGCCGAATCGCTCTGATTGATCAGCATTTTTTCTCCTGAACAACTTAGGCTATTTAATAGCCTCATCAATGACATCGCTCAGAAGGCTGATGAAAACTTCATCTTCTCCGTCCTTCCACTTCACAGTACCTTCACGGTAACCAGCATAGAGCTTCATAACATTGTTGACAGTAGATTTTTCAAACTGATTGTTTTCAGCCCACGAGGTCAGAGTTTGGGTTGCCGATTTGATTTTCTCTCGGTAAGCACTTGCCGCATCTTTAGCCTCGGATTTAAGTTCTTGGACTTCTTCCATAAGTGCCATAAACTCTTTGAAACGGGTACCATCAATCGCCATAATTAGACTTCCTTCTTCTTGTAGTACCCGCAGATTTGAGTCGCTGGGCAAATGATGTACTTCTCGCTGTCAAAGGCAATGAAGTATGTATAGTCCTTGGTGAAAGCTTCCACGTAGTCCCCTTCCTTGAAGGGCACATCTTTTACGGTATGTCCAATGCTGACCAAAGTGTACAGCTTCTTCCTGCCACCAATTCCCTTGATGAGTCCTGATGCCATAATGCTCTCGGCATCCATCTCCTCTTCCTTCAAGAGGACATTATCCCCGATTACAAGTGGGTAAGGGGTGACGAACTGGTCAGCTTGGTTTACACGCTGTTCATCTACCTCTCCCCTAGTACTTACAATCTCCCCGTTCAACCCAATGATTTCGGGTTTTCCTGTTACTGCGTTCATATCAGCAATTCTCCTTTTTCCTACAACTAGTGCTTTGTGTTTTTTTTAAAAAAATTGCTCAACAAGCCTACCAGATTCCCTATACTGCTGGACAGTCATGCCCGTCAGTCTAGGAATGTCATCTATATCTTTTATTTCAGGGTCAACTATATTCATTACCCCAACCCGTTCGCCATAAAGTTCTTTTAGTTTTCTGACTAGAGTCTGACCGGCATCATCATTATCGGGTATAACAACAATTCTTCCTTCAAACTGGTCTAGGTGAGATTTTTGATAATCGGATATATAAGAACCAAAGACGGTGCTGGAGTTCTCAAACTTAGGGTCTGTTCTTAATACTAAGAGTTTGATAAGACCTTCAACTATGTAAAGAGGCTTGCTCTTGTCCAGCTTATACCATTCATACAGGGGCTTAAGGCTATTCTTGGGGTACAGACATTTTACTTTATTCTTACGTGTTGAGTCCCGTGCCTCTAGGTTAATAAGAATACCTTCAGCATTGTAGATGGGAAAAGTGACACGGCTAAGCATACGTGTTTCGTTAACATAAACCTCATCGGCAAAACCCACTCCCATTTCCTTAGCAACATTTTCTGGAATAAATCTTAACCTTATGTATTCCTGAGCTTGAGGGCTAGTATCATAAATGGATATGATTCCACGTATGGTCAGGGGAACTTCTTTGGGAAGAATAACCTCATGGTTGTAGGTCACTAGGTTATGGGCTCCACCAGCACTCATGAATGGGTCTCTGTTAAGAAGTGACTCCATACTCACCTTGTCAGAAGACCTGTCGTAAACAAGACCTGAGATGGTACCTGACCGTTTGCACGAGAAGCAAAAGTAAATACCTTTTTGAATATCTATGGACAGGGATGGGGTCTTGTCCTTGTGGTAGGGGCACTGGTACATATGACCAGACTTAGGGTGCAACCCTATATGACCTAAAGCAATTTGGTTATCTACGGCAGAGTAAACCTTTCTTATATGTGCCATGTGAAAAGTATACTGTTTTTTAACAGGAAGTGAAAGTCTGTCAGATGATAAGTCTGAACTCTGTTCCTTCTCGTATCATATGCCCGTTAAAGAACAAGGTGCTTTCTGTTATTCCATCTACTACAGTTTTCTCTTTGGTTGCCAAAGGAATATCTTTTCCTTGTTGGGGAGTAAACGAAGGGGTTTCTATCTTTTCCAACGCCCCGGGCATAAATGAAAACATAAATGACCAATAATCGGGTGATACATACTGGCGTATGGCTTGTGATTTATTTGCCACAGAAACAAGGTCACCCTCGCCCTCGTCTCCTGATGCAGTCTGTACCGTTTCTACATCATCTCCAACAGTAGACTCAGTTATTGTATCTTTAGGTTCTATCATTTTTTTTGCTTTTTTCTTAAGCTTCTCATTTTCTATTTTCTCAAGGGTTTGAGAAGCGTAAGGTTCTGGAACCCTTTTGAAAGTGTCCCCCATGTAAAAGTGAAGGTCAGAAAAAAGAACATTACCATACATGAAGTTATATTTTCCTTCGGATACTTTATTGGTAACCAGCTTCATATCTGACTTCAACTGCATAACCTTGTATTGTCCATGAGCTCCTGTATCCGTACCTACTTCATGAAACACAACAATAGGAAAAGTATCCTTGTTGAGGAAATTGTATTTTTTTACAGCGTATTTATAATCTTCTGCTTCTACTGGCTCAGCACCCGATTTAATTTCTCTAGCAGTTTGTTTAAGAAACTGGGTTTCATTCTCAAGAGGGCGAAACATAAACCTTTTTATAATCTGAGCATACTGAAGAACATCTAGAGTAACGGGCTGGTAGGTTGAGGTCTTGGGCTGGATAATATCAGCATTACAGATTTCTGCTAAGTCTTTTTTGAAATCTTCTAGGGGAAAGTACTGCAACCGTGTAGAACCACCAGACTGGGTATTACCAATAGATGCCTTGGTATCAATCCAAATATTATTAATCTCAAAAGCTGGGTCAATTTTAAACGTGGATTTAATATGTTGTCTTTGACTATCCGTCACCTTGTCAAGACAAAGAATAAAGTCGGGAAAGTTACCCTTACCAAAAGGGGAATGAATCAAAACTTCTGTGTTAAGTTTGGGGTTTAGTTTTTTAGATAGACCAAAATCTCTAACCATCATTTGATAGGAAATACTCTCAGCCGTTTCCTGCTTCATAATACCACGAATTTTAAGGTGTGTCTTTTGAAGGGTCTGCTGGTCTTCTGGTGTATCTTTTCTTATTTCATTGAACCAGTCCAGAGCGGGTTTTGCACCTAATCCTAGGGTAACCTGTTGTGGTGTATCAGTAAATGAAGGGTCTCCATGAGAAACCTTTTTTCCTTTCACATTAGTAATTTCAAACTTTCTAGGGTCATACAAAAATGTTATGGATTTTTTGTTATTGATAACTTCTACATTATACCTTTGTATGTTTTTATAAACGTAATTGAACAGACCCTCACGACCTGCGTTAGCATTAATTCCTACGTAGGCATTGTTGAATACATTATTTACGGTAAAATCGTCAGAAACAATAAACTGAAAAAGCAACTGTTCGATATAAAAAGCAATTCTAGGACCTAAAGCTTTAGATGGCTGTATATTAAAGAAACTGTAAGAATCTGTACCAAACCCTTTGGCATACTTACGGTAGGTGTTAACAATCATAGCCACCTTTTGTTGCTGGTCTTTTCTTGCATATTGCTCAACGGGAGCTTGACGCTTTTGAGGGGTTGGTCCTAGGTCTGTTATACCAGAAGGTCTGTCGGTAGGTTCATGGTACTTTCCATTCTCATCTCGGTAACCTAAGAGTGCATCATAGTCAGGTGTGCGCCCCACTGCCTCATCCATAGGTCGGTCAAAAGAATCCCAGTCACGAAACATCTTTTCTTTAACTTTCTCTAGATAATCATCCAGAATCCATTGGACGCTCTGTTGAGTTTCAATATCTGTATGGGCTCGGAATTCTCTGAGATTGTTCATAAGTAATTAGTACCTACCAAAGGGTTTTAGTCTTTCCAGAAGGTCTTGTCCCTTTTTTCATACGGTTGGAAATGTAGTCAAAGTTTGCACCGTGGTCACCGTTGTAGAGTTCGCTGTTAGCCCTCATGTGTTCTGGAATATGAATTGAATAACCGGACCAGTTTCTTTTAGCTTGTTTATCACAAGTATCACAGGGAACACTCTTAGGTGTGTCATCTTTCATAGAAAGCACAATTTCCGTTTTGTGACCATCTTCGCATTTATATTCGTAAATCATAGTTCCATCCTTTTCAACATATTCTACTGATTAGTGGATTTTGTCTCCACAAAGGATTATCAATTATGCACATTAGGCCCTTTCGCATAGGCGCACTAGACGCAATCTCAGACCCCGACAAAGCTTACTATCTTCGAAAAGACCGCCATGCTAAAACTTTAAGTGGCGGAGCTTTACCGGGAACAAATGACAGCTATGAAATTGAACCAGATGCCCATTACAAGGAAGAAGCCGAAATCTGGTATGAAACCCTTGACGAGTTCAAAGACATCTTTCCAAAAGCTAACTTACAAGACCTATCAGAACACCTTGTTGACCATGGTGCCAACCCTAAATCCGCAGATATGATTGTAAAATGCTATATGCGTGAATGTGAACTTCTTCAAGAAGAAGAAGAACGGTGGAGCCCCATGTCTAGGATTCTTCTAGACTAACCTTCGCTTCCTCGTATTCCTTGTCAGCTTCCTCCAAAGCACGTAGAAGAATATCAAACTCCAAAAAGGGAGCTATATCTTTTTTGCAGGAAGCGCAGACAACAACATTCTGTTCTTTTATGTCTTTTGGGTTTTCCAAAGCTAATGGGTACATGAAAGAATGGCAAAGTGGACAGACAACCATTCCGTCCACCCCGTGCTTTATTTTTTTAATCTTTTTCATTTACTCGATGTCCTCATTTGCATTTGTTGACCTTCATTGATAGCAACCTTCAGGTCGTTAATATATGCTTGAAGGTCAGACTCATTTTGATGACCGTCTTCTTCCATAAGAATTTTGTTATCTTTGCTATATATTCTCATTCCCGAAGTTCCTAATGTTCCTCGAAAACTCTCGTACCTTCGATTCTCCAAGGAGTTTTTTATTTCCTCGACGTAGGATAGAACATCACCCATATGACCAAAGCCTGTTTCCTCAGTTAGAATACGGGTGGCTGACCCTATTCCATTCCCCTGTGGCTTGCCGTCAGGGTAACTGAGAACCTTGAAGGCAAATGAGCCGTTAGTTTGGTCATTATAAATGAACACCATGTTATTTCTCCCTTTGGTCCAACACATCTCTCAATTCCATTGAGATTTTTTTCTGCATAAGTTCCCTTAGAACCTCTGATTCTCCATCTTCAATATCACCAATAAGCCTACGAGCAAGCTCAGAAGGGGAAAAGAATATATCAAGGTCAGCAACACGTTCACCCCCTGATAAGAAGTCTCCGTTGTACTTAATTTTTATCTTTCCCCAAAAAGGAATCAGAATATCTCTTCCATTGGCGTAGTCATCCAATTGATGTAGGAAAAGCTGTTCTTGAATATCCCTTACTTTTAAAGGGGTTTCGTCTGTAAGAATGGAAAGCTCTTCCATAATTGGTTTTTCGTAGTCACTCAAAGCTAAGCGTGAAGACATTTTTTAGTTTCTCCTGTCTGATATAGTGGTTTCTGTTATTTTGGCAATTCTTCAGATTCTGTAATGCTGGTGATGATATATTCAGCGGTATAATTGGGGTACCAGTTGGGACTTCTGAACTCAATGAACATATACCCTGTCTTACCTTTTATTGTTGTCAGCCATTCAAAGTACTTCTGAGCTTGAATCAAAGATATGTTAGCTTCAGAAGAAGCTTTTTTGACATCTTTGAGAAAACCTTTAGTTCCATTATCAAACAATGCTTTTACAAACATTACCATGCTTTCTCGTGTATCACTGTCAGGATTGCTTAAAACCGACTGTTCTTCTATCTTGGTCTCAGGTATTGGTATTCTCTTAGGACGAACTACAAGAGGTTCTTGAAGCTTTATAGACGATTCTATTACTGGTTCGGGGGCTGGTGGTTCTTCTGTTGGCTCAACAACTTCAGTTTCGGCTGGAATATCAATTTCAACTACTTTCTTTTCTTCTACTTCAATAGCGGAAGGCAGTGCTACAGTTCTAGGTTTACGTTTTTTCTTTACCTTTGGTTCTGGTTCTTTAATTACCGGCATCTCTATAATGTCATTTTCCTCTTCTCTTCGAAAATGAGGAGAAGTCAGAAACAAACCCACCTCAAATAAAACAGACAGAAGACCTAGAAGGGTGAACATGATAATGTCTTCGGGAATGAGGGTAGCCTTGGAGATAAGCTTATAGGAAGAGTTTCTGACTGCCTTTACTTCTGTAACAACTTGAGTCTTCTTTAGGTCAAGGGTATTAGAGACAGACTGTTGCTGGTCAGATAGTAGCTTGTCCTTATCATTAAGAAGAGAGTCTTTTTCAACAAGCAACTTGTCAATTTCTTTTTGAATTACATCCCATTCTTTTTGATAGGTTAGCGACAGCTTATCCAAAGACTTCTGCCTGTCTTTCTTAGAAGATATGAAGTCTTGCTTGGACTGTATTTTGTCCTGAACATTAGAAAGCTTATCAAGAATGTTTACGGTTTTAGATTCCAAGACTGTAGTTTTATCCTCGGTTGTAACAAGAGATTCTTTCTGGGTGAGGTTATAGTCAACGGTTTGTAGTATCCAGCCAAAAGAACCGGAAAGAGACATGATAGCAGTTAAGACATAGACCAAATAATACGTCTGCATCTTTTTACGTTCTTTGCGGTAATCCAAAATCTGAGGGATTATTTGACCATTGAAAAATAACCCAAAAGATTTTGAAGTAACAAGTTCAGGGTTATTCTTGCGAATAGACGCTAATATCAAAGATGCGGTATTTCCTAGGACAAGCATATAAATCTTAAAAAGCTCCAAAACCAAGGCAATAACCATAAAGGTTCCTACCTCTAGATAATTGGAGGGGTCTGCAAAGGAGTAGAAGAGGTTTACAGAAGTATAAGACAGAAGAGCAAAGAAAAGAATGAAGGCTGAGTTTCTTATTACCTGTAAACCGGTAAGTTTCCTCTTTTCGGACATATGTTTCTCCTTTCCTTAATTTAGTCTTTTATTTCCAGAACTTCAAGAGTACGAAGGGGGTGGTACTCCCACCCCTAATATTCTCTTGTTTTCTTTCTCTTAATTATTCCTACTCTTAAGAAGTGCAAACTTTGCACAACTGGATATGCAAAGTTTGCACTATTGAACATGTAAATTTTGACGTTTTAATGGTAGGCTACTCTTCCAATTATTTTAATTTTCCTCTATATTTATTATTTGGAGGACGTATGCTTATAGCTTTGACGGGGTACAAAGGAAGTGGAAAGGATACTGTTGCTAGTTACATGATAAAAAACTGGGGTTTTAGAAGATATGCCTTTGCTGACCCCCTTAAAAAAGGAATACAGTCATTCTTTGGATGGTCTGACCAAGAGGTGAATGACCCTGTAATGAAAGAACAAATAGATGATTATTGGGGTATAAGCCCCAGACAAGCAATGCAGTGGGTAGGTACAGAAGCTATGAGGGAAGGACTTGCGTCTGCCTTTCCTAGGTTCAAGATTAAAACAGAAAACAGAATTTGGATAAAAGGTTTTGAGAAGTTTTATAGCCAACACCCCCATGAAAACATTGTTATATCCGACTGTCGTTTTCAAAATGAAATAGATGCCGTTTTGGCTTTAGAAGGAAAAATTATTTGCATCAAAAGAAGTAACCAGTTTCCGCTAGCGTTTGACCATAAATCAGAGGACATGAGAGTCCTTTCTGGTATTCATGAAGTTGTACTTAATGATTTAACCAAAGAGGAACTTTTTTCTAAAATTAATAAATTGGAGGTGTTCCGTGATTTCACGGCTTGAGGTTCTGGATAAGGGTTTCGTTGAACTCTACTCAGTAATGGGAGACGATAGCACGGTCTGTGAGTCTGCAAGGGTTAGCTTTGCCAATGAGAATAAGGTTACTACCCCACAAGAAGACAAGAACCTAATTGACTACCTAATTCGGAATCATCATAATACCCCATTAGAAATGGTGGAGTTTAGGTTTAAGATAAAGATGCCCATATTTTTGGCACGGCAACATATGCGACACCGCATGAGTTCTATAAATGAATATTCTGGACGATATACAGAACTAGAACCTGACTTCTTTGTTCCTGATGAGTTTTATAAACAATCTACCAGCAACAAGCAGGGCAGAAGTGGGCAAGTTATTGATAACTCACAAGATATGGTAGATATTTATTCTGAAAATATGGAAGAATCACATTACCTTTATAAATCTGCTGTAGATGGTGGGGTAGCTAAGGAGATGGCACGTATCAATTTACCTTTATCAACCTACACGGTTTTCTTTTGGAAAATTGACCTTCACAACCTTCTTCATTATCTTGCCTTGAGACTTCACTACCACGCCCAGAAAGAGATTCAAGACTATGCACATGCTATTTTAGAACTTATTCGTCCTTTTGTACCTATGTCTATTGAATCGTGGGAGAATCAGGTTCTCAATTCTGTTTCTTTTTCTGGAAGAGAAACGAAAGCCTTAGAAAAGTTTTTTAACGGTGCTGGGGATTATTCTTCGATATTCAAGTCTACAATACTTAACTCTTTACCAGATGAGAGGGAAAGGAGGATTCTTAAGGAAAAGATGGAAAATTTCAAAAAGCACTATATTGACCTAGGAGAAACAAATGTCTGAAATTTCACAAGCTGAGTTGAAGATGATGAAGCAGATGCTGGACATGCTTATGGAGTCCAATAAGGACTTGAAGGACAGGATTGCACGATTGGAATCCACAAATGATGGTAAACCGTTGGTTACCTCGCCCAAGGCTGGAAAAGACCCCATGAGTTGGTCTTTTCCCCCCTCTGAAAACAAGCAACCAGATAACAGCCCTAATATTCAGATGCCAAGTGTGGCTGAACTTCGGTCTCACATGGTTACCAACGATACTAAGTTTAATAAAATCTAAGGAGAAAAGGATGAATAATCGAGATTTGATTAGTGTTTACGTGTCTTTGCAGAAGGTAAAGACACAAAGCGAACAGGACGGAGGTTCTTTGAAGTTTAAGTACGACCTTATTAAGGCACTTAAAGTACTTGAGCCTGAAATTGAACCTTTTCGTGATATTGAGAAAGAAAGTTCTGCTATGATTGCTCCCTATAAGGAACGCCGTGTGGAATTAGCCAAGAAATATGGCACAGAAACTGAAAACTCAGGTGAGTACTTTGTAGATGATAAGAATCCTGAAGTTTGGGGTCCTTTCAATAAGGAAGTAAGAGAACTTGAGGAAGAACTCAAAGACCAAATTGAAGCTTTTTCGAAAAAGGATGCAGAGTATGGTGCTCTTCTTGAAGAAAAAATTGAAAAAAATCCTGAGTTCAAGTTCACGGTGGATTCTTTGCCTGATTGGCTCTCTACCTCGACTCTAGAACTTCTTGATAAGAACGGATTCATTAAGGAATAAGGTATTCTTGGTAAATTACCTTTAGTCTAAACAACTAAAGGTAATTACTTTAAGCTTCGTTCTTTAATCTTTTGGATATTTCTAGAATAGTAAGGTCTAGTGTTTCAATTTCTTTTTCATTTAAAAAAGTTTTCTTAAGACGGTCATAAGATTTGCTGTGATTGATGAACTGGACAAGAGCACGGGTGATGTTTAGGTATTCTAACAAAGTTGTAGATAGGTAAAGGTCATTCAAAACAGTCATAACAGATTCAATCGCATCTTCTTCCTTATCAAACAAGTATAACGCAGGGTCATCGTACACATCATGGCTTGTAGGGTGGAACATATACTTAAACCCAAAGCTTTCTGCTAGTTCTCCAAGTTCGGTTCCGCTGTCGTTTCTCTCCAGATGTTGATTAAGGCTTCCAACTTGGTCAGCACGAATAATCTTAGGTCCATGCATAGACTCCAAAACCTTAAGACCTAACAACCCACCAAAGGAAGAATCAACCTGAAACTTTGGGTTATCATACTGGCTAAGAAACTTGATGGAAGCATCAAGGGAGTAGTCATAAACCAGTTCTGGTGGAAGGAATACCTTACCCTTAGTTTTCTTAAGTACCTGAGACCGTGCGTAAGGAAGAATCAGGTTAAACATCTCTTTGAAGTAGGTTTGATTCCTATCTTTAAGATAGAGAACCTGAAGCTCTTGTAATTTCTTTTCTGTTCCGATATTGGAGATACCGGGGTAGGCTTGACCCTGCATTGATAGTGTCCTTTTTTTCTATTAAGTGCATCATTTGGGCACAAGTCCTACCTACTTAGTGTACCGTGTTTTTTTACCTTTTACAAGGAATTTGTTAGATGGGGGTTGAAAATAACGGGTGTTCTTTTTATCTATTAGGTGTAAGGAGACAACAAATGGAAAACAAAAATATCTGGATTAACGAGGCTATTGCTTACTACCGCCCCAAGTTCAAGGGCAATGTCAAAGTCATGAGCGTTCATACCGGCTCCGTTGATACTTGGGCAAGCTTTATGGCTGAAGCTCCTCTTTGGGTAGAAACTGCTGATACTGAATCTGAAGTCTGGGACTTTATTCGTGATGGCGTTCGCAGTTTGGTTCATGTCCGCAAGACCAAGCAAGGCTGGAAAGAAGTTGCCTAATGAATATATTTTTTGTTCATGAAGACCCAATCTTGTCCGCTCAAGATTTAGTTAACAGTCACGTAGTCAAGATGATTACCGAAAGCAATCAAATGCTATCAACTGCTCATCATGTATGTCCCTCTTCTGATTATGATTTTTTAAAAGATAAAATCTATAAGAAAACACATACAAATCATCCGTCTTCTATATGGACTAGGGAGTGCTCTTTAAACTATGTATGGCTAATCAAACATACAAAAGCCCTTTGTAAAGAGTATACTGCGAGGTATGGTCGCCGTCATGCAGGAGAGGATAAGGTTGATTTATTAGCTAAGCACCTCCCCAATGTTCCAGTTTCTTCCAACTGCACATTGGCTCCGTCCTGCATGGAAGACGAATATAAAGTGTTTAGCAATCCCAAGTCTATGGACGAAGTAATTGTTAACTATCGTAACTACTACGCTAAGGGTAAGTCGCATCTTCATTCATGGAAAAATAAAGCAAAGCCTGTTTGGTTGTAACCATCAAAGGAAAAGCCCCCTTTTGGGGGGCTTTTCTTATTTCTTGACAGTAGTGATTTTTACCTTTTTGGGTTTTGAATCTTCCTTCATCGGAATAGTGATGGTTAGTATACCATTATCCATACCGGCTACCGTGTTTTCCACATCATATTTATCAAATGGGACATAGTAGCAGGTTTCCGCTTTGGCACGTTTGATACCCTTCTGAAGGTATGATTTGCTGTCATCCTTGTCTTTAAGTTCTTTTAGGGAAAGGTAAAGATAATCTTCCTCGAATTCAATTTCAATATCTTCTTCCTTGTAACCAGCAACACATAGTTCAAGAACCATGTTATTCTTCTCATCCTCATAAATATCACAGGCTGGGAAAGAAGAAGAGCAGTAGTCTTTAGGTAGTTTCTGAACCGGGGGATTCACCTTCCAAAGCTCATTCCAGAGTTGAAATAGACGAAAGCTGTCTACTAGCTCTTGGTCTGGATACTTAGGTACTGGAAAAGTAAATTGAGGTGGATTCCAAAGAAAGTCCCCAGAGTAATAGCTTCCCCCACCAGTTGACGAAACCCCGCTAATGCCATTAGCAGTTGAGTAAGATGTGGTGTTCCCCGATGTGGTGGACGTAAGACCCGACACGGGGCCTTTGTAAGAAATAATGATGGAACTCATGATGAGCTTCCTCCATGTATATAGGTTAGACTTTCATACGAAACGTCTTGTTGAAACAATTAGTGCTGTTGCATTTTTGGTATATTATCCATATACTACTTCATAGGAGCTACTAAATGCCCAGAAAGATTCAGTTTTCAGATATAAAGTTTCAGTCCCTTGTTAATTACGAGAAAGTACTTGCCCGATTGAAACCACAGGCAAACGTGTCTGACCTAGACGCTACCCTATACTACGCAGATGAACCAAAAGAATCAGGGTTTAGAATACTCCTAACTGAGGACGCTTCTTTCTCTTGTCTTTATATCAAGAGTACTGTGAAGAAAACTCAGACGGCTGATACACCTCTCAATACATCCTTAGGATTCTCAGTTAATTGGAAGACCCTAGTCAATATTGTCCGACAGTACCCAGAATCCTCATGGCCAAATGTTGTTGTGACCCTGTCTTTGAATGATGATGACACCACCTCATATAAAATTGATGTTGGTAATGACCATATTAGCCTTCCCCATATTGCCTTGTCAGAAACAGCATTGCAAACAAAAGAATTCATAATGGACGAAAAGCCTCAGGAGGGTGATGCCCAGTTTCACCTTTCTCAAGAACTCAACCCCAAAGCACTCATCGAGGAAATGACCTCATCCCTGTCCTTTGTTGGTGACGATGACCGTGTCCACAATGCGGTGTCTATATATAAGGATAAAGTACTGGCTAATGACACACGCCGTATCTATGTGGCGGATATTGGTGGTTCCATACCAGAGGATAAGGACTTTGTGTCCATACACAAGCGCACGGTAGAAATTATTTCCATGCTTAACACTAAGACCACCTTTGGGGATGCTTTGATTTCTCCTCTCGGTGACCGTATTTATGTTCAAGCTCCGGAGCTTACTCTTATCCTTAATAATTCATCTATCAATGTGGCACCACCAGCAGATGAAGATTTGAAGAGTCTTGCACCAGCAAATATTTTATTCTCTATTGATTCGGCTGTTCTATCTTCTGCCGTCTCCTTTTTTACCACCTTCTACAAGTCATCCGACAAAAGGGTTCTTACTATTCATATCAAGAATGACGGGGTGTTGCTCATTATCAAAGATTCTGGTGTAGCTGGTTTTTCTTCCGCTCATGTTGAAAAGTTCTTAGACACAGGTACTATTTTGGGTGATGGAGAAGAGGACTTTGAGTTCGCTGTTCATCAGGATGACTTGGATGAGTTCCTAAACATCGTCATTAAAGCTTCTGGTAAAAACCCACCCCCGATGGTAGATGTCTATGTCGATAATGATGATGACCACAGGGCAATGAAGCTCTCCACGGTAGGAAGGTCGGTGTACCTTGCAAAGAAGAACTGATTCCTCTATACTGTAATAGTGGTGGCTCAAATCCGCCCCATGGTTTAGTCGTTGACGACCGTGGGGCTTTTTTTTGTCTTTTACTAACTTGGAATGAAAGATGAGGCGGAACTAAACTCTACCATAGCAAGAAGTTTACAGATAGGGCACAAAATAGCTGACCCAACAGGAACATTTGCTGTTACCGCCCGTGCCTTTGATGGGTTTGGGTCTTGGGGTGGAAAAGCCTTGTACTGGGAAGCCAAGCACCTTAAGGGTTTACAATCTTTCAACCTTAAACTTTTGCGTGACCATCAGATAGCCAATCTTCTTGAGTTTAGCAGAAAGGTAATAGACTGTCATACATGGATTATACTGGGAGTATCTGTAAAAAGAGGAGACAACCGCCTATATATCTTTTCCGATATGGAAGATATTAATAGAAGGCGGGACGAAGGTAGAAACTTTCTCAAAAAAGAACTAGAAATATTGCCTTACTTGCCTATAAGTAAAGGACTTGTAGACCTAACTAAAATCTTACTAATTACAAGAAGAACAGGAGAAACTCAATGAACGTCAGCATCACAGGTCAAATTCATTACGTTGTTAAAGACTCAAATGGAAACATAAAAATGGAAGGCGATAACCATAACGTGGTCGTAAACCTAGGGGATGCCTACATCTGTGATATGTTAAACACAAACTCCAGCAGAGCTAAAATGACTGGGTCAAAGTGCTGGATTCATCTCGGTTCTGGTTGGACAGGGGTTAACACTAAAGCTAATAAAACTGTAAATACTTATATTTCTAGTGGAACTAAACTGGTTGATACAAATTACCCTCTGGTAGAAAATGCTCCTCTTTTTGATGGTGGATTGAACAACAACGTATTGACCTACAAGTGGACAGGTCTTACCAGTGTTACAGGTACTGTCAATGAAGTTTTGATTGCTTCCTATTCTGGTGCAACCTCTCCTACACTGACGGGCAACATGAACACCACTGCTACATTAGATGCTGTTTTGGCTTATGCTCAGGTTTCTCCCGCTGTTGTTCTGACTTCATCTGATACCCTTGATATTTCTTGGTCTATTACTTTTTCTGGTACCTGATAGTTTTTTCAGTCTCTGACTAATTGAGTATGGTTGATTCATACCAAGATAAGTTACTTCAACTTGAAGAAGTTTCTCTTTACGACCTCACAAAAACTTCTCTTGCTTCTCCTACTACGATTAAATTTGCTATGGAACGCAGGTTGGCTATGGCAGACTATCACGGTAAGAAGGCTGGTGGGTATGCCCCAGAAACAACCAAGCTGGTAAAAACAGAAATACTTTATGATAAGGATGCAGTCAAATTTACCTTTTTGACAGAAGCAACTGAAAATATTTATCCTCCGAATCACGAATATAAAGATGCAAAACCGGGTACTGGAGCTTTGGAACCTGACCCGTCACATCTTTATGATATAGAAATGGTTTTTGAAAACTTAGGGTTACTTACTCAAGCACCTGAAGAACCAAACCTTGAGAATACAAAAGATTGGTTGTGGCAGACAGAGAACGTCAAGCTATGGTCATCCAGCCCAAGTTTTCATTGGCAGGGTTTTGCTTTTAATCTTACTCAATTAGACAGCGCAATATACCCTGTAAACATTACTCCTACACGGTGGGATAAGGTTCACGGTGATGCACTTCTTGATAAGCATATGCTTGATCTGTTTATTCATATCAAGTTCTTTGTCAATATTATGGCTGGTTCTCTTCTTAACAAACTTCGTGGGGGAAAGAGACCAAAAAGAAAACCCCTTCTACCTCAAAAGCCTATTGAGGTTCAGAAACCAATTGAGCCACAGCAGGTTGAAGCCCCCGCCCCCGAAGAGAAGCCAGAAGTACCGGGAGTTATTCCAAAAAATGGAATATCTGGTTCAGGTTCTATAACAGGTAATGCTTCTGCGTCTGCGCCTAAACAACCCGTAGGACTTACTCCCACAAACCAAACAACAGAAATAAACCCGGGTGGTCCCATAGGGCAAGATGACCAAGAAGAGACTATTACACCAAAGCAGGAAGGAATGAATAACATGGTTAAGTACAAAGACTCCCTTTCATGGAAAGAAGAAGCGGAAGGACTTCGTGCTCAAGGGCAGGGTATGGATATTATTTTTGTTGAGAATACTGATATCCTTCAAGACACCCTTATGGAGTTTGACACTTATACAAAAGAGTTCTCCTACCGTTTTAACGAAAAAATATCATGGCAGTCTCGTCAAAAAATGTTTCGTGAGATAGGAAGTAAGAACCTAAGAGAAGTAACTGTAGAATTTTTAAAGATGCCCAGCCCCATGGCGGAGCATCAGTTCCTTGAAGCTTACCGTGCTATTCACAGGTATGTAGAAAAAGAAAATCAGAATTTTGATATATTTCATTTTAATTTTCCCCGTACAGAATCTACCACAATGATGGCAGAGATGTTTTCTCGCTTTTCAGAACCTAAAGGTTTTATGACTCTAGTAGCTTCTCGTGAAGGAAATAATTTTGGAAAGGTTTTCCTTGTTCGTAATTCACGTCTGGGTATTCTTACTGAAGCTGTCCCCCCTCAAGATGAACAAGGTCAAGACCAGCCGTCTGGTAATTCTCCAGAAGGAACACCACCGACTGATATGACACCAAATCAAGGTGCACCTCAAGGTTCAGAAGAAAATGGTCCTTTACCTAAAAAAGAAGACCCTGATTTTATTCCCAAAGACCTAACAGGAAAAACAGCGTTGATGGTTTTTTTCAACGCCAACCCTTTTCTAAAAGATTCTCATGGAAAATGGCTTCAATTTATTATGAGCCAATCCCAAGTTCTTGACCAAAAGAATGAAAAAGATGCTGACTTTTTTCCTGTATTTATGATGCCTAAAAACTTCAATGAAACAGACGAAGATAAAGAAATACGTTTTCAACCCATTAAAGACTTTATTGAAAGTAGAAATAAAGGGGGGTTGAAAAAAACCCTTATTGCAGAATCTTCTAGTCTTGAGAGCGCATACCGTGACCTAGCTGAAAGTGGTTATAAGAATGTTATATTCTATTGCCCAGTAGGTAAGAGAAACGACTACGATTCTGAAGCCCAAAAATTAAATATTCCCCAATTATTTACTTTCTTTAAGGTTATTGAGTTTTCTGGAAACCCTGATAGGAACAAAACCCACATTGCTATTTTGGATAATGATTTTGATGCTTTTAGAAGCATTTTCCGTGGACCTAAAGAACTGGCAATTAATATGTTTCATTCTTTAAAAAATCAGCAAGCTAAATCAGCGGGGATGGGACCTAGATAATATACTAGTGTCTTTCCCGCATGGGGGATGGCACTAATTAGGGACGAAGGAGCATATTCGTGGCCAGTTTCTCCATCAAACTTTCTGATATTTCCGGTGCTTTAGATTCTGGTGTCTCCAGTCGAACCAGAAATTCAACAAAACAAGTATCTTCCCTCCTTCCTAAAAACACACCCCCAGAACACGGGGATGTTTTTCTTTTAGATGACAGGAAAGAAATAGGTTATTCTCTTGAAGGCGTACCATATACTGTACACCCTACCCCCAAATATATTTCAGGTGAGCCTATTCAAAAAGGTTTCTTTGTCTCTATAGCTGATGCTACTTGGGCAATAGAGAATGATTCCTCTACAAATAATACTTCTTATGCTCCTGATGCTGGGCGGGTATTCATTTCCCGAGAAGGAATTATTGATAAAACTGTAGGTGTTGCTCTTAATTCTGCAAAGAAAGGTGAGAAGATTGAAGTTCTTGACTATGGTATTCATACTTGGCCAACAACTTTTACCCTGACCGGGACACTGACCACTACTGGGTCTGTAGATATTGTTATTAATGGCACGACATATTCCTTAGGTTCTGTTACCTCTGGAACTACCTCGTTGGCTCTGGCTACTCTTATATATAAAGCATTTTGGTCAAACCCTTTACCAAACGTAAGGGTAACCTTACCAACACTTTCTACTTCATCTCATTTAAATATTCCAGTTGGCACTTTGTTTATTGATTCTGATGTAGGTCTCTCTTCCCTATCAGGTATTCCTACCGGATATACTCTAACATCAACAACACCCTTTAGCGTGTCAGATATTGGACTAACAGTTTATATCGCTCCTGCCACATCTTTTACTAAGATAAGTGAACAGTTCACTACAAACCGCACCCTTGCCTCATCATCCTCTGCTCCTCTTATTGAGATTGGTATCGTTGTTTCTGTAAACTCTCTATATATTGACTTTGAGGGTGACTCACGAGGTGCATCAGGACTTACACAGATTCCTGTAACTGCTGGTGAGTATATAGCAAACAACGGTGTTCCTATTGCTGTGTCTATCGGAGCGGATGGATACCTTTACCGCTCAGATAAGCGCAAGGCAAGCAACGATAGTATGTATGACTTTGGACCAAACCAAACAGTCTTG
>Ga0114962_10001506_pt1 | contig 20033 bp, 19 predicted proteins | sample C_130820_MF_Meta_FD_87017 | JGI IMG/M metagenome (GOLD analysis project Ga0114962, IMG submission 87017) | Freshwater microbial communities from Lake Croche, Canada to study carbon cycling - C_130820_MF_MetaG | ecosystem: Environmental > Aquatic > Freshwater > Lake | place: Lake Croche, Canada... | reverse complement strand
CAGTCCAGCGATACTGGCTGCGTTTTGCAAGGCATAACGGGTTACTTTGGTAGGGTCTACAACACCGGTAGCGACTAGGTCGCCATACTCGCCGGTAGCTGCGTTGTAACCATAGTTCCCCTTGCCTTCTAGGACTTTGTTAACCACAACAGAGGGCTCATCACCGCAATTAGCAACGATCTGACGCAGAGGCTCTTGAATTGCACGAGCAACGATCTTGATACCAGCGTCCTGATCAGGGTTAGAACCCTTCAGATTGTGCAAGACGGAGCTAGCACGCAATAGCGCCACGCCACCGCCAGGAACAATACCCTCTTCAACGGCTGCACGAGTCGCGTGCAAGGCATCTTCTACGCGGGCTTTCTTTTCTTTCATTTCGACTTCAGTTGCAGCGCCAACCTTGATCACAGCAACACCGCCAGCCAATTTAGCTGAACGCTCTTGCAGTTTTTCACGGTCGTAATCACTGGTGGCTTCTTCGATTTGTTTGCGTATAAGAGAAACGCGACCTTTGATGGTATCTTCGCTGCCGGCGCCATCAATGACGGTGGTGTCTTCTTTTGCAACTTCGATGCGTTTAGCGCGACCCAGGTGTTCTAAGGTGACTTTTTCTAAGGTCAAGCCCACTTCTTCTGCAACCACGGTGCCGCCAGTAAGAATAGCGATGTCTTCTAGCATGGCTTTACGACGATCTCCGAAGCCAGGTGCTTTGACTGCACAGGTGCGCAGAATGCCGCGCATATTGTTCACCACCAAGGTAGCCAAGGCTTCGCCTTCCACATCTTCAGCAATAATCAACAAGGGGCGGCCTGCTTTTGCAACTTGCTCCAATACGGGCAGCAGGTCACGGATGTTAGAAATTTTCTTGTCGTGCAACAAGATAAAGGGTTCTTCTAACAAAGCGATTTGACGCTCTTGGTTGTTGATGAAGTAGGGAGAGAGGTAGCCACGGTCAAATTGCATACCTTCAACAACGTCTAACTCGTTCTGCAAGCCAGAGCCGTCTTCAACGGTGATGACCCCAGTATTGCCTACCTTGTCCATGGCTTCGGCAATGATGTCGCCGATGGAATGGTCAGAGTTAGCGGAGATGGAACCCACTTGGGCGATCTCTTTATTGGTGGTGCAGGGCTTGGATAGATTCTTCAGTTCGCCAGTGATGGCTTCAACTGCTTTGTCGATACCGCGCTTCAGGTCCATGGGGTTCATGCCAGCAGCAACGTACTTCATGCCTTCTTTTACGATGGCTTGAGCCAACACGGTTGCGGTAGTGGTGCCGTCACCGGCTACATCGGAGGTCTTGGAAGCAACTTCCTTCACCATCTGCGCGCCCATGTTCTCGAATTTGTCTTTTAATTCGATTTCTTTTGCAACGGATACGCCATCTTTAGTGATGGTGGGGGCGCCGAATGAACGCTCTAAAACTACGTTACGGCCTTTCGGGCCAAGGGTCACTTTAACTGCGTCAGCGAGAATATTTACGCCAACAACCATGCGCGAACGTGCGCTATCGTGAAAACGAACTTCTTTTGCAGCCATGTTAATTTCTCCAGATTGGGCCAGCTTTATCGCTGGCACAGTAGATTTGAATTAGGCTTCGACTACACCCATGATGTCTTCTTCGCGCATCACCAGCAGCTCTTTGCCGTCTACTTTGACGGTTTGGCCGGAATATTTGCCGAATAAAACACGGTCGCCCACTTTCACTTCGAGGGGGCGAACCTTGCCGTCATCCAAGACTTTGCCCGTTCCAACGGCCATAATCTCGCCTTGATCGGGTTTTTCAGCAGCATTATCGGGGATGATGATTCCGGAAGCGGTCTTCAGCTCTTCTTCGAGGCGCTTGACGATCACTCGGTCATGCAAAGGACGGATCTTCATTATTCTGAGACTCCTGAGTTTGTTTAAAAAAGATTAGTTTAAAACGTTGTTAGCACTCATTGAGAGCGAGTGCTAATAATATACGGGCACACTCGCCCAATTTCAAGAGGAAGCCCACTTTGGTTCGCTTAATTTTTTGGTTTTTCTGGGCTACAGGGCTTGTTATGGGGCTTTTGACGCCGGAGACTCAGGCGCAGCAGAGTCAGTTAGAGCCGATTTGGCCGGTAGCGATTGAGCGCGCGGCTGCAGAGGCAGGCATTCCGTTGTCAGCCATTTCTATCGTTGTGAAAGGCTCAGGCAGCGAGACTTTGCTGGCCCTGAATGAAGGGCTGCCGAGAAAAACAGGATCGGTTATGAAGTTGCTGACGACTTTTGTGGCTCTGCAAGAGTTGGGTCCTCAGTTTCAATTCCATACCGATTTTCTGGCTGACCCTGATCCGCGTCATCTCGGTCAATGGTCTGTGGCGCTCAGAGGGGGGGGTGACAGTGGATTTCAGTACTCAGATCTTTTGGAGCTGTTAAAACAGGCACAAAACCAGGGTGTACATGCAATAAAAGGGTCTATCGTCGTTGATCGTCGGAGATTTACTCAAGAAAATCAGTTAGCTTTTGGAATTGACATTGCTCCAGATAGTATGTCTGGCATTTCCCCTGATGCACTGAGTGTTGGATATTCAGCAGTGGAAGTGCGGCTACCTGAGAATCATCAAGGTCGTATTGAAGTCGACCCTCCCTTCCGGGTTATAACCTTTTCTTCCCCAGTTGAACTTAAGCAGGCGCCTTGCCCAAAAGATTGGGAGGAAGGATTGCGTCTCATTCCGCATCTGGGACAGCAAGAAAAACTCAAGCTAATGGGGAATTGGCCGAGTCACTGCCCTGAAGCCGTGCTTCACCGAGCACCACTTAGGCCAAGCCAACAAATGGCATGGGCTATAAGATTGGCGATGAAGCAACTGGGTCTATCAAATCATTCTGAAGTCAGTGAAGGGTCGGCACCTTCTTATGCAAAAGTGAGTATTCGCTATCCTTCTCGTCCTATGTATAGCCTGGTTCGCGATATCAACAAATACAGCAATAACGTAGCAGCACGTACGCTACTCATTAACTTGGCGGCTGAAAATGGCGTGATTCCGGCAAGCGCAGAAGAGGGGGCTCAAGTTATTCAGAAATGGTTGGAATCACGCCATTTAGCGTTCCCTGAGTTGGTGATCGAAAATGGATCGGGTCTTTCTCATAAAGAAGTCATGAGTGCAGGCCATCTTGCTGAGTTTTTGATGGCCATCAGCAGGGAGGAGGTTTTTCCCTCATTTTTGGATTCACTCCCCATTCCCGGCGAGATGGGCACTTTGCAGAAACGGTTTTTAGCAAGGGCTGATAGGCTGCAATGGCATCTCAAAACGGGACGGTTAGATGGCGTAAGAACGTTGGCTGGGTTCCATGTAGGGGTCAATGGTGAACTCACGACAGTAGTGTGCATGGTTGAGCATACCAATACTGACCGCGTTCAGCTTCTACAAGAGGCATTGTTGAATTGGGTGCGATTGAAGGAAATTGATACAAATACCTTGCCCAACCGATAAACTTATTTGCGATAATAAAGATGTGCAATAGTGGCTAAATTGACACCTATACTTCCAAACATTAAACAAAGTTCAAGATGACTTCTTGCCGTCCAACATCAGCAGCACTTTTACTTGCCCTAGGCCTTGGATTCTTCTCCTCGGCTATGGCTGGAGATGTAGGCTGGTTTGGGGGGGTGAATGCTGCACCGTGGGCAGCGAGAGCAGATATGTTGCTCAATCTGGACAGAACGGATTCCGTTGTCAGTGCAGGTAACAAAAGCAATTCTGGATCTAAAGATTTTCGCCTAACCAGCTCAAAAACATGGGCAATGGGTGATAAGTTTGGCGTGACGGGTCGCATTGGGGCCTTTAATAGTGCTGAAATTGATCCTAGCAACAATGGCTATAAGTTAGGCGGTGACTCTGCCTATCGTCCAACCTATGGTATGGGATTGCGCTATGACGTAAATAGCAGCTTACGCCTACAAGGGGGTTGGGATCGTTATCATCTAAGTACCTCCCTACGTCCAGGGGATGGAGAAGTGGATCTCCTTACAATTGGTCTGAAGTACCGATTCTAAAGTTCATACGGTAATGCATTGGCTTGAACTGAAAACTTTGAACACATGACGACTTTAATCTAAATTCAAAGAAGACCACATTCCATCCACACGCGCCTTGGTGACGGGATCCATTTGAATCGCTACTCCCCACTCGCGATTTGTCTCCCCTGGCCACTTATTGGTGGCATCTATTCCCATCTTAGATCCCAAGCCAGATACCGGACTTGCGAAATCAAGGTAGTCAATAGGGGTATTTTCCACCAAGAGCGTATCGCGAGCTGGGTCAACACGGGTAGTCATTGCCCAGATCACTTCTTTCCAATCCCGGATATTGATGTCGTCATCGGTCACGATAATAAATTTGGTATACATGAACTGGCGTAGGAAACTCCATACCCCAAACATGACACGCTTGGCATGCCCCGGATATTGTTTCCGCAAGCTCACCACTGCCAAGCGATAAGAGCAGCCTTCTGGAGGTAGGTAAAAATCTGCGATCTCAGGAAACTGCTTTTGTAAAAGAGGAACAAATACCTCGTTTAAAGCTACCCCCAGTATTGCAGGTTCATCGGGAGGTTTTCCGGTATAAGTACTGTGGTAAATCGGTTGACGACGATGTGTAATTCGGTCAATCGTGAATACTGGGAAATGATCCTTCTCGTTGTAATAGCCAGTGTGGTCACCAAAAGGTCCTTCAAGTGCCATATCGTTGGGGTGAATATGCCCTTCTAAAACAAATTCAGCGCTAGCAGGAACCTGTAAATCACTACCAAGGCACTTCACTACCTCTGTTTTAGATCCGCGCAACAAGCCGGCGAATTGGTACTCAGATAATGAGTCAGGAACAGGCGTAACGGCGCCTAAGATAGTGGCAGGGTCCGCCCCCAAAGCAACTGCTACAGGGAAAGGTTGACCAGGATGAGAAAGTTGATGATCGCGGAAATCCAGTGCACCGCCCCGATGCGCGAGCCAACGCATAATGGTGCGATTTCGCCCGATGACTTGCTGGCGATAAATACCTAAGTTCTGACGATTACGATTAGGGCCGCGCGTGACAACTAAACCCCATGTGATGAGAGGGGCAGCATCGCCGGGCCAGCAAGTTTGGATTGGCATACTGCCTAAATCTACCTCTTTTGTTTCAATCACGATTTCTTGGCAGGGCGCTGAACGTAACTCTTTTGGCGCCATATTGAGCACTTGGCGCAATACTGGGAGCTTATCCCAAGCGTCTTTGAGGCCTTTTGGGGGTTCCGGTTCTTTTAAGAAGGCCAAAAGTTTGCCCACCTCGCGTAAAGCCTCTGGGCCGTCTTCTCCCATTCCAAGCGCCACTCTGCGGACGGTTCCGAATAGGTTAGCCAATACGGGGATGTCATATCCAGTTGGACGTTCAAATAAGAGCGCGGGCCCTTCTCGTCGTAATACGCGATCTGAAATTTCGGTCATTTCTAAATGGGGTGAGACCTCAGTGGAAATTCTGCGCAGTTCGCCCAAAGATTCAAGCTGGCGAATAAAGTCTCGAAGATCGTTGTAACGCATGAAAGGTCCTTGAGTGTGGCAGGCCGCTTAAAAGAAAAAAACGCGATCGAGAGCAAGCCCCATAAAAATTGAGGCGCCCCACCAATTGTTATGTAGGAAGGCTTTAAAACAAAGTAAACGATTTCGCTCTTTGATTAGCCAGCCATGATAAAGCGAAATACAGGCAGCAATCGTAATACCCAAGTTCCAAAATAATCCTAACCCTGCCATTTGCCCAGCTAAATAGAGAAGTACTAATGCACCCAGGTAACACAACATGATCGCGCTAACATCAAAACGACCAAATAGAATCGCCGCAGTATGAATTCCAATTTTGAGATCGTCAGGTCGATCAACCATGGCGTATTCGGTGTCATAGGCAATAGACCACAACATATTGGCTGCACAGAGAACCCAGGCTAATGTTGGGACACTTCCGTGAGTGGCAGCAAACGCCATCGGAATCCCAAAACCAAATGCGATTCCAAGCCATGCTTGAGGTAGAGGAAAGAAACGTTTGCTAAAAGGGTAGCTGGCTGCGAGCAGAACTGCAGGAAACGATAAAAAAATAGTGAGGGTATTGCAGCTTAAGACCAAAGCAAATGCGATTAGGCTCAGCGAAAGAGCAAGAAATAAGGCTTGTTTAGGCTTCACGGTCCCAGCGGCAAGAGGTCTATGACGGGTGCGTTCAACATGGCCATCAAAATTCCGATCTGCATAGTCGTTCATGACGCAACCCGCTGAACGCATCAACACGGTGCCTAAGATAAAAACGACCATTAGATGAAGCGAAGGCTTTCCATTCGAGGCGATCCATAGCCCCCAAAGAGTAGGCCATAACAATAGTAAGATACCAATCGGACGATCTAAGCGCGCTAATCGCCAATACTCCGGCCACGGTGAAGGGAGACGTAAGATGAGGGAATGCATATTGATCATTCTAAATCAGGCACGAAGATAATCACTGCGCTGACCTAACCATCTCAATAAATGACGTTCAGCGACTTGAGGCTCAGTTTTTAATAAACGATCTGCCCAGTCGCGTGCATGTTCAAGCAAAGCCATATCGGCTTCTAGGTCTGCAAACTTCAGCATGGGAAGACCACTTTGTCGTGCCCCTAAAAATTCACCGGGTCCACGAATGCGCAAATCTTGCCTCGCAATTTCAAAACCATCGGTATTCTCAAAGATCACCCTAAGCCTTTCTTTAGCCGTATCAGATAGCGGCTTGTGATAAAGAAGTATGCACCACCCTTGCTTACCGCCTCGACCTACGCGGCCTCGTAACTGATGCAGTTGGGCCAAGCCCATTCGCTCAGCGTGCTCAATGACCATGAGCGTTGCATTTGGCACATCTACGCCCACCTCAATGACAGTGGTAGCGACTAAAACCTGAATCTCACCGCGTGAAAAGGCCTGCATGATATGGGCTTTCTCACCTGATGGAAGGCGGCCATGTAACAAACCGATAATGAGATCGGGGCACGTTTCTTTAAGCTCTGCTTCTGTATCAATAGCGGTTTGTAAATCTAGAGCTTCAGATTCCTCAATCAAAGGACAGACCCAATAGGCTTGTTCACCTGATTGGCAGAGGGCTTTGAGTCGTGTGAATAACTCAGTTCGACGGGAGCCTTCAACAAGGCGTGTCTGAATGGGGGTGCGCCCTGGTGGGAGCGCATCAATGACGGATACATCTAGATCAGCAAAAAAACTCATGCTCAGCGTGCGAGGAATAGGTGTGGCACTCATCATTAATTGATGCGGTTGGCCCGTTCCGGCTTGTTCTGCTTTGCGCCTAAGTGACAGGCGCTGTTCCACTCCAAAGCGATGTTGCTCATCAATCACGACAAGACCAAGGCGATGAAATTGAACGGGGTCTTCAAGGAGTGCATGAGTACCAATCACTAATTGTGCTGAACCATCTGCAAGGGTTTGCATGGACTGTTCGCGCTCTCGTTTCTTTTGACTGCCGGTGAGCCAAGCTGATTGTATCCCTAGGGGTTCGAGCAAGCTGGAGATTTTAGAAAAGTGTTGGCTTGCTAAGATTTCAGTCGGGGCCAGTAAGACGGCTTGATAGCCATTATCTATTGCTTGAGTACAGGCAAGCGCTGAGACGATTGTTTTTCCGGAACCCACATCGCCCTGCAATAGCCTTTGCATGGGGTGATTGCGCGCCAGATCCTCAGAAATTTCCTGAAAAACACGCTGCTGTGCTGAAGTGAGCGCGAAGGGAAGTTGGGTTTTGAGTTTTTTTAGAATAGGACCCTGACGCAGTAAGGCGGGGGCAATCAGCTGCGTCCGCTCATTGCGAAATTGACGCATAGAGAGCTGCTGAGCCAATAATTCATCAAACTTAAGTCGCTGCCAAGCTGCATGAGAGCGATCTTCTAAATGCTGAACCAATGAGCCTGCGGGCGGGGTATGCAAAGTTTTTAAGACCGTGGCAAAGTCTAATAACCCCAGTTCAGTTCGAATGACTTCAGGAAGTGTGTCAGTGCATTCATCAACGCGCTGAAGCGCACGCGCTATCCATCTCCTTAAGGCTGCTTGACTGACCCCCGCAGTAGTTGGATAAATTGGCGTGAGTACAGTTGACAGCGGAGTACTCGAATCAACAACCCGATAGCGTGGATGAACAAATTCTGGCCCTTGGAAGCCAGCGCGACATTCTCCACTGATGCGTAATCGGGTACCCGGTTGAAATTGTTTGATTTGGCTGGGGAAAAAGTTTAAGAAGCGAAGCGAAAGCTGGGGAAGACCTCCTGCCACCAACACCCGTAGTGTGCGACGAGGGCGATAGCCGATTTCATGGCCTAGAACCTCAACCTCTACATGAACCGTCTCCCCTGCTTCCACCTCTTCCCATGGAGTGAGCTGAGTTTCATCCTTATAGCGCAGCGGAAAATGGAGTAATAAATCTTCCCAGCGTTGAATGCCAATGCCCCGCAGGCGTGCGCGCATAGCGGGGGCAACGCCCTCCAAAGGATCACCGTTGAAGGGCTTCGCTGCCATTGGGTTTATTTAGTGGGGAAGGGCCAAGATTCCATCTATTTCTACCATAGCATTCCTAGGCAAAGATGCAACGCCAACTGCAGCACGCGCCGGATAGGGAGCAAGAAGATATTCCGCCATGATTTCATTGACACGAGCGAAATGACCCAAATCAGTCAGGTAAACCGTCAATCGAACAAGGTCATTCAAACTTCCGCCAGAAGCCACCGCAACAGCGCGCAAATTGTTTAATACCTGATGAATTTGTGCATCGATTCCCTCCACCATGGTCATGGTTGCGGGGTCTAGCCCGATCTGGCCTGACAGATAAACTGTATCGCCGTGACGCACTGCCTGCGAGTAAGTTCCGATGGCACTGGGGGCGTGATCGGTTGAGATAATTTGCTTGTCCATTTATGTTGACTCTCCGTGATTAGCTTTCAAGGCGTGCGATGCGAACCACCTCTGGCAGGCTCCGCAATGTTTGCATGACTTCTGCGAGATGGCTTCGGTCTCGCACTGAAATGGTGAAATTCAGACTGGCATAAGCGCCTGTCTCACGTTGGTCTTGGAATAGGGATTCAATATTGGCATTGGCTTCAGCAAATGCAGCAGCAATAGATGCCAATACACCACGTTGATGAACACACATAAGTCGAAGCGTGACTTCAAAAGTTCGGCCTGGAGTGTGATCCCATTCCACATCGATCCAATCATCCCCTGAAGAATGTGCTTGCCGTATGGCTTTACATTGATGCGTATGAACGATCAAGCCCTGTCCATTTTTGATCACCCCAATGATGGGGTCACCAGGGATAGGCCGACAGCAGGTGGCGAGTTGAACCGCTAGACCTTCAGTTCCATGAATAATGACTTTGGCTTGATGGATCTGATGATCAGTGGGAGGAATTTCGCTTCCATGAAGCAGTCGTCGTGCTACGACCATATTTAGTCTTAGGCCCAAGCCAATATCAGCAAAAATCTCTTCTTGAGTTTTGGCGCGATCACCCTTGAGCAGTCTCTTCCAATGCTCTGTTGTCAGCGTATCAGGATCAAACTGTAAGGCACGCAATGCCTGATTGAGTAAGCGTTCGCCTAATTCTAAGGATTCACTATATTGACGTGTTTTAAGGTAGTGGCGAATATGGCTCCGTGCTTTTCCACTTGCGACAAAACTTAACCAAGCCGGGTGGGGAGCGGCATCGGGTGCTGTGATGATTTCAACACGATCCCCACTTTTGAGAGCAGTTCGTAAAGGGGTAAGTTCATTATTGACTTTGGCGGCCACGCAGCGATTTCCAACATCGGTATGCACTGCATACGCAAAGTCCACACAGGTGGCTCCTCGTTGTAAACATTTAATCGTGCCCTTAGGCGTAAAGACATAGACGTCCCCGGGGAACAGATCAACTTTGATATGTTCTAGGAATTCAACGGGATCTCGGTTCTCTGTTTGAATCTCTAATAGCGATTGCAACCATTGTGTTGTTTGTTGCTGAACTTCATTCAATGAGGTCTCTGAGGTCTTATACATCCAATGTGAAGCCACACCTGATTCTGCAAGCCTATGCATCTCCATCGTGCGAATTTGAATTTCGATGGGGTATTCGTAAGGGCCAAATAAGGTGGTGTGAAGAGATCGGTATCCGTTTGCTTTTGGGACGCCGATGTAGTCTTTAAATTTTCCGGGAATGGGACGGTACAAGGTGTGAAGGGCGCCTAATGCCATATAACAAGAAGGCACATCCTTTACTAAAATCCTAAATCCATAGATATCCAAAACCTTAGAAAATGGCAGCATCTTCTCTGACATTTTCATGTAAATGCTATAAAGGTTTTTCTCTCGACCCGTAACGGTAGCCTCAATTTTTTGAGACTCAAGTCTTTGTGAAATGGCACCAAGAATTTTACCAACTAGCTCACGACGATTGCCCCTTGCGGCTTTGACCGCTTTAGTAAGCACTTGATGACGATGCGGATGCAGGTAAAGAAAACCTAAATCTTCGAGCTCTTGATGGACGCGATGCAAGCCTAGACGATTGGCAATCGGGGCATAAATTTCAAGAGTTTCACGCGCAATACGTTTTTGCTTTTCGGGCGACATGACGTCGAGCGTGCGCATATTATGTAAGCGATCAGCGAGCTTGACCAAAATGACGCGGACGTCTCGAGCCATGGCAAGCAGCATTTTGCGGAAGTTTTCAGCTTGCGCTTGCTGCTCAGATTGAAATTCAACTTGATCTAATTTGCTGAGGCCTTCAACCAGTTCTTCTACAGCTCGCCCAAATTGCTTGCCGATATCCTGCCCTGTTGTAGGGGTGTCTTCTACCGTGTCATGAAGGAGGGCAGCAGAGAGCGCTTGCGCATCAAGATGCCAGCCAGCACATATAGTAGCTACCGCTAGGGGGTGGGTAATATAGGGCTCACCGCTACGACGAGTTTGGGTGCGATGCGCTGCCTCTGCAACGGCAAACGCTTTTTCCACCATGACGACATCTTTGGGTTTCAGATAGTCGGACACCATCTCGCTCAACCCGGTGACAAGTGATCCGGGGGAGCTAGTGAAGGTGGGAGCGGGCTCGTTCACGGCTTATTTCCGCTGCATGCGTAGCAGCGGTAGCGCGTTCAATTAGGTGGGCGTGCGCTGGGTCAGAATCTCAGCGCCATATTTGCCTGCGGCGATCTCACGCAGGGCGAGTACCGTGGGCTTGTCTTTGTTAGGGTCAAGCATCGGTGTTGCCCCGTTTGCGAGTTGGCGTGCGCGGTAAGTGGCGGCAAGCGTTAATTCAAAGCGGTTGGGGATGAGCTTAAGTGCGTCGTCAATAGTAATCCGGGCCATGATGCGTTCCTTATAGGTCTAGGGTGGTCAGGATCTGGGGGCGACGGAGAAATTGTTGCTGTCGCCGACATCGACCTGATCGAACAACGGCAACGAGATCGTCAACCGCATTAGAAAATTGATCATTAATAATAACATACTCAAACTCCCGCGCATGGCTTAAGTCCTCGTGTGCCGCGGCTAAACGACGGTCAATGACTTCCGGGGTATCGGTCCCGCGGCCGATCAAGCGCTTTTCTAGCGTTTCTAAGCTTGGGGGTAATATAAAAATATCAACGCAAGCAGGGAATAGTTTTCTGACCTGTTGCGCACCTTGCCAATCAATTTCTAAAATAACGTCGTTTCCTTGTGCGAGTTGGCTTCGAATCCAATTGGCTGAGGTTCCATAACCATTGCCATATACTTCAGCCGATTCAAGGAACTCACCCGCATCTCGCATCGCATTAAATTGCTCACGACTCACAAAATGATATTCCCGCCCATCTTGTTCACCGGGTCTTGGGAGACGAGTGGTATGCGAGATCGAAAGGTGCAAGCGCGCATCTCTTACCAGCAATTCTTTGACGAGGCTGGACTTGCCTGCACCCGAAGGGGCGGCAATAAGAAAAATAGATCCGGCAAATTCTTCCAATGTACTTATTCCAAATTCTGAACTTGTTCACGCATCTGCTCGATCAGTACTTTAAGCTCAAGCGATGCGGCAGAGGTACTGCTAGCGACGGATTTAGAACCTAATGTATTCGCTTCTCGATGTAATTCCTGCATCAAGAAGTCAAGGCGCTTTCCAACTGCGCCACCCTTCTCTAAAACACGTATGAGTTCGGTAACGTGAACGCCCAGTCGGGCAATTTCCTCTTCCACATCGATTCGTGAGGCATACATCACGATTTCTTGCCTGACACGATCTTCATCATCATGCCCTAATGCTTCTCGTAATTTCGTTGCTAGTTTCTCCTGATATTGTTTCACAAGAAGAGGAATAGAAGGACTCACTTCCAGGCGCAGACGTTCAATTTCTTGGGCATGCTCGATAAGAAGTGAACGAAGGCGATCACCTTCACGTGACCTGCTGGAGCACAATTCACCCAATGCATCCCCTAGAAGTGTCATAGCAAGAAGTGAAAGCTCTTCGGCATCTAAGGCAGTTCTTTGAAACATCCCCGGCCAGGATAAACATTCCGCCACACTCAGTAGTGGAGCGCTGTGATGTAACTTTAATACCTCACCTTGCCAATGTGCTAATTTTTCCAATAGTTCAAAATTAGGTTCGGCGCTGGCTTGCGCGTCCTTGAGGTGAAGATGAATCCGGCATTCAATTTTCCCTCGGCTAATCCTGTGACTAATTGCCTCTCGCATGACGGACTCAAGATGTCTTAATTCCTCAGGACCTCGCCAACTCACCTCTAAGTAACGGTGATTGACTGTTTTGAGGTCGATCGTCAAGCTACCCCAGGAAAAATCCTTGTTTACTGCGGCATAGCCGGTCATGCTGAAGATCGAATTCATAGTCGGGTCGTTGCGCTAGAAAGAGGGTGATGTTATCAAGTAAAGATTAACTTTGGAGATTCACTATGCGAGCCCACCAACGCGCTGACGATGCTCTTCGTCCGATCCGGTTTACCCGAAAGTTTACCAAGCACGCCGAAGGCTCGGTTCTCGTGGAGTTTGGAGATACTAGGGTGCTCTGTACGGCAAGTGTTGAAGAAAAAGTACCTGGCTTTCTGAAAGGCAAGGGGCAGGGCTGGCTCACGGCTGAATACGGCATGCTTCCAAGAGCTACACATACGCGTAGCAACCGGGAATCAGCGTCTGGCAAGCAAAGTGGCCGTACACAAGAAATTCAACGTTTGATTGGTCGCTCATTGCGTGCTGTTGTTGATCTGAAGGCTTTGGGAGAACGCACCATTCAAATTGATTGTGATGTCTTGCAGGCCGATGGAGGAACTCGTACGGCATCCATCACGGGAGCGTGGGTGGCCTTGATGGACGCGGTGAGTTGGATGCAAGGAGAAGGCTTCATTGTTGAAAACCCTGTTCGTGAGCCCGTGGCTGCCATCTCTGTAGGTATATTTGAAGGTCGCGCGCTCTTGGATCTAGACTACCTAGAAGATTCAGGCTGTGAAACCGATATGAATTTGGTGATGACGGCGGCAGGACATTTTGTGGAAATTCAAGGAACGGCAGAAGGGGTACCTTTTTCTACGGAGCACTTACACGCTATGTTGGCTTTAGGCAAAAAGGGTACACAAGAACTGATGCACCTTCAGGCGATGACTCTTCAGGGTGAATTGAGCCCTTAAAGGTTGAATAATGACTTCACGAAAGTGGCTTTTAGCCAGTAACAATGACGGAAAACGCAAAGAGTTTGCTGCTTTGCTTGAGCCCATTGGGATTTCTCTTATTCCGCAGGGCGAATTAGCGATACCTGAAGCTCCCGAACCCTATCTGACCTTCCTCGAGAATGCGTTGGCTAAAGCGCGTCATGCTGCACGTTTGTCTGGATTGCCGAGTCTCGCAGATGACTCTGGATTATGTGTGGATGCGCTGGGTGGTGCGCCTGGGGTGCATTCTGCTCGATATGCGGGAGAACCAAAGTCAGATACCAGAAATAATGCGCTGTTATTAGAACGCATGTCCGGCATGGCGGATCGGTGTGCGGCATTTGTGTGTACCCTGGTTTTGGTTCGCCATGCTGAAGACCCTGACCCTATTGTGGCGCAGGGACGTTGGCTAGGAAGTATTGTTCAAAAGCCCTCTGGCAGCGGAGGCTTTGGTTACGATCCTCTTTTCTGGATCAATGAATTGAGCTGCACCTCGGCTGATTTATCCTCGCAACAAAAGAACTCTTTGAGTCATCGAGCTCAAGCCATGCGGCGATTACTTGAATTATGCAAATCGTAGCGCCGCCTCGATTTGGTGTGTTTTTTGATCAACCGCCTACTTTATCGCTTTATATTCATTTTCCATGGTGCGTGCGAAAGTGCCCCTACTGTGATTTTAATTCTCACGAATTTCGTTCAGCTGATCTTCCTGAAGCAGATTACTTAAAAGCCTTTGAAGCAGATTTACACGCCGCCCTTCCTTCAGTGTGGGGGCGGCGCATTGAAACTATATTTATTGGTGGAGGCACCCCCAGCTTGTTAAGCGCTGAAGGGTTAGATCACCTATTAACCATGGTGCGCACTTTATTGCCGCTGCATGTGGATGCTGAAATCACGATGGAGGCCAACCCTGGAACAGTTGAAGTAGAGCGCTTCAAGGCTTATCGTTCAGCCGGGGTAAACAGGGTATCTTTAGGTATTCAAAGCTTCAATCCCCAACATCTCACTGTGCTCGGAAGGATTCATGATGCCGATGAAGCCCGTCGCGCGGCGGCGTTGGCGCAAGAGATTTTTCCCAGAGTGAACTTGGATCTCATGTATGCCCTGCCTCATCAAACACAGGCAGAAGCCTTGGAGGATTTAGAAACCGCTTTGGGTTTTGGCACTACACATCTCTCTTGTTACCAACTCACCTTAGAACCGAATACGCCTTTTCATAGGCATCCTCCCGAAGTACCCAATAGTGATGAGTCTGCAGAAATTGGGGATGCGATTACCGCTCGGCTCGAGCAAGCCGGCTTCAGGCACTATGAAACATCCGCCTATGCTAAGCACGGTGCAGAGTGCCTCCATAATGTGAATTATTGGACATTTGGGGATTACCTGGGTCTAGGGCCAGGTGCGCATGGCAAGTTGTCGTATCGTGATCATGTAGTGCGCGAAGTACGTCATCGCCATCCCCGTGCGTGGATGGATGCCCTCGCCGAAAACAACACCGCCCTACAATCCGCTGACCACGTGCCGGATAAAGATCTTCCCTTTGAATTTGCGATGAATGCCTTTCGTTTAACTGAAGGTTTTTCTTTGGATCTTTTTAGTCGCCGAACAGGACTGCCAATTCAAAGGTTTTTACCCACGCTTGATGAGCTAGAAAAAAAAGGTTTAGTGTGTCGAGATACAAAGTATGTTGCACCGACTGAACTAGGCAGTCGATTTTTGAACGATCTTATTCAGGCTTTTCTACGCGACGCCTAAATACTAAGTCCCATACCCCGTGGCCTAGTTTTAATCCACGGCGTTCAAATTTGGTTTCTGTCCGCCATTCAGGTCTTTCCACAAAGCCTGTTGAAGTATTTTCAAGCCTGGGTTCTGTGCGCAAAACTTCTAGCATTTGTTCTGCATAGTGTTCCCAGTCGGTAGCACAATGAAAATAACTGCCTACAGCGAGACGAGAAGTAAGCAATGCCACAAAAGCTGGCTGAATCAGACGGCGTTTGTGATGACGCGCTTTGGGCCATGGATCGGGGAAGTAAATATGGATACCGTGCAGACTACTTTCAGCAATCATGTTTTGAACTACTTCTACAGCATCATGCTGCATCACCTTTATGTTGGTGAGTTGCCGCTCTTGAATCAATTTCAGTAGATTTCCCACTCCGGGTGGATGCACATCAATCGCCAGAAAGTTTAATTGAGGTTGTTGTGCGGCGATGTCAGCAGTGGTGTCACCCATACCAAAACCAATTTCTAAAATCAAAGGAGCTTCACGATCGAATAGAGTGCAAACATCAATGGTTTGAGTTTTATATTCCAAGCCATAAAGCGGAAAAAGGGTTTCAATTGCGCGCGTCTGAGCAACGGATATTCGACCGGCCCGCACTACAAAGCTTCGAATATGGGGATGCGGAGCGTCCTGCTCTTCTTGTGGTTCGCTGATCAAGCAATCATCCCGCTTGTGGGTGAACTTGGGCTGGCTTGATATTCTTTACGCGGCATGCGCCCCGCTAAAAAGGCTTCGCGGCCTGATTCCACCGCTTTACGCATCGCCGAAGCCATGAGAGCGGGATTGCCTGCCTGCGCAATGGCGGTATTCATCAATACACCCGCACATCCAAGCTCCATCGCAATCGTGGCATCTGAAGCGGTCCCTACCCCAGCATCTACAATCACAGGAACCTTGGCATGATCCAAGATGATGCGGAGGTTCCAAGGATTCAAAATCCCCATTCCAGAGCCAATGAGAGAAGCAAGTGGCATCACCGCTACACAGCCCATTTCTTCTAATTCTCGGGCTATGATCGGGTCATCACTACAATATACCATGACATGAAACCCCTCTTTAACGAGGGTTTTTGCCGCAGACAAGGTTTCAACCATATTGGGGAAAAGCGTATGGGGATCACCCAATACCTCCAGTTTCACCAAACGATGGCCATCCAGCAATTCTCTCGCTAAGCGTAAGGTCCGAATCGCATCCTCAGCGTTATAGCAACCCGCCGTATTCGGCAGCAGCGTGTATTCATCGGGAGGCAAGTAATCGAGAAGATTGGGTTCTCCGGCAGTCTGACCAATATTGGTTCGGCGAATGGCTACGGTGACTATATTGGCTCCGCTGGAATCAATGGCTGCTTTGGTTTCAGTAAAGTCTTTGTACTTTCCTGTTCCAACCAACAGTCTCGATGTGTATGTTTTTCCAGCAAGAATAAAAGGATCCATAAGGGCTCTGAATATGTTTTTTGTTAGGGTGTTTTGTATTCATTTTGGGGCTTAGCCACCCCCCACCGCAGCTACGATCTCAACTCGGTCGCCTTCGCGCAATAGATGCTCAGAGTGCTGGCTGCGAGGAACAATTTCACCGTTGCATTCAACCGCGATGCGTTTACCCGTCAAGCCAAGGGAAACGATGGCTTCGGCGATGGTTAAATTGTCCGGCAGCGTATGCGATTCGCCGTTGATCAGGATAAGCGGCATAAAGAAATTCCAGATATATCTCTGAATCTTAACACGTCACTTTGGCTGATTTAGGGCTAAGTCTAATCTGATAGAATCACTTTCAACAACGCGGGTGTAGCTCAATGGCAGAGCAGAAGCTTCCCATGCTTACGACGAGGGTTCGATTCCCTTCACCCGCTCCAAATCATGCATCTTAATGTCGGCGTAATCGCAGCACGGTGCTGGCTTCGGTGGGGAGCAGCAAATCCCCGTTGGGCAAGGCAATGACTTTCAATACGATTTTGTCACCGCAATACAGATGATAGTTAGTCACACTATTTTGCTCGGGCTTGGCCTGCGCAATCAACCAGCGATCTGGCACACCTAGTCTTTCTTGAAACGTAATATAAGACTCAGTTGATATCTCTTTGCTTTGAAGGATCCCATGGCAATCGCTGCTGAATGGGTCCTGAATCCCTTGCTCGTCAATGCGGAGAACAGCTCCGGTTTCAGCGCCTTTGGCTGGATCGCATCCACTGCAAGCGCTGTCTTGCACTATCCATAGCCCAAGAAACTTTGATGAGACGTTTTCTGCGCCTAAGGTCTGGCTTGATATCAGTGCAATTCCCATTAAGAGAAAAAGATCTCTCAGTAAAAGAAGACGATTTTGTTGAGCTCGCATATTGAAGTGGCTGAGATAAATTGTATGAGTTGGACTGATTCCCGACACCTTGCGACAAAAGGGTTCTCTAAGTCCAGAAAAATCGTCTTACCTTAAAACGTCCTATTTTTAATTCACAGTTGTCTGCTTGAACACACTGTTCCGTAGCGGAACAGTGTAACGGTTTCGTTACAGAGCGAAAAACTTCATATAGATGAATTCAGGTATTTTTTGATCTTTTGCCAGACTAACAATCATATAAATATCAATAAGATAAATATTTTTTCCGCGTACTGGCACAGTCATTGCATTGAGCTATGCTGAGGTGTATGTCGGGTGATACGAATTGCACCGAAACCCAGTTCCCGCAAGAGGCGACAAAACAGTGTCGTGAGCAGGTTCTGAATAATTAGATTATTTCAGGAGAAGAACCATGTCCCGTAGCAAATCCTTACTGCCCAGCCTGCTCTCGCTCGCAGTGGCACTTTCGTTTACCGCTCAAGCGGGCGTAACCGATGCAGATTTGGTTAACGCAAATAAAATTACTACCGGTGTGTTGTCTGCCGGTATCGGTTCACAAGGCCAACGCTTTTCACCTCTGGCTAAAATCAACACCGGTAACGTTGCAGGCCTCGTTCCAGCATGGTCTTTTTCTTTCGGTGGTGAGAAACAGCGCGGTCAAGAGTCCCAGCCAGTTGTCTATAACGGCAAAATGTTTGTTACCGCTTCTTATTCCCGTATTTTTGCTGTTGACACCAAAACAGGTGCTCAGCTTTGGAAATATGAGCATCGCTTACCCGATGGCATTATGCCATGCTGCGACGTAGTCAACCGTGGTGCTGCTCTATAAGGCGACCTCGTTATTTTCGGTACGCTTGATGCGCACTTGATTGCGTTGGACCAAAATACCGGTAAGGTGGTTTGGGACGAAAAGTTAGATGATTACAAAGCAGGTCATTCCTACACCTCAGCGCCTCTCGTTGCAAAAGGCTTGGTAATGACGGGTATCTCCGGTGGTGAATTTGGTGTTGTGGGGCGTGTCGATGCCCGTGATGCAAAAACCGGCAAATTGGTTTGGACTCGTCCTACCGTTGAAGGTCACATGGGTTTCATGAATGGTAAAGAGAATGGTATTTCTGGCGAGACCAACAAATCATGGCCTGGTGATATGTGGAAAACCGGTGGTGCTTCTACCTGGAATAATTTCACCTATGACCCAGAGACCAATTTAGTCTTTGCTGGAACAGGTAACCCCGCTCCTTGGAATAGCCATACCCGTGAAGGCGATAACCTTTACTCTTGCTCAACTGTTGCGATCAATGTTGATACCGGAAAAATCGTTTGGAGCTATCAAAACACCCCCAATGATGGTTGGGACTTTGACGGTGTAAACGAATTTGTGAACTTTGACATGATGAAAGATGGCAAGGTCATCAAAGCGGGTGGTAAAGCTGACCGTAATGGCTTCTTTTATGTGAATGACCGCACCAACGGTAAATTGATCAATGCCTTCCCCTTCGTCAAGAAAATCACCTGGGCTAAAGGGGTTAATCTAGAGTCTGGTCGTCCGGAGTATGTGGCAGAGAACCGCCCAGGTACCCCTAACGAGGCTGCTGAAGGTAAGAAAGGTCAGATGGTTTTTGCTGCTCCTTCCTTCTTAGGCGGAAAAAATCAGCAACCTATGGCATACAGCCCTGATACCAACTTGTTCTACGTACCTGCAAACGAGTGGGGTATGGAAATCTGGAATGAGCCCGTGGGTTACAAGAAAGGCGCTGCTTACCTGGGCGCTGGATTCACCATCAAAACCATCAATGAAAACTATATTGGTGCGTTGCGCGCCGTAAATCCTGTAACCGGTAAAACCGAGTGGGAAATCACCAACAACGCACCTCTTTGGGGTGGTGTGTTGGCAACGCACGGTGGTTTGGTGTTCTATGGCACACCAGAAGGTTTCTTGAAAGCAGTCGATGCTAAGACGGGTAAAGAGCTCTGGAAATTCCAGACCGGTACCGGAATCGTTGCTCCTCCTGTGAGCTGGGAAGAGAACGGTCAGCAATACGTTGCTGTGGTATCAGGTTGGGGTGGCGCAGTTCCCTTATGGGGCGGCGATGTAGCGAAGAAAGTGAACTATTTGAACCAGGGCGGATCAGTCTGGGTATTCAAGCTGTTCTCTAATCAGAGCACTGCTGATTCCGGCGCAATTGTGCCTGTTGCAGCCCACTAAGTTTTAAAATAGCGTCTATTACACAACTTTGTTTGTGT
>Ga0114962_10001504_pt1 | contig 20051 bp, 25 predicted proteins | sample C_130820_MF_Meta_FD_87017 | JGI IMG/M metagenome (GOLD analysis project Ga0114962, IMG submission 87017) | Freshwater microbial communities from Lake Croche, Canada to study carbon cycling - C_130820_MF_MetaG | ecosystem: Environmental > Aquatic > Freshwater > Lake | place: Lake Croche, Canada... | reverse complement strand
ACCAATGATGTTACATTTGAAACTGTGATGAGAAATGTTGGTTTACCCTGTCCACGAGATTATCCACTGTATCATGGAGGTCCGGAACATGCTAACCGAATACATGTTATACACACCTTAGATTGGTATAGCCCCAGCACTGTTAAAGTCACAGATCAAATAGGTGTTAGCAACGATATCAGTGTGCTGGCCGCTATATCAGAAAGTCAAGGCCCTGAATGTTTTAGGGTAGTAGCTGGATATACAAGTTGGCAACCCGGGCATTTGCTAGGGGAGATCAAAGCAGAAGATCCTTGGACCATCAATCATAGTTGGACGTTTATTCCTGCAGATATTGATATGTTATTTGACCGCGATGATATTGATCAATGGCACAATATCATATCCGAAAGTGGTCGCCTACAAGTTTCTAGCTGGTTCTAATCTCGTTCAGAATTCATAGTTGCTAGGATATTTCTAATATCCGATACACCTTTATTGTGATTAGGCTTACCAATGCTTGACCCTTTTGTAGGATCAATTGGAGTAATTTCACCTGTCTCTGGATCTGTAGTAGTGCTCACTGTGCTGGTCCGTTTCAATCCTGCATATACGCTACTTTGACCACCATTGGCCTGCTTTTGTTGACTAAAGCTACTTTCCTGCTCATCTTCACCTAGGTCAGTGATACGCAGAGTTTCCATGTTAAACTCTAGGTCAACTTTCTGTCCAACGCCACTACTTGAACGTGTCTTCATAAACTGGATTTGATAACGTCCACGTTCCTTCATTGCCCTACTAGTAAAGATACCGATAACATTATCTGCTGTCATAATCTTTGACAATCCACCCGAGATGTGACTGTGATCAAACTCAATCTCTTCAACAGCACTACGATTCAACTGACTGGCTGTAACTGTGATACACTGTGTTTCCATGGCCAAGTTACGAATCTCTTCTGACACATATTTGTCCTTGACAAACAAATCACTGGGACTAACTTTAACACTCAACGGCATCATCAAGTCCAAATAGTCAATTAAGATAACATCTGGTCTGTATCCTTTCTTGACCTGATATTCTTTTAAGTAAGCACGGATGTCGTTGCAGTTCTTGCCACTTGGCATATACTTAACTTGAATACTGCCCGACTTCTTTCCAATCATTTTAACCTTTAGTTCAACATCATCAATGCTCTTAAAGATTTCTCTAGTGCTAATACCTGTGGTCATAGAATCTAAACGCATACTTACTAGACCTTCTGCTAATTCAAATGTAAGATACAATACATTCAGTCCTTGCAATGCCCAGTTAACGCCAAGATTAGCCAAGAACAAACTTTTACCACCGCCAGAACCAGCACAAAAAATATTAAGCTCTCCTCGATTGAAACCTCCGTAAAGTTTCTTATCAATGCTAGGCCATCCTGTACTAATCTGTCCATTACCATCCTTTAGTTTTGTAAGACGACCTCTAGGATCTTCAAAGTAATCAGTGCCCATGTCTTTGTTCAAACTGATCTGGATAGCATCTTTGATCAACTTTTCCACAGGACCGTAGTCACCCTTTTCCAATAAATCGGCGCTGGATAGAATAGCTCGCTCCAGTCCTTTGTGCCGACTAAACTGCTCAAACTCTGTCATCAACCAGTCATAGTTTTCCTTGGGCAATTGCACAGGATTTAAATCAGAACCCACGCTGGCATTGACAATACTTGCTTCGGGCATTACCTTATAATCGTCAACATACTTGTTAATAAACTCCGCAGTGTTCCTTAGTCGTTGATCAAAGTTTTCTGGATCAAAAATATTCTGGCAACGAGCAAATGTTTCTGCATCGCTCATAAACATTTCTAGATACAATTTTTGTATATCGTAATTATAGTTTGGTTTATTCATATGTTTCTAATTTTTTCTTCAGCAGTTGTATTTTTATCTCGTTTGTTTCTCGATAGTGTAGAATTGTGAATAAGGTATAGATCCTACCATATTTTTTCACAGCATCTGCTACATCTTTGACATCGTCGCCCCAGGGAGGTAAACTAGCGCCCCAACCATTATCTATGGCAAACTTTAATAATTTAGAACCTGGACGATCTCTATCCGGTACAACAATTACTTCTTTGGCCAAAGCATTTATCCTAGCAACCTGCGCCTCGTTGGGTTCATTGGTCATGATACCAACTCCATCCACAGCAATAGCATCAAACTGGCCTTCCACCACAATAACAAACTTTCTATTGTAGTCTTGTGCATCTATATTAAACACATATCCGCTTTGGCTATCAGTGAGATACTTTGGCTTACCTTCTGTAATCTTACGTCCGGTATAGCCGACTACCTTACCGTCTTGGTAAAAAGGTATCAATACCCTATCTACATAGCCTGGGGCAGGGCTCCACATCCAGTTATACCAATCAAGACTCATCCCCCGGCCTATGATGTACTCTACTATCTTACCAATGTCTTCTGCAACATCGGGCAAGTATCCTGTATTGATCCATTCCATTACAGACATAGTGCCTTCGGGCAAAGGTTTTTCTAATAGGGTAAGATTGAATGCTTTCTTGAGTACTGGCTGATCATCTTTGATCTTCATAGTGGCTAGATTAAGTTTTCCTATATCTAGCTCACTCATCCCAATCCATTGGAATAAGTTTTTGGTGTTTTTACTTAACAGCTTGCCCGGAGTCCAACCTGCGGCAAATCCGCAATTGAAACAGTGATAAACAAATCCATCATTTTCTACTTTGACGCCGCCACGAAGCCTGTCATCTTGACGTTCACCTCGATGAGAACAACATGGTGCGTTGAAACTTGTCCAACCACCAGATGTTAGTTTTCTTTTTGGAGGTAGTAATGCTAGTAATGCAGATTGTATATCATTCACATGTACAGTTTAACTTCTGTAGAGGATTTTGTCAAGTGTTCCGGAGTAAGCAGTATTTCTGTTGTCTGCATCGATAGGACCTTTGGTTGGAATATGTCTAATACGGATATATGAGTACACACCTGTAAAATTAAGATATGATACTCCCGAATATCCTGTATAATCTTTGCTGGTAATTACTCCAAAATTTACAGGACTGTTTTCCAAAGTACCCTCAATGTATATTGAACCTTTAAATGCTGTAGTGTAAATGGCCACAGTGTGTAATGCGCTGTTTCCATTAAATTCTGGATTTGCATATAAGTTACCACTGAAAAATTCATATAGTTGAATATCAGGGTTATATGTTGGATTGAACGTGGTCACTGTTACGCTGTCTTTGAGCACTGGATTTACATCATTACTTAGGTGCAAGGTACCCGCCATTCCATAATAGGTATTTGAATAAGCAGGAGTATATGTACCATCTGTGTCTAATTTTTTTACACTATATTGATAACTAGTTCTATCTAAGTCTATAGTATCGCTTTCGCTGAGTGTTAATAGCCCAATGCCTTTGGTACTGGTAGTTTCGCTTAGAATTTCAAGTTGTTTTTCTAAAATCAAACGCTGATCTATTATATCAAACATACTAAAAACAAATGTCGATGCAGTAGAAATAGAAATTCTTTTTTGATCGCTATTTTTAAATTGGACTCGAATTTGGTTCTTAATCCCTTTTTGTACTTTCAAGTCTCGTTGATACATAACTTGGTTAACTCCCCTAATGTTTGCGTCCAAATCTAATATAACGTCAAGAGAGTTTGGGTATAAATAGATTGGTAAATTTTGCATAAGAGTATTTATTTTAAATCAATGAGAGATCAGTTTCAAGAAAATTTTCCGTTTATTTCCTGTGTTAAATCCAATGATAAGGAATACGTAGGCATCGTTATTAATTTTGACGATTATGTAGCCAGCATCTACGATTTATCAATGATAGTAGGCGAGGCTCAGCGCCAAGTATTTTTAGAAATGGGGGAAATATGGTGGTGGGAATCAAATCGTAAGATTCCAATTAATATATTTCTCAAAAAAGAAATGCAGATATTTAGGCCCTTTATTAAAACATTCAACTCTAAAGATGCAGAATTAATTTTTGGCCCCATAGTAAATCTCAGTGAAATTGCAGAAAAACGTATCAAACGCAAATCAATACAATTAGTTCGGTCAGTTAAGAGTACCCGTAACTAATCTGTTCACAAATTAAATTCATTTGTACCACAATGGCCATTGCATAAGCTATTGCATGGGCTTTCTTGAAATAGTAGTCATCGTTCGTTGGTTTCGTCCAAACTTCCAACATTATCTCGTTCCAAGTCTTGTCCCTTAGATGTCTCTTCGCTGGCCGAATCATCGCTAGCACCGCTGCCAGTTGCTCTATGCTCTTTGGCTTTGTTTGACGTAATAAACCACCATTCCCGTTGACGTGAAATAATAGACTGTTGAAATCGTCCTGCTCTAAAAGATCCCATAGCGGTTCAGTCTCCATTAGTTGTTTAAGATGAGCTTCGTCTCTTACACCATTATAAATGTTAACATTTAAAAAATCAATCTTGAAATAACCTCGATCCTCAGCTTCCTTGTAGTCAAAACTTGCTAGATTAGTTATAGGATTGTAGGGCATAGAATGACAATATATGCCAGTATTGTGCTTTTTAAAAGTATGGTTTTCTTTGATTGCCGCAGGTATGTGTTGGATAACCTCCAATACTTTTTTTCTATCAGCAAAGTCAATATCAATATCCGGCATTTCTAATCTCGTCGTATGATGGTGCGTAGTTTCCGCGATGTTGAACGGTAATGCCTGCGGCTACATTAGCAAACAGTATAGCTTTTTCTATGTCTTTTGTAAAGAGATATTGGGTAACTAATGCGGCTAGAAAAGTGTCGCCGCATCCACATACATCCATAACTTCTACTTTTTTGGTAGGATATCTTATACCATCATATTCTGCCCCATTGGCTCCTAGTGTGACAATTAAATTTTTAGGTTGGCTTCGAGTATTTTTATATTCAGTTTCATTTATTTTAAAATACACTCTTTGAGAATCAAAGATACCTAGCTGTGTTTTTTTTGTATCAATAAAAATTGGACATTTAGAATTTTCAATAATTTCTAAAATGCCTTTAGATGTTAAAAAACCTTTGTTGTAGTCTGATACAATAATAACATCATATGCATCTAATGGTTGTGGTGTTCTTCCTGACCAAGGTACTACATTTTCTTCATCATCTACTCTAAGTAAATGCTGACCTGAACGTTTGTCTATAAATCTAGTTTTAGTAATAGATGTTTCATTATGTACAAAATCTGCTTCAATATTTAGGCTTACTAAATTACGATATACATTTGCACTCATACCAGGTAATGAAAATGTTTCTACAATTTTAACAACGGGCACAGGTGCCTCTGGACTCAGTCTATCTACTATGCCTATATTATATATATCAGTACAACTATCACCTATCAGTAATACGTTGTATGATGTTTGTTGTTGAGTATTCTGAGTCAATGTCATAAAATTTCATTTCTTTGATTAAGTGTTCACCTACAATTGGCTTACCTCGATAGTCGCTGCCTTTGACCATAATGTCAGGTTTGTAAGTTTCTAAGATATATTCTAGTTCTGCCTCGTCGGCAAATGTCCAAACTGTATCAACACATTTTAATGCATTAAGCATAAATGATCTATCAAATTGATTGTTGATAGGACGATCTGGTCCTTTGAGTTGTTTAACCCTAGTGTCGGTATCTATACAAACTACTAAATGATTGCCGAGGCTTTTTGCATATTCCAACATTTCAATATGACCTCGATGCAATATATCAAAGGTTCCGTTGACTATGACTTTCATATAAAATAATACTTTCTTAATTTAGTTAAGTCTGCACAGGTATAGGCCTGATAATGTTTTTTAACATCGTCTGGCATTGGAACATATTCAATTCTAGCATTATACTTTTCTGCTACTGCTCTTGCCACGCTTTCAAAAGAAGTTGGTATTCCAGTACCCACATTCCAAATACCACTCTCAGGCACATCAAAGAATCTTTTATGAACACTGACTACTGTTTCAACAGGCACAAAATCTCGTTTGTACTGATCGGAATTTTCAAATAGTTTAATAACTCCTGTTTCTTTAGCCTGCTTTTCAAATTTGTAATATGGACTGGCTTGATTGCCTTTGTGATCTTCGTAAGGTCCATATACATTAAAGTATCTAAATCCTTGTACACGGATACCATTAAATTTTTGAGAAGTTACATGACGATCAAACAAATACTTGCTCCATGCATAGGCATTAGCTGGACTCTTTGGTGCATCTTCTCTAAAATCAGTATTCATTCCGTAGACGCTGGCCGAACTGGCATATTGTAGATTTACATTATGCATTTGGCAGGCCATGAGCATGATACAACTAAAATCATGATTTTGTTTCATGATTTTTTCAACATCTGTTTCTGTAGTATCTGCAATAGCACCAAGATGTATTACCCAATCTAGCCCTTCCATTTCAGGTGGCTCATTACCCCAATCATAATAGGACAAGTCGTGATCATCTTTTAATGCATTGACCATATGTCGGCCTATGAATCCGCGATGGCCTGTAATTAATATTTTCATTTTTGACTATCGCCTTTGGCAACACGATAATTGTCTTCTACACTGTCAGGAGTACTAACTTCAATGATAGTACCTGCGGTTTGACATATTAGTTGATGTGGCTTGCATGGTTCATTATGCCATACGTCACCTGCTTTAAGATAGGTAGTATATTCCTCAGCAGTTTTAGTATCAATCCATTTAACAAAAAATTGTCCGTCTAGCACATACCAAGTTTCTTCTTTGGTATGATGAAAATGCATACTAAATTTTGCACCCGTATTAAATTGCATTAGTTTTCCGCAGTACTTGTCGTTGGTTGCCCAAATGTTTTCAGAACCCCAACCTTTTTTTACAAAGCCGTCTAATCTTGTCATGCTGGTAACTCTCTAAATCTTTCTAAAAAACTTTCTAAGTAGCAACTAAATTCTCTAGGATCTTGTGTAGTAGTTTCTTTAATATAATGAACCCAGGTTTTACCTTCTAATTCAATTGTGCTTAAAATATGAAATGTGTCTCTATCATTTCCTTGCCACCTACTGCCATTCTTTGGTATTTTCATAATTCGCCGCTTTCTGCTAGTTTTAACATAAGACTGTAATGCTCATAGGCTTTTTTTACAGCAGGATATTTATTAGACAAGTATTTCTCTTGTTCTTTTTGTTCCATAATCATTTCAAACATTCTGTAATGGCCTTGCTTCTTCATATTATTAAAAACTTCGGATTCAAAATCCGCAATTTTTTCTAATTCACTTTCAGTAATCTCCACAGTGTATAAAGGTTCAGTGTCATTTACAATGTCAACAAGTGAGACTTTATTAAAATCCGTAGGGTCCCTAAAGTAGGACATATTGACTCTACGATAACGGTGTGCCCGTTTGTTTGTATCGAGCACTCGGATTTGATGTTGCTCACAAAAACTTTTTACATTTTCCATACTCATTGTATTCCTGTTTCAGCTAGCACTTCTTGTACTAGTGCCACGTCTGCTGGAAATTCTCTAAATTTCTTAACCCAAAATTTAATATCAAATGCTGGAGCAATCATTGCTAACTGCTCGTCATTCATTTTACTTACCATGTCTTTTCCAGTTACAGAATTAAGTAAGACCCAACAACTTATCTTGCCATTAAGAATATCGTGTACAGATTTATTAAGACTTACATAATTAAAGTAATGTGCAAAATTCGCATTATGCTCATCACCCCACTCCATCATTGTTTGTAAACTTCTTTGTACTGCTGATTCAACAGGTTCGAGTTTTAACATCTCAAATAGATATTGTTCATACAATTCATCTCTGCACCAGTGGTCTAATTTAACGCCGCTTTTAATTACAAAGTCTACAAACTTAGTTGGATACAACGGATTAACATTATTAATAAAACTGCCAAATTTTACAAAGGCATTGTAATATGATGTGTCGCAGAATTCATCATAGGTTTTTAATTTCTTACCACCTTGTGCTAGTTGCCAAAAACGATTAAAGGCCATAAAGCCTGCTTGTACTCTTTTTTCATCTTTCTGTAGTGCTCGTCTTTTTCTTTCACACATGTGAGCTACAAGAGTTTTTTCCTGCATAAAACTCTTTTTACAATGAACACAATTATATGGTTGACTAACCAATGCTATCATCCTATTTCTTCATCCAAATATCTTTTCAATTCTTTATCCAGCGGCTGCACTGAGTAGTTCTGTTTGAAAAATATTTCATAACTATCGCTACCATACTTACCGATACCATATAACACTGTAGCATCAATGCCGTCCCAGGTCAAGTAGTCATAACTCATGCCAACTAACCGTTTGTATCTAACATTGGTCATACCTAGGGGTTTGATAATGCTTTTAACAAACTCTTCATCGGCATTGATCAATGCATGTGGGGTCGGAAACCAATATAGAAATTCGGGCAGTGTGGTCTTGACAGGTTTGCGTCCAGTTTGATTCAGCATAATAACGCCCACCATGTGTTCCCAACTATTTGAGATCTGCTGTTGTACCATTAGATCATCTCGTAAAGGTTTAAACCAGTTCATTCATAATCCTTTCGTTGCTTTTTATCAAAGCCCATGTTGTCAAATAAATCAGTTTTATCTTTGGCTGACATCAAACTCGCTAATAATTTAATATCTTCAAGTTTGTATGTAGGATGTAATTCCGCTAACAACTTTTCAATTTTATTGGCTTTTGTTTTTTTGCCTGCGGCAAGATATGGATGATAGCAATTAACTCCTGTGCCGGTTGCGGCAAACAATTTCCACAATAGTTCTTTGTGATCCTTGCTAAGGTCCCAATGATTTTTATTAACCATTTCATTGGTCATTTCTACATACCATTCTTGTATATCTCGATCAGGCAGTTGTACACTGGCTGTATATCGCATTAAGATATACGGACTGAATGCTTTACGTTCTTCATCAGTGAGATTGCTGTAGAAATTGTAGTTCTTTTGATCTACTGCTCGCAGTTCTCGTTGGATATCAAGTTTTGCTGTTGCCATGTTCTTTACTCAAATAATATACAGTCATCAATCTATCTAGTGATATTTTTACAGCAGGATTAGTTTCTGCAACTTTAAGAATATCCATCCATTCGACATATTCTTCAATACGAATACTATCAGAACTACTTCCAATTCCAATTCCTACGTTGCCATTAGACTCAATACGCATTACTTCTCGCGCCATTGTTCCGTAGAACTTTATACCGGATGCCAATCTACAGTTTCCTTTTGTAAATTTTTACTAAGATGATATATTATTATACACTGTTCCAATGCTTTTTGCAAGGCAGGATTTGTCTCTGAGGCTCTTCTTATATTGCCCCATAACTTATCTTCTTTAATCTGGTCAATCATAGATTTTTTCTCTAAAGTCATGCCAATTACTTTTCTAGTACTAGGATCGGACCCTGATTCTCTGGCATAGGTAATACCGTCTGCATGTTCGTATATATAAGTTGCGCCTTGTTTTAATTGTCCCATAATTTTCTCCTTACCAACATTTGGTGTAATCTACAATTTCACTTTGACGACTAACTTCTTTGACAAAGTAAGCACACATAGGTTTATCTCCGGGTGCCAGCGGAGTACACAATAGTTGACCTGGTTTCATTTTAGGAAAATACCATTTAACATCTTGATAGATGTCAATAATATCAATGTCATGAAATTCTGGTCTAAATCCTGAAATAGGGTTAAAACAAAAGGTTCTAAATCCACGATCGTTTAAACTTGTAAGAGGTAGCACCTCCATCTCAGGACCTTCTGGATCTCCAACAATAGTACACCAATCTAATGGCATAGTGAGTTCGTATGGTCCAACTTTAAGTACTGCGGCTGGGCCAGTGAAACTTTCTAAAAAGATCAGCGGAATAAAAAAGTAGTCTGGATTTGAATTGTCACTGTTATCTAAAACACTAAATCTCAAATCTTCATCTACCTCCTCGGGTAAATCATTCAAATAGAATGTTTTGTTTTCTAAGGTTAATATTTGCATTATTAGTATTTTACTTTCTCAATGTTAAACGGATAGTGGGCATCTTTATAAAACTTCTTGCGTTCTGTAAGATGCCTCTTTGCGTATTTTGTACTGGCTGTTAGGTCCCAGATCTGGACGAAGTCTTTATCATCTGCTTTCCGAATACCTCGTCCAATCGATTGTATAACGCGGACAAAGCTCTTTCCGGGCTCCAGAAGAACCAGATTAAAAATCCTAGGGATATTAATACCCACAGCGGCCACACCGTAAGTCGCCACAATAATCTTGTTAGTAGATGTTTTAATCTCGTCATACTCTTCTTTCCGATCTTTGGTTTTTACTTCGCCTGATACAAATACTGCGGCTGGATTTTTCTCAACTAGTGCCTTACCTGAATCAATTCTATTAACCAATACCAATGTGTTACCAGTCTCAGCAATGCCTTTAATCATGTCACTAATATAATTCATCCTAGAATCGTCAGTGACTAGATACTTCAACTCTTCTGCATAGCTACCAAATTCTTTCCACTCAGCAGTCTGTACAATGTTCACATGACAGTTACTTAGTACACCTGCCTCTTGTAATTCATGTGCTTTAACCCTATGAACAACTTCGCCAAGACTAGCACGTAATGCTTGAAATTCGTGGTCTGCTTTTGGTATAGTTCCTGTTAATCCCCATCGAATGGGTGCGCCTGATAGATTGTGAGTTAACAGCTTTTTAAGTACTTCGGCCTTGGCCATATGTACCTCGTCAACCATAACACATTGTACACCATCTAGCAATTCTGCTAAAGTAAGCATTTCGGGATCAACATCAAATTCTTTGGATTTTTTGTCTAAAATATTCAAACTTTGCCAGGTACAAATAGTATGAGTTTTATCTAGATCCTTTCTATCACCATAGTACACACCAACATCCAATTTACAATTAATAAAGTCTTCCTCTGTTTGTTCAACTAAACTTTTGTTAGGAACAATGGTTATTGTACGACCGTATTTTTCACAGATTTTTGCCAGTGTAGCAGTGATAATAGTCTTACCAAATCCAGTGGCAATTTCTTGCAAGCTCTGTGGATTTTGTAAAAATATATTAACTACTTCAACCTGGTCATCTCGTAGTCTAATCTTTTCACCGGCAAATCGATGTCCTACAGGCCATGTTTGATCACCCCAAAAATCCTCAGAAATTTGGTCAAATTGCAGGGCAGTCGAAATCCTATAATCTTCAAGTTCTATGTAATAATTTTTATTTTCAAGATACTCTAATACCTGAGGTAGCATACTGAGATATGTAGTACCGCCAAGACCAAAGAAACTGATACTGCCATCCCATCGACCCAATTTATAGCTGGGTCTAAACCGTGCAGTAGGGTCTTCAAACTTGAATTTTTTCACCAACGCCTTGCGAACATCAAGATCTAAGTTTTCAATCTTAACATTTACCTCGTCTTTGATAATAACTTTACACGTTGCCAAAATTTAGTTCCTTGGTCACTTTTTTATCTGATACATTAATGACATTATGATGCCATTTTAGCAAATTTCTAATGGAATAATGAATATTATAAAAGTTAAAACTTACAACACAATTAAATTTTAATTGCTTTTCAAGAATTGTCTTAGGAACTTTACTGCTAATAAACACTGCTTTAGTTTTTTCAGTTACGGGCGAATTTAATTCTTGTTCTCTAATGTAATTGTTGAAAATTCCACCAGTTTCTGTGGGTAATCTAAACAGCACACTAATTTCGTCTTTACTGATTCCAATTGAATTTAAAAATTCCAAAGATAGTTGTAATTTTTCTAATTCAGTGCCGCCTGGAATAATAAACAAAACAGGGTTTAAATATTTTACAATCTCTTGAATGTTAGAAATAGTGTTTTTTTCCAAATTTACTGAAAATTCCTGGCCTGGATCGGATTGTAGGAAATCTTTAACTACTTGATTTGTATTTTTCCACTCTGTGCTGTTTTCAATTTCCTCGTCCCAGGTAAAAATTCCATAACGTCTTGCATTAAACAAATTTTCAATAATGTTTGAATTAGTGGGTTGTGGAATTTTGTGGTATACATTCAAAAATTCCACAGTTTCACCACTGATTTTTACCATAGGTACATACTGTTCAAGATTATTTTTAATCTCAACAATTTGATTCTTATAATTTTCAAATTCTTCATCAACTACAAATGATTCATCATTGATCAATGTTGATATAAAATTTAAGGTGCGCTCATCCAGTGAAAAAATCCATGATTTTTGGTCACTATCCCAGTTTGCATAGTTTAATTTTGACTTTTCTTCTCTAATCTTATTCAACAATGATTCGTTGAATGGAAAAGTTAGCTTCACTGCCTTGCCATAGGTTTCGTAGGGGACAATGTTTATGTGTTTGGTTAATACAACTGTTCTACGTGTTAACCTAAACACCGGATTTTCTAAAAATGGCGAAATATCCTTGGATAATACGGCATTTAACTTACTTGTTTGGCGTTTTAAGATCTTTATGGCCAGTGCTTCTTGTTTTTCAGTAAGACCCGAGCCTCTAGAAATTTGATCTTGAAAGCTATGTACAATTTTTGAATCAAACGGGTTCACTGTCACTAAACGACTAGTGGTTAACGCAATTATTAGGTCTTCAATATACATAATCTTATTATAACACAAAATAAAAAGGAGAACAAGTCTCCTTTTTACCTTTTTACCTTTATAGGACTACGTCTTCAAGTCCGGCTGTTCGTAGTTTTATGATATTACTTAATTGCCATTGTTTTATATCCAATGCTTTAATAATGCCAAGCCATTGATTTCGCAACATGGCAAATTCATTAATGATTTTTTCCATATCAACTACATCTGCCTCGCCTTCGACGTATTTTTCAACATCTCTACTACTCAATGCTCTTTGATAATTTTCTAGATACTTCTTAAATGCCTTACTGCGGGTACGTCTTAGTTCAATGTTTAAATATTCAAGTACTGCTTCAAGCTCTTGAAGTTGATTAAATCTTTGCTCAACAATACCAGGCAATTGAGCCGAGGATTTTTCCACGTTTCCGTGGATTTTTACCTCGTATCTTGCCGAATCTAGTTCTTTATAAAAATATTCAATGCAAGCAGGAAGATGACTAATATCCTTGCTTACTTTAGAATACCATGACATTAGTAGTCCTCGTCTTCGATGCCTTCATCCAATTCTTCGTCGTCCTCGTCATCATCGTAACCATCACTGTGTTCTTTAATAACAAGTTCAATTGCCGCATCAACGTTAGGGTCGTACCCTAACACACTTTCAAGTGTTGCAATCTCAACATCTTGGCTAACAAGATATTCAACAAATTGACTAGCGGCAGTTTCTCGACTTTTTTCTGGAATATAGTCTCTAAATGTATCCCATATTTCTATGATTTGCTGTTCTTCCATTTTATTCTTCCTCAGTTTCCTCTATGACTGGCGCAGGAACATTTGCATTGTCGTCCCATTCCGCCATAACTGTAATTAGTCCATCTTTGTCATTATTGTTCCATGCTTTACGGAACTGTTTAATAATCTCGCCATCTTTTGTTGTATAAACAAGACTATTGCCTTCTTTCTTCAACTTACCTTTAGCTTCAAACAAATCAACTAAGCCACTAAATGGACTCATACCCGTTGTATACGGAATCTCAACCTGTACACCTTCAAACGGTTTAGCATAACGAGTTTTCATAATCTTACACGCCGCACGGATACCGTTTACAGTTGTAGTTTTATTGCCATCCTCATCAGTTTTCAGTTTGAGTTTTTTCATGGCAACTACAATACTACTTGCATAAACAAATCCTTGTCCGCCACTAATCTTGTCATCTGGATCAAACATGTCCTGTGACGCATAAGTATGATTTGTACAAACCATACCTACATTCCAAGAACCAAACATGTTAACACAGTTACGAACAAGGCTTGTAAGTGCTTTAGGTTTACGGCCCATGTCACCTTTCATTTCGCCTGCTTCAAACTGGTTAACGTCTGTAGGAGTTAACAACATACCTAAACTGTCAATTACAAACAACACCTTAGGACGTGAATCCTCTGGCATAACTTTGTACTCTTTCATGAATTCACTAATGGTTTTAGCCACATCGTCAATCATAGCCATGTTAAGTTTTAGAAGTTTTTCTTCACTGGTATCAACACCAAGATCAAGTAACCATTTCTCATCAAGAGCGTTCTCACTGTCAACTAGAACAACATAAATGCCTTGTTCTTGTGCGTGACGAATAATGTTTCCTGAGCAGATATAGCTCTTGCCTGCACCACTTTCTCCGGCAAATACTGTAACTTTACCAAGAGGAACTCCCCTAAAGAAGTCCCCCGAGATAAGATAGTTAAGAGCATAGTTGCCAGTTGAGATCCAATCAGTCGGATCGTTAAAGCCAATACCAAGACCATCAATGGACTTAGTAATTGACTTTCTAAACTTAGAAATATCAAATGCTTTTCCCATCTAATGCCCCTTAGTCTTTTTGTCGATTACGAATCATTGCAATGATATCTGCCGCACGACTCGATGCTTCTCCGCCTGCAGACTCTGCTTTAGGAGCAGGCGCTGTCTTGGCTGGTGCTGTATCAAACGGAGCATCTTCTTCATCTTCATCTTTAGGCGCTGGAGCTGCCTTAGGCGCTGGAGCAGGAGTTGAAGAACCACTAGCTTCGTCACGACCGCCAAAACCTGCTGGCTTAAAGTATTGACTCCAACGTTCTGGATCATATGCTTCACCGTCTACGGAAGCCGCAAACATTTCTGCAATAACTTTGAGTTCAACTGCGCCAGGCTTCTTGGGCAAGAAGTCATTCAGTTTAAACAAACCGTGTTTTGCGATTGCCGCATTTTCATCTTCGCTCAAAGCACGTTCACGACGAGCCCATGTTGAAGTAGAGTAATCAGCATAGCCACCTTTGCTGGTTTTTGTGATTTTAAAATCCAAACCACGAACGTAGTCTGTTGGCAATTCTTCAATCTCAGCATCCATCAGTGCATTTTTAACAATGTTAAAAATCTGTGAGCCAATAATGAATCGACGAATTGGATTCTCTGGAGTACGGTCCTCTTTGAACTTGCTGTCAACAACAAATCCTTGGAACAAGTAACTCTTCTTTTTCCAGTACTTACGACCCATATCTTCCAAACTCTTGTCCTTGAACCATGGACGAACTTCTGTTAGAACTGGGCAAGTTTCTCCCCACATTTCCATGCAAGGTACTTGCACAGTAACAGGTTTAGAATTTGTTTCACCCTTGATACCAGCAAAGGGCAATTTAATCATTGCTCGTTCAAGCCAGAAAAAAGTGTTGTTGGGGTCTGCATCTGGAAGGAAACGAACTGATACGTTTGTACCTTCTGCAATATTCCAGTGTGGAAAGATTGCGTTGTCACCGCCGGATTGCCCGCCGGATTGTTGTGCGCTTTGTTGAAGCTTTGCGCGAATTTCTGCTAACGTTGCCATAATGTTTTTCCTTAATAAATGTTATATTATGCCTCTTCTTTAAAGCCAACTGACTAAAAAGAAAAACTGTGCATAGCGTTAACTATACACAGTTTTATTTATCTCGTCAAGAGTTTTATTGGTATATTTTGATTTATTTTGCCAAACCGGCTAATTTCATAATTGCGGCCATTTCTTCACTGATGCCTAATTCTGCTTTTTTACGGGCTAGTCCCGCTGAGCTAGTTGGACTATTGGTTTTTTCTTTTTCTAAATCTTTGGTAGACATTTTCCAATCTCCGCCTTTTTCTTTGCGTAGCGCGGCAGGTACTTGACTCTTGTCTACACCCTCACGTTCCATGCGATCATTGTAGTCATTTCTCATTCTCTCTTTTTTCTGTGCTAGTGCATCTAACCGTGCTTGAGCATTTTTATCTCCGTCGGCTGCTTTAACTTTCAAATGTTTTTCATGTGATGCTTCTAAATCACGACGATTTTGTGCATCAACACTATTAGGATTATATGCTTCTTCTTGTGAACCCATACTTTCTACTTTGGTTTTAATGTTACCAACTAGTTCTTTTAATCTTGCAAGACCATCAGTTGGTTCCACAGGGCCTGTTTTACCATGACGTTGTTGCCATTCCATTGTAAGTTTTTGCATGAATTGTTCTGCCATTTGAGCGGCTTGTTCGCCGGCCTCATCACCAAACTTTTCACTAATTGCTTTTTTAACATCTAGTACAATGCCTTCATTACCACGGAATGGTCCAACTTCCGGATTGTCACGGTTATAAAAACTCTTAACAATTTTAGCAACTTCTTGAACCATGTTGCCCTTGTCTTCGGCTACTGGCTGTTCCGGAGCAGGTGGTGCTTCAGGCGCCGCACCAACTTCTGGTGCCGCTGCCGGTTCTTCACCGGTGCCGCTAAGTCCTAAAGTTACAAGTAACTCTGGATAACTGTCTTGTGCCCACATTTTTAATACTTCAATTGGATCAGCGGATGGATCTAGAGAAGCGGCAGATTTAAATTTATCTTCCAAATCGCTGTCGTCTAAACCTAATCCGCTGAAAAATTGCCATGCTGTTTGACCATCTGGACCTAATTCTAATTCACCGTTAGGCAATTCGTTTAATGCTGTTTTTAATGCTTCAATTTCATCGTTTGTTAATTTGCCCTGTTCAGTAGCTTCTGCCCATTCTTCAAATTCGTTAAATGCATTTTCTTTAACATGTTTATCACATACACACGGATCTTCTTTGCAATCCGGGCAAATATTACTTTCTTCGTTAACGTATTCTTCTAAATCTACTGTATTTGCTTCTTGCATAATACTGTGTAATAGTGGAAAGAAACTTGCCAATTCTTCTTTAAAATCTGTTTGTGTAAATTTGCTTTTATAAGTTTCCATGGTAACATCATCTAATTCACCTAACATTGGTTCATCTTGATTTGTTAATTCTGCTACCCATGATTCATAGTGATGACGCTTACCTAGTGCTTCAATTCTTGATTTTAATTCCTGTAGTCGGCCTACGGCCCTTTCTGTAATGCCCATGGCGTCATCATGTAAACTTGTGTGCTGTACTTGCCTATGAAATTCTTGTAGTTGAGCAATTTGCTCACTCATGCGGATAATTGCTTTGCCTGCTGGATCATGAGGAATGCCGCCGTGATCCACGTGTTGTGCCATAGCGAATGCACCTGCTGGGTGAATAAATGGATACTTAAATCTTTCACCTTCTGCATTCTGTACAAAAATTGCCTTGATATTATTACGTTGACTTCTTGCACCTGGATACATTTCGTCAACTGCTTTATGGTGTCTTACAATAACTTCTGTACGACCTTTTACTGCGCGACTTGTTTTTTTAGAACTTTTTTGGTTCCAACGGCCTTCTTGCAGACCTTGCTGTGTTCTGTCTTTTAACATCGATAGTAATTTTTCAGCAACTTCTTCTGGGTGATCCTCATATGCTCTACCTAAATCATATTGAAGCTCGTCAAATTCTTTTTGTATATAAAGTCCAACAGGATGAGTAATATTGGGCGAATCCACTATTTTTAAAATAGTGTCACTATTGAATTCTGGGCTGTTTACCACTTTTCCAACTTTTTGCATCAAGGCATTGTTATCAACACTAGGACTCATTCTTGATATCATTTGATCACGTGGAGTGTTTGTTAATTCGCGTCCGGCGTTTTCTGATACACCTTTTCTGATTTTTTTAGTTTCGTTCATAGTATTCATGTCTGGTTCTTCCTTGGGAGGTTGCGTTGCGGCAAGATGTTGGAAATCATTTCTATCAAGATTTGTTTTAGCAATGTCTCTTGTATCAAAACGCAATAATCTACGCATTGAAAATAATCTCATTTCTTTAAGAAAATCGTACCACATTTGTTTGGCAGGATCATCTTGATTTTCCGTAATGCCTTGACTATAATAAATTTTTAAAGACCCTAGATCGTTTAAACTAATGCTTACACGCCCTAAGTTTGTACCTTCATTCACAAAGTCAAAATCAAAGAAACGTGCTCGTACGGGGTCGATAGTAACTGCACCAGTTTCATCACCCATTTCTAAGTTTTGAAAACGGCTGCGAATTTTATCAAACAGATCTTGAGAAATTAGTTGTATAGCTTTCATATGTGTTATTTATTAGTAATTTGAGATATATATGGGCATGGGCATTAAGAATTCATCTTCTCGTTCTTCGCGCATTTTATCGTAGATTGCAGGGTCCCATTCTTGTAGCATTAATGCCATACGTATGGCCAGTAACATACTACTAACTAGGTCATCGTGTGCTCCAACTTTTGCTTCAAATCCTAAACCTTTAGCAATATATGCTTTAAGTTCGCTGATCAAAGGTTTAGATTTTATTCCTAATCTGTGGCTTTCTACTAGGTGTTTTAACTTGGCGCAGGCATTGATTTTACTAGAATTTGTAGTATTAAATCCTTTTCGAAATCTACGAACATGTCCTTTTTTAATAGGTTCACTTAGGAATAAACCTGGAATACTTTCTTCTCCAATTTCGTCAATGGCAACTAGGGCGGCTTCACCAATATTATTGTTTTCAACGCTGTAATAAATGCTGGCCTGTACTCCTCTAGACGCACATTCATCCTGTATGTGATTACACAGGTCCCGCAATATTCGAACTTGTCCTTGAATAGTAGTTAAATTATGTTGCCATTCTGCTACTTGGTCAAAGCTAGGAATTTCAATAATTTGTATTGCGGCTGGATCTCCACCTGTACCTAAACTAGGATCTAGCGCCACTAGATATGTGTTCATGGGATTAATTTTTTTGTACCACCTAGCTTGACCCATTTTCATTATAGGATCAATACCTTCCATGGCCGCAAGTGCTATACTGTTAATAAGTGTTTCGTCAAAGACTAAGAACTCACAATCATGTTCTCGGCGGAATCGTTCTTCTCCAATACGACTACGTTCGGTGTTTGCCCACTCTTCATTACGATCAGGATGTTCACTCCAATACGCTCTAAACGGAAAGAATCCATTTTTACCTACTGCTCTTTCATTGCCGTGCTCATCAAATTTGTGATTAGCTTCTTTCCAAATTTGTGAGAATTGATCTTCATCACTGTTAGGTGTGCTTGTTATAATGGCTTTACCACCTGTAGCCAGTGTAGGCGAAATAGAAGTCCAAAATTCTGTGGCAATATTTGGTTCTACGAATGCAAACTCGTCTGCATATAACATTGACAATGACATACCACGACCGGTTGTTTCTGTAGTTGTTTGAGCTACAATACGCGATCCGTTGTCAAATTCTATACTTTGTTTATTATAACTAGTGGCACCACAACGAATATGATTAGAACATAACTCATAAGCATATCTTATACGTTGCATAATTTCTTGTGCGCCTGTATATTTGTGCGCGGCAACAAGAATGGTACTGTCTGGTACAAACATTGCAAACCATAGCAAATATCCTGCGGCTGTAGTTGTCTTACCTGTTTGACGAGGTAATAAATTTACATTAAATCTGTGTTGATGATAGCTGTCAATTAATCTTCGCTGATAATCAAATGCTTCGTATTGCAACTTACCTCTTGTAGGATGTTGAATAAAGAAAAAGTTATCAAGGAAATAATGTGGACCCGTAATCGGGTCTGAACATTTTAGTAAGTCTTCGATATCCTGCTCAGTGTACTTTTGTGTACTGTGAGCAGTCTTAACTAACTTATTATCTATATTTTTGCTTCCCATATGTTTATTTAATGAAAAAAATAGCCTCCGAAGAGGCTATTTGAACTACGTTCTAAGTTTTGATTATCTGCCACTACCTAGGTTTGTCGCTTGTCCAAGTCTTTGCCCCCAAGCTAGCTTTTCCGCTTGGTCATTAGCATAGTTGCTATTTGGTTTATTTATTGTAAGTTGTTTATTACGATCCAGTTTCTTGCTAGCGGCAGTAGCCGCATGGGCTGCTGGCCTATCTCTCGAAATTCGCACCTGCATTGGACTTACACCAGTCTCGGCTGATTTAGCGGCGGCTCTGGCTGAAAAATCTGCATAATCATCAGCATGGGCTTGCTGTGCATTTT
>Ga0114962_10001503_pt1 | contig 20056 bp, 16 predicted proteins | sample C_130820_MF_Meta_FD_87017 | JGI IMG/M metagenome (GOLD analysis project Ga0114962, IMG submission 87017) | Freshwater microbial communities from Lake Croche, Canada to study carbon cycling - C_130820_MF_MetaG | ecosystem: Environmental > Aquatic > Freshwater > Lake | place: Lake Croche, Canada... | reverse complement strand
CCCACCAAGATGCCGTCTTCAATCAGCACATTTTTCTGGCTGACGTGGCCTTCATCGTCCACATTCAAGGAGCCACGGCGGTCAGCAATCGTGCCGTCATCGAGCACCGTCACGCCTTTGGCGGCCACGCGTTGGCCGATCTTGCCGCTAAAGGCGCTCGACCCCTTGCGGTTGAAGTCACCCTCCAAGCCATGGCCGATGGCTTCATGCAACAAAATACCTGGCCAACCCGAACCCAACACCACGGTCATTTCACCAGCGGGCGCAGGACGAGCGTCAAGGTTGGTCAGTGCCGAACCCACGGCTTCATTCACATAGCGGGTCAGGCACTCGGCATCGAAATGGCTTAAACCAAAGCGACCTCCGCCACCCGCTGAGCCGCTTTCGCGGCGGCCATTTTGCTCAACGATGACCGACAAAGACAGTCGCACCAAGGGCCTCACATCGGCAGCCAAGGTGCCGTCAGCACGTGCCACCAAAACCACATCGTATTCGCTGGCTAAACCAGCCATGACTTGCACCACGCGCGGGTCTTTGGCACGGGCTTGCTGCTCAATGCGTTCTAACAATTGAACCTTGGCGGTACTGTCCAAACTGCCTATGGGGTCATCGCCACGGTAGAGGGATCGGCTGGGCGCAATGACCCTCGCAGGCACGTGGGTGCTGGCACTCAAGCCGGCTGTGGAGATACTGCGTACCGTGTGCGCCGCATCCATGAGGGAGGCCATGGAAATGTCATCTGAATAGGCGAAGGCGGTTTTTTCGCCACTCACGGCACGCACACCGACACCTTGGTCAATGCTGAAGGAGCCGGTTTTCACAATGCCTTCCTCCAAACTCCATCCTTCGGCGCGGGTGTACTGGAAGTACAAATCAGCATCATCGACTTGATGGGCGCGGATGGCGGACAGGGCTTGGCTCAGGTGTGATTCATCCAAGCCATAAGGGGTGAGCAACAGGCTTTGAGCAATGCTCAAGCGCTCGAGGGTGGGTTCGCGTGAAATCATGTCGCTATTGTAGGAGTCGGGCGACAACCCTGTGCGCCACGGGTTGAGGCTAGGCTAAGACTGCACCAATTGCTTGGCTTTGGCGATGGAGAGCAAAATGCCAATGCCAAAACCCAGCGTCACCATGGCGGTGCCGCCATAACTGATGAACGGCAAAGGCACACCTACCACCGGCAAAATGCCGCTGACCATGCCCATGTTGACGAAGGCATAGGTGAAAAAGATCAGGGTCACACTGCCCGCGAGCAAACGCGCAAACAAGGTGGGACCCTCCAAGGCAATGGCCAAACCCCTGAACACCAGCACCAAAAAGCCGCCGATCAGCAGCATATTGCCGATCAAGCCAAATTCTTCGGCATAGGCAGCAAATACAAAATCGGTGGTCCGCTCAGGAATGAAATCCAGTTGGGCTTGGGTGCCTTGCATCAAACCCTTGCCCCAGAACCCGCCCGAACCAATCGCAATCATGCCTTGGATGGTGTGAAAGCCTTTGCCCAAAGGGTCACGCCCAGGGTCCAGCAAGGTACACACCCTTTGTTGTTGGTAGTCACGCAAAAGAGGCCAATTCATTCCTTGGGCACACAAAGTCGGCTCAAACACCACCAACAAAACCACGCCCACCAAGCCCAGCACCAAGGGTGGCAAGATCAACCACCAACTCAGACCGGCAAAAAAGATCACATACAAACCTGCTGCCATCACCAAAATGGCCGTGCCCAAATCGGGTTGCTTGACAATCAAACCCACGGGAATGAGCAAAATGAAACCGCCCACAAAAAAATCCAAGGTGCGCAGTTGGCCTTCGCGCTTTTGAAACCACCAAGCAAGCATCAGCGGCATACCAATTTTCATGATTTCGCTGGGTTGTATGACGATACCAATGTTCAGCCAACGCTGAGCGCCTTTTTTGGTTAAACCGAACAAGGCCACCGCAACGAGCAAAGCCAAGCCCACGGTATAAATGGGAACAGCCAAGGCCATCATGCGTTGCGGTGGTATTTGGGCCACTGCAAACATGATGGCGCAAGCAATCAACATGTTGCGACCATGGTCTAGAAAACGCTGGCCTTCAGCGTAGCCGGACGAAAAAATCGTGAGCAGGCCCACAGCGGCCAACAACAAAACCGCAAAGCCAATCACATTGTCAAAACCTTTGACCAGCGGTGTGATGCGCTGAAACACGCTGTATTTACCAATTTGGGTTCCCATGGGACAAGTTTAAAGGAGCGCCATGGGAGAATCCGCCCCCATGTATGCACTTTATGAAGAAGGCGGGAAATTTCTGACCGGACGGGTTCTGTCTGAGGCCGAGGCGTCTGCACAACTCGAGCTCGACAGTGGCAAGCGCGTCAAGGTGAAAAGCGCACAGTTGTTGATGAAATTTGAGAAGCCTCAGCCTGCCGAGTTCATGCTGGCCGGCCAAACGGTTGCCAGCGCCATGGAGGTAGACATGGCATGGGAGTTCGCACCTGAGGAAGAGTTTGGCTTTGCTGATTTGGCGAAAGACTATTTTTCTAAAGATGCCAGTCCCAGCGAACTATTGGGCACGCTGCTGTGCCTGTTCGAGGCGCCACACTACTTTCGTCGCGCCGGTAAAGGTCGCTTTCGCAAAGCCTCAGCAGACATCATTCAACAAGCCTTGGTCGCGATTGAAAAGAAAAAACAATTGCAGTTGCAAATTACCGAATGGGCACAGCAACTTATCGACGCACGGTGTCCGCCCCAAGTTCAGACGCAACTCTTCAAGATTCTTTTCAAGCCCGACAAAAACGCGCCCGAGTACAAGGCCGTGGTCGAAGCTGCGCGGGAGAGTCACACAGCGCCTTTGGTGTTGTTGCAAAAAGCAGGCGCGATTCGCTCGCCTTACGACTTTCACTGGCAACGGTTTTTATTCGAGCATTTCCCCAAAGGGACAAATTTCCCCGCCTTGCACGCGCCACCGATTGAAAGCCATTTGCCGCTGGCCAATGTCTTGGCCTATTCGATTGATGACTCGCAAACCACCGAGATTGATGACGCCTTATCGCTACAAGGCTTGGGCAGCGATTGCGTGACCGTGGGCATTCACATTGCCGCGCCCGCTTTGGCACTGCAACCAGGCGACGCGATGGACATCTGTGGTCGTGCGCGTTTGTCAACCGTGTATATGCCCGGTCACAAAATCACCATGTTGCCCGACAGCGTGGTGCAGGTCTACACCTTGCAAGAAGGCCGCGCCTGTCCCGCGCTTTCTTTGTATGTCAGCTTTGATGCCCAGTCCCTCGCGGTTTTGAAAACCGAAACACGTTTGGAGCAGGTGCCCATAGCCGCCAATATGCGCCACGACAAGTTGGACAACGTGGTCACTGAGAGCTGGCTATGCCGCGACCCCAGCAGCGACAACGACAGCCCCGCGGTGGCCATGCCACACAGCGAGTTGGCTTTTCTTTTTCGCTTGGCAAAGCATCTGAAAGCTGCGCGTGAAGTTGTTCGCGGTAAGCCTGAAACCTTCAACCGCCCCGATTACAACTTTCGCCTCTCAAGCGTGACCGACAGTGGTCCGCTAGGCGATGAACAGGTTCACATCAGCCTACGCCAACGCGGTGCACCGCTGGATTTGATCGTGGCGGAAGCCATGATTTTGGCCAACAGCAGCTGGGGTCAGTGGTTGGCCAGCTTGGGGGTTCCTGCCATCTATCGCAGCCAAGCATCCCTGGCACCTGGTATCAAAGTGCGCATGGGCACCAAGGCCTTGCCGCATGCGGGTATTGGTGTGCCCAGTTATGCGTGGAGCACTTCTCCGCTGCGTCGCTATACCGATTTGGTGAACCAGTGGCAATTGATTGCCTGTGTTCGCCATGGCGCCACTGCCGCATTGGCTGCCCCTTTCAAACCTAAAGATGCAGAGCTGTTTGCCATCATCACAGCCTTTGAAGCTGCTTACAGCGCCTACAACACCCAGCAAGCCAGCATGGAACGTTTTTGGACCTTGAAATATCTTCAGCAAAACACCATCACTGAACTTGACGCCACCCTGATCAAATCATTTCCTGGCGAAACGCCGCTGGCACGTGCAGACCATCTGCCGCTGGTTTTCCCCCTCATGGGTGCGCCTGCACTTGAGCGCGGCAGCCGTGTACGCGTTCGTTTAGGCGCCATGGACTTGATTGCTTTGGATATTCACGCACAATTCTTAGAATCCCTTTCACCGGTTGCGCAAGCTGCTGCATCTGTTGAAGAAGATGATGAAACGCCTGCTGGACCCTTGACAATTGCCGTGAACCTCGATGATGCGGATGCCTGAAGCCCTCTTTCATGCCGATAAATTCCTGCCCTGGGCCTTGGGTGTTTCTTTGTTGGTGCACGCTGCTGTGCTGGCCGTGCATCTGAGCCCTCCGCAAGCCGTTGACCGTTTGGTGCGCGACGCAGGCTTAGAGGTGATTTTGGTCAATACCGACTCTGACGAAAAATCGCCGCCCAAACCCAAAGCCTTGGCTCAAACCAACTTGGCCGGTGGTGGAGAGACCAGCAACGACCGATCCACGTCACCGCTGATCAATTCGCCCGTCACCCGTTCAGGCCAAGCAGATAACCAAGTTCAGCAAAAAATTGCTGAAAAAGAACGGGAACAAGCTGAGTTATTAACCCGTACCAAACAATCACTGGCCAAACTTAACGCCAGCCACAGCGATAACAAAGACCCCGCGATTGAACGTCAACGCCAACAACTTATCAACTTACTCGCCCAAATCGAAAAACGTATCCAAGAAGAGAATGCGCGGCCTCGCAAACGCTACATCAGCCCCAGCACACAGGAAGCCTCGTATGCGCGTTATTACGACCTGATGCGGCGCAAAATTGAGTCACGGGGAACCCTGAATTTTCCCCAGTCTCAAGGACAAAAGTTGTATGGAAGTTTGATCATGGTCATCACCTTAGATGCACGTGGGCAGGTGTTGTCAACCGAGATTTCGCAAAGCTCTGGCAACCCTTTGCTGGACTTCCATGCCAAACAAATCGCTCGAGATGCAGGTCCCTATGGCCTCTTTAACGACACCATGCGACGGGAAATGGATCAACTTGCACTGGTCAGCCGTTTCAGCTTTGACCACGACAACACTTTGCAAACCACTTTGCAAGGCGAATGACTTTGTCACGCCGTCGCCACCCCCTTGTGAGCGCCGCTTGGCGTTGGTTCGTTTTGCTGTTTTGCTGTGCGCTGGGGTTGCAAATTTTTTTCATGGGCCGTATTGCCATGATGCGCTTTGTTGATCCGTCTTCAACCGCTTTTCAACGCTCGGAAATATGGCGTATTTTTCACAAGTCGCATGTCTTGCATTGGTCTCAGCGCTGGGTTGCCAACGACAAATTACCCAACCCCATTCAGCGTGCAGTGATTGCCTCGGAGGATGATGTTTTTGCTTCTCACACAGGCGTGCAATGGACGGCATTGGAACGCGCTTGGGGTAAAAATGCGCGCGCTGAAGCAAGGGCACAAGCCATCAATCAACCTGCCAAAGTGGTGGGGGGATCGACCATCACACAACAATTGGCCAAGAACTTGTTGTTGAGTGGCGAAAGAACCCTGTGGCGCAAAGGACAAGAACTGGTGCTCACCCTTGCCTTGGAACAGTGTTTGAGCAAGCAGCGTATTTTGGAAATTTATCTCAACAGTGTTGAATGGGGTGAAGGGGTTTTTGGGGCTGATGCTGCTGCGAGGCATTATTTTGGTCACCCTGTCACCGAGTTAAGCCCTTGGGAGGCTGCCAGACTGGCAGTGATGTTGCCTAGGCCCAAGTACTACGAAAAGTTATCCCGATCCCCTTACTTGAATGAACGCGCCACCATTATTTTGAGCCGCATGCCTTTGGTTGCATTGCCATGAGCGATACGGTTCGCATCTTAGGCATAGACCCAGGACTTCAATGTGTGGGTTTTGGGGTGATTGACAGCACCGTCAGCGCTTTGCACTATGTGGCCAGTGGCACCATCACCACCACGCATTTGCCGCGCGAAGATTTACCCGCGCGTTTGTCGGTCATCTTCAAGGGCATCGGTGAAGTGGTTGAACGCTATGGACCGCATGAAGCGGTGGTGGAAATTGTGTTTGTGAACATGAATCCCCAGGCCAGTTTGTTGCTAGGTCAGGCGCGTGGTGCGTGTCTGACCGCACTGGTTCACCATCAATTGTCTGTGGCTGAATACACCGCGTTACAGATGAAAAAAGCCATTGCTGGACACGGCAAAGCCGCTAAAGCGCAGGTGCAAGAGATGGTCAAGCGCTTGTTAAAGCTTCCTGGATTGCCTGGGCCTGATGCGGCAGACGCCTTGGGTTTGGCCATTACCCATGCACACGCACGTCACAGCGCCCAACTGCGGGCGCAACGTACACCCACTACCAAGCAGGGGCCAGTTGTGCCAGACCACGTGGTGCGCGACGCTCGTCGTCAAAGCTGACGATTTCGTAGGCCTGGGGTTGGCTGAGTAATTCGCGCAGCAAACGATTGTTCAGGGCATGCCCAGAGCGAAAAGCGCTGTAGGCGGCCAACAAAGGTCGCCCCAGCAGGTACAAGTCCCCCATGGCGTCCAATATTTTGTGTTTGACGAACTCATCGTCGTAGCGCAAGCCATCGCTGTTGAGAACCTTGTAGTCATCCATCACGATGGCATTGTCTAAGCCACCCCCCAAGGCCAGACCATTGGCTCGCATGTGTTCAATATCTTTGGAAAACCCAAAGGTGCGTGCTCTGGCTATGTCTTTGACATAGCTACCCGTTTCGGTATCAAACTCAACGCATTGACCGGTTGCATCCACAGCGGGATGTTGAAAATCAATTTCAAACCTTAATTTATAGCCATGGTAGGGCGAGAGTTTGGCCCACTTGCGCTGTTCGCCCTCGCCTTCCATCACAGCCACTTCACTCAACAGACGTATAAAGCGCTTAGGCACATCTTGCAAAACAATACCTGCACTTTGCAAAAGAAATACAAATGATGCGGATGAACCATCCAAAATGGGGACTTCTTCTGCTGTGATGTCCACATACAAATTGTCGATACCTAAACCTGAACAGGCCGACATTAAATGTTCGACCGTGTGAACCTTCACCCCTTGCGAGGAGATGGTTGACGCCAGCCGCGTGTCTGTCACAGCGGTGGCCGTCACAGGGATATCCACGGGATGCGTCAAATCAATGCGACGAAAGACCACGCCTGTGTCGGGGGGAGCTGGACGCAGACACAGCTCAACCCTTTGGCCGCTGTGCAGCCCAACGCCAACTGCCCGAGTGAGTGTTTGCAGGGTTCTTTGTTTGAGCATGCCTGCGATTTTAATCGGCTTGCTTGCGCAAGAACGCAGGGATCTCGTAGTTGTCCATACCGCCCGAGGACATGGCATCCACTTTGGCAGCTGCTTGTGTACGGTCGCGGGTGCGCCACACACTGGGCACATTCACATTGCCGTAGTCAGCTTGTGTTGCCGTGTGTGGCGCACTGCTGACCATGGCTTGACTGTCCACCATCGGGCTGCTGGGCATGATGGCTTGCGGCGCATAGCCCACATTGTCAGTGCCCGTGCGCTGAATCACGGTCAAGGGTGGGGCCACGCGCTTGCCAGCTTGAGCCAAACCAGTGGCCACCACCGTGACACGGATTTGGTCACCCAAGGTTTCGTCATAGGCCGTGCCGTAAATCACATGGGCTTCGGGCGATGCAAAAGCACGAATGGTATTCATAGCTTCACGTGATTCCGCGAGTTTTAATCCACCTTTGGCAGCGGTGATGAGTACCAAGACGCCTTTGGCGCCTGTCATGTCTACCCCTTCCAACAACGGGCAGGCCACTGCTTGCTCTGCGGCAATACGCGCACGGTCAGGTCCGCTGGCAGTTGCAGTTCCCATCATGGCCTTGCCTTGTTCGCTCATGACGGTGCGCACGTCTTCAAAGTCAACGTTAACCAAAGCTTCCACATTGATGATCTCGGCAATGCCGCCGACAGAATTTCGCAGCACATCATTGGCAAAGGCAAATGCTTGATCTTGGGTCACATCGTCACCCAAGACATCCAAGAGTTTTTCATTCAAGACCACGATCAGCGAATCAACATTAGCCTCTAATTCAGCCAATCCTGCTTCTGCGTTGGTCATGCGACGACCGCCTTCCCAGTCAAACGGTTTGGTCACAACGCCCACGGTGAGGATGCCCATCTCGCGTGCGACACGTGCCACCACGGGGGCTGCACCGGTACCGGTTCCGCCGCCCATGCCAGCCGTGATGAAAACCATGTTTGCACCTTCGAGCATGTCACGTATGGTTTCAGTCGCCGCTTCGGCAGCCGTTTGACCACGCTCGGGTTTGCTGCCAGCGCCTAAACCGTTATCGCCCAGTTGAATCACTCGGTGCGCAGAACTGGCTCGCAATGCTTGCGCATCGGTATTGGCACAGATGAACTCTACACCGCGCACCCCACTTTTGATCATGTGCTCTACGGCATTTCCACCGCCACCGCCTACCCCAATGACACGTATCTGTGTATCTGAGGTGAATTCATTTTTTTCAATCATTTCGATGTTCATTTTTTTCTCCGATTTCTGTTGTATCTGTTTGACCGTTACCTTGGTTGTGATGCGTGGCAAGTTCTAACTGCTGGGCGGAGCGCCTCCTGCACAAGGTCGCCATCGTCGATGGATGACATGAAAACATGGGTCTCGTTGACGACGGTAATAAAAATGAATTTTCATGATCAGAAGTTCCCCACAAACCAATCTTTGACCCGACCCATGGCCGTTTTCATAGAGCCATTTTTTTGCGCAACCCTAAAACCTCTCAGACGCGCCAAGCGTGCTTCTTCCAGTAACCCCATGACCGTGGCAGCCCGAGGATGAGAAACCATGTCTGACAAGGCACTGCTGTAGCGAGGAACGCCGCGTCGGACGGCTTTTAAAAATATGTCCTCGCCCAGTTCGATCATGCCCGGCATCATGGCACTGCCGCCGGTCAGAACAATGCCGGAAGACAACACTTCCTCGTAACCTGAATCTCGTAACACTTGCTGAACCAGTGAAAATATTTCTTCAATGCGCGGTTCAATCACACCCGCGAGGTTTTGACGACTCAACATGCGTGGTCCGCGGTCCCCCAGACCTGGCACTTCAACCTGCACATTGGGATCAGCCAATAATTGTTTTGCAAAACCCGATTCAACTTTGATATCTTCTGCATCTTTGGTTGGTGTGCGCAAGGCCATGGCAATATCGCTGGTGATCAAATCACCCGCAATCGGGATCACTGCTGTATGGCGAATCGCTCCGTTGGTAAAAATAGCCACATCGGTGGTGCCAGCACCGATATCAACCAAAGCCACGCCTAACTCTCGCTCGTCGGTGGTCAGTACAGAATGGCTGGAGGCCAAGGGGTTGAGCATGAGTTGTTCCACATCAAGGCCACAGCGGCGCACGCACTTGATGATGTTTTCTGCTGCACTTTGCGCCCCAGTGACGATATGTACCTTGGCTTCTAAGCGAATGCCACTCATGCCAATGGGTTCTTTGACATCATGCCCATCAATCACAAACTCTTGTGGCTCGACCAACAGTAAGCGCTGATCGGTTGAAATATTGATGGCCTTGGCAGTTTCAACCACCCTTGCAACGTCTGCCGCTGTGACTTCATGGTCTTTGACGGCAACCATGCCGTGCGAATTCATGCCACGTATGTGGCTGCCGGTAATGCCTGTGTACACACGGGTAATTTTGCAGTCAGCCATCAACTCAGCTTCTTTCAAAGCTTGTTGGATACTTTGCACGGTAGCGTCAATGTTGACAACCACGCCTCGTTTTAAGCCGTTACTGGGCGCAATGCCAAAACCGGCCAGTTTTAATTCAGCACCAGGCAAAACTTCAGCGACCACCACCATCACTTTGCTGGTGCCGATGTCTAAACCTACGACCAAATCTTTGTACTCTTTTGCCATGGAAACCTCTGTGTGTTTACCTTGTTGTTGTTGATGTCAACGTACTCACCCCACGCAAGCGCAAGGCATAACCATTCACATGTCGCAAATCTGCTGCTTCAAGCGCTTGGGTTTGTCGACCAAACCGTTGACTGACCTGTGCCAATGTCATCGTCATTCGCTGCACCCGCGCCATCACCTCTTCACTGGATCCACGCCCGAGCTCAATGTGTCCACCGCCTTTGAGCTCTGCTCGCCAACTTCCTCTGGCTGTAAGTTCCAAGCCCTTGAGTTGAAGTTGGGTTTTGGTGAGTTCAGGCTTTAATATTTCAAACATACGCAAGACCTGTGCTGACTCCGTATCGGGTCCACTCAAATGGGGCAGGTTTTCGTCCTCGAGTTCTCCAAAGTTTGCGCTAAACACTTCCCCTTGGCGGTTGAGCAAGCGAGAGTCAGATTCATTACCCCAATAGGCAGCGGGTTGATGCTCTTGCAAATTGACACTCAGTCGATTGGGGAATTCACGTCGGACGATGGCTTGTCGAACCCAGGGAACGTTTTCAAAGGCTGTTCGCGCTTGCGTCAAATCGACTGTGAAGAAACTTCCCTGCAATCTGGGAATCACATTGGCACGCAAGGTCACTGCGTTGTTATGGCGCACATCGCCTTGCACCGTAATGGCAGACAACGCAAAGACAGGATGGCGCAATGTCCACCAAACGATGGCCAGCAGCAATACCAAGCTGAAGACAAGCATGAGTGCCAGGCTGGTGATATTCATCAATCGAATATCTAAGGCCAACGGCATGGCTTGCGTCATGTGCATAGCGTCACGCGCTTTCATGGTGGGCTGACTCCGGTGCGTGTATCTAAGCAAGCAGCCGACAAAATTTGCAAGCACAGTTGTGGATAAGAAATACCAGCCGCCAAGGCCGACATAGGCACCAACGAATGGCTGGTCATGCCTGGGCTGGTGTTCATTTCAAGCAAATAGGGCTGCCTGTCACTGGCGCGGATCATCACATCGGCTCTGCCCCATCCACGGCACCCCAGCGCTTGGTAAGCCGCCACACTCAAAGCTTGGATGGCATTTTCTTCATGTGCAGGCAATCCACTGGGGCAGTGGTAGCGAACATCGTCAGTAAAGTATTTATTTTGGTAGTCATAAGCACCGTCAGGCGCCATGATTTTCACCACAGGCAAGGCATATGCAGTGTCACCAGCCCCTAACACTGGGCAAGTGACCTCCTCGCCTTCGATGAACATTTCGCACAACACATCAGGGTCGTAACGTGTGGCTAAAGCGATAGCATCGTCTAACTGATCGTCTTGGCTGACCTTGCTGATGCCAATTGACGATCCTTCATGGGGCGGTTTGACGATCAAAGGCAATCCCAATTCGGCAATGACCGTGTCAATATTTTTTTTGTTTTGATTTCCCGCTGACAACCATACAGAAGGCGGGGTACTTAGCTGTTGGGCACGCCAAATGCGTTTTGTCATTTGTTTGTCCATGGCAATGGCTGAAGCCATCACGCCTGATCCCGTGTAGGGAATACCCATCAACTCCAAGGCGCCTTGTACTGTGCCGTCTTCACCATGTCGGCCATGCAAAGCAATAAACACATGCGTGAAATGTTGTTTTTTCAATTCCTCAAGAGCCTGTTGCGACGGATCGAATGCTGTTGCATTGACCCCCTGGGACAGCAATGCCGTCACGACCCCATGACCCGACAGCAGAGAAATTTCACGCTCAGCAGAACGCCCCCCCATGAGGACGGCCACTTTGCTGGTGCTGAGGTTAAAACTGCTCATGCACCCACCACTTTCAGTTGGGGTTTTTGACTCAACCGCTCGACCACTTTGGCAGGTACTGAGCCAATGGAGCCTGCACCCATGCACATCACAACGTCGCCATCCTGGGCATGCGCCAGCAGCAGTTCTTCCATTTGTTTCAAATCATCTGCAAAGATGAGTTGCTGCTGTCCCGCTACACGCAAGGCATGGGCAAGTGAGCGTCCATCGGCACCGGCAATGGGCGCCTCACCTGCGGCATACACTTCTGTCAACCACACCACATCAACCGTTTTCAAGACACGCACAAAATCTTCAAAGCAATCGCGGGTTCTGCTAAAGCGATGCGGCTGAAATGCCATGACCAAGCGTCGCCCAGGAAATGCGCCACGAGCGGCCTCAATCGTTGCCGCTAATTCGACAGGGTGATGTCCGTAATCCTCTATCAAGGTGAAGTGACCACCGGTGGTGGCTGCCATCTCGCCATGTCGTTGAAAACGACGACCCACGCCACTGAAATTAGCCAATGCTTTGACGACCGCCTCATCTGCAACATTGAGTTCTACTGCAATGGCAATGGCTGCCAATGCATTGCGCACATTGTGAAGACCGGGCAGATTTAAATCGATGTCCATAGGCGGCAATGTCACCCCATTGCTTCGCAAAACCGTGAAACGCATACGCGCGCCGTCTGCCCGAACATTGATCGCCCGCACTTGGGCATTTTCTGACAGACCGTAACTGGTGATGGGTCTGGAAACCTCTGGCAAGATGCTGGCAACCACAGGATCATCGATACACAACACCGCGGCACCATAAAATGGCATACGGTGTAAAAAGTCAATAAATGCTGACTTTAATTTGTTGAAGTCATAACCATAAGTCTCCATGTGGTCAGCGTCAATATTGGTCACCACAGACATGATGGGATTGAGATTCAAGAACGAGGCATCAGACTCATCTGCTTCAACCACAATGTAGTCACCTGAGCCCAGTTTGGCATTGGCACCCGCGCTGTTGAGTCTGCCCCCAATCACAAAGGTGGGATCTAAGCCAGCTTGAGCCAGCACACTTGCTACCAAACTGGTGGTGGTGGTTTTCCCGTGCGTGCCCGCGATGGCAATGCCTTGTTTCAATCGCATCAATTCAGCCAGCATGACCGCTCTGGGAACCACGGGTATGAGCTTTTGATGTGCGGCCACGACTTCTGGGTTGTTATGCTGCACGGCGGTTGAAATCACCAACGCATCAGCACCCGCCATATGCTTAGCGTCGTGGCCTACTTTGGTAGTGATTCCCAAAGCTGCCAAACGCTGCAAAACCGGCCCGTCGGCCAGATCTGAGCCAGAAACGCTGTAGCCCAGGTTATGCAAAATTTCAGCGATGCCACTCATACCAGCCCCGCCTATGCCAACAAAATGTACATGGCTGATGGCGTGCTTCATTGCAACACCTCTTGACAGGCTTTGGCTACTTTTTCAGCCGCTTGTGTTTGTCTCACCGCATAAGCTCTCATGGCTGCATTTAACAAAGTTTCTCGGCTTAGCGATTGCAGTTGCTGCGCCAACCGTTGAGGGGTCAACTCACTTTGTGGCAGCAACCACCCGGCGCCTTTGTCTGTGAGAAATTTGGCATTCATGGTTTGATGGTCATCGACTGCATGTGGATAAGGCACCAGCAAGTCCGCCGTGCCGATGGCGGCAAGTTCACAGATGGTGCTCGCTCCTGCACGACATATCACCACATCTGCATTTGCCATCCATTGCGCAGGATTTGAAATGAACCCCACCAACTCTGCATTGACACCAACATCGGCATAGGCGGCTTTTAAATTCTCTAAGTTTTTCTCTCCCCCTTGGTGCCATACAACCGGTCGGTGTTCAAGTGGGATCAACGCCAAAGCTTGAGGAACAACACTGTTGAGCGCTTGTGCGCCCAAACTCCCGCCCATGACCAACACCCGCAAAGGTCCCTCGCGGTGGGAAAATCTTTCTTCGGGGGGGCTTTGCTTTAAGAACTCTTCTCGCAATGGATTGCCCACCCAATCTGCTTGCGGCAGGGATTGGGGAAAACTGCTGAACACCCGCCGTGCGATTTTGGCTAAGTATTTGTTTGCCGTGCCTGCCACTGCGTTCTGCTCGTGCAGTATCAAAGGGCTACCGCATACCACGCCCATCAATCCGCCTGGGAAGGTGATGTAGCCACCCATTCCCACCAACACATCAGGGCGTAAACGTCGAATCAATGTCAAGCTCTGTGTCAATGCACGCAACAAACGCCAAGGCAACAACAGGAAAGCTGCTTTACCTTTTCCTCGAAGCCCACTGAATTGAACGGCTTCAAACACAAACCCTTTGGCAGGAACAATGTGCGACTCCATGCTGGGGTGGGGTGCGCCCATCCAATGTATTTGCCATCCTTGCGCACGTAAAACTTCAGCAATGGCTATGCCTGGAAAGATATGCCCCCCCGTGCCACCAGCCATGACCAATGCGGTGGGGGTACTCATACCCGACCTCCGTGCATCATTAATCGATTTTCATAATCTACGCGCAACACAACAGCCAACGCAATCAGATTGAGCAATATGGCTGATCCGCCATAACTCATCAAAGGCAAAGTCAAACCTTTGGTGGGCAATGCGCCAAGGTTCACCCCCATGTTGATGAAGGCTTGAAAGCCTATCCAAATACCCACACCTTGCGCAACCAAGCCTGCAAACACCCGGTCCATGGCAATTGCTTGGCGTCCAATGAACATGATGCGTCGCGTCATCCACATGAACACACCAATCAAAATAACAACGCCTACCAAACCAAACTCTTCGCCAATGACAGCCAACAAAAAATCGGTGTGCGCTTCAGGTAACCAATGTAATTTTTCAACACTTCCCCCCAAACCCACGCCCAAAATTTCACCTCTTCCAAAAGCAATCAATGAATGCGACAGTTGGTACCCTTTACCCAATGCATACTTGGCACTCCATGGATCAAGGTAAGCAAAAATACGCTCACGACGCCAATCGGACAAGCCAATGATGAGTCCGAAAGCAATCAACAGCACCAATGCAATCAGCAAAAACATTCTGGCGTTGACCCCACCTAAAAATAAAATTCCCATGGCGATCACCGCAATCACCAAGAATGCGCCCATATCGGGTTCAGCCAGTAACAAAGAACCCACAATCGCAATGGCTACGCCCATGGGTGTGACGGCAGCAAAGAATTTTTCCTTTACATCCATTTTTCGAACCATGTAATTGGCCGCATACAGCAGCGTGCCAAACTTTGCTAATTCAGAGGGCTGAAAGTTCATGATGCCAAGACTGATCCATCGCCTAGCACCATTGATGTTTTTGCCCATGAAGGGCAGCAGCACCACGATCAATAAAACGATAGACACAATAAACACCCATGGCGCGACTTTTTCCCATGTATCCATGGGAATTTGAAACACCAACAAGGCTGCAATAAAGCCAATACCCAATGCAACCAAATGTCGCACCAAATACTGAATCTGCGCAAATGCATTGGACTGTGGCCCATCGTTGAGTGAAATGGATGCGGAGTACACCATCACCAATCCCCACAACAGCAAACCACCAATGGCCCACACCAGTGCTTGGTCAAAGGCTTTGATGCCTGCGGGTGCTGCACGTGTTCGACCATACTCACGCCCATGCAGTCGAACAGGCAATGCATCGGGGCCTTCTTTGGGTGTATTGCCAAACCACCGCCCGATGCGGTCGCCCCAACTCATGAGCGCTGCCTCACTCATGCGAGCCCCTCTTCAAATGTCAATGCATTGACACATTCAGCAAAACGGTTGCCCCGCTCTGCATAGTTTTTAAACATGTCTAAGCTTGAACACGCAGGCGAAAGCAATATGGTGTCAGCGATTTGTGCTTGTGCAGTGGCCTTTGCCACAGCGCTTGCCATATCCTCAGCATGCAAAACTGTGAAAGCAAGCCCACTTAATGCTTTCTCAATGTGTGGCGCATCTTTTCCCATCAAAACGACTGCACGCGCATGTTGCATTAATGGTTCACGCAGAGACGAAAAGTCTTGCCCTTTACCGTCGCCTCCTAAGATAAGAATTAAATTCTGATCGCCTCCTAGGCTCTTGATAGCTGCCACAGTGGCGCCTACATTGGTACCTTTGCTGTCATCCACGTATTCAATATCTCGTATCACGCCAATCGATTGCATGCGATGTGGTTCGCCACGGTAATCGCGCAAGGCATGCAACATGAGGGCCAATCCAGCGCCACAACTGCTGGCCAGTGCCAGCGCCGCCAAAGCATTGAGTGCATTGTGTTGCCCACGCAATCGCAAGGCATCTGCAGGCATTAAGCGTTGTATCAGCAGCTCATCTTCTATTTTGCGTTTACCCTCTGTTTCCGGCAGACAAGCACGTACCAACCATGTCATTCCATTAACCTGTTCCAGACCATAGTCGCCGGCAAACGCAGGCAAATCGGCACCAAAGGATATGCGCTGACGCAGCTCAGATTTCTTTTTAGAACTGTCTTTGGGCAACAAAGCTGCCACTGCTGGGTCATGCCGAGGCATCACCGCCATTGCATGTTGACCGTAAACACATGATTTGGCTTTGCCGTAACTTTGCATGTCGCCATGCCAATCCAAATGGTCTTGCGTCAAGTTGAGGATGCAAGCCGCTGTGGGCTCAAAGGTGGTTTCCCCTTCGAGCTGAAAACTCGATAACTCCAAAACCCATGCTTGGGGTAAGTTATCCAAGTGACCACGCAGGGTATCCAAAAGGGTTGGCCCCATATTCCCAGCCATTGCCACTTGCACACCTGCTCGCTCAAGCAAAAGAGCGGTCAATGTGGCAACGGTGGTTTTGCCGTTGGTACCGGTGATGGCCACCACCTGGGGGTGATAACTGCGCTCACGACCCAAATGCGTCAGGGCATGTGAAAAAAGACTTAGCTCTGTTCCCAGCCACAGCCCTTTATTCTTTGCCACAGACCACACTGGCTCGACTTGTGCAGGTGACAAACCGGGACTTTTGAAAACTGCGCGCAATCGCTGATCGTCCATCAAAGATGCGTCAAAGTCGGCATGAATAAATTTGACCCCTGTGCCGAGCTCTTGCAAGCTGGCAAGGCCTGGAGGATGGGTTCGGTTATCCACCACGGTGACTGTCGCACCTTGCAACACACACCAACGCACCATGGCCAGTCCTGAGTCACCCAGGCCCAACACCAAGACATGAAGATCAGCGAGGAGTTTCATCGTTACCGCAATTTCAATGTTGACAGACCGATCAGGCACAGCAGCATGGTGATGATCCAAAAGCGCACCACCACCTGTGTTTCTTTCCAGCCAGATTTTTCAAAATGGTGATGCAGTGGCGCCATCTTTAAAATTCGCCTGCCCTCACCAAATTTGCGTTTGGTGTATTTGAAATAGGACACTTGCAACATCACTGACAGCGCTTCTGCAACAAATATCCCGCCCATGATGGCCAGCACAATCTCTTGTCTGACGATGACTGCAATCGTTCCCAAAGCTGCACCCAAACCCAAAGCACCTACATCACCCATGAAGACTTGCGCAGGATGGGTGTTAAACCATAAAAAAGCCAGCCCTGCACCGGCCATGGCTGCGCAAAACACCAAGAGCTCTCCAGATCCAGGAATATGGGGGAAGAACAAATAGCGTGAATAGACTGCTGAACCGGTGACATAAGCAAAGACACCCAATGCAGAACCCACCATCACCACAGGCATGATGGCTAAGCCGTCTAATCCGTCGGTTAAATTCACCGCGTTGCTGGATCCGACGATGACCACATAGGTCAAGCCCACAAAACCCAATAACCCCAAGGGGTAACTGATCTCTTTAAAAAAGGGCAAAAGCAGTCCAGCTTTGGGTGGCAAGTTCACATCAAAACCAGAGCGAACCCAACTGAAAAACAGTTCCATCACACGACTGTTGCTGACCTCTGAAATACTGAACACCAAATACAAGGCTGCGAGCAATCCAATCAAAGATTGCCAAAGGTATTTTTCGCCTGAAGGCATTCCCTCTGGGTCTTTTCTCACGACTTTGCGCCAGTCATCCACCCACCCAATCGCGCCAAAGCCCAAGGTCACCAACAACACAATCCATACAAAGCGGTTTGACAAATCAACCCACAGCAATGTCGAGATGGAAATCGCTAACAAAATCAAAACGCCACCCATGGTGGGCGTGCCCGACTTGAGCAAGTGTGCCTCCACGCCATAACCTCTGATCGGTTGTCCGATCTTGAACTCAGTGAGTTTGCGTATCACGCTGGGCCCTGCAATCAACCCTATCAACAAAGCTGTGAGGGCAGCCATCACAGCTCTGAACGTGAGGTATTGAAAAACCCGTAAATACCCATAATCGGGAGAGATACTTTGCAACCACTGCGTCAAACTCAAGAGCATGAGGCCTCCGTGGTGTTAGAAGATTGCATATTCGCCCAAGACTGAACTGCCTGAACCACGCGTTCCATGCGCATGAAACGCGATCCCTTGACAAGCACAGTAGAGACGTTGGGTAAGCGTGCTTGCACATGCGCATAGACTTCATCTATGGACTGGCAATGTTTGGCTTGGGTAAACACCTTGGCTGCATCGCGACTCAGTTCACCCAATGTGATGAGGTACTCGATGCCGCTGGCTTGTGCATACCGACCTACTTCTGCATGAAACTCTGGGCCTTGTGTGCCCACTTCACCCATGTCCCCCAGGACCAAAAGCCGAGCCGGTGGAGATTGCGCCAAAACATTGATAGCCGCCCTGACAGAGTCAGGATTGGCGTTGTACGTGTCATCGATCAGCAGCAGTTGTCGCTCACCCCAAGGCAGTGCCATCGAACGCGATCTTCCAGCAACGGGTTCAAAATCCGCCAATCCTTTTTCGATAACAGTCAAAGGTATGTCGGCTGCGACACAGCAGGCAATGGCCGCCATTGCGTTGTGCACATTGTGTTCACCTGCTACCGCCAATCGGGTGGTCATTTGTCCAATCGGGGTGTGCACATTTAACTGCCAGTGCTGTTTTTCCCAAACACTGGTTAACACATGCACATCTGCCGATGCAGTAAAACCAAAACTGATGACTCGCTTGCCAAGCGCTAATTTTCGCCAAATGCTTGCGTGGGCATCCTCTTGCGGAAACACAGCAATCCCATTGGATTGCAATGCGCCAAGCACTTCACCATTTTCAACGGCAACAGCTTGCACGCTGTGCATGAATTCTTGATGTTCTCGCTGAGCGTTATTGACTAAAGCAATGGTGGGGGATGCGAAAGCGGAGAGTTCTGCGATTTCCCCAGGATGATTCATGCCCAGTTCCACCACTGCGCTGCGATGGTGCGATTGGAGTCTAAGCAGTGTCAAAGGAACCCCAATGGCATTGTTGAAATTGCCCTGCGTGGCCATGGCGTCCACGCCATGACAAGCTTTCAAAATGCTCGCAATCATTTGGGTCACTGTGGTCTTGCCGTTACTTCCTGTGACTGCTATCAAAGGCAATAAGAACTGCTCACGCCATGCCTGTGCCGCAAGCCCCAAAGCTTGGCGAGTTTCTTTCACCTCGATACCCATCAAACCAGCTTCTTGCAAACCATGCGTTGCCATGGCAGTTTTGATGCCTTGACCTGCTAATTGGGATAAGAAATCATGTCCATCAAACTGCTCACCCTTGAGCGCTACAAACATGTCTCCCGTCATCAGACTGCGTGTGTCTGTGTGTAAGCGTGACACCACTTGGTCAGGGTCTCCCACCAAACGGCTTTGCGGTAACCATGCATGCAGTTGTGCCAGCGACAGGTTGAGCATTTGGTTCATGCCAAACCCCGCAACCTCAAGGCACGCAATGAATGCTGGTGATCTGAAAATTCAAGCTTTGCGTCACCGATCAATTGGTGGGTTTCGTGACCTTTACCTGCCACCAAAATCACGTCGCGTTGACTTGCATTTGCAATCGTCTGCGCAATGGCTTGGCCTCTGTCAATACAAATTATGGGTTGTTGTGTATGGCTAAGTCCTGCCAGCATGTGCTCAATGATGTGAAGCGGATTTTCGTTGCGTGGGTTATCGCTGGTGAAGACGAGATGATCAGCCACGGCTTCTGCAGCGCTGGCCATGGGCGCACGTTTGCTTGCATCGCGATTGCCGCCACATCCGAACACGCAATGTAATTGTCCCCCACGGGTACGAGCCATGGGCCGCAAAGTGTTCAGCACTTGAGACAATGCATCAGGGGTGTGGGCATAGTCAATCACAACCAGTGGTGTGTGTTCATCGCCCAAGCTTTGCATGCGCCCTG
>Ga0114962_10001502_pt1 | contig 20067 bp, 18 predicted proteins | sample C_130820_MF_Meta_FD_87017 | JGI IMG/M metagenome (GOLD analysis project Ga0114962, IMG submission 87017) | Freshwater microbial communities from Lake Croche, Canada to study carbon cycling - C_130820_MF_MetaG | ecosystem: Environmental > Aquatic > Freshwater > Lake | place: Lake Croche, Canada... | reverse complement strand
GCTTGGGCTTTCTAAGCCCAGCCCCCTGCGTAGCCAACGAATTGACCGGTGGTGAATCCGCTACTGCCGTCCAGGAAGGCCATGGCAAAGGCTGCGAACTCTTCCATGGTCCCCATGCGGCGCAGGGGAACGCGTGATTCCAAGAGGGCGCGCAGTTTGGGATCGTCCGTTCCAGCGGCAGCGTGAAACTCAGGGAAATCCATGAAGTTTGTGCCAAGGGCATTCACCTGAACACCAGAAGCTGCGATTTCTGCCGCCAGGTTCTTCGCCAGCATGGTGGCCCCAGCGCGGACTGAGGAGTAGAGCGGAGCTTCTTTGGTTGGCTTGGCACCCGCTGCACTCGTGATCAAGACGATCTGTCCATCACCTTGCGCAACCATGGGAGGAGCCACAGCTTTGAGGAAGTGATAGGGGGCGATCATGCATCCGGCAATCAGCTTTTCGAACTGTTCATCAGTAGAGTCCAAGAACTTCACCGGAATGATCTGACCAGAGAATGCAACTGCCGCATCGATGCGTCCAAAGCGCTCTAGCCCTGCGGCAACCAACTTGGGTGCAGCGTCAGGGTCAGCCATATTGCGCACACCCTGCACCGACTCGACCTGGGCGCCCATGACTTCCAATTCAGCAAGCAGCTCATCACTCGCACCACCGAGCACAAGGTCATGACCACGACTCGCAAATTGGCGCGCAAGGGCCGGTCCCACATAGCCACCAGCCTCATTCACGAGTGCCACCCGCTTCGCTTTACCTGCCATGATCCAACCTCCGCTTGATATTTACCGAACTTTGTCCCCGAACCGTAGTGCGAAGTTCGCAAGGAGGACGTAGCCCTCTGGCAACAGCCCCCTGAGCGCTACCGTTCTCCCAGGCAAGGAGGTAGGGATGTCCGAGATGGTGCTGGTTGAACGCAGGGGCCGCGTAGCGGTATTGACGCTCAATCGACCCGAGAAACGAAATGCCCTGTCCGCTGAAATGACCGCAGAAATTGCCGATCAGATCACAGGACTCGATGCTGACGACGCCATTGGCGCCCTCGTGCTCACCGGCGCTGACCCCGCCTTTTGTGCAGGCTTTGACCTCCGGAAGCTCGGATCTGAACTCGCTGGAACTCGCGCATTGCGCTGGGAAGGCGAGAAGCGCAGATTGGGACTCCTTCCCCCTCACCGGAAAGCCATTATTGGTGCCATCAATGGACCAGCAGTCACCGGTGGCCTTGAACTTGCCCTTGGCTGTGACTTTCTCATCGCCAGCGAGCGGGCCAGCTTTGCCGATACTCATGCCCGTGTTGGCGTAATGCCAGGAGGCGGTATGACTATTCGACTTCCTGAACTCGTCGGCCTAGACCGAGCCAAGCGCATGAGCTTGACCGGTGAGTTCATCGACGCCAATACCGCCCTCGCCTGGGGACTCGTGACAGAGCTGACCAGTCACGAGCTCCTCCTGAGCCGCGCTGTAGAACTCGCATCCTCGATCGCCAGTCTCGATGCCGTCGTCGTGGCAGAACTTCGCCAGATGTATGAGGACATTGGGGCCATGGTTGGTTATGAAGCCTGGATTGCCGAGCAGGCCTGGAGTCGAAAGTGGATACAAGAACGCTTTGACCAAGAAAAGCTCTCTCGCGAGGCTGACGCCATTATTGAGCGAGGCTCAACACTCTCGTAGTGGCTGCTGCCAACATGGACCCCTAGCTGCGCTCCAGATCATTATTCCCAGCATGACCTCCGAGAGGCTCCCAAACTCCTGGCTGGCCACTGACTTCACTGAAGCTAGCGATAGTGGGGTGGGGCCTCATGTCGGTCTCGCTGAATATTGCGAATCTCTGCACGCAGGCGCTCGACCTCAGCCCGTAATTCGAGAATTGTCTCTTCAAGTTCCTCACGAGAAACTTCTGGGCCGCTCACCTCTCCTACGCTAGGCCCTGAAGCCCAAGTTGGAGATCAGGAAGCAATCTCGGCATCGTTGCGGGTCAAGCTAAGCGTCGCATTCGCGTGGAGCCCAAAAATTTCACGCATGACCCGTGCGCCAAGAACGGCAGCTGGAAAGATCGCCCCCATGCCTTGGCCCTCGTGGGCATAATTCGGACGATTCCTATCTCCATCCACGGGAGGCCTAAAGCCCAAGTTCTCTATGGCTTCGAGTTCAGACTCCGAGAACAGGTGCTCGGCGTGCTGGTTGCGATTAGAAACACACTCCGTAATGACCTCGTCCTTTTCAGTAACGAGATATTGCACATAGCGGTAGGGGTCAAGCTCAGCAATGAGGTAGTGACGCCGTCCATCTCCGATGAATGAGGCCAAAAGCTCAGGAAGATTTCCCTCCAAGGAGCCAAGCGCAACCTTCTGGTGGCTCTCCTGAGACCACAACAAGTTTTTGGTCTTGGCGATCATCTCCGTTAACTCTTCCTCGCTGAGGAGGTCTTCATCATTACGACGCCCCAAGCCCTGGAGCGCTAGGTCGTCGTGGTCGTATTGGGGTTTTGGGTAGTCACTCATGCCCACAATGTACGACTCGCCTGTGACACGAAAAGCCTTGAGTTTTGTGATTTCATCCACCAAGGCGGCGAAAGTATGAGGCCAGGGTGCCGGCTCGGGCTGCACAACAGTGCGCGATGGAGATAAAAACAAGGCTCCGATAGCCCCGACATCCTTAATGCCGAGGTTAAACCGAATTTGAGGCTGCCTCCTCGTCTAGAGCCTCAATCTCCTCACGAGAGATTCCCAACAAAAACAGCACCGCATCGAGATAGGGGATATTCAGTGCGGTGTCAGCAACATCGGCAAGCGCTGGCTTTGCATTGAAGGCAATGCCGAGTCCAGCGGTGGCCAGCATGTCAATGTCATTAGCCCCATCCCCCACCGCAACGACTTGGTTGAGGGGGACACCGACCTCAAGCGCAAAGCTTTTCAGCGCTTCTGCCTTAGCTGCACGGTCAATGACGGGGCCCGAGACCTTGCCCGTGAGGACCCCGCCTTTGACTTCAAGGCGATTTGCCACCACGTGCTCTATCCCGAGTTCTTGAGAGAGTTCAGCAATAACTTCCACAAAGCCACCGCTCACCAGAGCAGGAACATAGCCGAGTCTTTTTAAAGTCCGAATCAAGGTGCGCGCTCCTGGAGTCAGTGCAACCTCTCGACCCACTTCAGTCAAGATGGTCTCGGGCAGTCCGGCCAGTAGGGCTACGCGTTCGGACAATGCAGCTGCGAAATCGAGTTCGCCGCGCATCGCCGCTTCGGTGATCGCCGCAACTTCTTCACCCTTGCCAGCCTTTTCGGCAAGCAGATCAATGACCTCACCCTGGAGCAAAGTGGAATCAACATCCATGACAATGAGGTGTTTCGCTCGGCGGTGAAGGCCCGCGCGTTGCACGGCAATATCCATGGTGAGTTGAGCCGCTTGACGCGAGAGTTCACGGCGAAGTTCTTCGTGGTCAGAACCAATCACCAAGAGTTCATAGGCGTTCACCGGATAGGTGCCGAGGTGAATAATCCTCTCAACACTTCCCGAACAACGGGCAATGCCGAGAAAGATGGTCGCTAAGTCCGTTGCGCTAATAGTTGGTGCAAGGAGGTGGACAATGAGGCGCTTGCCCGTTGGGACCTCTTCTTGGCTATCAGCCGCAACGATTGCCACCCCAAGCCCCTCTCGGGCAAGGCCCGCACTTGAGGTGGCCTCCGTGAGATCACTCAGACTGACCCCGGGGAAAGCTTCTATTTCTATGCAGAGCACGAGATGGCCTCGGATCGTGATCTGGGCGATGTCAACTATGGATGAACAGTGGTCACGCATGGACTCAAACAGTCGACCGGCGCAACCTGGTCTATCGGGTCCCGTGACCGTCAGAAGGTAACAAGGACGGTCGGGCACGACCCTAAGCGTAGGCCAGTCAGGGCTCAGTACTGCGCCTTCCTAAGACTCAGTTACAGCCTGCCAGCCAGCTTCTAGGGTCCAGCGACGCACCATGCGAGCCGGGACACCGGCGATCACGCAGTGATCGGGAAAACTCCCACGCACAACCGCTCCAGCGGCAACCACCACATGCTTGCCAAGACTCGATCCCGGCAAAATCACGACGTTGGCGCCAAGCCAGGAGCCAGAGCCAATCGTGACTGCGGCCTCGACCGGCCATTGGCGGCCTATGGGTTCATCAGGGTTTTCGTAGGCATGATTTTGATCCGTGATGTACACGTAGGGACCAGTTTGAATATCGTCGCCGATATCAATCGACCAGTGTCCAATGATGTGGCTGCCGCGGCCAATGAGGGTCCGATCACCAATTTTCACCACGGGATAACTCACCAGTTCTTGGCCAGGCGCCATGCCTGCGGTCAGACATACGTTCGGACCTATCAAGCTGTCTTCGCCGATCTCAATCGCATGCTCGTTGTAGATCGCGCCCTGAGGGGCAAGGAGGGCGGTGCCGCGGCCAAAATGGCCAAAACGGCGAGCGAGATCGTCCTCGGGTCCCACCACCGCTAGTTCGTTCCCGAACTGGCGCCACCAGCGAAGCATCCGGCCTAAGCCGGTGCGCAGACGCCCTGGAAACTTTCTTGCGATGGTCACGCTGCGCCACGCTATCGCCCTCCTCGTAAAGAGGCGATCGCATCGGTAGGCTCGGACTTAGCTAGCCATCATGATTGACCTCTCATCCCCCATAAACCGCCGCGTTCTCCTTGGATCCACGGCTGTTGCCGGCGCTGCTGCAGCGCTGTCCACCTGCGGAGCACCAGACCCCGTCAAGGAACAGGGCGGTGGGAAACCATCCTTAGCTGAGCACTTTCACAAGATCTCGAAGCGTTCAGGCGTGGACCTAGCCCGAGCACGTTGGGTTATCGAAGAAAATGCCAAGCCAGGAGACACTGACTGGGTCCTCTCGGGTTATCCACCCGATGGTGGGCTAGAAGGTTTCACCAGCGCAGTAAGTGCTCAGCGTGGCGAGAGCATCACGCTCTACATCAACACCACTGCCGCTCAGGTTCATGCCGACTTCTACCGCATGGGTTACTACGGCGGCCATGGTGGACGACTCATCATGCGCACGAAAAGCATCCCCGGTCAGCGCCAAGCAGCGCCGAGCAGCAATGACCTTCACACCATCAGTTGCGCCAACTGGACGCCAAGTTTCGAAATTCCGATTGACGAACGCTTTGTGCCCGGCTTCTATCTCATTCGCCTTCGTACGGATTCAAACTGGCAGCAGTGGGTTCCCTTCTGCGTGCGCGACGACAGCTCAAAGGCTCCCTTTCTCATTCAGAGCGCTGTGGCCACCTGGCAGGCCTACAACCGCTGGGGTGGATCCAGTCTTTACGACGGAGATCCAGCACCTGGAGAGTCCACCCGAGCGGCACGCGCGCGCGTCGTCTCTTTTGATCGGCCCTATCCCAAGGCTTGGGCAATGGGTGCAGCCGACTTTTTCGGCAATGAGTACCCGGTTACCTATCACATGGAAAAGCTCGGTCTCGATGTCTCACACTGGACAGACATTGATCTTCACGCCAGACCTCATCTCTTAGCTCAACACCAGTCCATGTACTCCCTCGGTCATGATGAGTACTGGTCATGGGAAATGCGCCAGGGCGCGACTGAAGCCTTAGCCAAGGGGACCAACCTCGCCTTTCTCGGCGCTAACGCCTGTTTCCGCCAAGTGCGTTTCGAGTCCTCGCCCCTTGGGCCTCACCGGCTCTTGGTTAACTACAAGGATTCCAGCGAAGACCCCATTGCCAGCACTGACCCCAAGCGCAGCACCGTGGACTGGGCCAGTCCTCCCGTCAACCTTCCCGAGAGCCTCTTCACCGCATCCACCTACATGAACTACGGCGCGAATGCTCCGATGACCGTTCACGATGCTCAGTCCTGGTTCTGGAAGGGCTGTGGCCTCAAAGACGGACAGGAACTCGCCGACATGGTTCTCGGCGAATACAACCGCTATCTCCCGGGAGCATCCTCACCAACCAATACGGATCTTTTCGCTCATTCAGCGATCCCCGATCAGGACAACACTGCTGATATCACCTACACCACCGTCAAAGATGGTGGTGGTGTCCTTTCGGTAGGAACTGCCTGCTGGGTATTCAAAATGTCGAATTCCGGCCACGTCCCTCCCTCCCTCATCCCCTCGTCCATTCCCGGGATTACCCCCATACTCCTGCGAGCCATGCTGAACCTCTACGGTGTATTTGGTAACGGACCGGCCGCCAAGACCCACCCCGCTTCCGGGAATTGGCGATCTATCTACCACTAGTGCCATCAACATACCCAAGCAAGGAGCAGCAGTTGAAAACCCGCACACGAGGATCCCTCACCGGAATTTTGGTCACGGTGACCGCAGGAGCATTGATCCTCTCGGCCTGCTCAAGCACGCCGAAAAAGCAGGCCGCAAAGACCACGAGCACCACCGCTGCCCCAATCCACGGCATCTGCCCACTCACCGGACAGCCAGCGGTCTCAAAGAAGGTCCCCTCGCGCCCTGCGCTGGCCGTAAAGGTTGACAACTACGAAGGTGCTCGGCCCCAAGCAGGTCTCGATAAGGCTGACATTGTGGTCGAAGAAGTAGCCGAAGGCAGCATTCCTCGATACGTCGCGATTTTCCAATGCTCGAATTCGCCACTTATTGGCGACATCCGTTCAGCACGCCAAGTTGATATCGGGATTCTCGGTGCCTATGGCAAACCTCTCCTCGCTCACGTTGGTGGCATTGACCCAGTTCTAGCGAATATCAATGCCTCAAATATTGTCAACGTCGATCTTGGCCAGCAGGCTCAGGCCATCATCAGGCCTCCAGGTCGTGTGGCCCCTTACGCCATGTTCTCCTCCACGAAGTTGCTCTGGGCTACGAATCCCAGCAGCACTACCGTGCCTCCAGCGCAGTTCACCTATGCCAAGACCCTTCCCAGATCGGCACAGGGTCAAGCTATTAGCTCCGTAGGGACTTCATTTGGCGGGACGGCCCCCGTGGTCTGGCGCTGGGATGCGGCCAAGAAGGCCTTCATGCGCTTCTATAACGACAGTCCAGATATCAATCAGAATGGCGTTCAGAACTCTGCCGCCAACGTGATCGTCCAATCAGTGATCCTGACCTATGGGCCTTGGGTCGAGAACGCCGAGGGTGGCCTTGAAGTTCAAGCTGCCCTCACCGATACTGGCGGACCCGCCTGGATCATGCGTGACGGCAAGTATGTAGAGGGCACCTGGAAGCGGGCTGGACTGAGTGATCCCACCAAGTTCTATGACAAGTCCGGCAAGTTGGTCCCCATGGCCCCAGGTCGAACCTGGGTGGAACTCCTTCCCTCGGGCATGCTGCCAACACCCACCATGGTTCCGGTCACCACGACCACTAAGGGCTCAAGCTCCAAGACTTCAAGCACGAAAAAGTAATCGTCGTCAAGGAAGATTGACCGCCTTATGGGGCTGCCTAGCCAATGAGACCTATTTTGGGCCAGCATGGGCGAGTGAGTGTTCGCATCCTTCTGGCTTCAGTAGTCCTTGTCCTAGCTTCAGTCGCGAGCTCATTTGAGGCGCAAAGTAGTGCCTCGAGTTCCTCAGCGGTTTTACTCGCCGGAGAATCACTGGTGGCTGGACAGTCGCTCACCTCAGCCAACGGCGCCTACGTGCTTTCCCTCGGGGAGCATGGCAACTTGGTGCTGCGGTGGCTGGGGCAAGTCACCTGGCGAGTGAGTTCACGCCCGGGCAGCCAGTTGACCCTCAGCCACGGGGGAAACCTCCAATTACTCAAGGGTGCGAGCGTGTCTTGGGCAACCAACACAAAGGGACATAAGGATCCCGGCCTGTGGCTGCAAGATGACGGCAACATCGTGCTCTATGCCAAGGCAGGGCCCTATTGGGCTGCAGGCACAGCCACACCTACCGTTGCCCTCTCCTCGAAGCCTGCCTACAACGGTGATGCACCCGACCCTATGGTGATCCGATATCAAGGGAAGTACTGGGCTCTCACCACTGGCACCGCTGTGGGCAACCACCTTCAAGTTTTGCGTGCCGAGAGTCCTCTCGGCCCCTACGCCCCCTTCCCAACAGGGAGTTACGGTGCGAGCGCCTTGCCGAATGTGCCGAGCTGGCAAACCATGGACACCCAGACTTCGCCCGGGGCCTACTTCTATGCCAATCACTTCATCATGTTTTACAACGCAGCCGTCAGTCCACATCCCGCGGCGACGGGTTACAACTGTGTCTCTGTGGCCAGCGCGGCTGCAGCCAAGTTCCCCGTGTTCACCGATCGAACCTCGACTTGCGTAATTGGCCCCACCGTCCCAGGCGCTGCAGCTCAGGGGATTCTCGACCCCCATCCCTATGTCGATCCAGCGACCCATCAAGCCTTCTTGGTGTTTAAGTCCAATGATGGTTGCGACTGCGCTAACCCAGAACTCCCTGGCGTCAGCCCCGCTTCACAGGTCTGGTCAGTTCCCTTGGATGCAACAGGCATGAAGCCCATTGCTGGGCTAAGCCCCAGCCTCTTAGCCACGGTGAACCAGGGGGAGATGCCCTGGGAGACGACCTTTGATAATCCTCAGTTGATCAACAGCCCATCGGGTCTGACCTTGCTCTTTTCCCCGGGTCTCTGGACTGATGGGACCTACAAGACCGCCACCATGCACTGCTTTTCGCCGACGCTTTGCCATAACCCACCGGCCACCGTGATTCTCTCGGGGCCCATGGGGGCTGGTGGTGGGGCCATCTTTAGTGACGGCCCCTACACCTTTCTCGCCTACGCCAATGGAGGAAACAGCACTCCCGGGCAGCCACGGAAACTCTTTGTGAGCCCCATTCATCTACCCTGATGCCTTAGCCATGGGTCACCGGTTGATGATCACTGGCTAAGGAGGATTACTCGTGCCCCTGAGGAGCCCGAGCTCAGTCCAAGGTGATGGGCTCTTCGTCGCTCGCTAGCACTTCGGCCTCGACAATTTCCTCAGTGTCGGCAATGAGTTGTTCGCGAACTCGCTGATCAATCTCCACCACCAGGTGGGGGTTCTCGCGCAGGAAGTTCTTTACGTTCTCACGACCCTGACCAAGCTGCTCACCCTCGTAGGTGAACCAGGCTCCAGCCTTTTTCACGAAGCCAAGGTCAACAGCCACATCGAGCAAGGAACCCTCACGGCTAATACCCGTGCCGTACATGATGTCGAACTCTGCCTGCTTGAAGGGGGCGCCACACTTGTTCTTGACGACCTTGGCACGAGTACGACTTCCCACCATTTCGGCGCCATCCTTGATGGTTTCAATACGACGGATGTCAATACGCACCGAGGAATAAAACTTCAGTGCCCGACCACCGGGAGTGACCTCAGGCGATCCATACATGACGCCGATCTTCTCGCGAAGCTGATTAATGAAAATGCAGATGGTGCGTGACTTCGAGAGGTTGGCCGTGATCTTGCGAAGGGCCTGGGACATCAAACGAGCCTGAAGACCGACATGAGAGTCACCCATGTCGCCTTCGATTTCAGCACGGGGAGTCAGGGCAGCAACGGAGTCAATCACCAAGACATCAAGCGCACCGGAGCGAATCAACATGTCAGCGATCTCGAGGGCCTGCTCACCGTTGTCAGGCTGTGAGATGAGGAGGTCATCCACGTTGACGCCAATGGCGCTGGCGTAGATGGGGTCCATGGCGTGCTCGGCATCGATATAGGCACAGATGCCACCTTGACGCTGAGCTTCGGCAACCACGTGGGTGGCAAGCGTGGTCTTACCCGAAGACTCTGGACCGTAGATCTCTACGACGCGGCCGCGGGGAAGTCCGCCTATGCCAAGCGCCATGTCGAGCGCAAGTGATCCCGTGGGGATGGACTCAATGCCCATAGAAAGGTTGTCGCCCATCTTCATGATGGAGCCCTTACCGAACTGCTTCTCGATTTGTCCGAGAGCCGCTTCGAGAGCCTTTGCCTGATCGTCTGCTGCCATGATTTCTATCTCCTTGTTCTCCCCGCCACTCGACGGAGGAGGCAACCTAGGGTTCGGATGTATCGCCGAACTTTTCCTACCCGAGAGAGCCTAACCCGAACAAGTGTTCGCTTGGTGGATAGGAGGGCGATTTAGGCTAAAAACCCTACTATTGCTGGGTATCCCTGGCTTAGGCCACGATGGATTGGTAGACCAAGGGGGCCAAACGCTCCCTGATGGGGTGGGTATCAGACGGCAGGAGCTGAGTGAAAAAGGAGAAGGTCAGCTCTTCTTTGGGGTCGATAAAGAAGGTCGTGGAGGCCGCTCCACCCCAGCTGTGGGTGCCCTCGCTCATGGGCAACTTTGAGGCGGCGGCATTCACCACCACCGAGAAGCCCAAACCGAAACCGACGCCAGCCATATTGGTCTCGGAAAAGCTGTCCTGGGCAATGCTCTCAAGGTCGGCGTTATTGGGGAGATGATTACGCGTCATGTAAGCCACCGTGTTGGGTGATAACACCCGCACGCCATCGAGCACGCCACCAGCCAGCATGCAATCCATGAAGCGCTGATAATCAAAGGCGGTGGAGACGAGACCGCCTCCGCCGGAGAGTACCCGAGGCCGCTTCTTCGCGCTTTCAGAAAATGAGGGGATGACCACGGGTTGGAGATTCTGGTCGGGGATATAGAGCTCAGCGAGCCGCTCGGTCTTATCGGCTGGAGCGTAGAAATCTGTCTCCTTCATAGCCAAGGGATCCAGTACGAGTTCGCGTAAGGCCAGGTCGAGGCTCTTGCCGGTGATGACCTCAATGATGCGTCCCAGTACGTCCGTAGCAACGGAGTACACCCAAGCTGATCCCGGCTCAAACTGCAAGGGCAGTGCTGCCCATTCGTCGCAGACTCCAGCCAGATCTTTGTCCTTGGGTGAGCCAAAGTCATAGCCGGCTGCCCGGTACATCTCGTCAACAACGTGAGCATGGTTAAAGCCGTAGACCAAGCCCGCGGTGTGCGTGAGGAGATGCCAAATCAACATGGGTGTTTCGAGCGCTTTCGTTACTGGCGCATCAGCGCTTCCATGGTCGTAGACACGGGCATCAGCAAAGGCAGGGATATATCGCGAGACCGGATCTTTGAGGTGGAGTTGACCACGTTCAACCAGCACCATTGCCGCCACTGTGGTGATGGGCTTGGTCATGGAGTAGATCCGCCACAGCGTGTCGGCTTCCACCCGAGCGCCAGCGGCGAGGTCACGCTGACCACCACTGCCGACCCAGGCGACCTGGCCCGCGCGACTCACCACGGCAAGGTAGCCAGCAAGGTAGCCCGGGTCGAGAAAACGCTCAGAGAGATACTGCGAAATTCGCTCGAGACGCAGGGCGTCAAGACCGACCTCATCGGGGTCCACGGTGGCTTCAATATTGGGCATCAAGGCTCCTCGATGAAGGGCTCTCGACAGAGCCTCAAGATGTCCCCGAGGTTAGCCGTGAAGGCCTGACCCGACCTCGAAGGTCCAACCCTCTTCTCGACGCAGCACTTCTTGCTCGGCCTTGGGAAGTTCCCGCACTGCTTGGGGAAACCAGAGCTCATCCCAATCCGAGGGATGCAGCGCGAGGAGCCCCTCGGCCGACCTGCGCACCTGGGCTGCATCCCGCACTTCTCCTAGCGGAACCGAGATCGGCTGGTGAGAAAACCAGAGCTCAAGCAGGACCACCGAGGTGCCGGGGTCTTGCCAGCCATCAAAAGGCCAAACGCCCAATGCCGATCCGAGCTGCTCACGCAAACGGTGGAGATAGGGAAGCAAGGTGAGGATTTGGCCACCTACACTTCCCGCTCCATAGAGTTTCCAACTCGACTGAATTCCTCCTCCAGCCACTCGCTCACAAAGACGGAAGTCATCGAGAAAGCTTTGGGGCTGCTTTGGTTGCCTGCGACCGGCCATGGTCGCAGAGAGTTGGTGTAGGTGTTCGTGCCCACTGGTCTGCGGTCTAGCCCAGAACTGCCCCCAGCCAATATCCTCGTTGAGCTGTTGCGCCACCGAAAATCGATTGTTGGCGTTCGCGGGACCATCACTACTCAAGGCGGCAATTTTGGCCCAGAGCTTGGCCCAGGAATCGTCACCGGTGAGACCCAGCTGGGCGTGAAGTCCTCGGGCGTATCCGAGTGATGCATCAAAGCCAATGAGGCTGCGCTCGCCTGAGGCCAGTGCCTCAGCAATCATGATTTCCACCTCGGCCATCGCCAGCTGACGTGTAGAAGGATTCCGCAGTACGCAGGCTTGTCCCTGGCGGGCCTGAGCAATCCAGCAACTATCGGCTCCGCGTTTTGGCTTAGTCGATGCTGACCAATCGACCGCGATAATTTGGTCGAAGGGAGCGGTCTTCACTTCAGGCTTGAAGCTTTCGGCGCAGGAGGTCCAGCGCCGAAATCGCTGCATACTGGCGAATCCTGTCGCGATCGCCTGGAAGCAACAAGGACGTGACTTCGCTGGAATTAGGCGTCACTACCGCCACAAAAACCGTGCCCACAACTTGTCCGTCTTGCGTATCAGGCCCAGCGACACCGGTGATGGAAAGACCAACATCAGCACCGAGCAAGTCCCGGGCGCTCTCGGCCATCGCGAGCGCAGCAGCCTCTGAGACCACTGGTCCTGCTTCGAGACCGAGCAGCTCATGCTTGACCTCCGTGGAATAGCTCACTATCCCTCCGCGAAACCACTTACTCGCGCCGGCAATAGCCACTAGGCGAGAGGCAATGAGGCCACCTGTCACGGATTCTGCAAGACCAAGGCTGTAGTTGTGGTCGATGAGCAAGGCGGCAACTGCATGCTCCATAGTCTCGCCATCAACACCGAAAATAATGTCGCCAAAGCTCTCGTTGATGACCTTCCTGACCTCCAGTTCTTCGGCGTCGAGCAGGGAGAAGGCCGCGGCCTCATCATCGGCGCGCACGGTCAAGCGCACCTTGATCCCCTCAATCCCTGAGGCCAAAAAGGCAATCGTGAGAGGAGAATCCTCAGCCTGAGCATCAAAGCGAGGGCCAACAACCTCAGCCAAGCCGGACTCTGAAGTCCCCCAGCTGCGAAGGACCCGTGAGCGGATAACTCCGCTCACGCCCTCTTCATGTTGGCGGCGATCGAGGTCGGGGCCGATGACGCGCTCGAACATCTCTTCCATCTCGTAGGGAACGCCAGGGACGGCATAGATCACCTTGCGGCCTACAGGACAGATGAGACCAGGTGCCGTTCCTTTGACCTGAGGAATGATGCTGGCCCCACGAGGGACATCAGCCTGACGGCCATTATTCTCACTCATGCTCCGGCCGCGAGCGACAAAGAAGGATTCGATGGCCCCTAGGAGGGCGGGGTCACGCTCGAGAGGAACGTTCATCACCGCAGCGATGGCTTCTCGGGTGATGTCATCTTGGGTGGGGCCAAGACCGCCGCAGACAATCACCGCATCGGAGCGGGCCAAGGCTGTGCGCAAGGCGAGCAGCATGCGCTCGTGGTTATCCCCTACGACCTGATGAAAATGTGAGGCTACGCCTCTGGCTGCCAATTCTTCGCCGAGCCAGCGAGCGTTGGTGTTGGCAATTTGGCCAAGCAGTAGCTCAGTGCCAACGGCAACGAGTTCAACCCTCACCGGACTCTCCTGTTGAGCTCTCAGCAAGCAGGCGACGACCGTCAAGGAAGTACTCGTAGCCGGTGATGACGGTCATGGCCACGGCTGCCCACAGCACGAGGATGTGCAGCCAATAGAGATGCTGGGTCCAGGGAAAGACCACCACGGCAATAGCAAGGTCCTGGAGCATGGTCTTGAGCTTGGCGTTGCGGCGTGCAGGAATGGAAATTCCAAACTGGGCAACCCGTGAGCGATAAATCATCATCGCGAGTTCACGCAGGGCAATGATCGCAATGGGTAGCCAGGACATGTGATGGCCATTAATCGGGTGTATAGCCAAAGTCACCATGCAACTCAGCACCACAAACTTGTCGATCAGCGGATCAAGAAAGGCCCCAGAGGTCGTGGTCCCTTGTCGACGTGCCACGATTCCATCAAGCCCATCGGAGAAGGCAACAATGGCTCCGAGGGCAGCAGTCAGCCAGGTCGCGCCTTGCGAAATCACCAGGGCGATAAAGACCGGAGTGAGCAGGAGGCGAGAAAAGGTGATGGCATTCGCTGGGGTAGCTAGGGCCGAGGGCCCAAAGGTGCTGGCCCGAGTCGAAATCTCGCCCGGAGTTTTCTCTGCACTCATTGGATTTGGCCCCCACTCGCTACAAGGTCTGGCCCGAGGGCATCGACAATTTCTACTTCGGTGACCGTACCCGCTTTCAGCGAATGCGGTACATAAATCACCCCGTCAATCTCGGGAGCCTCGTGAACGCTGCGGGCAATGCCAATCTCATCAACAAGCACTTCGAGGCGCGTATTAATAAAGCTGTCACGACGGCTCGCGGTTATGGAGTCCTGCAGTGCAGAAACCTCGGCGAGTCGCTCTGCCATGAGTTCCGGTGCGACTTGGCGGTCAAGGGAGAGCGCATGCGTTCCCTCTTCAGGAGAGAAGGCAAAGAAACCGCCCCAGTCGAGTTGGGCGGCTTCCAAGAAGGCCAGGAGTTCGTCGTGATCCTCTTCGGTCTCGCCGGGATAGCCCAGGATGAAATTCGAACGGAAGGTGGCGCTGGGATCCGCAGCCCGAATAGCCGCAATGCGTTCGAGGAAGCGATCTCCATTCCCCCAGCGCTTCATCCGGCGCAAGAGTGGAGGAGAAACGTGCTGTAAGGAGAGATCAAAATAGGGAACGCCGGTGGCCAAGACTGCTTCAATGAGACCCTGGGTAAGCCCTGAGGGATAGAGGTAGAGCAGGCGAAGGCGCTCCACCATGGGTGTGATCGCCGACATCAAGGCCACGAGAGGCTGAGTTATCCCTTCAGCGAGGTCAAGCACCTCGAGTTGTTCGCCTTTGCCACCACGGCGTCTATCGAGGCCATAGCTAGCGAGGTCCTGGGCCACGAGTACGAGCTCGCGCACCGGTAGTTCTTGATTCACCAAGCGCTCGACTTCGTCAACAATCGCGGTAGCGCGACGCGAACGTTGATCTCCACGGAAACTCGGGATGGCGCAAAAGCCACAGCGTCGATCGCAGCCCTCAGCCACCTTCACGTAGGCCCAGGGCAACTTGGACGGAGATCGCGGGAGTTCAAGGAGATCAAAACTCTTCGTTCCAGGTGCCGAGAGTTCTACCCGGGTTGTCGAGGCGGTGAGAGAGGCGCCAAAGGCTGCAATGCGGTCTACTTCGGGTAAGGCTTCAGCGAGTTCATCTCCGTAACGCTCGGCCATACAGCCCGTAACCACGAGTTCAGCGCCTTCGCGCCGTTGATCGCCGAGGGCGAGGATGGTGTCAATGGACTCCTGGCGCGCACTTTCGATAAAGGCACAGGTATTCACCACCACGAGGTCTGCCTCCTCAGGGGAGTCCGCGGCTGCGTAGCCATCGGCCAACAGGGTGGTGACGAGCTTGTCTGAGTCCACCTCATTCTTTGGGCACCCGAGGGTCTCTAACCAATAGGTGCGCGTATCCATTGCACCATTCTGCCCTAGCTGGCTCTAGCAACCTGCGAAAGCACCCAAAACTTAGATTCGCTGCGGCTCCTCGGGCGACGATGCGTCTTCGGCCAAGACCTGCTCAGGGACCAAGGGATCCACCATCATCAGGCAGCGAACCAGCGCTTTGAAGGAATTGGCCTTGATGAAGACCCCAACGAGTTCATGGTCAAAGGAATCCACAAGTACCCAGACGGTTCGACGACGACGCTTGGCCTTGGACTTCCCCTGTCCCTTCAGTTTCAAGACCGCACTACTACGCCCAAGGCTGCTGAGGACCAGATGCTTTAACGCCACTCCGGGCTCATTGGCGAGTCGGCCAGTGAGATTATGATCGTCAACCAGGAAAAACTGCTCGTAGCGTGCATCTATCTTTCGGAAATCACGGTGCATCCGCACACAAGAACGGTGGTCTGGGCGCATGAACAAAAAGACTCCTTCAGCATGTGGTGGAAGGAGGACCCTAGAGCCCGGTTGTGACAACAAAAGCTGTGTGAAAACCGATGGCGGAGAGGGAGGGATTTGAACCCTCGGACCCAGTTTCCCAAGTCAACTCATTAGCAGTGAGTCCGATTCGGCCGCTCTCGCACCTCTCCCGGCCGCTTCGCCTATGCCTAACCCCCTAGAGGGTCCTGCCTTCGCGTAGCGACTTGTGTAGGTTACCGGATGCATCCTCTGGGTTCCAGATGAGCATTTGGGACCCAGGCTTAGCGGGCAGATTTTGCAGCACGAGTTGGCGCAGGTTCACGCAAAGGGGTCCTTGGCGACAGAGAGAGGTCGGCGCCGGGCCACCCTTGCGCGTCGCGGCAAGGCGACCAAGAGGGGCGCAAAGCACTTGATAAAATGGTCTTATTGGAGCCGTGCGGACTCCAAAGTCCTGAAGGGGATCATGAGAAGGACTTTGATAGTCACGGGACTACTGGCCCTAAGTTTGGGACTGATAGCGATTCCTGGCATCCTCGGAGCCACTCGAGCCAGTGGTGACGTCACTACGGTCACGCCCATCAAGCACGTCATCATCATCCAACAAGAAAACCGAAGTTTTGACAGCTACTTCGGAACCTTCCCAGGCGCTGATGGAATTCCTATGCTCAACGGCGTCGCACAGGTTGCCTGTAACCCTGATCCCGTCTTGAAAACTTGCGTCAAGCCCTTTGCCTACCACCAAGACATCAACCGCGGCGGACCGCACGCCACGAAGAATTCCATCGCGGACATCGCCTCAGGCGCCATGACCGGCTTTCAAAACCAAGCCAATGTGGCATCAAACTGCGTTGATTTCACCGACCCCGCATGCGGAGGCAATACGGGCAAGAACTTCAATGACGCCATGGGTTATCACAGCGCGAGCGACATCCCCAACTACTGGTCCTATGCCAGCAACTACGTGCTGCAAGATCGCTTCTTCGCTCCAAGCACCTCATGGAGCCTCGCCGATCACCTCTATGCCGTTTCAGGCTGGTCGGCAAAATGCAGTTCAAATGCACCGACCTCATGCACGAGCACGCTCTATGACAACGACCCGAGATCGGCGAAGGTCCTGAGCGGCACCAACCATGTTGCGTGGACGGATATCACCTACCTGCTTCATCGAGCAGGAGTCAGCTGGGCCTACTACATCTCCACTGGTGGCCAACCGGACTGTGAGAAGAACTACGAGATGGTATGCAAGCCCGCAAAACAAGGCGTAGGTACCCCGGGTTGGTGGAATCCTCTTCCCTATTTCAATACCGTGCAGAACGACCAAGAAACCGGGAACATCCAAGACAGCGCGAAGTTCCTCAGCGCGGCTAAAAATGGCAGTCTGCCTGCGGTGAGTTGGGTCATCCCCAACAACCAAAATAGTGAGCACGCTCCGGCAAAGGTTTCCGTCGGGCAGTCCTATGTCACCAAGCTGATCAATGCCGCAATGGCTGGTCCAGACTGGAATTCGACAGCCATATTCTTATCCTGGGATGACTGGGGTGGCTTTTACGATCATGTACTTCCGCCCACCGTCAATGGGCAGAGCTTGGGCATCAGAGTTCCTGGTCTCGTCATCAGTCCCTATGCCAAGGCTGGCTATATCGACCATCAAGTTGCGAGCACGGACTCCTATCTGAAGTTCATTGAGGACAATTTCCTCAATGGCCAGCGACTCGATCCTGCAAATGACGGAAGGCCAGATAGCCGACCTTCAGTTCGCGAGAACAGTTCTGTTTACGGCAACCTCATGAATGATTTCGACTTCACTCAGGCACCCCGAGCCGGCACGCAACTCAAGGTGAAGCCAAGGACCACCCTCAGGTAGTTCTCTTAGTGCTCGCGACGCTCTTTGGCCGCCCGCTTCACGAGTAGCAAGGGCAGGATCATCCCCGCCACCAGTGCGCCAATCCAAACCAGCACCGTGGCAAAGAGCCACGTGGATAGGCCACGGATAGAAAAGCCCGATGAGGCAAGGTCAGTAATGACGAGTCCGAGGAAGGTCACCACCAAAGACAGTGACCCTCGTAGTGCCGGAAGCTTCCGGCTTGAGACTTCCCGCAGGAGTGGCTCGAGGAGCAATTCCACAAGCGTGAAAATCACCACAGCGAAGATGAAGGAGAAGGCATTCACGCGCATGCCGTCAAGCACACTTGCTGCCACGATGAGGCCAAGGGCATTGGCCAAGAGGCGGATAAGGGCGGAAATAAGAAGTCTGATCACCCCAAAAGGCTATCGGCGCTCCTTGGCGCCCCGAGGGACGCTTAGCGACAGACTGGCTGGCCTAGGAGTTCTCCCGGGCAGAAAAGAGCAACTACTGCTGATGAATACTGACTGTGAATCCCGGGAACTGCCCCTCGCTGGGACTTGCGAGCGAGGCATCGCCCTTATGGAGATAGGCCTGGAGCTCGGTCACCGTATAGGCCTGCACGATGGGCCAGAAGCGGACGGCAGGGATGTCCTTGTGCTCGCAACCGTTGATTCCCAGCTTGGCTAGTTCGGGCTTAATGATCTTTTGTGCCACCGCATAACCAATGAGGCCGCCACCGGCTCTGATGGAAGTGCAGATATCCGTATAGGTGTTGTGACCCTCTCCACCTACCTGCACCAAGGCCTTCGGTGTTGGGAAGGAGGCGTAGACACGCTCAACCGATTTGCTAGGTATTGCCAGGTCGCCCTTAGCGGTGATGATCATGCTGGGCTTGGAGACTGGCGTGGCGCTTGGTCCCACGGGCGCCCAGCCAATGGCCACCTTCACTCTTGGGTCAGCTAGTGCATCAAAGGCCGTACGTCCTCCCGCCGAGTGGCCAGCCGTCGCCACTTCCTGCGTGTTTGCAACTCCATGAAGTGGCGACGAGGCGCTCCCCGAGGCCTTCTTCACCGCAGCCAATGAGGAAAACATGATCTGCTGGTCAAGGCTTGCGGGAGGCCTAGTGCTTGAACCTGAGGCCTGAGCGGCGAGGCCTCGCTCTAGGTAGTCAGCACTGACAACGACATAGCCCCACGAAGCAATACCCGCGAGCAACGTGGAGTAGTAGAGCCTCTGGCCACCAAAGCCATGGCTGAAGAGCACAACGGGGTAAGGCCCAGACTTTGACGCTGGAGCATCGAGGTAGGCATTGACCTTGCTCACCGAGTTAAAGCGGGCGGGCAGGACGCCGCGCAGTGCGGTGGGAAGCGTCGAGGCCTGGTCGTAAGAGAATTTGCCATGGCTCATCGCGGCTTTAGCGTCAGCGGGGTAGAAGACGGTGGCCATGCGCTCGCCATAAGTGGCCGAAGGGCCAAGGTCGAGGGTCGTGGCCCCTACGACATGAGGGCCCTTGTGGTCATAGGAGAGGCTCGGACCCGAGGATCCACAGGCCCCTGCGAGCAGGGAAAGGCCAAAGAGGCAGGCGATGAAGCCTTTGCCAAGCGAAAGATACTGTTTCATGGCCCCACTCTGGCAGAAAGCGGCGTTTCACGCCGTGATTGGGTAAATCGTTCCCCGATGCGGGTATTTCCAAGCCCGATTGCTTTCCGTGGAGCATGAAATACTCCTCTTGAGTTACTTACCAATGGGTAACTAGACCTGACTTGCACGAGGGTCTTCGAGGGTCTACTTTTCGGATTGCGGAGGTTCCGATCCAGTTGCGCTTATCTTTTGACTGCGAAGTCCAGGGATAACCCGGGGGGGTCACATGGTGCCGAAGTTAAGCAATTAACTACGAGCTCGGCCACGAAGGTGGACCGGGAAAGGGGAACCCATGATTCGCAAGTTCATGGTCGGAGCGGTTGTGGCAGCAATGCCATTAGCACTCCTCACGACAACATCAGGCGCTGCGGCGGCAAAGCCAGCAATCACTGCTGTCTCGGTCAATTCGGCCGTTGAGGGCAACGTAAACGGCGGCGAGTACGCCGGCGGTACGGTTGGATACTTCAACACGGTGAATATCACCGTGACGGGAACCCTCTTGAACACTGGCGCGATGGACAAGCCAACCATCGTTGCTGGAGTGGTGACGAACGCCGGAACTGCAGTTGCGATTTCCGACGAGAAGGGCTTCAGCGATTTCCTCGGAACACCAACTGGTAAATGGAAGATTAACTCGGTGACGAACAAATCGGCCACTGG
>Ga0114962_10001499_pt1 | contig 20075 bp, 17 predicted proteins | sample C_130820_MF_Meta_FD_87017 | JGI IMG/M metagenome (GOLD analysis project Ga0114962, IMG submission 87017) | Freshwater microbial communities from Lake Croche, Canada to study carbon cycling - C_130820_MF_MetaG | ecosystem: Environmental > Aquatic > Freshwater > Lake | place: Lake Croche, Canada... | reverse complement strand
TTTGATTGCTCGATGCGCTCCAAGTGGTGTTGGAGGTCACCGCGAGCGAGGCGGTTGAGTTGGCGGGATAGGCGGCACTGGCGGTGGCGGGGATAGTCGTCACAGCGGGCGCGGCGGCTTGAGTTAGAATGCACGTCTGTGTGCCCACGGTGATGGTTGCGCTGCGGGTGGCGGCATTCGGGTTTGCAGCGCAAGTGACCGTCACGGTGGCGCTGCCGCTGCCCGACGCCGGACTAACCGCCGCCCACGTTTGATTGCTCGACGCGCTCCAAGTGGTGTTGGAGGTCACCGCGAGCGAGGCGGTTGAGTTTGCGGGATAGGCGGCACTGGCGGTGGCGGGGATAGTCGTCACAGCGGGCGCGGCGGCTTGGGTTAGAATGCACGTCTGTGTGCCCACGGTGATGGTTGCGCTGCGGGTGGCGGCATTCGGGTTTGCAGCGCAAGTGACCGTCACGGTGGCGTTGCCGCTGCCCGACGCCGGACTCACCACTGCCCAGACCTGGTCGCTTGACACGCTCCAGCCAACGGAGCCGGTGTCGGTTACTGCGATGGCTGCGGTGGAATTGGCGGCATAGCTGGCGCTCGCGGTGGCCGTGATCGATGGCGTGGAGTTGGTGATGGTCCAATCATTAAACAACATCCAGTTGTTGCCAGGGGTGGCGGCGGTGGTGATATACCAGCGCGCCGAGAGCGAGCCGAAGGTGCGGGCGGCGGCGTTAGTCCCGGTGGTGGGACGCCGGGTGAACTGCGTGCCACCGGCCACCTGCACCCCGCTGACCGTCGCCGTCCAAGTGTTGGTCTGGTAATTGACGCGCATGGTCACCTCGACCACCTTGCCGTAGAGCGAGGACAGGCTCAGGCCGGTGTCGGTATAGGGTGAATCAGTGCTGGTGGTATTGAAATCGTTGGCGTCGTAGCGGAACAACTTGCTTTGAGTTAGATCGAAAGTCAGCCCGCCGAGCACCTTGTCGTCCCAGTTATACACCAGCAATTCGAAATCGTCGGAGTGGCCGTTAGTGGATTGGGTGAGACCGATCTGGCAATAGAAGTCGATGACCGGCAAGCCGCCGGGTTGGGCATCGACCTTGCGGGCGACGCGGATGAACTGGGTGGTGCTGGGCAGCGCGGTGGTTCCGAGGTAGCCGAGCGCGGCGGTCTGGCCCAATTCGAGCACCAGGCTGCTATCGATGCCGGCAAATGGATAATAAGTCGCAATATTGCCAGGGGTCGGGCTCGCCACCATCGCCCAGTTGTCGGTGCCGACCAGTTTGGGCGAGGCCACGGTGCCCACCCCTGCCGCGAACGGCGGCGCGTCGGTCGTTTCAAAGCCCGTTTTATACAAAACGCCGCCCTTCGCTGTTAGAGAGGTGGCGGCGAGGATCAGGATGACAACGTGGAAGTAGCGCGGAAGGGCGAACAGGCAAGCTGGCTGGCTGGACATGGATTGGCGGATGGATTGGCAGCGGAAAGCAAAAAAGCGGCCCGGACAGTTCGGACAGTCCGGACCGCTTCAGCGTATAATTGGTCTGCTACAAATCAATCCCGATCACTCAGGGCGTGGCGGGGATGGAGGCATACTCGGCAGCGGTGAGCCTGCCATCGTGATTGGCGTCGGCCGTGACGAACAGGCCACCGGCGGTGAATGCGGAAATGTGGCTGGCGCAAGCGGCCAGGGAAAATTCCCAACCATCCACGAAGCCGTCCTTGTTTTTATCGGCATCGGCGAACCCAGGCAGCGGCAGCGAGGTGATCGTCGGAGGTACCGTTGGAGCTGCCGTGGGAGGCGTCACGGTAGGTATTGAGGCATACTCAGTGGAAGCGAGTTTGCCGTCATTATTGGCGTCGGCTTTGAGGAACAAGTCGCGGGCGACGAGTGCCGGAATGTGGCTGATGCAGGCGACCACGGCGAATTCCGCAGGGCCCACGAAGCCATCCTTATTCACGTCGGCAACGGCAAGCGCGGGCAGCGCCAGCTGGACTGGTGGAGCCGGCGGCTGCGCCGGATTTTCCTTGACCGGCCATTCGTCGGGCGTGACGCCGTTGTCGTCGTTGCTGTCGAGATGGGCGAACATTGCGGCGATTTGATCGGCGGTAGGCGCTACGGCTGGCACCACGGTTGCCGATGGCGGCACCGGGAGTGAGGTGATGAAGGCGGAGAATTCGTCGAGGCTGATGATTCCGTCCTTGTTGGCATCCACGCTGGAGAAGAAAGGCGGTGGCATGGCTGGCGGCATGGGCGGCATGGCCGGTGGTGTCGGCGGTGTCGGGCAGGGAGCCAGGAACTCTGCCAGGCTGATTTTGCCGTCATGGTTGGTATCAAGGAAGGCGAACAGTCCGGGAGCTGGCACGGCGCTCGCCAGAACCATGACGGTGATTTCATAGGTGGACAGGAACCCGTCGGCGTTCGTGTCGGCCGCGTTGAAGCGGTCCGTGCGGATCTTGGTGACTTCGGTGAAGGCGGCCTTGCGGGCGAGTTCAAGTTCGGCAGGCGAAAGCTTGCCATCTCCGTTGGTATCCCACTTGGCGAGGAGGGCGTCTTTCGCCCGATCGGCGAGCCCCTTGCGGGCACCTTCGCGTTCTTCGGCGGAGAGCACTCCGTCATTATTGATGTCGTAGGGCTTGAGGAACTCGGGCAGGGTGCCGTCGCCGAAGCTACGGCCGGTTTGAGCCTTGACTGACATGCCGGTGGCAAGAAATGCCCAGGCAAGAAGCGCGATGGTTGGTTTCATGATGGTTGTGTGTGGGTGGACCTGATGCGGTCCCGGGAGTTGTCGGGCGGCTGCCCGCTGAGGCCTGAGGCCGGCGCGGACAGGTGGCTTACATGGTTGGAGACGCAGCGGAAGCTCAGTGGTTACAAAATTACCGGAAAAACTTCACTCGTCCCCGGTTATGGCGTGGGTGACCTTGGTGGCGGGAGTGGTTGCTGCGGGCGTGGTGGCATCGGCCGCCGGGGCGGTGGTGACGGCTGCCGCGCTGCCGCCCACCGCGGGCGTGCCGTTGTTCAACTGCGAGGAGATGTTGCCGAGATATTCAGACCACCAGGCGCTGCTTTCATTGGAATCCTGCAGATAGGCGGCGACTTGGGCGGCGGAGAGTTCGGCGAGGAGGGTTTGTTGGGAGTTGGCGGCGGGGGATTTCACGGCGCTGCCGTCCACCAGCATGCCGGGCACAAAGCTTGGCGAGGTGCTGGCCAAGGCTTGAAACACCCGTTGTTGCTGGTCGGGCGCCAGACCTAACAAAGGAATCAAACGCGCCAGTTCGTGGTTGGCGTCGCGCTCGACCCTTTCGGCGCGGTGTTCCAATTCGGCGTGCGACAGGGGCTCGTGGCTGACACCGGCCGCTGCTTGGTTAGGCAGCGGGTGGTTCCGCGGGATGAAGGCCGGCGGTTCTTGGGCGCGGGTTGCAGGCGTTGTCTGAGGCGTGGCCCGGCGGTGGGCGGGCGCGGTGTCGGCGGACGCTTCCGGCGCGGCGGCGCTGCACCCGGGCAGACTGGCGGCATACGCCGTCCCCTGTGGCTCGTCTTGGCGGAACACCACCATCGCAATAGCCAGCGCGAACAGGCAAGCGGCGAGAATCGTCCAATTGTATTTCCTAGCCATGGGTTTGTTAGTTTTCAGAGGTCCGGTGGTGGCAGTGCGGGGTCTTTGAGCAGGGGGGCGAAGCGGGTTTTGATGTCCTGGCGCAAGCGCAGACTCATGCGCTCCAGCGCCGGCACTTGGTCGGGCCGCAGATGCGGGCGCAATTCATCGTGGACTCGGAGCACTTGCAGGTGCAACTGAAATAAGGCCCGCTCGCGGTCGAGATCCATTTTGCGCGACGCCTCCTGCAGAACCGGCCGGATTTTCTGCTGCTGCCCGGCGGTGAGTTGCAATTCCTGGGAGAGGGTGACCATTGCCCGGTCCGTCCAGTGGGTGGCGGCGTCGGCAGCATTGTTAGGCCCTGAGGAAATCTCGACGGGAGCCTTGCGGACATCGTGGCCGTACCATCCCAAGGCGATGCCGCTGGCCAGAATCACCAGCAAGGCGAGTGCCACTTTTCCACGTTGGAGGTTGCGGTTCATCGGGCTTTAGAGAGGGGGAACTTCCAGTGTTGGTGCCGGCAGGTCAAGCCGAAATTGGGCTTTGTGGCAGATGACAAAGCCGCCGAGCGCCACCGCGACGGCCGCCGTCGCCAGCGCCAAGCGCCATGACCAGCGCTGCCAGAGTAATTCGAGAAACTCCCGCCGCGCCTGCATGGCCCGCGCCACCACCCGCGCCACCAAACCCGCCGGGGCATGCCCACAAACGGGTGGCGGAGGGGTGAGGACCTGCGTTTGCCGTGCTGCGGCGGCGAAGCGTTGCCATTGTTCTTCCGGAGTGATCGGCTTCACGGCGCGGCCTTCCTTTCCATGGTTGCGAGCCGCTCGCCCAGATGCCGCCGGGCCCGCATGGCGGTGACCTTGACCTTCGACTCGCCCCAGCCGGTCAATTCGGCCACCTCCCGCACCGGGCGTTGCTCCAGATCCAACAGCCGGATGACGATCCGCTCGCGCTCGTTGAGGCCGGACATGAGTTTTTCCAACACCGCGAGGGTTTCCCGGCTGCCGGCGGCTTGCGCTGGCGCGTCTTCCTGGAGCATTTGGCTGACGAAGGTGGCCTCTTCGGCATTGAGTTCGGCATAGCTGAGCACCCGTCGTGAGCGCAGGCTGCGCAAGCGGTCGCGGCAGTGATTGACCGCGATGCGCGCCACCCAATGGTCGAACAGGTCGTGTTCGATCCGGTATTGGTCGATTTTGGTGAAAACTTTCATGAATACCTCCTGCACATCGTCATCGTCGTCGCTGCGGTTGGGCAAGTGCGAGCGCACGATGCGGATGACTTGCGGGTACAGCGCATCGACCAGCCGGCGTGCGGCGGGTTCGTCTCCTTGCTTGACCAATGCGATTTCATGGCCCCAAGTGGATCCTACGGGTTTCTCCACAATTTGATTCCACGTCTGGAGACGTTTGGCCGCGGGTCTTGGTTACAACGGATCGTGCGGGCATCCGGATTGGATGCCGGAAAAGTGGAAATTCGGGCTTGGTGGCGAATCATAAAGTCAATCCCCCGGCCGCAAGCCGGAGCTGCTTCCTCAGCGAAGCCAGGCGGCGGCGTGCTTGGCAAAATAAGTTAGGATCATATCGGCCCCGGCGCGTTTGATGCCGGTGAGGCTTTCGAGGACGATGGCCCTCTCGTCGAGCCAACCGCCGGCGGCGGCGCTCTTGAGCATGAGGTACTCGCCGCTGACCTGATAGGCGGCCACCGGCAGGGTGGAGGTGTCGCGGACCTTGGCGATGATGTCGAGATAAGGACCGGCTGGCTTGACCATGAGCATGTCGGCACCCTCGGCTTCATCCAACAAGGTTTCGCGGATGGCCTCGCGGGAGTTGGCCGGATCCATCTGATACGTTTTTTTATCGCCGTCCTTGGGCGCGGAATCCAGCGCGCCGCGGAACGGTCCGTAGAAGGCGGAGGCGTACTTGGCGGTGTAGCTCATGATCGAGACGTCCTGGAAATCTTCCGCGTCAAGGGCCTCGCGGATCGCGGCGACGCGGCCGTCCATCATATCGGAGGGGGCGACGATATCGGCGCCGGCGCGCGCATGGCAGAGTGCCTGCTCGCAGAGGATGGCCACAGTCTCGTCATTGAGGATGGTGAGTTCGCCGCGTTCGTTGCGCCGCACCACGCCGTCGTGGCCATCGGAGTTATAGGGATCGAGCGCGACGTCGGTGATGACGCAGAGCGACGGGTAGGCGGCCTTGAGCGCGCGGATGGCGCGGGGCACCAGGCCGGCGTCGTTGTGGCATTCTTCGGCGAGCGGTGACTTGAGGGTCTCTTCGATTTTAGGAAACAGGACGATGGCGGGCACGCCGAGGGCATGGGCCTCGCCGGCCTCGCGGAGCAAGCCGGCCAACGACCAGCGTGTGACTCCCGGCATCGAGGTGATGGGGGTATCGCAGGCGTCTTCATGCACAAACATGGGCAGGATGAGATCGGCGGGCGAGAGCGAAGTTTCGCGCACCATTGAGCGGATGGCTGGACTGCGGCGGTTGCGGCGGGGGCGGATCATAGGGGGGAGATTAAAGACGCAAGACACAAGACTTCAAGACTCAAGATAAGATAGTATAAGAGAGTGCTGCGCTTCTTCATCTGCTCTTCTCTTGCGTCTTGCGTCTTCTAGTCTTGCGTCTTCTTCAGCGCGATGGCGTTGGCGGCGGCGTAGGAGTGAGTGTGGGTGAGGCTGATTTGGATATCAGAGATGCCGTGAGTTTTGGCAAAGGCGGCGGCGGCGCCGTGGAGCAGCAGCGCTGGCGCCCCGCTAGGTGCATGACTGACCTCCAGATCAAGCCAGTTGGCATGGGCACCGATGCCGGTGCCGAGGGCTTTGGCAACCGCCTCCTTGGCGGCAAAACGTGCGGCGTAATGGATCGAGGGGGATTTTTTGGCGTCGCAGTAAGCCCGCTCGGCGCGGGTGAACAGGCGGGCGAGAAATGCCTCGCCATGGCGTGCAGCCGCGGCAGCGATGCGTGCCACTTCCACCACGTCGATGCCGATGCCGTGAACCGTCACCTCGCGGCAGTGGGGTAAGTGGCCATGAGTTGTCGCATATCACGCACGGCTTGGGTGAGGCCGCAGCGCAAGGCGCGGGCGACGATGCTGTGGCCGATGTTCAGCTCCGCCAGATAGGGAACGGCCCACAGCTGGGTGATGTTGGAGTAATTGATGCCATGGCCGGCATTGACTTGGAGGCCAGCGGCGTGGGCCGCGCGGGCGGCGGCGGCGAGGCGGGTGATTTCAAGTTCCCTATCCTCATCGGCGGCATTGGCGAAAGCGCCGGTATGGAGCTCGACCATGCGGGCACCGCTGCGGGCAGCGGCTTCAACTTGCGGCAAGTCCGGATCAATGAACAAGCTCACCCGGATGCCGGCGTCCTGGAGTTGAGTCACGGCATTGTGGGTCAGCGCAAAGTTTCCCGCCACGTCAAGTCCACCTTCGGTGGTGATTTCCTCGCGGGTTTCCGGCACCAGGCAAGCGAATTCCGGCTGCAAGAGCAGGGCGAAGGCGAGCATTTCTGCCGTAACGCCCATTTCAAAATTCAGTGGCAGCGGCACCTCAGCGCGGATCCGCAGCGCATCCGCGTCTTGCATGTGACGGCGGTCGCCGCGGACGTGGATAGTTAGGGAGTCGGCTCCGCCAGCCAAGGCATCCAAGGCGGCCACCAGCGGCGAGGGCTCGGCGTTGGGAGCCTGCGGGCAACGGGCGTAGCGCGCCTGTCGCAGGGTGGCGATGTGATCGATATTAACGCCGAGAAGCAATGGCATGCGGCCGGGATGGCGAGTGGCTCAATAACTGTTGCGGTAGCGCATAATGCCCTCGGCCATGCCGCGGGCCAGGGCGTCGCGGAACCAGGCGCTTTTCATGTGGTCGCGCTCGCTAGCATTGGTGACAAAGCCGCATTCCACTAAAATGGATGGAATGGTGGTCTGGTGAATGACGAAGTAGCGGGCGGTCTTCACGCCGCGGCTCGGACTGGGAACGCGGGCCATGATCGAAGCGTGGACACACTCGGCGAGTCGTTGGCTTTGCGGGTTACAATAGTAGGTTTCCAGGCCGCTAACGTCGCTTTTCCAAGTGTAGTTGTAATGCACCGCGACGAAAATCGCGTCGCGGTAGCCGTTGGCGAGCTTAACCCGTTCGGGCAGGGAGACGAAATAGTCGCTGCGGCGGGTCATGACGGTGTTGAGGCCTTGTGCGCGCAACTGGCTTTCCAGACGGATGGCGGTATCCAAAGCCAGATGCTTTTCGTACACTTGCCCTGACTGGCCACCCCTGTCATGGCCGCCATGGCCGGGATCAATGACCACCGTGCGAAAACCTGCCGCTTGCGCGAGAGCCCCCGAGGCCAAGATGACCATGACCGTCATCAAGTGTAAAAACGTTTTCATGGATTGATTGGCGTTGCTGATGTTTTGAAAATATTGATATTTCGTAAAACTTGTAAAGCGGTTTTTTGAAATAGCGGGTTTTAATGGGTGGGTTAGAACGTGATGGAGGGTCGTTCGGAGAGTTTGCGGAATTTGGCGCGGGCAGCGGCGGCGGCCTTGGGATCATAAAGGATCGAGTTAGCGACGCTGACGGAGCCGTCGGGGGCGGTCATGAGGAGCGGATCTCCCTGCTGGCCGCACTTGTGGATGGCACGATTGGCGAGCTGACCATCGGTATCGATCTGGCAATGAACCCAGGTGTCGGGGCTGGCGAGAAAGAGCACATGCATGCGTTGGTTTTTATCCACGGTGACGCTGGGTTTGCGCAGCAGGAGAGCCTCGCCAAGGGAGAAAGTGCGGATGGGCAGGCCGCTGCGTCCATCCAGGACCTGGGCATAGAGTTGGGTTTTCTCATCACCGCTGAAGTTGAGGATGCGGAATTCGCGGATCTTGCTGGAATGATCGGCGATGCCAACTTTCTGCGTCCAATACGGGCGGCCTGGGCTGACGGTGAGCAGAACGCGATTGGTGGTGGTGGTTTCGCCGTCGCGCCCGGGCATACGGACGGTGGCGGTGGTAGAATAGGTGCCGGAATCCGCGAGTTGAAAGAGCGCGGAGATGTCAACCTGCCGCGACAAAGTCTGACCGGCGGAAATTTTCATCGACCCGAAGGAGCTGCGGCCCGTCGGGGTGGCCGAGTCGCCATGGACGTTGGTGATGACAAAGTCGAGCCATGGCCGTTGCGCCTCCCCTTGGAACACGATGTCGCGCCCGGCGTGATTGGTGATGGTCACGGTGGCAACAATGGCCTCGCCGGAAAGATACTGGATTTTGGAGAGCCGCAGCGAGGTGGCTAGCTGCGCCTGAACCAGGCCGGACATGGCTAGCACCACGGCAATGAGACGAAAAAATGGCAGAGTCATCAACGCGAGGAAAATATAGGGGTTTACCTTAGGCGTCAATCTAATATGCCGCTAACGGCCGGAGCGGCAGCCTTTCGCAATCGGAGAGTCATCTATAGCTTTGAAAAGCAGGCTAGGTTGCCGCCGTGGGCCGCAGCGGCATTTGCGCCGATTCTCGGCTTGAAATTTGTCAGGATCAGTTAAATACTGCGGGCCACATGACCCACGCAGCTCAGAACACCCTCGCCAGCTCGGCCGTCCTTGAAGGCACCTCGCTCCACACCGGGGAGAGGGTTTCGCTCACCCTCAGCCCGGCCCCGGAGGGCCACGGCTTGAAATTTCGGCGAATCGATCTGCCAGACAAGCCGTTCATCAACGCGGATGTGGAAAAGGTCCAGACCGTCGAGCGTGCCACCACTCTGGCTGAAGGCTCCGTCAAGGTCCACACCGTCGAACACGTCATTTCAGCACTCACCGGCATGGGCATCGACAATGCCCTCATTGAAATGGATGCCAACGAGCCGCCCATCGGCGATGGCTCGTCGCGGCCGTTTGTGGAGCTCATCAAACAGGCTGGCATCAGCGCCCAATCCGCCCCGCGCAAGGTCTGGGAAATCCGTGAGCCGATGCATCTGGAAACCGGCGACGGCACCCTCATCACCATCGTCCCCAGCAAGACGTTCCGGGTATCCGTCACCAACGTCGGCCCCGAGGGGCGCTTCACCCAATATTTTTCCAGCGAAGTCACTCCGGAGACCTATGAAAATGATATCTGCTCGGCACGCACATTCGTTTACTACGAGGACGTCAAGCCATTGTTAGACAAAGGTTTGATCAAGGGCGGATCGCTGGAGAGCGCCATCGTCATTCGCGGCAACGACGTTATGTCCAAGGAAGCGCTGCGCTTTACCAACGAGTTTGCGCGCCACAAGGCGTTGGATCTCATCGGCGATCTGATGCTCTCGGGCATCCACATTCTGGGCCACGTCATTGCGATCAAACCTGGCCACGGCCCCAACACCAAGATGGCGGCCAAGCTCAAGTCGGAGTACGCGCGGATGCGCTCGATGGTGCCAGCGCCCATCACCATTCCCAGTGGTGAAAGTGTGATGGATATCAACGACGTGCTCAAAATTCTCCCCCACCGCTACCCGTTCCTCATGGTCGACCGCATCGTCGGCTTCGAGGGCGACAGCAAATGCACCGGTGTCAAAAACGTCACCATCAACGAACCGTACTTTGTCGGCCACTTCCCTGGCCACCCGATCATGCCGGGAGTCCTGCAACTCGAGGCGATGGCCCAGGTGTCTTCCGTGTTGATGTTGCGCAAACCGGAAAACGTCGGCAAAATCGGCTACTTCATGAGTGCGGACAACGTCAAATGGCGCCGCCCGGTGCTCCCCGGCGACACCCTCATCATCGAGGGGGAAATCATCAAAATGCGTGGCTCTATCGGCCAGACTCGTTGTCGCTGCCTAGTCAATGGCGACACCGTCTCGGAAGCCGAGCTCAAATTCGGGCTCATCGACCGCTGAGCCGCTAGGAGTAACTTGGCCCGGATGGTAGGGAGCGACGACCTTACTGTCGTCGTGCGCAAGCAACGCCCATGAAGGGAGCGACGACCTTACTGTCGTCGTGCGGAAGCAACGCCCATGAACCGAGCCTTCGGCACCCATTCATGGACCGCTCTTCCGCTACCACCACACGAATGTGGTGGCTCCTTAGCCCAAGTTATTCGGAAGGCCCATGCTCAGTCATGGTGCTTGAGGCGCATGCTGGAATGGTCCACAAACCCTTCCAGCAGCAGGTCGCCTGCCGCATCGATGCTGAGGGTGACCGCACCGGTTTGTTCTTGGTCGAACACCCGGATGCCGCTGGCCCGCCAGAAGGCGGCTTGTTGGGGCGGCAAGCGTTCCTCGATGGGAAACTCGGCGTTCGAGGCGATGATGGCCGCGGGATGCACTTTTTCCAAAAACGCGTCGCTCAGCGACAGGTCGCTTTGATGCCGGCCGGCTATGATCACGTCGGCAGCCAGGTCGCTCCCCGTGGCTAGCAATTTTGTTTCGGTACCCGCGCCGGCGTCGCTGGTGAAGAGGATGTTCCATGAGTGCCAGTGGAGGCGATAGATGGCCACCCGATCATCGGCGCGGGTGACGGTGCCAGCGGGGTCGGGGGCGTAGAGGATCTCGAGGCTCGCACCGTCTGGCATGGGCAGTGCCCTGGTGGCCGTCGCCTGCAAGCTCAAGATGCCGGCCTTGGGGGCGTCGCTCACCCATGCCTGATAGGAGGCGCTGCGGGCGCGAGCCACCGGCAGCAATACCTGCCGGATGGGGAAAGCCTCCCAAACTGGGGCACCGCCACCAAGGTGCCGACCATCCGGATGACTTAAAACCACCGAATCCGGGGCGACCCCGAGCTGGCGCAGCGATGGCATCACCCGCCGCTTGAACCCGAAACTATCGCCACAATCCAACAAAACCGCGCCGTCGCTCGCAGTGGCCAGGCAGGCCGACGCCGCACCGCGATCGAGGGCGTACACCAGCAGAAATGGTTGGTTGGAGCGGTGCAGATTGAAATGGCCGTAGGGAACGGCGGACATGACATGGGCGCTGGAGGCACAGGCATTGGCGACCACGGCATTGGCGCGGTTGACCCAGCAGGCGGCCTTCGGCGCGACGGGGTACCAAGCCGCCGCCAGCATGGCCGCCGCTAACAACACAAACACTAGCGGCATAAGCACCAGATTGGCCAGCAGCGCGATGGGGGTGATCAGGCCGAAGTGATAGATCGTCAGCGGGGTGGAACCGACCAGAGCGGCGAGGGAGACGGTGAGGGATTGAGCGAGGTAGCGGCGACCCTTGAGCCAGAGGCTCTGGCTGCGGGACTGCAACCCGGTTGGCAGATAGAGCGGCGGCTGGGCAAACCACGTGAATGCCCGCGCCGCCCACTCGCTGCCCAGGGCAATGGCCGCCACCACACCGTAGGACAATTGAACCCCCGGCTGAAACAACAGGTTGCCATCCCACAACAACATGACGAATAACACGAGGCCGAGCGCATTGAGTAAATCCGGCCGCCGCCGGAAGACAAATGCCCCTAAAAAAACCGAGGCCATCCAGGCCGAGCGCAACGCCGGCGGACTGTTGCCAGAAATCCAGGTGTAGCCAAAAATAGCTGGCAGCAAGGCCAGGATGGCCCAGCGCCGCGGCACGCCTGCCGTCCTCAGCAACACCCAGAGGATGCTCGCGACCATCGCCACATGCGTGCCACTGACCGAAAAAATATGCAGGGTGCCGCTGTTGCGGAAGTCGGCGATCAATTCATCGGCATCCGGCTGCACATCGCCGATGACCACCGCACGGATGACGATGGCCGCCTGGCTATCCTCTGGCAAGCCGGCCGTCACCGCCTTGCGAAACCCCAGCCGCACCCGTGCCCCCAACGCCGCCAGCGGACGGGTCTCCACCTGCCCGTCGCTCCAGGCCGAGCGAAACACCGCCGCCACCCCGATGCGGCGCAACCACGCCCCTTGATCGAACTCCCCCGGATTGCGCAGCACCGGCAGCGGCCGAAAATTGCCCCTGGCACGCACCAACGAACCCGCCACCGGGCTTTCACCGCGGCCTTCCCACCACACCGTCGTACCGTCGTAGCGCCCGCCGCGCAGCCGCACCGGCGCAGTCCACGAGCCGTTGTCGCCCTTGCCATCGGCCTGCGCCCGGCCTTCCACCAGCCCGCTCACTTGCTCTAACAAGCCTGCCGCTGCCGCATCGCGACGGTGGTTGCGCCAGGCGAAAACACCCAGCGCCAGCATACCGCACAGGGCCCAGCCCAAGCCGCGGCGCCAACATCCCAAGCAAGTGCCGAAAACTCCGCACACCCCCGCAGCCAGACAAGCGGCGACGAGCGAGCGGTCCGCAAGTGCGATGCAGCCTGCCATGGCCAGCGCTGCGGCGAGCATGGGATGGCGGGCAAAAAAAGCGGTGAGCGCCGCACGCATAGATTAAACCAGTCCCCAAGTGTGGAGTTTGTGGCGGGCATTGGCCGAGTGCCGGGTTTCCGGAAACTCGTCGATCACTTGTTGCATGATAGACGCTGCGGTGACTCGGTCCTGGCGGTCTTCGTCGTAGAGTTCAGCGAGCCGAAAGAGAAAATAGGTAGCGTCATTGACCTGCCATTCCTGGCTTTCCAAGGCCTGGCGCAGCGTCTGGATCGCCGCTTCCACATCATCTAGCTGCACGCGTTGAATGCGGGCCATTTCCACCCACGGCAGGCGGTTGAGCGGATCATGGGCAGCGGCTATTCTTAAGGCTTCGATCGCCTTCTCATACTCCCCTTGCGCCACCAGCGAGCGGGCATCGTGCATGGCGTCTTTCTCTAACATTTCCCCGCTGTCGTACGCCAAGTGCGCAACGCGGTGGGCCAGCATGGGCAACACCAGCGTGACAAACAAAACCCCCAGCACACCTGCCCCCAGCAACGTTAGCAAGATACCCACGAAAATATTTTGGCTGCCCCGACTGTCGGCGTCGTCCTGCAATTTGAGCATCTCGCGCTGATTATCATCGTCGCTTCCCTCTTGTTGCTGGAGCTGGGTGATTTTCTCACTGATGCGGGTTTGCTCCTGCACCGAGCACCTGTAGAACAACAAGCTGCCAACCACCAGGACCGCTAGAATCAGATAGGGAAGCCATTTCATCGGAAAAACGAAGTCTGCGACATGTTAGATCGGTGGCAAAAGAAAAATCCGCCCAATTTCACAGGCGTCGTGCGTTGCGTCCCTCATCGATGAGTTTCCAAAAGTGTTTGGATTGGGCCAGGGCCTCGTCTTCGGCCAGCGGCATCTTCGAGCGAAATAGAAAATCCGAAAATGTCCCCTTGTGCAGCAAGCGGTGGACCACCACCGCAGCGTCGGTGACCTCAAAGTAAAACCGGTAATCCTTGGCCCGAAACCGGTACAGCACCTTGCCGTCGCGGGTGATTTTTCCAAAGCGTTCACCGTCAAGTTGCTCCAAGTCCGTCTCCGACACCCGGAATGAATCGAGCAAATCGAGCTGCTCGAGGGTATCGAGGCGCGAGATTTCCGCCGCGCTGATTTCATTGAACACAATTTGTAGCACGTCCACAGCCTACAAAATCCGCGCTGTGCTGCAAAGCTGAAATTAAACTAATTGCCGCCAGACGCATCACAGCTCGATGGGCCGGCAGATCGGCTCCGCCAGTGGCTGGATGATGCCGCTGTCGAGACGATAGATCCAGCTGTGAATCGCCAGTGGCTGGCCGCGTTGCCAGGCATCCTCCAGAATCGTGGTGCGGGCAATGTGCTTGGCCTGCGCCAACACGTTGAGCTCGCACAAGCGGTCAGCCGCCGCTTCCATCGGCAGCCCGGCCAGTTCCTCGTGATGCTGGCGACGCAAGGCGCGGATCCCCGAGAGCCAATTGTCGATCAAGCCGTGGCGAAAATTTTCCAAGGCCGCGTTGACGCCGCCGCAGCCGTAATGCCCGCACAGGATGATGTGGCGAACCTGCAGCACATCCACGGCGTATTGCAGCACGGCCAGCACGTTGAGATCGGTTTCCGCCACCACATTGGCCACATTGCGGTGCACAAACACCTCACCTGGGGCCAGCCCGATGATTTGGTTGGCCGGCACCCGGCTATCCGAACAGCCGATCCACAAATATTGGGGCTGCTGTTGGTTGGCGAGGTTTTTGAAAAATCCCGGATCCTGGTCGGTGATGGACGCCGCCCAGGCACGATTGTTCTGCAAGAGGTTGGAGAGAGATGGCATGTGCGGATTGATTCGCCACTCAAGCACACATTCCCACCCATGTACACAGCTTGTATAAAGGGACAGATAAATAGTAAGCGCGACAACTGCAACAAGCCAAAAAGCTGACTCGGGCTAAGGAGCCACCCCATTCTTGCGGTGGTTGCCGAAGGGCGGCTCATGGGTAAGTGCCGAAGGCTCTATTTCACGGCCGCCCCTTCCGCACAACGACAGTAAAGTCGTCGCTCCATAACAGTCCCAATCCGCAGATGAAGTGACAGAGGGCCAGGGGATGGTTTACCAATACTGATGCACCAGCGGCTGGATCTCCGCGGCATAAATAGCGCGAATTTTCTTCATCGTGTGCGCCGAGAGCGGCGGCAGGCACGACGCAGCGAGATTCTCTGCGACCTGCGACGGCCGCTTGCCGCCGGGAATCGCACAGGTCACGGCAGGAAATTCCAAGATCCAGCGCAGCGCCAGTTGCGCCAAAGTTACATCCCGCGGTAGCAGCGCGCGCAATTTCTCCACGACGCGCAGCCCGGTTTGGTAATCGACGCCCGAAAATGTTTCGCCACGATCAAACGCTTCGCCATGGCGGTTGAAGCCGCGATGATCGTCCTTGGCAAACGTACTGGTGGCAGTCAATTTGCCAGACAACATCCCCGATGCCAGCGGCACGCGCGCCAAAATCCCGACCTTGCGCCGCTGTGCTTCTTGGAAAAACCCTTCCGCCGGACGTTGCCGAAAAATATTGAAGATAATTTGCACGGTCTTGACTTCGGGAAATTCGATAGCCTTGAGCGCCTCCTCGACTTTTTCGACGCTGACGCCGTAATGCTGCAGCTTGCCGGCTTGCACGAGATCATCGAGAACACCAAAGACTTCCGGCATATAATAAACCCCGGTCGGCGGACAATGCAGCTGCAGCAGATCGAGCGAGTCGGTTTTGAGATTCTTCAAACTGCGGTTGATGAAGCCGGTGAGGTTTTTGCGATTGTATCCTCCCGCCGTGTGAGGATCAAGTCGGCGGCCGGCTTTCGTGGCAATGTAAAACTTTTCCTTCCGTTGCTTGCGCAGTTTCGCCAGCAATCGTTCACTGCGGCCATCGCCATAAACATCCGCCGAGTCGAAAAAATTCACGCCGCCGTCTAGTGCGGCATGCAGTGCGGCGAGCGATTCCGCGTCATCGACCTCGCCCCACGACCCGCCGATGGCCCACGCGCCAAAACTAATTTCGGAAACCTTCCAGCCGGTACGGCCCAGAGTGCGATATTTCATGGATTGTTAGTAATTGGATTTTTGATAAAGGGACAGAGAAATAGTCAAAAAAAGCAGCGGGCGCGGACCTTACTATGCTCCAGGTCAAGCGCTGGAAGCCGTACTGGTGCCACCACCGCGCCAGATGAGGCGCAGGGCGTCGAGGCGCAGGCGGGGGCTGGCGAGGCATGTGAGGGATTCCTCGCGGCAGGCTTGGAGGGCGGCGAGTTCGGCGGCAGATACCTGGGGGTTGCGGGTGGCGAGGTCGGCGAGGCGCTCGAGCTCCGCGCCGAGTGCGTCGCCGGCGAGGTGGCCGGCGGCAGCCGTCGGCGCTTGGCTGGCGGTGCTGGCGAGTTCGCGGGCCGCGGCGAGCATTTTGGGGAAAATTTCGTTGCGAAAAGCTGGCTGGTTCACGAGGCGGCTTGAATCACCGGGCACCAGCAGGGCGCTGGGCGGAGCCGCGTCCACCGCCTTGCCGTGGTGATCGACGAGAATGCGGATCGGGGTGGGCGGCAGAAAGCGGTCGAGGTGCAGGCGGGTGGGCGCGAGTACTTCCAGCACGAAGGCGCATTCGAGCAAGATCGCCTTGCCCTGGCCGGCTTGCCAATGGGCGAAGGACGCGTTGCCGGCCTCGCTGTCGAGGAGATGGTCCAAGGCGCCGAGGAAAACCGGGTGGTCGGCGGTGAGAAATGTTAGATCCTCGCGGGCCAGGGCGGTGGCGCGGTCGAAGGTGACGGCCAAGCCGTCGGGCGGCAAATCGGCGAAAGTTTCGCTGTGGCGTTGGCCGCGTTCAAAGTGATAGGTGCGTGGGCTCAGATCGGCCACATCGAGCCCGAGGTGATCGAAGAGCCAGACAGCAAAGCGCTCGAAACGCAGGTCGCGATCAGCGGCCCGCAGCGATTCTAACAAGCCGGCGGCTTTGGCTGGAGCGGGCGCACCGAGTTCGAGCAAGCGGTCGTGGCCGGTGGCGAGGTCGCGGGTGACCTGGGCCTTGAGTTCGCGGCTGCGCTGGAGGAACACTTGGAATGCTTGGGAGGCGGCGGCGGTGGCACTGAGGGCGTCGAGTTCAGGCAGCAACACGCTGGCGAGGGCGGTGGCACCTTTGAGCGGTCGGCTGAACGCATCGAGGCCCTCGTGGAGCCAGCGGGCCTGGAGTTCGGAGCGACTGTCGACGCCGTAGGGCACGTGGATGTGGATGGTGCCGCGCTGGCCAATGCGGTCGAGGCGGCCGATGCGCTGCTCCAATAACTCCGGATCGCGCGGCAGGCCGAACAGCACGAGTTGGCGGGCGAACTGGAAATTGCGGCCCTCGCTGCCGATTTCGGAACACACTAACAGGCGCGCGCCATCGGGTTCGGCGAACCAAGCGGCATTGCGATCGCGCTGGAGGAGACTCAGATCCTCGTGGAAAAGCGCGGTGGCTACCTGGATTTCGGCGAGAAGTTTCTGCTGCACCGAGATGGCGGCTTCGGGCGAACCGGTGATGAGCAGGACCTTTTCGGTTTCCGGCAGCGAGCGCAACAACGTGGCGAGCCAATGGTAGGGCGAGGTCCCGCGTTCCAACGGGTGCATTTGCGGCTGGCGCTGCGGAAATCCGCTGAGCTGGTCGCGCGTGTTGCGAAATAAAACCCGGCCAGTGCCAAATAAGTCGATCAACTCGGCCATCAGCAGCGCGCGGGCGGCTATATCACCACCGCGCAGAGCGGCTAGATGGCCGGTGGCGCGGGGTGAGCGGGCGCTCAAGGCGTCGAGGTCAGCTGGCAATTCGCCCTGGTGGAGGGCGTCCACCGCCGTGGCGAGCGGCCCGTAGTCGCGCGTTTCCGTCAAAAACGCCTCGAGATCGGCGTAACGGTCCGGATCCAACAGGCGCAGGCGGGCGAAATGACCGGCGGGCCCGAGTTGTTGGGGCGTAGCGGTTAGCAGCAACAGCGAAGGAATACGGCGGGCAAGCGACTCGACCATCGCATAGGCGGCGGATGGTTCGTTAGGCGACCATTCGAGGTGGTGCGCCTCATCGACGATGAGCAACTCAAAGCCGGCGGCGCGGGCTTGCGCGGCGCGGTTGGGCAGCTCAGTTAGAAAAGCGCTGGCGGCGAGAATGAGTTGGGCGTCGAGAAAAGGATTGGCGTCGGCGGCGTGGGCTTCCAGCGAGAGGCAGCGGGCTTCGTCATAGATGGCGAAGCGCAGATTGAAGCGGCGCAGCAACTCGATGAACCACTGGTGGATGAGCGGCTCGGGTACCAAAATGAGGATGCGACCAGCCCGGCCTGTTAGGTGGAGGCGGTGCAAAATCAGGCAGGCCTCGATCGTCTTGCCGAGGCCCACCTCGTCAGCTAACAACACCCGCGGGTGCAACCGGGCGGCGGTTTCGGCGACGATGGCCAATTGATGGGGAAGCAGGTCGATACGGGCACCGGCGAACCCGCGGGCGGGTGCGTGGCGGATGCGGCTATTCCAGGCGAGCGCCTGCATCCGGCCATCGAAGGCACGCGGATGCTCGCTCAGCCCGGCGAGCAAGCGCTTGTCCGGACGCACGAAACTCAGCGAGTCAAGCAACTCGCCTTCGCTGAGCTGATGGCCGCCGCCGTGATAAGTTAGAACCCCCTCGTCGTCGACCACCGTCTCGACGGTTAGGTGGCGGCCGCTGCGGTCGGCCAGCACATCGCCCGGGCCGAAGCGCGCTCTAACCAGCGGTGCGGCACCAAACGCATAGGTGCGGCTGGCCTCGGCGGCGGGAAAGTGCAGGGTGACGGTATCGCCATCCACGGCCCGCACCACGCCAAGGCCCAGAGTGGGTTCGGAGGTGGAGAGCCAGCGTTGGCCGGGGGCGGGGTGGGGCATGCGTGAGGAGGTGGCAGGCAAGGGCTGATCTTAAATCCACAAACCCCAGTTTGACAATACTCGTGGTTGGATAAACCACGGATTTAACAGGTTCAACGAATTGTTAGAAGGTTGCAAATGATATGGCCCCCACCTTTTGGGATGGTTCGTGACGAATTTCACCACTGAATTACTGATTGCCACTGAAAACACTGCAATATTCACAAATTTCTTATCAGTGATTTCAGTGGTCATCAGTGTCTCAGTGGTTAATTTTGCCACGATTTACCCTCCAATCCCGCCAACCTACCCTCTCAAATTCTTCATCCGTGTAATCTGTGTCATCCGTCTAATCCGTGGTTAAAAAAAAAGGTGCAGCTAGCCCTTCCAGGGGCTTTTTAGCATGAGTTATTCCGTTCCGGGAGTCACCCCCGCAGATCGTGCTGGACGATTGCGCCGGGGCGGGTGCTGGTGTTAGGCCAGAGTTTGCGGCCCGGATAGATCGAGGTGTGGATGCCGGTGTGAACGTGATCGCCGAGGATGGCGCCGAATTTGCGCCGACCGGTATCCAACAATTGTCCATCGACCATTGAGCGGTGGTTTTTCCCGTCGTGACGGAAATTGGAAATGATGGTGCCGGCCCCGAAGTTGACAGCTTCGCCGATGACCGAATCGCCGACATACGACAGGTGGCCGATGCTGGTGCGGGATAAAATCAGCGAGTTCTTGATTTCCACCGACTGGCCTATGTGGCAGGCGTCGCCGATGCTGGTATGGCCGCGGATATAACAATTTGGGCCGATTCGGCACTTGGCCCCCACCACCACGTTGCCCTCAATGAACACCCCGGGCAAAATCCGCGAGCCCGCGCCCAAGTGGACGATGCCCTCAAGCACCGCCGAGGGATGCACGTCGCCAAAGAGTTCGGATTTTTCCAAGCCACCCACGTAACCCTCGTTGGCCCGCAACAAGTCCCACGGATAGCGGATCACAAACGAGGCTGCCACCATCGCGGCTCGCGCTAGATCCGGAGTGCTGCCGCGCCACGCCAGGGGTGTTAGAAAAGTGTCGACCAAGGTGTCGGCTCCCGCCAGAAATGTTAGATCAGCTGCCACCAGCCAAGCGTGCGGGTGGATGGAAATCGCCTTGCCGGCGAGTCCGGCGCAGGCCAGCGCCGCCTGTTGGTGCTGGTGCAGCGGAATATTACCGATGGGAAAATCGCCGATGCTGCGGGTCAGTGACAGCGGCTCGCAGTTAGATGACGCTTGGGTGTCCATCGCCGGGGTCGGTTAGCGGATTTCCTCTTGGATGGCGGCGGCG
>Ga0114962_10001498_pt1 | contig 20079 bp, 47 predicted proteins | sample C_130820_MF_Meta_FD_87017 | JGI IMG/M metagenome (GOLD analysis project Ga0114962, IMG submission 87017) | Freshwater microbial communities from Lake Croche, Canada to study carbon cycling - C_130820_MF_MetaG | ecosystem: Environmental > Aquatic > Freshwater > Lake | place: Lake Croche, Canada... | reverse complement strand
TTCGGTGAAACTCCGTATGTGAAGGTTGAAGATAAAAATCGTTTTTATTACATGCTTCAACAGATGCAAGCAAATAGATGGAAGATAACAATGATTGTATTGTTCTTATTCTTTTTCATTATTGCAGGTATAAACTCCGCAGTATTTTTCGGTGTGACAATTGAAGAAAACTGGAAAGAAATGTTATTGATATTGTTCGGAGCATTTGTTGGTAACCTTAATAAGGTTGTTGACTATTGGTTTAACTCTGAAGATAGAGACAAGATGTTAATTCAAAAGGTTGACGAGGAAGATGGAACATCACTATCAAGTGCTGTGGAATACCCAATGACACCAAGACCACCACAACCACCAGTTGTTGTAGTAACACAAGTTAAAGAAGAAACTCCTGTGGTTGTTGAAGAACCAGTTGTTTATACTGAACCTGAAGTATATGAGGAACCAATAGTTGAGGAATACCCAACAGAGGAACCTACACAAGAAGGTGAGGAAAATATTTAATAAAAAAAACCATCTGATAGGGTGGTTTTTTTTTTTGTGATATATTTATATATAAATTAAAAACCTAAAAAATTATGAAAAAAGTTATAAGATTAACAGAATCAGATTTAATACGTTTAGTTAAACGTGTTGTTAGAGAACAAGAAGAATGGTCACAAGATGACGAAGATAAAATTAAATTTCTTGGGCAACAGCGAAGCAACCTTATGAAAAAGGGTGAAAATATTCCTTATCTAAAAAATTATGCAGTGGATGGGGAATATACTGATGATTCATACGATAGATTTAAACAAGATTTTGATAAATGGGATGAAGATAGTGGATATAATGAGTTAGGTAGACAAATTAAATCTATTGCGGATAGAAGACCGAAAATTCAAGAACCTGGTATTACAAAAGAAAATAAATGGGAAGTTATTGGACAACTTCAGGATAAAATACAAAAACTTAACAATGAAATACCAAGATATGATGTAAATTCTGATGAAGATTTTGAGTCAGTGTATGAAAAATATTTAAAATGGCAAAGTAAAGTTGATAGTATCAAAGATAGAATAGGTAGGATTATGAAAACTAACGTTTAATTAATAAAGATTGTTGAAAACCCCCACTTGAAAAGGTGGGGTTTTTGTTTTATATTTGTATCAGTTACAAGAGTTCTTTGAAATAAATAAAGAGATAATATTATGGAAACAACTTATTTTGTTTTAAGTTGATAGATATTTATTTAAAAAAAGTATGAATGAAATAGTAAGTTGTGTTTACACCATTACATCACCTGTTGGTAAGGTTTATATTGGTAGTACTTGTCACTTTAAAAGACGTATGTGGGAACATAGTAAATCAAAAGGACATCGTAAATTAAGTAACTCTATTAAAAAATATGGATGGGATTCCCATATTCCTGAGATTATTCATATTTGTTGTATTGAGGACTTACGACATCTTGAGATAAAATATAAGGAAGAATTTGTAAGTATTTGTGGATGGGATAACGCATTATTTTTAAAAATTGATGATGCTAGTTCTTACACACGGACTGAGGACTTCAAAGACAAAATGAGACAAATTGCGATTACTAAATGGAGAGAATTACCGAATACTATGGGTATGTCCGGAAAAAAACACAATAAAAATAGTAATGAAAAAAGAGTTGTTACTAAAATTAATAATGGGACAATCAAACATACTGAATTAACTAAAAATAAAATATCTAACGCTAATAAAGGTAAAAAACATTCGGATATAACACGAATAAAAATATCGTTATCTAAAAAGGGTAAAACAATATCAGAAGAACATCGTAAATCTTTAAAAATTCCTAAAGGACCACAAGTTAAAATAGTGTGTCCATACTGTTTAAAAGAAGGTGGAAATGCAATGAAGAGATGGCATTTTGATAATTGTAAAAATAAATAAAAAGATAAAATAAATAAAAATGGAAATGACTTATTATTTTGTTTTAGGTATGCTCTCGGTTGTTGCTCTAATTTTTATTGGGGTAATTACTTGGGGTATGTTTAAGATTAGTAAACAACAAACAGAAATTGGAAATCTGAAAGAAGATATCCAACAATTAGTGAGAAGAATTTCACAAGAAATAGAAGATACGACTCGTCGTATTGATAGTGAAAGACAATACATTCAATCTGGGGTTAGAGAACATAATGACAGATTGGAAAGACAAATTACAGATATTTGGAGAGGTATAACGGATTCTATTTCTGAATCCAACTCATATACTGACAAACGAATTGATAAATTAATTGATACATATGATATCAAGAAAGAAAAAGACCTTTTAAAAGGATAAAATAAACATAAAGAACTCTTGTAACTTTTTAAAAAAAAATATATTATGAAAACTTTCAAAAAAATAATGGGAATACTTCCCTTAATCGTTGCTCTTTACCTTTTTGTGGTATTGTTGATTTCAGCATTTACAGGAACTAAAATTGAAGAATATGTTGATGTTAAGTGGTGGGGATTGTTCCTTTTAGTTGACCTTTGGGCTGAACAAAAAAATAAGAAGTTATATGAGGGTGAATAGAAAAAACGCATTATCTTTGTCGTATGATTTTAAAGATTGAACAAGACATAAAAGGGGTATTCCCAAACATTTGGATATGTTCTGACCCGCACTACAACCACAAGAACATTTGTAGAGGAACGACTAATTGGAGAACAACAGATAACGAAATTCCTGTTGACCAAACTCGTAACTTTGATACGATTGAACGAATGAACCAATCAATCGTTGATGGTATCAATTGGAATGTGGGTCAGGATGACGTATTGATTTGTCTTGGTGACTGGTCTTTTGGTGGGTTTGAGTTCATCAAACAATTCAGAGATAGAATTGTGTGTAAGAATGTTCACTTGGTACTTGGTAACCACGACCACCACATTGAAAGAAACAGAGAGAACATCCAATCAATCTTCAGTTCTGTTTGTGAATATCTACGAATTGTTGTGATGGAACCTGTGAAGAAAAATGAAGCAAAACGTCACGAGTTTGTATGTATGCACTACCCAATTCAAAGTTGGGACGGGATGAACAAAGGGATTATTCACCTTCACGGACACGTTCACCTACCAAACGGTAGAAAGTTCGGTAATGGAAAGAAAATGGATGTTGGATTTGACGGACACCCTGAGTTCCGACCTTACAACTTATTGAGAGAAGTATTACCTTTGATGAAAAATCGTGAGCAGTTGTCGGATATGCCGAATGACCACCACCTTGAAAGATTGTTAAACGCTGATAAATAAAAATTATGAAAATATATTTGGATGATGTTGTTTGATTTTTAATGGTTTTAAGATATTTATTATTAAATAATAGATATGGAAAAAAAATGTGGAATTTATAAAATAACGAACATCATAAATAATAAAGTTTATGTTGGAAGTGCGGTAAATGTAACCCATAGGTTTAAAACTCATGAAACATTATTAAAACAAAATAAACATTTTAATACTCATTTACAATCTTCTTACAACAAGTATGGTAAAGATAATTTCAAATTTGAAATTATTGAGTTATCTTCTAAAGATATTCTATTAGAAAGAGAAACTTTTTGGATAACTTTTATGAATGCAAATAATACTAATTATGGATATAATAAAAGATTATTAGTTAATAGTAATTTAGGTATTAAATTATCCGAAGAAACTAAAAGAAAATTAAGTCAAAGTCATTTAGGTCATAAACGAAGTGACGAAGCTAATAAAAAAATAATTGATTCACAATATAAAACTATTTGTCAATTTGACATGAATGGTGAATATATTAGGAGTTTTAATAGTTTACAAGATGCTGCAGTTTTTTTAAATGTTAAGTATACTACATCTATTACTGCGTGTCTTAAAAAAAGATTACCTTCGGCATTAGGTTTTACTTGGTGTTATGAGAACGAGAAAGAAACTTTTAAACCTGAACCATTAAAACGAACTAGTACTAAGAAAATTAAAATAAAGGTAACTTGTATTTTAACAGAAAAAATTACTATATTTGAATCAATAAATGACGCTTCAAAAAAATTAAAAATATCATGGAACATGATTGGTGAAGCGATAAAACAAAAAGAATATAAAAATCTAATATGGGAAAAGATATGACAAGTAATCGTATTCGTATTTATCTTGATGATGTGAGAACGCCAGTTGAAAAGGACTGGCAAGTTGTTAGAACTTTTTACGAACTGGCTGACTTGGTTCAGAAGGTTGGTTTGGATTATATTGATGTTATATCATTAGACCACGACCTTGGGGATAGTGCTATGACTGAGTATTACACAAACGTTTCACCTAACTATAAATTGAGTTATGAAAACATTGACGAGAAGACTGGATACGATGCTGCGAAGTTCTTGGTTGACGAATTCTATAAACTAAACCCTGAAAGATTGGAGATGGGTTATTCCAACCGAAAGAGAGAACCAATTAAGTTCCCTGATGTTTATACTCACTCAGCTAATCCTATTGGTAGTGCTAACATCATGGGTTATATCAATAACTTCTTGATGAATGAGGGTAAACCACAAAATTGTATCAGAGTTCAAATACCACATACCGTATGACACTAACAAGTAGAATAGAGTTAACTATCAATCTTACGATTGACCAGCGTTTGGATATCATTAAAAAGATTGACCAACACTTTGATATTTTAGATTTCGGAATTGGACCAGTACCTGATGATGTTGATGAACAGGACGAGAACATCCATCGTAGGATTGATAGTTTCTACCCAGGACTTCCAAGAACTACAAAAGTATATTACACAATTAATTAATATGGGTTACGCAATTTCTATGGTATTTTTTTGGGTATTCCTGATTAGTACTAGCTCACTTTTAGTTATTATTTTTGGAACTTATTTGTCCAGTAAGACAAAAGGTAGTAGATTTGACAAATGGTGGAGACGAAATATCGTTGATGATATACCTGAAGAATTAGAAGATTAAAATATGAAAACACTATATATCGTAAGAGGAGTACCAGGAAGTGGTAAGAGCACATTTGCCAAATCTATTGGTGGAATACACATTGAGGCTGACCAATTTTTTATGGAAAATGGTAAATATAATTTTGATATTACCAAAATCAAATTGGCTCACAAATACTGTCAAAACCAAACTGAAGCTTGGATGAAAACCGATGGAGCACAAGTTAATAATCATAAGATTGTTGTTTCAAACACATTCACACAAGAGTGGGAAATGAAACCTTATTTTGAATTGGCTGAAAAGTACGGGTACATTGTGTTTACAGTAATCGTTGAAAATCGCCACGGACATAAGAATATCCATGATGTTCCTGAAGATAAGATACAACAAATGAAAGATAGATTTGAATTCAAATTAGTATAAACAATGATTGATAACATTGAATTAATAAAAGATTTAATGAACTTTGAAAACGAGGGAGATTTCTATATGCTCTACGTATTCAAACGAAAAAAGGACCAACCTGAAGGTGAGAGAGACAATCACCAATCAGTTCGGACTATTAAAACTTATTGTGTTGAAAGTATTGAATACTTGGAAAAACGATACGATGAGATTAAACAACTCTGTGAGATGTTTAAAGCTCGGGCGTATATCCACGTTCAAAAACAAAATCATAAGGATGTCTCTTTGGATATGATGGTATCTTTAGCTGAAAGAATTCGTAATGGACAGAACATTCAGAAAGGTTTATTTGACTCAGTTGTTGGGCAGATTAAAACTTATGAAAAGAGGTGGATTGTAGATGTTGACACTAAAGATGAGACTGAATTAAATGCGGTTAAGTTTGCAATCAATAAGTTTTGTAATCCTGAAGGAGATAAGATTCATTCAATCATCCCAACTAAAAATGGTTACCACATCATTACTGATAGATTTGATGTGATGGAATTTAAAAAACACTTTTCTGAAATAGAAATACAAAAAAAGAATCCAACTTTATTATTTTTACCTAATTCATTATGTTAATTTCATTTATCATTATTTTCATCCATTGGATTGCCGACTTTGTATTACAAACTGACTGGCAAGCCCAAAACAAAAGTAAGAACAACTTTGCTTTATTAAGTCATACATCAAATTATTCAATGGTGTGGTTGTTACCTATGTGTTTTGTCTTTGGTATGATGAAAGAAGGTGCGACAACTGAATGGATTGTTTGGTCTACTTTATATTTTAGTATGATTACTTTTGTTGTTCACACTATTACCGATTACTTTACTAGTCGTCTGAATAGTAAGTTGTGGGCGGCTGGTAAAGTTCATTACTTCTTTGTTAGTGTTGGTTTTGACCAAGTGTTACATTATGGTCAGTTATTTTTAACGTATCATTATTTGTTTAATCGTTAATTGTTTTGTATCTTTGTTAAATGAATGAAGTTCTAAACAAATATTTTGAGGAAGGGTTGGTGTATAAACAAATACATCCAACTCTTCCTTTGACTATATGGAACTACACTGAAAAGGTTCAGTATGAAGGTTTATGGGATGATGTTACTTTACAAACTCGTGGGTTAGTTACTGACGACAAAGGTAATGTTGTTGCTCGTCCATTTAAAAAGTTCTTCAACATAGAAGAAGAAAGACACACTCCGACTTCTGAGTTTGATGTCTACGAAAAGATGGATGGTTCACTTGGTATATTGTTCAACTATGAGGGACAATGGGTGATGGCAACTCGTGGTTCATTTGCTTCTGACCAATCATTAAAAGGTTTCTTCATGTTACAAAAGTATGACTTCAAGAAACTTCATAAAGATTACACTTACCTGTTTGAAATAATATATGATGATAACCGTATAGTTGTTAAGTATGATTATGAGGACTTGGTATTACTTGGTATGATAAATACTGAAACTGGTTATGAGGTTGACTTGTATGGTGATGGAGTTGATGTTAGATTTAAGAACATGGTTAACAATCTTGGTTTCAAAGTTGTCAAAAAATACGATGGAATTCGCGATTATAACGAATTGAAGGATAAAGTTGAACAAAACGCTGAAGGATTTGTTGTTCGTTTTACTAACGGAGATAGAATGAAAGTTAAGGGTGTGGAGTATCTTCGTCTTCATAAACTTATGACTAATGTATCTACCACTTCTGTTTGGGAAATGTTGAGTGAGGACAAAGATGTATTGGAAATACTGAAAGATGTCCCTGACGAATTCTATAAGAAGATAAAGATGTATGTTCAAGAGTTAAGGTATAACCATTATCAGTTTGGAGAACGTGCTGGTAAGATATATCAGTATTTCAGATATGGTAAGTATGGGGACAGAGACACTGAACCATCAAAGAAAGAGTTTGCTCTACACTTACAAAGAAATGATACTCACCCAAAGATAAAGGCATTATGCTTTATGATGTGGGATGGAAAAAGTACTGATAAAGTAATATGGAATTATTTAAAACCCGAATATAAAAAGTTATGAAAAAGATTTTAACATCCCCTTGGACATTGTTCTTCGTGTTCGTCGCAACAGTAATGTCGTTAATTGTAATTGCGTCTTATGATAAACAAAATGGTTATCATTATACTGAGGCTCATTATGTTATAAAGGTTGAGAGACACCGACCACAGAATGTTCACGAAGAGATGAACTTGTATTATGATATCACACTTGAGAATGGTGTAGATATTAAATCACTTAGACAGGTATCTGTTGGTGATACTATCTATTTTGATATGTATAAAGTTGGAAAGTAAGTAATTTATTTGTATATTTGTTAAATGTTGAAAGTAACCCTAATATCAGATACGCACACCAAAGAACGTAACGTTCTTGTGAATGGTGGTGACTTGATTTTACATAGCGGTGACGTTATGAACTCAGGTTACAATTGGGAAGATTTGTATGACTTCTTAAATTGGTTCAGTGAACTACCATATAAGATGAAGGTATTCATTCCTGGTAATCACGACAGATACATTGAGGACAAACCATTTGACGCTTGGAAGATGATTCGTGAGTTTAACGACAAAGGTGTTGTTTGTTTGATTGATGACTTCGTTGAGTTTGAGGGATTGAAAATCTATGGTAGTCCTTGGCAACCTGAGTTCTACAATTGGGCATTCAACCTACCACGTAATGGTAAGGAGTTGGAAGAGAAGTGGGCAAACATTCCTGACGATACCGACATCTTGTTAACACACGGACCGGCTTGGGGTATCTTGGATACCGTAGTCAATCGTCGTGACGTTAATCTTGGATGTGAGATGTTAGCAAAACGATTGGAGACATTACACCCACTAATCCATAGTTGTGGACATATCCACACAGGTTATGGGTATGTTGAGAAGAACGGGACACATTTCTTCAACGCATCTATCTTGGATGAGCGTTACCGTCACAACCAAAAACCTTTTGATATCACAATTGATGTTGAAAATAAAAAAATAGAAATACTATGATTGAAAAATTAGTTAAAAACAGAACTCCGTACCTTGGTAAAATGGTATTAAAGTTTGAGAAACATCCATACTACACAAGTGGTAAAGATGGTAAATTAAATAAGGTTCACCTTAATTTAGGGTTTACCAAATTAGTGACTAGGTTCAAACCAAAACAGGTTATGGAAGGTTACTCAAATATTGACCCCAAGAAGATTGAACTGATTGAGAAATACACTGGTGGTGTTATTGGAACTCATACTTTTGGAAAGGATGACGAATATACTTTGGATAATTCGTTTTTGACAAAGGATGGTGTGTATATTGGTGATATTGATACTGCTTGGTGGTATTACATTAACAAATTCTATGTTTGTAAAGAATATCCGCACGGAGTTGCCATCAAACTTAAAAGTTATGAACCAACTATTGTATTGAAAAATTCAATTGAAGATGAATATGAAAACTTTGTAACAGAACAGATTGAGAGCGATAATGTTGAAGGGTTCCACGGATATACACATCGTGGAGGTTCAACATTCAAGATTGGAGACAGATTGTTTGAGGCGGATTATAACCCAATTGTTGATGATTACGATAGAAAAGAGTTTGAGAAGTATTGGGAAAAATATGGTAAGTCATACTCAAAGGCTGACGACTTTGATAAAAAATCTATTTATGGTGATGGAATCAAGGCGGTAATACCGTTTAACCGTAGAGGTAAACAAGTCATTAAAGATTGGAACCAAGCAAGACAAGCCGCGATTAACATATCAAAAGATTTATCGTAATGACAGGAAAGATTTACAAGACAAGTAAAGGGTGGTACTTGGAAACCAAAAATAATGACTACCTACCAATTTATCCTAAACAGGAGATTAAAGATGTAAAGATTGGTTCTAGAGTTAATTACGAAGTCGTTGAAAAAGAAAATGATGGAATGGGTTATACCGAGACATATCAAATAATCAAATACGCAAAAATACTATGAAGATAATACCATTCTTTGATATGACTTGGTCTGATGAGTTCAAACAAGTTTCAATTATCCCAACAATCTTTATCACCAAAAGTTATGGGAATAGATATAATGTCTGTATAAACTTCTTATGTTTTGATTTTGGATTATGGGTAATACGAAGAAAATGAATGTAATTGAAGATTTAAGTAAGTATGAAGATTACCTTACCGTTGGTAAGTTAAGAAAGTTCTTGGAAGAACACCCTGAACTACCTGATGATGCTTTGGTTCTAACGCAACGAGTGGAAGACAAGTACTATGAGGAAAATGGTTGGGGTGTTGTGTTAAAAGAAAGTGCTTGGTATGAAACAGAACAAGAACAATACCATCCAGCTTGGTGTTGTGTTAAATATAATAATGACAATAACCTTTACATAGATTTACACTATTGATATGAAGAAAATTAACGGAGAAGTATTATCAACTCACCCATTCCCGGATTCAGAGTTTGTTCAGGACATAATTTATTACGACGCACCAATCCTGTCGTTATATAAGTTTGAGGACAGATTGTTCTTGTGGTATTGGATGGACACCAGCGAAATCATGAACCGATGGAGCGTGATTGAAACAACCATGGACAAATTGAAAACATGGAAAGAGAAAGATTATGTTTGGGAATTTGTTGAAGATTGTATTTTGAATAATGAAGTTTATTTCATAAATTTGGACACAGAAAAGAAATTTGTTGTTGGGTGGAAGTGTGGTGTAGATGAATTAGTTAACTACGATTAATAATTAAATAAATAAATATATGTCAAAAAAATCAGTTATTTTATCAGTCCTTGCGTCTGTTGTCCTTGTGTTATTCTTAGCATCATTTGGGTTTATGATATCTAAAATGTTATATCAAGATAGACCTGTTAAAGAGACACCTCAGTTTGAAGCACCATCATGTGATGATGAATGTGATTACGATGATGACGACAATGAATTTCAAACATTAGATACGTGTTTAAGTAGTGAAGAGATGTATCCGGCAATAGTTGTTGATGTGACTATTGACGAGTATTATGGTGAAGGGAAATATTATGCGGTTACTACACAAAATGGTATCCTTTATTATACTAAAAAGAAACCAAAAATTGGTGATACCGCAATGTACGTGGATGATAACCACAACATCATCAATTGTGATATGAATAAATAATAGAAATTATGGATAATTGTTTGGAAGTTAAGACAATAGCTCACGAAATTACAACGGCTCTAAAATATTTTGAAAAAGAAAAATTTGGATTTGAAAGCCGTACTTTAACGGTTCTACCTGAGGTGGAACAATCAAATGATGAAATCATAATTCCTGTTATCACAAAAAATAATAAACAAATAAAAATATCTATATCAGTAAATGAAACTGTTTGATGTAAAATTAGGAAAATGTATTGTAGGATTTTACTACAAAACATTATGGACGGATAATACTTTGAAGCAAAGTAATTATCGTCACGTTGGGGTTTATACCTCAAGACACTTATCGTATGTGTGGAATAAAGATGAAAAAACAAAAGAGAAGAAACGAGAGTCAACCTATAACTTTGGGTTAGATTTGTTTGTAGCTCGTCTGTGGATTTCGTTTAACTTCAACAAGAAGAAAGTTAATAAAACAAAAGAAGACAAACGAAAATTTGTTGAACCTTTAACTACTGAAGAAGTTGTTTGGGAACAATGAAAAAGTATATCCACGTAAATCAACACAAGATTAGGTCCAACAAGAAGAATGATACTTTGGAACCTGTGATTACCATCAAGGAAGGTAGGAAGAACACCTACTGTTCTGAGGTGGAAATCTTGGGACCTAGTCGTGTTGTGTATGGTGGTAATGAAAAGACATTGTTGTCCTGTGGGGCACGTGTGATAATTGAAACTGAATCGGAAATTAATATCATAAGATAATGGCAACACTTGAATCACAGTATTGGAAGTTTTTGGAAGACAACCCTGGCTCAACTTTAACATTTGAGCAATGGAATGTTGAATTGGCTAAACGAATTAAAATGGGTTTTGAAAACAGGAAAAATAATTTAGATGAACAACTTGAGGAGATTGAAATGGTCCGTTATAGAATGGAGGATGAAGGTTTCCATTACTGTTTCAAACATTACTCATCATTCAAAGAAGTTCAGGATGAAAAGTTCCACGAATTGAGAAAAAAGTATTTGGAGATATCTCACGAGCTTGAGGAGTATGTTCATTCAAAGATTAACACATTGAGAGATGAAATTGATGGATTGGAAGAGAGCATTTAAAATTGCGATATTACATCCATTCCAAATGGTGTGGAGTTTCTTTGATAATGATAATCACCGTATTGTAAGTAAAAGAGGTTTAGAAATATTAAATAATAAAGAATATGACGACAGTAAAAATTAAAAGCGGAGATTGGGAAGTTGATGCATCTACCACCAAACATTTTGAATATCCATCTGGGGTTCAGGGTTTTATTACAACAGCAATTGAATCTGCGGTTAAGAACTATGTTGAACCAAAATCGGCAATCAAACAATCTGATTTAGATATTAAAGACAACCAAATTATGTTATTAAAAGAAGATTTGGAAGTGGTTCATATGTACTTGGATGGATTGTTGGTTCCAAGAAAAAATGATAATGGTGAGACATACTCAATTGTTGGGAGAATAAAACAATTTGAGAATGAGATGGTAAAACAGATTTCAAACTTGGAATCAATTTATCTTGAAGAACAATCAAAGATGTATACCGAATCAGAGGTTGAGAAACATTTGGAAACTCAAAGAGGTAATTGTTGGGTTGAAGCTGACCAAGGTGGCATGAATAAAATAATGGAAGCTCCTGAACCTGTAAATTGGAGAAAAATAAATAATAATTAATATGACACTAGGAGAATTTATTAAAAACTTTAGTCATAACAATATCATTAGGTTACATTACAAGGAACATGGTGGTACTGTACTTGTATTGAGAGATTGGAACGATGTTTCAATGGACCACGAGATTTTAAAAGGTAAAGGTAAGAACAGACATTACATTAACAATGAGGTATTGGGACTAACGGGAATTAATTTCGGACAGGGATATACTCATTATCCTGAAGCAATTAACATTGTGATTGAGAAACTGGATAACCAACCAATGATTGAAGAAACTCCTGACGAAACTGAATTTAATACTGAAAGCTGCGACTGATATGAGAAGTAAAACATTAGACAGAATCCTTAAAGAAATGGAGAACGACCCTTGGCATGTTAAGTTAAGAAGGTGGTGGAGAGTTAGATTGTGGGTATGGACTTGTAGAACAAGATGGATTTGGGATTTAGAATATGAACGTAATATCTTTAGAAATAAGAAAAACAAATAAAGTTACAGTTTTGGGTGTTGGTAGATTAAATACGTAAAAATACGTATTGGGGGATTGTGGAAGTAGTGATATATTTGTAAAAGAAATAAAAACAAAACTAAATAACTATGGAAAAAAATAAGTATGATGATTACTCAAAAACTCAAGAAGACCCATCTCTTGGGCTAGAATTATCTATTGTAGCAATAGCAATAACATTTATAATTGTATTCTTTAAAATCTCAACATTATAACTATGGAAAAAGAATTTGTACCCTACGAAGAGGCTTGGGAACTAAAGCATCTTGGTTTTGATGAACCTTTTTTTGGATATTATCACAACTTGGGGCTTCACCAATTATTATTGTCCCAAAGGGATTTAAGAGCAGACAATAATGATAGCATTGAGTATTGTGTAGCACCAACCTATTCACAAGCATTCAGATGGTTTAGAGAGAAGTATGATTTATATGGAGAGGTAAAATTAACTTCTGTAAATCTACCCAATGAATCTGACTTTGCATGGTATGCTTATGATGCATCTGGAAATGATTGGGAAGATAACGTATTCCAAGAGACATACGAAGAGGCTGAATTAGCTTGCCTACAAAAGCTGATAGAGATTGTTAAAACTAAATAACTATGGAAAAGAGATTTGTAGTAAAAAACTTTGAGACTGGACTATACCTGCAATATGCATGGGATGAAAAAGATGTATGGGGTACAGGTAATGGCTCCCCATACTATTTTGATACACGTGAGGCAGCTAAAGATTTTATCAGCAGAAGAGATGGTAAGTTCCAAATAGAAGCAGTGTATGTAATTTAAGTAACTATGAGCATAAAATTAAACAAACATATACCACTTAACTCAATAAGTTGGTTGCAGAAAGAATATACTCTAAGTAGAGGCATTATTACCAAGATGGATTTTGAAAGAGCCTATGAAATGATTAAACAGCAGAACTTAATTAAAAACTAAATAACTATGGAAAACCTCAAAGTATATTCTACAAATGGTAATCTTATCCAACATTCAAAACCTATCGTTACTGTTGAGACGGAAGTTGAGATTGCAGGACAAGGAGAATTACCAATTACAATAATTGCAGATTTTACAAATATTCCTGAACATAAGCATGAGATGTTTTTACAGGCATTTAAAATGATGTACAAAATTAAATTTTAAACTAAATAACTATGAAAATTATAATTAACAACAACAACGCTGATTCAAGACAATCAGCCATTGTAGAAATTGACACTAAACATTGCAATTATCCTTACGCAATCAGAGAAGCTTTTGAATTGGCTTTAAAACTAGATGGTTACACTGAAAATACGATAGATGACGTATTTAACCGAACAACAGGTGAAGTAGGCTGCGAAAACTAAAAGTTATGAATAACGAAATTGAAATAAAACCAGTATCCGAAATGGAGGCTGACACAAGACAAATTTGTGAGATACGATTTGATTGTTTGGTAAAAATGCATGATGTTGCGTTTATGAAGTATGAGGGAATGTGGGGACATGAGCAACAATCCAAAACACCTCAATGGTTTAGAGCAAATCACATTCTAACATTAGATGAGGTTAAATATGCTGACCCATATACATTAGGAGTGAGAATTAAAGAAATGTATCATCAATTAGAAAAAACAATAGAAAAATATGAACAACCTAGATAAACAATATCAAACATTACTACAAACCATTTTAGACTTTGGGGTGGAGAAGAAAGACCGAACTGGTACAGGAACCAAATCAATTTTTGGTTACACCATTCGTCATAATATGAAAGATGGATTTCCACTTCTTACAACCAAGAAGATGGCTTGGAAAACTATGGTAACTGAATTGCTATGGTTTTTAAGAGGTGATACCAACATCAAATACCTTGTTGACAACAATTGTCATATCTGGGATGGTGATGCTTATAAGAGATATGTTGATAGTGATGAAGTAAGATGGCCAAAGAGTAAAGAAGATTTTATTGAACATATCAAAACAGATGATGAGTTTGCTAGAAAGTGGGGTGAGTTAGGTCCTGTGTATGGTAAGCAGTGGAGAAGGTGGCATACAGGTTGGGATGTAGTTGAAGATAAGAGTAAAGAGGCAGGCGTAAGAAGGATTGAGTATGGGATAGACCAAATCGCAAACCTAATCAACGACCTTAAAACAAATCCAGACTCAAGACGATTGATGGTTAATGCTTATAATGTAGGTCAATTAGACCAAATGGTTCTTCCACCTTGTCATTATGGATTTCAAGTTTATACGAGAGAGTTGAGTTTGGAAGAGAGGTTTAAGTTGCAAATGGAATCAGTAGCATATTCAGGACGAATAAACTTTGAAGAACAATATATCAAAGATGTGTGTGATAAATTTAACATACCAACCAGAGCAATCTCTTTAATGTTTAATATGAGAAGTACAGATGTTGGACTTGGGCTGAGTTTCAATTTATCATCATATGGATTATTATTGATGATGATTGCTAAACAAGTTAATATGGTTCCTAACGAATTAATTTATAATGGTGGAGACGTTCATTTATATCTTAATCACATTGAACCGATTAAAGAACAATTAACAAGAGAACCATACGAATTACCTATTGTAAAATTAAGCGATAGAGTTGTTAATGATATCTCGGAATATACTTTGGATGATATTAAACTTGAAGGTTATCAATCACATCCGACAATTAAATTACCATTATCCAATTAACCTATGACCGCAACGTTAGAACCTGTAACTCATATTGACACATCAGATGTGTTATATGATACAAAGATGAAACATCTATGCATTTATCCACAAGGGGCACCTTGTTATGATGTGGAGTATATTAAGAAGAATTGTTTAAGAGTAGTAATAAAAGATTAATTATGATTAAATTTAGAATAGTTGAAGTCATTGAAAAATCAGGACACGCAGACAGAAAAGGTTATTGGATTGTGGAACAAAAGAAATGGTTTGGGTGGGTAGAAATCTATAATAATGAAGGACCAAATTTTGAATCAGTTGAACATAAATCTTATAAAGATGCCGAACTTTATCTATTAGAAAAATACACAGGTCACGGAGAATGTAGAGTATTCGGAAATGTTTATGTCTATAAACCTTACACTTATTATGTATGACAATACAAAACAAATTCAAGATTGGAGATGTTGTTTATATTAATTCAGATATAAATCAAACACCTCAAACAATAATTGCAATTACGGTTTATAGTGATGAGTATCATACCTATAAATTGAACTCAAAAGAAGATTGTGCGGACTACCGTGATTATGAAATATCATATGAGAAAAATGTGTTATTAAAGATTGAGAATTATTAATTTATATAATGGATAACTTTAAACACATATTAAATCGTATTAAGACTCAATTGGAGAACGTTAATTACGAGAATGGGGATATGTCTGATATTGGGAATGAGATTGGTATTGTCTTGGGTGAGTTTATTACAACCGAAGAAGAACTAAATGATTTTATTACAGGACTAAAACACGGAATATCATTAAAAAATGGAACACACTGATGATTTATGGTGTCAGTATTCTGATTTACCAAGCGTAATGTCTTACGATATGCCAAAAGAAAAAAAATACCCCGATAACGTTGTATGGAGTGAGGAACGTGGATACTACGCTCATCTATTACCATACGCAACAAATGTCGGAGCGCCTGTCATCATACCTGACAACATATCAACATGGAAGAATGAGAGGATACTGAAGACAAACCATTACTTCCAAAAGAAATATCAAGAAATCAAAGAACAATACGACGAGTTACTCAAAGAGTTTGAATGGAATAGTGTTGTCTATGGTTCTAATTATAAATTTCAACCAATAATTGGTGAAACATATTACCTATACCGTAGACAAGATGGGGAATTATTCTTATCAATTATTAAACCAACGGAATGGAAACAAGAATATGTTGGTGAGTTTGAGTTGGACTCAGAAAATAAATGGATTAAAAAAGATTAAATGAAAGGAATTATTTTGGCAGGTGGTTCAGGAACAAGACTACACCCTTTAACTATTTCAGTAACAAAACAATTGTTACCAATTTACGATAAGCCGATGATATACTATCCCTTATCAACCCTCATGTCTTTGGGTATTAAAGATATATTAATCATCTGTACACCAAACGATAAACATCTATTTGAACAACTATTAGGTGATGGAAAACAATTTGGTATTAACTTAAATTATAGAATACAACCATCACCTGATGGACTAGCACAAGCATTTATCATAGGTGAGGACTTCATTGGTGATGATAGTGTTGCGTTGGTTCTTGGTGATAATATATTCTCAGGATTGGATATCAGGAAGATTAAGAAATCAATTAAGAACATCAATGGTTCAATGATATTTGCTTATCACGTTCATGACCCTGAAAGATATGGTGTAGTTGAGTTTGATGAGGAATGTAATGTAGTTAGTTTGGATGAGAAACCAACAATCCCAAAATCAAATTATGCTGTACCAGGTTTATACTTCTACGATAATAATGTGATACAGATTGCTAAGAAGATTAAACCATCTTGGAGAGGTGAACTTGAGATTACTGATGTGAATAGAGATTATCTTGAAAGGAACATGTTAAAGGTTCATATCCTTGAGAGAGGAACCGCATGGCTTGATACTGGGACCTTTGAATCACTTATGCAAGCTTCAAACTACGTTCAGAGTATTGAGGAGAGACAAGGGTTAAAGATTGGGTGTATTGAGGAGATTGCCTATCTAAATAAATGGATTAATAAAGGTGAACTTATCTATTTTGCTGAGAAATACCACAAGAATAATTACGGAAAATATCTTAGAGGTTTAATTGATAGAATTTAACATTAACCTTTGACAAAAATAATACTTTATTTTATATTTTAACTATGAGTGTAAACAGTTCTGATTTTATTGAAGAAATAATACATGAGGCATATTCTAAAGATATGTACAAGGAGTTATTTGAACTTGCAAAAAAGTATAGAAATAGTGATGGAGTACCATTTTACGATTCATTTGAGAAAGCGTATTATGAACTCGGAATACCTGAAATTAATACAATATGATATATAAGTTAGAATACATTTGGTTGGACGGATATACTCCTGAACCAAACTTAAGAAGTAAAACAAAAGTTTTAACATCAGAAATTGAACCAGAATTAGAGTCACTTCCAATATGGAACTTTGATGGTTCATCAACAAATCAGGCGGAAGGTAACTATTCAGATTGTATTTTAAAACCTGTAAAACTAATTAGAGACCCACAGAGAAAAAATGGTTATTTGGTATTGTGTGAGGTTTTAAACCCTGACATGACACCACATAGTTCCAATACTCGTTCATTGATTAAAGACGACTCAAATACTTGGGTTGGGTTTGAACAGGAGTATTTCCTTTGGAGTAACAAATTACCTTTAGGTCATACTAAAGATGTGACAATGAGACCACAAGGTGAATACTATTGTGGGATAGGTTCTGAAAATGTTGTTGCTCGAGATATTGTTGAACATCATTTAGATGTTTGTTTATCGGCAGGACTTAATGTTACAGGTATTAACGCTGAAGTGGCACTTGGACAATGGGAGTTCCAAGTGATGGGTAAAGGTACATTAGATTCTTGTGACCAACTTTGGTTGTGTAGATTTTTATTACAGAGACTTTGTGAGACATATAAAGTAGAAGTAGTATACGACCCAAAACCTTTGATGTATGGTGAATGGAATGGTTCAGGATTACATACAAACTTCTCAAACAAAAAGATGAGAGAAATTGGTGGAAAAGAATATTTCGAAACAATATTTAATTTCTTTGAAATGAACCACCAAAAACATATAGAAAACTATGGTTCAAACAATCATTTCAGGTTAACTGGTAAACACGAAACACAGTCCATTAGTAAATTCAGTTACGGTATCTCTGATAGAGGTGCTTCCATCAGAGTTCCACAAACAACTGTGAATAGTAATTGGAAAGGTTATGTTGAGGATAGAAGACCTGCGGCAAACGCTGACCCATACAAAATTATGAAAGTAATAACCGAATCAATCAATCAGGCTGAAGCTAATTTTTCAGTTCAAAATGTTTAATGGAACTGATTACAACAACAATAATGAAAAAATCTGATGAGGGTGTTCACGGGAACATTTTCGGAGGAACTTTGATGTCTCTAATTGACGACTCAGCAGCATCTTATGCTGCTCAGATATGTGACACTTCAAGAATAGTTACAATTAAGATTGATGAGTTATTATTTAAGAGTCCTGTTAAGGTTGGAAGTTTACTAAAAATTTATGCTAAGGTAGAAAAGTTCGGAACAACATCAATCAAATTATATATTGAGGTAAGAAAACATAATGTCCACACTGGTAAACAAGAAGCTGTCACACAAACATTTATAACATTTGTAAGAATAGATGGTGATGGTAAGGCAATCCCGATTCACCAATATGTTAAGGACAGATATCACGAAAGATATGAAAAATATGGTAAGGGATTACTTTCTTTAGACGAAAAACATAACAATGATTGATTTGTTAAAGAGGAATGATTTGTTCTTCCTCAAACAAGTTAAAGAGAATATTCTTACTAAATACAATCTTCCATTTGAATGTTTATCTATTGAATACATGGATGAGATTTACTTCAAGATTCATTTTATTATGAAAAAGATACCGTTTGAAGTTTATTTTCATAGATATGAAGTTTTAGAAGAAGTCGAAAATGATTTGAAAACTTTTTTAAAAATAATTAATCCTGAAAGACAGATATATCATTTAAGGGTTTATGTTGACTATAGACCACAAAATAAAAACTTGTTAAATTTTGTTTGATATGAAGTATGATTACTATGGTTTGAAGTCCAAGTTGGATGATTTTTTAAACTTACACGATGAGGAAATTGTTAAACAAGGTTGGACAATAACATCTAAACCATGTGATGATTGTAAAGATTATGATATTAATTTAAGGTATTCTGACCCTAAATATTATTATGAAACGACTAGTGGTGTTAAAAAATATAATCTAGATTATCTATTTGTTGAGAAGATAGATAAGAAGAAACATAACAAAACGGTTTACAGTTCCGCTAAAAAGTTTGGTATTTTGATTGAGGATAATGGTTTAATTACTGATACAAAAAAATTATCGGAATGATTTTAGTATTATTGTGGGTAGTAATTGCAAGGTTTGTTAGGTTACTAATAACTAAAGAAAAACCAACATTCAAAGAAGAGTTGGGTGATTTTGTTTTTCATTACCTTTTTTCTTTGGTAATCTATATAATTCTTATTTCAATTTTCTGA
>Ga0114962_10001497_pt1 | contig 20096 bp, 19 predicted proteins | sample C_130820_MF_Meta_FD_87017 | JGI IMG/M metagenome (GOLD analysis project Ga0114962, IMG submission 87017) | Freshwater microbial communities from Lake Croche, Canada to study carbon cycling - C_130820_MF_MetaG | ecosystem: Environmental > Aquatic > Freshwater > Lake | place: Lake Croche, Canada... | reverse complement strand
GCCAGTGCCGATATTGAAGAGGCCGTTGGCCGAGGGTGTGTTGGCGAGGTGGAGGGTCATGGCGACCGCATCCTTCACATAGACGAAATCGCGGACCTGCTCCCCATCCTTGTACTCAGGTCGGCGGCTCTTGAAGAGGCGGACTTCCCCAGTCTCCAGAATCTGCTCGTAAGCCTTCGCGACAAGACTACGCATCTCCCCCTTGTGCCATTCGTTCGGGCCGAAGACATTGAAATATTTGATACCAACCATACGGTCGAGCCAGCCGTTGCGCTTCGCATGCAGATCAAAAAGGTGCTTAGAGTAACCGTAGGCGTTCAACGGACGGAGAGTCTCAAGATGATCAATGCCGTCATCCATGCCTCGCAATCCGTCGCCATAGGTGGCAGCTGAACTGGCATAAACAAATCGAATGCCTTTCTGGAGCGACCACTGTGCGAGGCGCTTGGTATAGGCGAAGTTGTTCTCCATGAGGTATCCGACGTCGGCCTCGGTCGTCGCGGAGCAGGCACCAAGGTGGAAGATGGTGCGGATCGAGTCGAGGCTCCCCGGCTCGCACTCAAGCCGGTCAAGAAAAGCATCGGCTTGCATGTAATCGTCGAAGCGCAGCGGGGAAAGGTTCTTCCATTTTTCATCCTTCCCGAGGGCATCGGTGACGAGGATATCTTCCTGGCCGCGCAGGTTGAGATCATGGATGAGGGTACTACCGATCAGGCCAGCGCCGCCGGTAACAAGAATGGATGGAGACATGAAGTTTATTGTTTATTTTGATTAAGTCCGCTCTCGTCGAGTTCCTCCTGGAAGATCTCGGTTTTTTCACCAAAGACACTTTTGGCAACCTTGATGTACTGGAAGGCTTTTGAAGGATCTCCCTTTTTGTAGGATCGCGCAGCGGAGGCATAATACCAAGCCGGAGTATTGCTAGGGGTCGAGGAATTGAAAAGTCGCTTCTGGAGTTCTGGATCGGCATTTCGGCCGAGCAGCAGAAGGAGAAGCTTGTACTCCACCAGTTCGTTGTTGGGCTGCTCGATCAGAAGGTTCCTGAAGTAGGTGATCGCCGAGTCCCACTGCTGCTGGAGAGCAAGGAGAGCACCAAGGTTGTAGCTGGCCGGAAAGAAGCGCGGGGAGGCTTTCAGGGCAGACTCGTAGCAGAGGCGCGCTCCTGCATAATCTTTGGTTTTGGTCAGGATCGCACCTTTTAGATTCAAGACGGTTGGGTCCTCAGGACGGAATTGAAGTGCGGGCCCGAGATTCGAGAGAGCTTTCTGATAATTCTTCTGTTCCAAGGCATCCCAGGAGGCCCTCACGGCGGCATCGGCATCCAAGCCGGAGACCTGTGCGACCATTGTCCTGAATGCCATGAGGCTTAGGAATAAAAAAACTACATTTCCGGCGGACAAAAACCGAAAAGTCTTTGGCAGCGACATGCTCATGTTCAACGATTGAGCAGCATGAAGATAGCACGTCCAGTATGGCAACAAGATCTTAGAGAAACTAAAGAACCCTGGTTTCAACATGGCTGGTTGTGGCGGAGGATTTTCCGTTCCGCGGCTCTGATCCTGTTGCCCTGCTTGGTTTCCTGTCTTTTCCCCTACTTGACCCTTAACGTAAGGGGCGACCAATCCTTTGCCGTGGCGCTTCCAGAACTGGAGGGGCCGGTAACGCTCGGGATCTTCTCCGAAGAGGGAATCCTTGTACGGCTTCTCTATCGCGAGGCACCCGTGGAATCCATTCCGGCCGGACTCAATGGGCTCATCATGACCTGGGATGAAAAAGATGAGCAGGGGCACCCCGTGACGGCAGGCACCTATTGGGCGAAAGGGTTGGTTCACGGCCCGCTGTCTGTCTCCTGCCTGCCGTTCTCGGAACTCCATAATGGTCCGATGCCGCCACCTTGGCCCGTTGTCTTTGCATCCATGCCGGTGTTCGAAAATAGTCTGTCTGTTCGTGCTGCCGGAGATGCCTTGATGGAAAAAAGCCCTCTTCTCGCAGTTAGTGCAAGCCTTGATGGAAACGCCTGCATCCTTGCCGTGGAGGGGCTTCCGATTCTTTCCATTCCCCTGCCTTCCAAGATAAACAAGCATTCTCCACAAAGCATCCGCCTTGCCCATTACCTCAATGAGGGAAGAGCCTTCCTTATGATCGAGCAACCCAAAGAAACAAGCACCTACGTGATCGCAGGCCTGGACCACCTGGTTCCCCTTTCGGCAGGAAAGCTGGAAGTCTCTTCAGATGCTTTCCATTCCTCCCCGTCTGCTGGAGAATCCGTCCCATGAACGCACTCCGTATCATGCTCATGGTGATGGCCCTCCTGATGGAGGGAGGAGTCGCTATTGCTCAGCAACAGACGCTGAAGGAAATCAAGATCCCCTACTCGTTAGCTTGGGGAGACAGTATCGACAAGGTCCGAGAAATGATCAATGCGGTGAAGGCCCGTGAAACCTCCTGCACCGAGAAATTGATCGGCAAAGTTGTTCTGGAAGCCGAAGGGCTAAGCATAGGCGACACATTGCTGAAAAAGTCGCTCTTCATCTTCAAGGATGGTTCCCTGATTGAGGTAGAACTCCAGTATGACGATCCTTCCTGGGATGCGGAGAAGACAGTCGACTTCTTCGATCGCACCCGACGCCGCATCGACGAGCGTTACGGCTCCGGCACTCTGCTGGTCAACAAGGTGAAGGAACATCCCTCAGGGGACAATATTCCGAAGGAAACCACCTACACGCTGATTATCTATCAATGGAGTCAGCCGACCGTGAACCTAGAGCTGAACTACTACAGCATCGAGGAAAAGGATAAATCCCTGCGCATCGTCTCCCTCCACTACAAGACGCCGTGATTGGGAGATAGGGAAGCAAGCCGGGGGCTCGAGAGCTTGGATTCAGCAACCTGCCTAAAACAGCTTTTGATACCCCTCGACCTTTAACTCTCGTCTCTCTTCTCAGATCCCTAAGCTATCTCCACCGGACACTCTGGCAGTGCCTTGAGGAAGGCCTTACCATAGGGACGGGAAAGAATGCGGCTGTCCAGGATCACGATGGAGCCTCGATCTTTAGAGCTACGGATGAGCCTGCCGACACCCTGGCGGAGTTTCAGGATTGCCTCGGGCAGCGAATAGCTCTGAAAGGGATCGCCTCCCGCAGACTCAATCTCCTCCAACTTGGCCTCGGTGAGGGGGTGGTCAGGGGTCGCAAAGGGAAGCCTCGTAATGATCACACTGGAGAGAGCTTCTCCAGGAAGATCGACGCCCGTCCAGAAGCTATCGGTCCCGAACAGCACGCTCTCCCCATCCTCGCGGAAGCTTTCCAGCATACGCGACCGCGAGAGTCCTCCTCCCTGCACGATAAGATTCCATCCTTTCTTCTCGAAGAAAGCTCCCATCCGGGCAGCAACGGACTGCATAGTCCGGTAGCTTGTGAAGAGGACGAAGGCCCGGGCACAACTCTCCTCGGTGAAGTGGCTGATCCATGTGGCTAAGGACTCCTCGTACGAGGGATCCTTCGGTTCCGGCATCTTGCGGACGAGATGAAGTTTCATCTGCTTTGAGTAATCGAATGGGGAGCCGAGTTGCAGGGAGGGCACCTCCAGGGCACCGACACGGCCCCGGAAATAATCGAGTTCGGAAGATCCGACGGAAAGCGTCGCACTGGTCATGATCGCAGTGCTGCCTTCGCGAAAAAGAAGCCTGCCCAAAAGCGGTGCCACAGCCACGGGTGCCGCATGCAAACTGCACCAGGAGGCGGTCTTGCCGTTCCGCTCGACCCAGTAGACATGCCCCGGTTCGCTCTGGGAGAGAAAATCGATGAGCCCTGCCCTAGATGTCCTCAGTCTCGAAGCGACTTCGGAAAGCTCCCCCTTCAGCCCCTCCTCCTCGGCCTTTGCGGCGGCGGCGCCGGCGGAATCAGCCAAGCTGGCCAAACTTTCCGAGAGAGGACTTTCCGAGACGGCTTCGATAAGATCGGCGGATTGATCCCCGCGCACGCGGCATTCCCTTCCCTGCCGGAAGGTGCAGGCTCCGGCAATCGAGTCAAAGAAGCGGTCGATTTCAGGGATCAGATCCGCAGCGGTGCTGATCCCCTCGTTGTGTCTCGCCTGCTGGAGAAGTCCCTTCCGGGTTCTCGGGTTGTAAAGACGCTGGATCGACTGCCGGAGACCGTACTGAGAGAGGGAAAAACCGAGATGCCTTGAGGCCACCTGCTCGACTGTATGAGCCTCGTCAAAGATCACAAAATCATCAGGAAAGAGATACCCCATCCCCTCGTCCTCGGGGTCTCCAAGAAGGGTGAAGAAGAGGGTGTGATTGAGCACAAGAACCTGGGCCGACTGCGCACGACGACGTGCCGATTGATAAAAACATCTGGAGTCACGGCCACATGTCTTGGGTGTGCAGAGATGCTGCTCACTGCAAACTTGGGCCCAAAGTTGGGGCGCAGGCTCGAAAGGAAGATCACTCAGCGAGCCATCGGCAGTCGTTGAGGCCCACTCCCGGATGCGCTCCAGCTCCGGCTTCTCCTCGGTGGTGAAGAGATCGCCGCCATGGCGAAGAGCTCGGGCAAGTCGGGTGGGACAGACATAATTCTGACGCCCCTTCAGCAGGACTGCCTCGAACTCCTCCCCTATCAGCCCCCGCACCAGGGGCACATCCTTGTAAAGCAGTTGTTCCTGAAGGTTGATGGTGTGGGTGCTGATCAGGGCCTTTCGACCCGTCCTGATGGCATGAAGAACAGAGGGGATCAGGTAGGCGAGGGATTTCCCGACACCGGTTCCCGCCTCAACCACAAGATGAGAGCGATCTGCCAACGCCCCGGCCACGCCTTCGGCCATGCGCTGTTGCTCGGAACGCCATTCAAAACCCCGGATCGAGGCAAGCGATCCCTTCGGCCCGAAGAGCTCCGCAATCTCACGCGCAAAGCCTCCGGTCAAAGACTGGGCGTAGGGAGAAAGTTCTTCATTAATGGAAATCATTGGTGCTGGTCGGAAGGTCAGGTGTTTACGATTGCAGAATCCGACGCAAGGGACACAGAATCGTGTTCTTTCCGGCCTCCTGCAACGGGTTTCTGCCGGTGACTTCCATGACGATCTTAGACCGCTACCTACTCAACAAGTTTCTCATCCCGTTTTTTTACTGCGTTTCCGGGTTCGTCTCGGTCTGGCTGGTCTGGGACCTGAGTGTCAATTTGCCGGATTTTCTTTCCGGACATTCCACCTTTGCCCTCGTCACGCGTTACTACCTCCTGCAGATCCCAAGCGTCATCGTCTTAAGTGTGCCCGTGGGGCTTCTCCTTGCACTGCTCTACACACTGACCCAGATGTCCAGGCGTAACGAAATCATCTCCATGCTTTGTGCAGGCGTCAGCCTCTACAGAATTTTTGTGCCGCTCGTGATTGTGGGACTGCTCATGACGGCTTTCCTGAGCGCCCTCAATTACCGCCTCGCTCCGCAGGCAGGTTCCTCGAGCCAAGAGATCAAGAGCGAGATCAAATCGGGACATAAGCCGTTCAATGGGATAGGCAACCACCTTTTCCGCAATCGCGAGGACCGTCGGCTTTGGTATCTGACGGCCCTGTTCGTCAAGGCTAACCAGGCCTTGAATGTCGAGATCATCCAGCAGAACGAGTCGGGAGTCGTGACGGAGAAATGGTATACTCCCCACGCCTCCTATATCCCGGAGACAGCAACCTGGTTGCTTATGGATGCTAGGCATGTGATCGTTGATGAATCCGGAAACCAAGTCTCCTCGGAGTCCTCCCCTCGCTTGGAGATCAAGGGCTGGCATGAGACCCCCTGGAAAATCGCCAGTTCGACGATGAACTCCGAATTCATGGGGCTCCCGGAACTTACCGATTACCTGCGCTATAACTCTGAGTTTCCAGAGACACGCCTTGCGCCTTTCGTGACACATTGGAACTACCGCTGGGCGTTGCCGTGGATCTGCCTTGTGGTGATCTTCATCGCGGGCCCGATGGGAGTAGTCATAGGGCGCCGTGGGATCATGGGAGGGGTTACTGCGGCGACAGGCCTCTTTGCCGCGTTGATTTTCTCAAGCAGCCTTTTCATAGCCCTCGGCAAGGGGGATCGTATCCCAGGATGGGTTGCGGGATGGGGGCCGATCATGATTTTCCTCTCCATAGGCCTCCTCCTCTTCTGGATCAAGGCAACGGGAAGGGACCTCCCAAAGTTGCGGTTGCCCAGCTTGTGATCTTGGATTAAGGTCACGAATTCCCATGCAGCAGGACTGGAACATCAAGGCGCGCTCCGAGGTATGCGAAGCCACGGGACAACCTTTTACCGAAGGGGAAGTCTTCCATACAGCTCTCTTCGCTGATGACCAAGGACTACGCAGAAGCGATCTCTGCGAGGAGGCTTGGAAGGCTCGTTCGCTCGACCCAACCTCGGAACCTCCCTTCTCTGCATGGCGCTCCAAATTCGAGCCCCCCGTTCCGCCCCCGCCGGAACCGCTGCCTCGAGATGATGCCGAAGGGATGCTGCGCAGGCTAATTGAAAGCCATGATCCGGCCCATACCAATACTCGCTACCTGCTGGCCGTCATGTTGGAACGCAAACGGATCCTGAAACCCCAACCCTCACCTGACAAAGCCACACTGATCTACGAACGGGCAGGAACCGGCGAGACCTTCATCATCACCGATCCGAATCTTTCCCTCTCTGATCTGGTCGCTGTCCAGGAAGAGGTCTCGGCACTCCTTTCGGGCCTCTCGACACCCGCAGTGCCTCCCGTGCAGGAGACGACTGCTTCGGAGGCGGACACATCCTCTCTGGCTGCGTCGGCCTGAAGCAACTCTCCACGCTTCATGGAGAAGGGCTGCCTTCCTCTCTTCTTGGCCCCCATGGCGGGAGTCACGAATTCGATCTTCCGCACCATCTGCAAGGATAAGGGTGCCGATATCCTGACCACGGAGTTCGTCTCCGCGGATGGAATCATGCACCGGAATGCTCGAACACGGGGCTATGTGGAGTTCACTCCACTGGAGCGTCCTATGGGGGTGCAACTTTTTGGAGGGAATCCTGAACGGCTGGCAGAAGCTGCCAAGCAGGTCATCGCCTGGGTGAATCCGGACTTTATCGATATCAATTTCGGCTGTCCGGCAACCAAAGTGGTCTGCCGCAACGGCGGTTCTTCCCTCCTGCGCGACTGCCCGCTACTGGAAAAAGTTGCCGATGCGGTCGTGCGTGCCTGCGCCCCATTGCCCGTCACCGCCAAGATCCGTATCGGATGGGATGCCCACACCATCAACGCCGTGCAGACGGCGAAGCTCCTGGAGGGAGCGGGCATCAGACGCATCGCCGTGCATGGCCGTACCAAGGCGCAGGGGTACTCGGGCGAGGCCGATTGGGCGGTGATCGCCTCCGTTGCCTCTTCGGTCTCGGTTCCAGTCATCGGTAACGGAGACATCGCTGATGGAGCAATGGCTCTAGAGCGAATGAAAACAGGAGTCTCGGGACTGATGATCGGGCGGGCAGCGATGACCAATCCCTGGATTTTCACCGAGGTGAAGGCCTCCCTTAAAGGCCTCCCCTACACTCCTCCAACGCTAGAGATGAGATGGGAACTCGTGCGCCGGCATTGCTCCGAAGAGGTGGCCTCCAAAGGAGACGAACACTTCGCGATGCAGGGGATGCGATCCCGTCTGATGGCCTACACTCGCGGAATGCCGGCCGCCCGCCCCCTCCGCGCGAGTCTGTCGACTGTTGGCTCGCTGTTGGAACTCGATGACATCATTGAAAGCCACCTGCTGGAAATTCCAAAAGAGCCAGTGCTACTGGCTTCTTAAACAGAATCCTGGAAAATGCCTTAAACTGGCAGGAAAATCGTAAATGTGGAGCCATGGCCGGGGCGGCTATCCAGGGCCATACGTCCTCCATGTGCCTGAACAACATTCTTCACAATCGACAACCCCAGACCAGTGCCACCTGTCTGACGGGCACGATCACCGCCGACACGGTAAAAGCGCTCGAAAATATGGTCCTGATCATGGAGAGGAATACCAGGGCCATGATCCCGGAAACTAATGGCCATTTCCATTCCTTGCAGCGATGCGCAGATCACGACATCTCCACCATCACCTTCCGGGGAAACGCCGTGGCGAAGGGCGTTGACCAGCAGATTCGAGAAGGCCTGTTCGATCCTGTAGGCATCGACTGGGACATCCGGAAGTCCTGAGCCGATCTCCAACCGGACGCGAGCGCCACGACTTTTTGCCTCACTATCCAGCTGCTCAACCACACTTGAGAGGATCTCTCCAAGATCCGTCGGAAGAGTCTCGAGGAGCCCCCCTTTTTCCTCCATACGACTGATGGTGAGAAGATCTTCGATCAAATGATTCAGTCGGTCGGCGTGGCGACGCATCACTGTTAATGATTTACGCGTCATCTCGCGGCTCAGGCCTCCCTCTTGAAGAGTCTCCAAGTAGCCATTGATGATCGAAAGGGGGGTGCGAAACTCGTGCGAGACATTGGCCACAAATTCCCTTCTAACGGACTCCAATTCCCGCAGCCTTGTTACGTCATGCAGCACCATAAGGCACCCTCCCGGGGACTTCATGTCGGGAGTCTTGAGGGGGGCTGCTGTCACGACCAGATGGCATCGGTCACTTCTTCCCGGGATACCAAGGGTCAGTTCGCCTCGTTGCACTTCACCTGTTTCTGCGGCGCGTTGGGCCACCCCCTGGAGCTCATGCCCCATGAATACTTCCGGTAACAAAAGACGCCTCACTTCCCCACGCAGATTGAACATCGCGATGGCTGCTGTGTTCACCAGGCGAATACGCAAGTCCTCCCCCGTAATGACCACCCCCTCCGTCATGCTTTCCAAAATGACAGAAATGCTGAATTCCTCCTCGGCAAGGAGGCTCTTCTGCCGGGCAAGAGTCTCCGCGATGACTCGTAATTCTCCGGCGATCTTCCTGAAAAGCACAGGCAACCCGCTCAGAATGACTGGTCTGAAATCGCCGCCTGCTATCCTCCTGAGGATTTTTAATAGTTCCCCAGCAGGAAGCACGATCCCGGAGATGAACCACCAGAGAGAGCAAACGGCCAAGAGCAAACTTACTGCCCAGACAACATCCTCACGCATTAGGAATCATGAATCGATAGCCCTCACCCCGGACAGTCTCCAAATAGGCCGAATGAAGACCTAGTTTTTCGCGAAGGCGGCGCATGTGGGTATCGACCGTCCTTGTATCGACTGTGCTACGGTATCCCCAGACCTCATAGAGTAATTCTTCACGGGATTGAATCGCTCCTCCCTTGCCGATGAGAAGAGAGAGCAATCTGAACTCAGTCGAGGTCAGGTCTATCCGCTGACCATCGAGTATCACTTTCAACGAGGTGCGATCTAGAATGAAAGGACCCGAAGCGGTGGGTTCAGGAGCAACGGCCGGACGCGCCCTTTTAAGCAGGGATTGGATCCTGAGAAGGAGCTCCCTTGGACTGAAAGGCTTGGGCAGATAATCATCGGCTCCCAGTTCCAGCCCTTTGATACGGCTTTCCGACTCTCCCTTGGCACTAAGGATCAGAAGCGGGATATCAGCAGTGCGCTCATTGGCCTTTAACTTCTTGGCAACCTCGAATCCATTGAGTCGGGGAAGCATAATATCGAGAATGATCGCGTCCGGACACTCCGCGGCGGCAAAAGATAGCCCCTCCACCCCATCGGCAGCCACAATGACCCTGAGCTTGGCTTTTTTCAGATGATACCGGATCAGATCGGATACATCCTCTTCATCTTCAATAACAAGAATAGTCTCGGACATGGTTTCAGCTGTAGTAGTGGAAGCCCTTGAGCATTGTAGGAGCTACCCGAGTCGTGGCACGGTGGCAAGTGCCTCTTTGAAATATCGGGATTTTCGCAAACACTATAAAAACAAAAAGCGGGCCGCCTGATTCATCCCGGAAAAACCATGAAACCGGAATGAGGCGGCCCGCCCCCAATGTTAACCTATTTATTCAGACATCCGCTCTAGGCATCCGTTCAAAGTTTTTATCGTTTCTTTGTTTTTTTTTACATTCTGCCATTCTCAATTAGGCCACATTACCCGGTGGCTTCCCTTTTAAGATCATGAAAACCATCGGCGTCTTGACATCGGGGGGAGATGCCCCCGGAATGAACCCTGCAATCCGTGCGGTAGTGCGCACAGCCTCGCAGCAAAACTGTCGCGTCATGGGGGTTGTCAATGGTTATGACGGGATTTTTGACGGAAATATCGAGGAGCTCGGCCACCGCAGCCTTGCCTCCATTATCGACCGGGGCGGGACAATCCTGCAGTCGAGTCGCTGCAAGCGGATGTACACACCCGAGGGAGTGGATGCCGCCCGGTCTCGCCTCACAGAACTCGGGATTCATGGCCTGGTTGTCCTCGGCGGTGATGGTTCCCTGACCGGAGCCCGGGAGCTTGCACGACGTGGCATGCCCGTGGTGGGGATTCCCGCCAGCATCGACAATGACCTCTACGGTACGGAAATGGCAATCGGCGTCGACACCGCAACCAATACGATCATGCAGTTGGTCGACAGGATTCGGGACACCGCCAGATCCCACCGTCGCTGCTTTCTCATCGAGGTCATGGGCCGCAACTCTGGCTACCTCGCCCTCACGACGGCCATCAGTGCGGGTGCCACGGTCGCCGTCATTCCCGAGTTCCGCTACAACATGGAGAAAATAGTCTCCATGCTTAACCATCGCTACCAGGAAGCCCGCGATAATTCTATCGTCATGCTCGCGGAAGGTGTTTGCAGTGCCTCAACCTTCATGGAACGCATGCAGAAGGCTGTTCCCGAGGGGGAATTCGATCAGGAAATCCGCATCACTGTCCTTGGTCATGTGCAGCGCGGGGGTATTCCGACCCACTTCGACCGCATGCTCGGCGCACGATTCGGCGAACTGGCGGTCATGGGACTGCTTCAACAGGAAACCGGGTGCATGACGGCGCTTGCCAAGGGACGCGCCACACTGATTGACCTCGATCAAGTGATCGGAAAGAAAAAACATCCCGCTCCGGAACTCATACGTCTTGCCAGGAACCTGAAGGTCGAGTTTGGCGACGCTGTCGAACTCTGATATCCAAAACACCTCTGCTCACTACGCTGACCGGTTCACCCCGATGGAATCCCTCCTGACCCTTTCCATCGGCGACTATCGCGCAGTTGAGCTGAGCATGCGCCTGACATGGGCACTAATCGTCATGACGGCGCTACTCCAAATTCTTTGCCTCAGTGTGGTTGAACGTCCATTTCGACTTCCCCTGATCTTCTCCTCCGTGGCCTTGTTGGGAGCAGCATGGTTTGAATCGGGCACCTGGGTCGCCTGGAAGGAAGCCTTCGAACTCGCCGGGACCACCTACTGTGTCACCGGTCACCTGCTAGCCGGAGAAGACCGGATCATCGCATTGTCACTAGCTCTTCCGGCGATTCTTGTCAGTTTTGGCTTACTTCATCTCAATCCCCGAGAAAAAGGGTTCCGCAACCTCTGTTGGACAGCTCTGGGATGGACCGTTCTTGGGCCGTTTTTCCAGTTCGTGTCACTGATCGGGTTTGCAAGCTGCTTGGCTCAGATTCGCGGAGTCTTGCGGGGAGTACCTTCAATCGTAGCCATCACGAGCATGACTCTTGGTTTTATTGTCACAGAGCTTGGCTTCTTCCACCAACTCCCGCTGGGAAAATTGGCAGAAGAGACTCTGGTCAGGGGAGAAATTATCCATTCCCTCTGTGACATTCTTGCACTGGTTGTTCCGGGAGTAGCCCTACTGATTGGCATACTCAAGATCTCTGGAGAGGAACCGAAATCCACTTAATTCAACGCCTGCTTAATCGCCTCCACCACCTGCTGCTGCTCATCAGGTAGCAGCCCGGGGAAAATGGGCAAGGCAAGGCTCTCCTTGGCCGCTTGCTCGCTTGCTGGGAAGTCGCCCTGCTTGTGACCGAGGTAGGCAAAGCACTCCTGCAAATGGAGCGGCACGGGATAGTAGATGGCGCATCCGATCTTATGCTCTGAAAGGGAGGCCATCACGGCGTCACGATTGGGAAGTCGGATCACATACTGATGGTAGATGTGATGATCACGCAGGCCCGAGGCGGCAAACGGTTCGGCGGGAAGGATGACCCTGTCGAGAAGACCAGCGGAATCAAAGACCTCCCTATAAGAGGCTGCATTCGCTCGGCGCGTGGCATTCCATCCATCCAGGAAGGGAAGTTTGGCCCTCAAGACGGCAGCTTGGATCGCATCAATGCGGAAGTTTCCCCCCACGACCTTGTGGTAGTAACGCTGCTCCATGCCATGATTGCGAACGCGGCGGAGCTTGTCAGCCATCTCCTCGTCCAAGCAGAGAGCCACTCCGGCATCGCCGGCAGCGCCCAGATTCTTGCTCGGGTAGAAGCTGACGTAGGAGGTCGGGGCGATCAGTCCTGCGGACTTGCTGCCCGACTTCGAGAGATATTTCGCCCCGAGGATTTGCGCCGCGTCCTCAAGGATCTCAATCCCAAACTCCTCGGCCACCGAACCGATGGCATCCATGTCGCAGCATGTTCCAAAAAGATGAATCGGAACGATGAGACGGATCCGATTTCCCTTGGGGGATCGAAGGTTGCCATCGGCATCCTTCTCAAGAGAGGAAAGTAATGCCCGTAGACTCGCAGGATCCATCATGAACGTCGCTGGATCGATATCGCAGAAGAGGATCTCGGCACCTGTGCGATGAATACAGCCGGCGGTCGCAAAGAAGGTATAGGGAGTGGAGATGACGGCATCACCCGCACCGATTCCCATGACCATCATCAGCGCTAGTTGGGCATCCGTTCCAGAGGACATTCCGACAGCATGGCCTCCGCCGAGATAAGCGATAAGGTCGCTCTCAAAGGCCTCCACCTCTGCACCAAGAACATACCCACGATGTCCTAGAACACGGGTAGCAGCCTCGCGTACAGCCTCATCGACCTGCGTTCCGAGTCGGCTCAGGTCAAAAAGTGGAACGGAAATAGGCAGAGGCACCTTGTACGAAAGGGATTGAAAGCAGGAAGGGGTTACTTCACAACGCCGAACTCGGCCCGACGATTCTTCGCCCAAGCGGCATCGTTACTGGCGGGATCGACAGGCATTTCGGAGCCAAAGCTGACGGTCTGGACATTATTGGCCTTCATGCCTTTCGCTATCAGTGCCTCACGCACGGCAAGAGCACGCTTCTCACCAAGACTGCGGTTGTATTCCTGCGTGCCGCGCTCGTCAGTGAATCCGGCAACAATCACCGTCTTGCCGCTTCCCTTGAGGGCATCAGCAACAGCGACAACCTTAGACTCTTGGTCGGGAGCCACCGTGGAACTATCATATCCAAACTGCACAGATGCATACTGGCCGCGCTGCACATTCGCACCCATGAAGTTGGCACCCTCGGTCCGTTCTCCAAGCGGCGTTCCGCTCACATAGTCGCCGTCGACGCCTGCGTATTGCTTGTTCTTCTTATTGGCGCAGCCGGAAAGAGCCAGTAGGGGAGTGAGGAAAAGGAACGTAAAGGTTTGAAAACGCATTAATCTATACAGAGTCAAAAGGGGAAAAAGATCAAGAGTGGGAGTGTAATTTCTTGGCAGGGTGGTTTCTTGCAAAGGCTTCTTGGTGGACTATCGCGTCCAAGTTGGCTCCGTGACCTTGCCAAGGCCGCTGATTACGGGAATGGATTTGCCAGTTGGCACATCAAGCAAGGAGATGGTGCTGCCGGTACTGTAGACGATATGGCGCGAATCGGCCCCCCAGACAGGATTCTCACCTTGGGCGACGATCCGAGCACCGCCCCCATTAAGATCCATCACTGCTATGGAAAAACCTCCACCTGAACGTACATTAAAGGCGAGCCTTTGGCCATCGGGTGACCAGCTCGGTTCGGTGCAGTAACCGAATCCTGTGGGAAGAAGGCGGCCACCCCCACCCGTCGAGGAGATCCTGTAGAGTTGCGGTGCGCCGGTCTCATCGCAAGAGTAAATGATCTCTTCGGCGTTCGGAGACCAGGAGGGGCTCGATTCGGCCCCTCGTGTGTGAGTCAGACGACGTGCCCCCCCACTCAGCCCGACCACATAAAGCTCGGGATTGCCATCCTTGCTAAGAGAGCATGCGAGAAGATTCCCGTCTGGGGAAAAGCGTGCCCCGGAGTTTGTCCCGGGAAATTTGACTAGGCGGATACGGGCTCCCGTCACCAGATCAATAAGGTAGATATCTGCATAACCAGCCTGATAGCCGGTATAGGCGAGTCGATGACCGTTGGGGCTGAGTGCCGGCGAGACACTCAATCCGTTGTCATGGGTGAATTGACGGCCATTGGAGCCGTCATAGTCGGCAAGGTAGATCTCCTTCCTTCCACTCCGGTTGCTCACGAAGGCTATCGTGCTGGTGGCAATACCCTTGTGACCGGTCAATGTTTGGACAATATCATCCACAAACTGGTGGGCGGCCATGCGGGGAGCTCCAGCGTAGTTCTTGGAAAGCACCACCTCTCCTCCCTTCACGACTTTTCCCTGAAGAACTCCTCCGGCAAAGATACCGCTGACGGTGAAGGAAGCTATTCCGGGCTGGACCAATGCAAACCATCCCGCAAGCGTCAGGTCATTCTGGACAATCTTGGAAGCAAGGACTCCTTCGCTGCCACCGATCCCGGCGAAGGCGACATTCAGCGCATCACTTTTGCGGACGGTTATTGTCGGAGCATCGGTCGCTTGGAGAGAAACCCCTAAAAGGTAAACAGCAACAAGCGGAAGGAGTCGGCGATGTCGGAACATGGTACTTGTTTGCTGCAACTGGGAGCGAAAGGCAAGTCAGCGTGCGCTCCGGTAGCGGGGTCTCGTAACGTATGATCCCGGTAATTCGAGTCGCACGGAGAGACGACGCGCTCCCGCAAGAGCTTTTTTTACCTTGGCATCCTCGGCAGACCCCTCGATCTCAAGATAAAAGACATAGGTCTCGGGCTGTCCGGGAACAGGACGGGAAACAATTCTGCAAAGATTCACTCCGGCATGGTCAAAGGGTCCAAGAAACCGGTGAAGACTGCCCGAAGTCTGAGCAAGGGCTGCAACAATTGCGGTCTTGCAGCGCTTCTCTTTGGTCGGCTTCTGTTTGGGCGATTTGGATGACGTAGCGGAGATCACGAAGAAATGAGTGACATTCACCGCCTCAGGGCGGACGGGAAATTTCAGGACGGAAAGGCCATAAAGCTCCGCAGCCCCGGGGGCAGCCAGGGCGACTGAAGTGACAGAAAGCGCAGCCTTTTTGGCAGCTTCTGCCGTGCTTGAACTCTCAATCATGGTGACGCCAGGCAGGTTTTCCATGATCCAGTCACGATGATGCCGGAGAGGCATCACATGGGAGTAGACTGACTTCAATTCCCCGAAAGCTGTGCCAACATGCCCCAACAACGCGAGGCGGACATCGAGGGCAAGTTCCTCATTAATGAAAATCTTGCCCGCCTGCTCAATGAGAAGGTCAACCGTCTCGGTGATGGTGCCCCCTGAGGAGTTCTCAATCGGCACGACACCCAACTGGGCCAGTCCGGAATGGACGGCATGAAACACCTCAGTGATGGTGGTCATGGGAAGCCCTGACCGTTTTGGAAAACGTTTCAGCGCAATCAGATGGGAAAAGGTACCTTCGGGACCAAGATAAGCAACCTTGCCGGGCTTTGTGGACTTAACAGTTAGGGAAGATGGCATGTCTATAAGATTTATGAGGATTGAACCTTGTTCCTGCAAGTCTCGGCAAAGAGATAAGATCGCAGCGCATCCTTAGCTCGCAAGAATGGGGAGTTGATTTCCGGATTGCCCACGCGCATGAGGATGAGATGCTTGGCAAGCGCATGATCCGGATCATTCTTATCCTTGGCCTGTTCGCTCCCCTCTATGGCTCTGGATGTGCTCACCTCAAGGTTCAGGCCAAGGATCAACAAGCCGGCCATCAAATCACCACCACTCAACCATCGGCTAAGCAAGGCCTGATTTATCGCCTGGCTCACCCAGCGGACTTCTTTCATTTTCTTGCGAGGAAAGAGCAATTTCAACAGCCAAAAAGAGCGGTCGCCCTTCTCACGGTTGGAATCATTAAGACCATCTCAAACGACGGGAGTTATGTGATTGCAGAACTGGAACCGGGAATCATGGTTACCGTGGGTAGCTCCGTTCTGATCACGGAAAATGGCGGGGAAACGGCACATCTCAAGGTCGCCGAAATTACCCCTCCTTACTTCGTCGCGGAGATAGATCATGGCCACCCGGAACCCGGAGCCTTGTTGAAGCAATAGTACCCTAAAAGACCAAAATAAACCCAGATTTTTCGATAGGCATGGGATGACAGAGTAAGGAGGATCACCAATATGATGAGTCCGCAATACGAGATCCGGTACACCGCTTCGCTTGCTTCTTACACACCACCTCATGACATCCGCAAATTCTTTGTCTACATCTGAATCAAAGATACCCTCATCAATCCTCTCCGTTAACTTGTAGAGTCCTTGTCTCGGATCAAACTGACTGAGTAGCTCCGGTAGTAAAAAATTCCCTTGTTGGCTGGGTTGCAGTCTGGATTTCATCGCACTCGGTTTACGGGGTTTGAGCACCTTTCCGCTTTCTTCTTCGTAATCCAATAAAGCAAATACCATGCCTATTATCCTAACGATGAATACTTTAAGACCTTTTTAAGGAACGACTAAATAAAAATATTTTTTGAACAGTTTTAAAAATCCAACCTGAAAACTCCTTCGAAAATCCCCTTCTAGGGATTGAATCAATGCCAATCTGCGCGATGATATCCTGGGAAATCCCTACTCGGTGATGATATCCTTGTAGGTCTTGCCCGAGGGGATCATGGGAAGCACATGCTCCGTGTAGGGAGTCATGACATCCAGGATATAGGTCTCCTTGGAGTCGAGCATGCGCTGAAGGGCGGCCCGAAGGTCTTTTTTGTGAATCACGCGCTCTGCAGGCACCCCAAAACCATGACAAATTCCAAGGTAGTCGGGATAGATGCGCTTCAGGTCCTTGGGATCACCAAGGAAAGTATGGCCTCGGTTACTATCGTAGAAACGATCCTCCCACTGCACCACCATGCCAAGATGCTGGTTATTGAGAATGATGACCTTGGAGGCGATTCCGTCGATATGCGCCGTAGCCAGTTCCTGGACATTCATCAGGAAAGAACCATCGCCATCGATATCAATCACCTGCTTATCAGGTCGGCCAAGTTTTGCTCCCAGAGCCGCGGGATAGCCGAATCCCATCGATCCAAGACCGGCAGAAGTTACGAGCGTGCGGGGCTCGGTGAAGTTATAGTACTGGGCGGCCCACATTTGATGCTGCCCCACGCCGGTGGTGATGATGGCATCCCCCTTGGTCAGCTCCATCAGGAGTTCGATCACATGCTGAGGCTGGATCGCATCAGGCGTGTCCTTGTAGCGGAGAGGATGATCCTTCTTCCACTTGGAGATCTGCTTGTACCAGGCAGGGAAGTGGGTGTGATCTTTCTTTACCGGCTTCCTGCCAGCCTGATCGAGTTCCTTGTTCAAGCGAGCGAGAGCATCTTTCACATCACCAAGGATTGGAAGCTTCACAGCGCGGTTCTTGTTAATCTCGGAGTTATCGATATCGATATGAACGATCGTTCCATGCTCGCAAAATTTCTCGACCTTACCAGTCACTCGATCGTCGAAGCGGACACCGATAGCCAGCAGCAGATCAGCCTCGTTGACAGCATTATTGGCATAGACCGTGCCATGCATGCCGAGCCACTTCAGGGAGAGCGGATGAGTTTCGGGAAAGCAGCCGATTCCCATCAGCGTCGTGGCTACGGGGATCTGGGAGCGTTCGGCAAACTCTGTAAGCTCCTTGGAGGCCTCTGCAGTGATCACGCCGCCGCCGCAATAGATCATCGGCCTTTTCGCTGAGGCTATCAGGCCGAGCATCTCTTGAAGGGCAAGATCATCCGCCCGGCGTACGGGATTGTAGCCTCGGAGAGTGATGCTCTTGGGGAAGATTGGCTGGGCTATCTGGTTCTGGATATTCTTAGGAATATCGACGAGCACAGGACCCGGACGGCCGCTCTGGGCAATGTGAAACGCCTCCTTGATGATCCGGGGAATATCATGGATATCCCAGACCAGATAGCTGTGCTTCACCACGGGAAGCGTCATCCCGAAGAAATCGGTCTCCTGGAAGGCGCCACGGCCGATCATTTCTTGGGGAACCTGTCCCGTGATGGCAACAAGGGGCACGGAGTCCATGTAGGCATCGGCGATGCAGGTCACCAGATTGGTGGCACCAGGGCCGGAAGTCGCCATGCAGACGCCGGCCTTACCGGTGACGCGAGCATATCCCTCGGCCGCAAATCCCCCTCCCTGCTCATGGCGGGGCAGGATGGTGCGAATCTTCTTCGACTTGGTCAGAGCCTGATGGATCGGCATCGAACAGCCGCCTGGATAGGCAAAGACAAAATCCACTCCCTCACGCTCCAATGAGGCGACTAAGATCTCGGCACCATTCATAACGACTCCACGCTCATTACTCGATGAGGTCTTGGTTGATTTGGTTTTTTTGGGTGCTGATTTTGAAGCCATAACAAGAAATCTATGTCATCGAAATGGAAGGGCTGTGTCGAGAGACAAAAAAGAGAGCCCTATTTCTAGGACTCCCCTTTATTTGAAATTTCCTGAAATGAATTACTGAAGCGCCGTACCTCCTCCTGCAGTCGAGCTCAACGCTGAGTTGATGGTATTGGTGGATCCTGAAATACTAATTGCAGCGCCTTGGCTGGTCACGATAGATCCACCCTTACCATTAAAAGGGAGCCCTGTGGCATAGGTTCCGGTTGCAGGATATGTAGTACCGGCGGTTAGTGTGAACCCTGCAGCGAGCATAATCGCGTTGGTGGCATCGTTTTCGGCTACCGGATAAACAGATGCATTAATGCCTTTGGTGGCAAGGGAATTCGCAAATGCGTTGGAACTCATGTAGGCAGGCACCAAGGCATTCGACCAATCTGCAACTGTGGTGTAGTATTTAGGAAACCCAGTGTTCGTGCCGGCAACTTGTCCATCCAGCCAGCTTGAATGTGATGCCAGATAAAGCTGTCTGAGATTGCTTGTTGTCTGGGTGATCTGTCCCTTGACTAATGCTCCGGTGATAGCCGGAAGCGCAAGGGAAGCAAGAACCGCAATGGTCGAGAGAACGATCAGGAGTTCGATCAGTGTGAAGGCGGCAAATTTATCGCGGAGGGTTTTGAGGGTTTTCATAGTTTGAACTTTTTTGCTAATCGCACATTCATATGGCTGAGATCACTAGTGTCCGGTTGAGAGGGTGATTGGGTTTTGTTGATTCTTCAAGATGAGTGACTTGCGATTCAAAATGGATGTGAGGGATTTGAACTTGGAAGGTTGCTTAGGGAGGATCTGCGACCATGAACTCTGGTCGTTACATCCTCTCCCAAGTCCTCGATTTGGTCCACTGGCAGACTCTTTCTCGGTTGGTCCAACGCTACGATGCGGAGAGCAAGGTTCGGCATTTTGGGTGTCGACAGCAGTTGATCTGCATGGCTTTTGCGCAGTTGACCTAGAGGGAAGGTCTGCGCGATATCGCCACCTGTCTCAAAGCACGGGGCGAAGCTCTCTACCATCTCGGCTTCCGGGAGAGAGTTGCCAAGTCCACCTTGGCCGATGCCAACGAGCAACGGGACTACCGACTCTGGGAAGATCTCGCCAAGGGACTCATGCGCAAGGCGCGCGTCCTCTATGCCGGAGAGGATCTCGAATTGGAACTGGAGAACACGGTTTACGCTCTGGATTACCTCGGCTTCGCCTCGCCCTTCAGGCTGCCTAAGGCAGGTGTTCTCCCGATGGTCGGATCCACCACCATCGACCTCTCGCTGAGTCTCTTCCCTTGGGGACATTTCCGAAGCACCAAAGCCGGTATCAAGATGCATACCCAGTTGGATCTTCGTGGCCCTATCCCGACCTGCATCCACATCACGGGAGCCCGCAAGGCCGATGTTCACTGGCTCGACGAGCTGCTCTTCGAAGCCGGCGCTTTTTATGTGATGGATCGTGGCTACATGGACTTTGCT
>Ga0114962_10001495_pt1 | contig 20141 bp, 36 predicted proteins | sample C_130820_MF_Meta_FD_87017 | JGI IMG/M metagenome (GOLD analysis project Ga0114962, IMG submission 87017) | Freshwater microbial communities from Lake Croche, Canada to study carbon cycling - C_130820_MF_MetaG | ecosystem: Environmental > Aquatic > Freshwater > Lake | place: Lake Croche, Canada... | reverse complement strand
TGCTGGTGCTACGGATACACCTGCTAATAATGCTGCTGGTGGTGCTGGTGCTACGGCTACACCTGCTAATAATGCTGCTGGTGCTACGGATACACCTGCTAATAATGCTGCTGGTGCTACGGCTACACCTGCTAATAATTCTGCTGGTGGTGCTGCTGGTGCTACTGGTCAAACCGCATCACCAATTAAAAGTGTTGCCTCACACACCAAGAAAAAAGTATCATCACTATTTAATAAGAAGTCAGAGACGACTGTAGATAATAAAACTACGGAACCTGTTAAGAAATCGGCGTCTCCGATAAAGGCCAATGTAACTACTAACAGAAAAAAAGGTAGCTTGGTTGACACATTGACAAAAATCCATAAATTGATAAAGAACTCTTTTGAAAAGACAGCAAAATCAAAAGATCTGGATGGTGATAAAAAGCAGGATGAAATTGATGTAAAAGAAAGAAGACACAAGGAATTAATATCTGCAATTGGTGCATTAACTGGATCAACTACATTAACAGAGGTTGGTGGCTCGGAAGATGGTAGTAGCGGGAGTGGTGTAGGTGATATGCTTGGTGGTATGATCGAGGATGGTGTCATGGAAGCAGTTCCAAAATTGTTGCCTATGTTGACTCCTCTGTTAGTGCCCCTTCTTGTTGGTGCTGTAGTTGTTGGCGCCCTTAAGTTTCTTGGTGGTAAGTTTGAAGACACTCTGGGTGAAGGTGGTACAGAATTAATTCAAGATTTACGTAAAAAGAATGCTGTGTCGTGGTGGGGCGTCCATCCGACTATCGAGAACTGGGACGTAGTTGAAAAACTTCCGAAAAGTGACATTAAGAAATTAGTAGACATGGATAGATTTGAGGGTGCTGATCAACAACGTCTACAATCTATGTTGACTGGTGGGGGGGACAAAGAAACTGGTGTTGGTGGTACTACTAAACCAATTCCTGTTAGTGGTGGTGTTAGTGCTCCTGCTAGTGCCCCGGGTGGTGGTGCTGGTGGTGCTGGTGGTGGTGCTGGTGGTGCTGGTGGTGCTCCTGCTGCGTCCACATCCAGTCCAAGTGCTGCTCCTGCTGCATCATCTCAAGGCGCTCAATTAGGCCAAGCGACATCGGAAAATCAGGATATGAAGCTAGATGCTCAAGTAGGTACAACTAGCTCCACAACTGTGAATAATCAATCGAGCAGTAGTTCATCTGATTCTGGTAAAACCGGTAGAGAACCTATAGATTCTGTTAGAAACAAATGTCCTACGTTCGAACGATTAACGTTCTATAGCACCAGAGTTGTTTAATCGTCAACGAGTGATTCGAAGTATGACATATCATAATCTTCGTTAGTTTCTTCATCGACAACAGTTTTTGGTGCCATTTTGGCTTGTTCCATGGTGGTTCTTACTGTACCACCAATCCCAAGTACCTTGTTGAGACGTGATTGAATTTCATCAAATGTTTTGAACACTTTATCGTCGAGGATTGCTTGCAGAGAATATCCAGATAAATTAGCCATTTTGGACATATCATCAAACAAAGGACCTACAGATTCAAATTCAGATTTGTCGTAATTTTGGAACCCTTCAACCTTACGAACCTTAAGTTTAAAGTTGGCGCCTGTGTCAACATCGAATGGGCTGAATGATTTCTCATCTGAAAATTCAGGTTTTGCTGCCCCTTTAATTTTCTCGAAGATTTTAATACCATACCGAAATAAGAATACTTTGCCATTGTTTTCTGGATGTTTAATGTCATCTATCATGTAAATGTTAGACACATGGGATAATCGTCTCTTACGTAAACTTGCTATCTTCTTATCGGCCGCTACTCCAGAATTCCATAGCAAAGTATTGCTTTCACAAACTGGGCACTTTTCTCCTTTCGTAGTTAGGCAGTTATCTATCAACCATCCACCGGGGCCTTGGAATCCGTGTGAATACATTTTAACCCAAGGATCGTTTTCACCATCCTCATCAACTGTTGGTAAGAATCTAAATGTGGCCATACCGTTTCCGGATTTGTCTATTTCGGGTTTCCAGTAATTCTCTTCTGTATCTTTGCCACCAGCATCACTCATTTTCTCGAGTGCTTTAGTCAGTTTTTCAAGATTACCGTTGTTACGTTTCAGATTTGCAAAACTCATTGTATTTCCTTTAGTTTTTTTCAGATTAGTTCGGGTTTGTGTTACTTATTTACTCATTGATTTCTTGAACAGGTTGTCTAACTTGGTATTAGCATCTTGAGCATATTGTGCTGCTCTATTTGCTGCTGCTTCTGCATTGCCAGCTAATGTAGAAGCTTGTGCCGCTGCAAGTTGTGCACCCTTTGCTAATACAGATACTTCTGCTGTAGATGTTTTTAATACATCAATTTGTGACTGTAGATTTTCCACTGCGCCATTACTTGCACAGCCAGCTAATGTTGCTAACGCGATTACTAACATAATTTTCTTCATATTTATTCCTATACGTATAGTTTTAAAATTGCAAGTGTTTCTGGTACTGACGTGTGCCATATACCAATCCCTCCCGCGTTTCTCCAATCTTCGATGACAGACCAAGTGTCATCTATGATAATGGATTCTGGTGTCGCATACTTGTACTTGTGTTTTTTTCCCGGCACAAAGTTTTGCTTAAATGTTATATTATGAGTATCTAGCCAAATCTTTTTCTGTTTCGACACAGCATCAAACGATTCTTGTCTGCCAGTCGATGATAATATCTCTGTTGGTATTGATAGTGTTTTCAGATAGTCTACCAATACCATGGCCCCCGGCATTAGATCAAGTGTGGCGAATTGCTGGGTATCAATGAATTCATTAAACTGGCAGTCGAACTTTTTATTCTTCTCCGCTTCACGAGGTTCCATATGGTATAACTCTTCGTATCTCTTAGAAAAATCTGCCACCACACCGTCTAAATCTAAAAATGTCTTATTAATCAATGGCTTATTCATCATATCCTCACATGCTTTAGTAGAATTTGTTTAAATTTAACAGCATCAAATTTCAAAAACGGTTTATATTTTTTGCACTTCAAGCTATATCTTGGCCATACTATATCATCCTCTATATTATCCTCCCACATAGGAAAGAAGTTTAATAGTGAGTTCAATATAATCAAGGTTTCCAATGAAATTCTACCACCCATTGTTTCTGTTAACAACACAGGAAATCTACCTTCCGGCACTATCAGCAATTCATTTGGTGACTCGACAGAATCCATCAGGTGTATTATATCATTCTCGAATATGTATGTCAAGCTCTGTTTAGTTTTTAGCCATTTTCTATAGACATCCTCGCCTTCGGCACCTACCAATTCGCCTACCCAATGTACATCACCATTAACGAAATTGGCGAAGATATAATCCCGTGTTTCATCAATACTAAATTTAGATGCTAACTTGACGAATGAATATCTATCCTTCCTAGATAGAAAATAATCTTCGGTAACCTTAATTTTGTGTTTATATTTAACTATGTCATAGTTATCCAAAAAGTACCTCTTTATAGAGATATACATTTTATATGTTTCAAGCCCAGAGTTCATATAGGTAGACTTGATTCTTTCCTAATAAGGTTCATCGCAATTGCTTGTTCTCTTATCTTATCTTTTAATGAGCTAGACACCAAAGCTGCGGCTGTATCATATTCCAGTAGTGATTCTTCGCAGTAATGTGTAATGGCGTCTAGAATATCGACATGTTCATCCTTAGCTATCTGTTCCATGTGGCGAGAGAACGATAATATTTCATCTTCATTGGGCATCTTTATATTCCTGTATAGTATTCAAAAATTCACCTATATTTTCTTTATTGATGAATAAAACATTATGAGAGATAGGGGGTAACCCCATCGGCATATTAGGAAAGTCTAATCGGTCTTCCTGCAACACCTTTATCCCACCATTGATCCATTTTACCACAGAAAACATCATTAAGCAACCTTTTTCAATGCTTGGTAGAACCAATGATTACCTATGTGTATACTACCCTTTGGGTGTTTGATATTCTTGAATGAATCAAAGGAGTCAGAATTCCCCGCAACATTTCTATAATTACCTATCATAACATTTTTAGCAATTGAGTAAAATTCATCGACATCTTCTTTGGGTATGTGTTTCTGGGTGTATTGCTGCTTAACTATCGCACATGGGGGTTCGTGTAATATATTTCTAGATCTGTTCATTATTGTATGACCAACGGCATATTGACCCACCAACGATTCGCCCCTACTTTCAGAGTAAATGGTTTCTGCGACACAGGACAACTGTTTTCGATCCACGACCATCACTGGACGGGGTTTTATTACTGTTTTGTGTACTATTATATCAGAGTGTTTTGGTGATATAATGATCTTGTTTGTTTCTGCATTTGCCACCATTGACAAGCACATGACTATTAAGAGCATAAATTGTTTTGCTCGCATAGTTTTCTCCTAGCTTTTCAGTTGCCTTTATGTGAAATAACATAAAAGTTTCCCTTAGTTCTTCGAATAGACTTTGTGATTTTGAACTTTTAAACGGGATTGGTGTATCGGTTATCTTATAAGCATTCCTCTTTTTAAGTTATGGGTGTATTATACCACAAATACACCCAATGTCAAATTATTTGCAGCCTTTCGCATTAATATATTTAGTATATCCAGCTTCCCAACTATTATACAAATAATTCTGAGCTTCGGATACAGTTATTTTGTTCTTACAAATCAATGACTGTAATCTCACTTCTAACTTATCTTTATCATGTGCGTTGCAAGAACCATTGTAATCTTGTAATTTAAGGTTGCTGATATCATTTGCACCACCAGAACCCAATGCTATTCTATGGTCCACCTCATACTTATGTGATGCATTTCCATTGTCTCGTATGAAAACTTTCTTCTTGACCGAATCCGGCACATTTCTAATGGTTGATGTTAATGTTGTGCAGATATCCTTTACATCAGTTGTTCTAATAGCTTCTGGTGGAATACCAGCAAATGCTTGTGTAGAGAAAATCAATGCAAATAGTACTAATAATCTATTCATGTCATATCCTATTGTCGTGAAATGGGTTTTGATAAAATTTCAAGGATTTGTTCATGAAAATTGTATCTACGCTGTCTATTTTTTATTGGTGTTATTGGTTTTATTGGATCGTCGTTGCCTAATTTTTCTGTGCGAGATTTAGCAGAATCTGATCTTCCTACTAGTTTAGACAATCCATGTTGTAATTTATCTATAGTATCATCTGAGGCTTGGTCGTATTTTGAATTGTGTCCGCTTGTCTTTGGTAACTTATATTTATCTGCTAATGTATCAACCTTTTCATTATCGATGTTTTTATATTTATTAATCATTAAATGGTGAACACCGGCATCATGTATATTATTTATAGAATGCTCTATTGGATAACTATCTGACTTAGGATGTTTTAATATAGCTTTATGTATCTCTGGATCCCTTGTGTTATAAGCAACAGTAGCCAATGCATTATCCCCAGCTTTAGGATGTTTTAATATAGCTTTATGTATCTCTGGATCCCTTGTGTTATAAGCAACAGAAGATAATGCACCATCACCAGCATTAGGATGTTTTAATATAGCTTTATGTATATCTGGATCCTGTGTGTGACTAGCAACAGAAGATAATGCATTATCCCCAGCATTAGGATGTTTTACTATAGCTTTATGTATATCTTCTGTTGTGTTACGAGCAACAGAAGATAATGCATTATCACCAGCATTAGGATGTTTTAATATAGCTTTATGTATATCTGGGTCTGTTGTGTTACGAGCAACAGAAGATAATACATGATCACCAGCATTAGGATGTTTTAATATAGCTTTATGTATCTCTTCTGTTGTGTTATAAGCAACAGTAGCCAATGCATTATCCCCAGCTTTAGGATGTTTTAATATAGCTTTATGTATCTCTAGATCCCTTGTGTTACGAGCAACATCAGCCAATGCACCATCCCCAGCTTTAGGATGTTTTAATATAGCTTTATGTATCTCTGGATCATTTGTGTTACTAGCAACAGCATCCAATGCATTATCCCCAGCATTAGGATGTTTTAATATAGCTTTATGTGTCTCTGGATCACTAGCCAGAGCATTCAATATATTGGTATGTGTTTTACTATTAGTAGCCAATGCTTGTTTATGTGCTTTAGTTAAATATCTATTAGCGCTGGCATGTAATAAATCTTCTGGTTTAGTAGTGCTCATTTTTATGTGATGTGTAAGCTCTTCCGCGTATTTAGATTTTTCATCACTAGTAATAGGTATATCCCTAACAGAACCTTTTAAATGTTTTATTTTGTCTAGACCATGTTCCTTTACTAATCTATGCCATTCTTGTGGGTGTACTGTATGATTTTCAGCATCTTGATGATTAGCGGTATCGCTAGTATCACCATTATATGCACCATAGGCACCTATGGTTCTAAGATGCTTCTTTTTTTCTTTAGGGAATTTGAATACGAAAGATTTGTGTCCTTCTGGATCATAATGATGGACCATATCAACACCACGCCTACCTGTACACCATGAACTAGATGCGCCGGCTGCACAAGAACCTGCCTGATTAGTTACTTGTGTGACAGTAGCGCCAGTATCTGGGTTATGGTGGACAACATTAGCCTCACCATTAGTTCTAGCCTTTATATCATCAATATCTTCTTTGTGTTTTTGTTGTATTTTTTGAAGATGTGGGTGTACCGCTGATTTTAGCTGATCAATAGAACGTATTTGGCCTGGATGTCTGGGTACATTATGGTCATTAGCTGAATGACCCCTATTATACGCATCAATTAGATCTTTATGTTCTGGATTGGACGCATCCAGATCAATATGATTAAAGTGTTTAGCTGTAGCTTCTATTAGATATTGTTCTCGTAGAAATGATTTAAAAGTTAACATATAGTGCCTATTGTAGTGATATTAAGTATTTATATTTATAATCCTAGTTCTTCTTTGGCAATGATATACGATTTAACTAAACTAGATCGTACTATATCAGCACTAGTAAAATGTACTCTGCAGAATTCGTCCATGGTTTCAGCAATTCTCAAGAACTGAGGTAATCCAGTAACTTCACTAGATTTCTTAAGCAGATCATTCTGTGTAAGATCGCCGACGAAAATGATCTTTGATTGGTGTCCAATTCTAGTTAGAATGGTGTCCAGCTCTTGAAATGTACAATTTTGCATTTCATCGAGTATAACAATAGAGTTATCGAAACTCATCCCACGAATTGCTGTTGTGGTAGTAAATTCAACAAACCCCTGTTCTTTTAATCTTTGATATGCATCAGGTTTACCGAATAGTGTAGCACATATCTGGATATATGGATCTTCGTATATAGATGTTTTCTCATCTAGGCTACCTTTAAGATACCCTACATCTCTTGTTTGTACTGCGGACCGGACTATTAGAACTCTGTTATATGAATTACTCTTGTCCATACATTCTTCGAGAGCTTTGTATAGTGCAATAAATGATTTTCCTGTGCCGGCGGACCCGCTTAACATCATGAAGTATTCACCAACTGAGTATGAGTTATAGAATGCTGCTTGATTTAATGTCAATGGTTTAAATGTTTTTAAATCTTCTATTCGTAGTTTGAGTCTATTTGATGGTGGTTGTGTTGTCCTATCAGTACTTGCTTGGTATTTTGATGAATCTTCAAAATGTGTGTCCACTAAACGAGATGCTGGTTTACGAGCCATTTTTTTCCTTGGTAGTTGGGGGAGGTGTGCCAGAACATTTTCCAGCACTAATATTTATGAGTGCTCTGGTATTGGTCTAGTAGTGCCCTTGTCGTTTTTAGTGGTGTATGTTTCAGACGCTTCTTCAGATTTCAGGTCATCTTTAGACTTTAGCACTTTTGATGCTGTCGGGGCATCGCCACCTTTCTTCGGCATAGATTCCTCTGAATGGTATGTAATTTTTCCTTGAGCAAAACACCTACCGTTTGCATATACACATCGATCGGCACTGTGCACTGCATTATTATCACTATCCACGAACGTATGATGCTTAACAGGATTCATGTGCAGCTCAACGCCATGAAATTGTTGATGTTCTGGTTTTATTCTTTGATATCTACCATCAATAGAGGCCATAATAGTCTTAGAGCCTTTTGCGCTAGGTCTCTTTAATGTTATGCCAGCAGCTTTAGCATCAGCATCCCTCTTTCTACCTTCTGCGGATGTTTTAGCCAACTTCTCTCTAGCACCTTGCGATACATTGAAATGTGCATTATCGACAGTTACAGCCTGTCGATATCCTAAAACATTCCCACCTGTACATACTGGTGTGTTTCTCTCGTGTGATGTTGCGCCGGGAGTTGGTTTAACAGCCAGACCCTTTTTTCTGTTTGCTGCACGTTGTTTCTCTTCTGCTTTTTGGTGTATAGATGCAACGAGCACAGAGTGTCCTAGCTTCTTCTTGGTGGAGTCCCTAACCTTAAGATTGGTTCTCGCACCAATTATGGAGTCCTGTTCCGGCTCATTTCCTTGTTGTTGTTTTGCGTGTGATTCGGGGTGTGTTTTTATAGCTTCATCGACGTCATCCGCAGAGAGAAGTCCGACATTTTTCGCGGTTCTATTGCGATATGCTGGATGGTCTTTGGCATCAATAGTTATTCCTGGTTTAAGTGGCTTGTTTGATCGTGCCGCTTCTGTTATAAATTGTCTAAATGTTAGCACATTTTCTCCTATTTCTTAGTAAAACTAAAACCTGTTATAAATCAATAGCTTACTCACCATTCTCTGGGGATCTGGTGCTTGTGAGTGTCAGCAATTGTGTTTTCACCCACACCATGTTTAATTCTGTCAATTACGTATTTTTGGAAAGACGAATCGCATTTCTTAACTCCAGGCACTGAAAGTCTAATACCATCACTCATGACGTGTAGATTTTCGGTCGTGAAGTGTCGTTCTAAGTGTGGATTGTCCAATTTAAATTGATCATATCCTGTGTATGAAAAAACATACTCCTGTACTTCACCAGTTTCTATATTCCTAAAGTCGTATCTTGGCATAATATATTCCTATTTAAAATATTTTCAATAATTGTTGGCATTCTATCATATCTATAGCCCTCTATTACTAGTGTATGATAAGAATACCCATCGACACCTTGTTGTTTACCCAATTCAGTAGTGTTCTTATCTAATCCACTTTTCTTAATCATGTGGTGAGCAAGAGATTTATATTTGTGGTATTGATCTGGATTATGTGTTTGTATTTTTATCCTATGTCCCTTTGATAAATGTGTCTGTGCATCGTCATGTATAATTTTCATGGTATGTATCAGCGACTTTCTATCAATATTAGCACGTTCTCCGGGATTAGCGTTCCTATGGTGTATATGATATTCTATTTCTTTATCGCTATTCATCAGCTTACCCACCGAATGTCCGTGCTCTTTCATATGATCCGATTGCAACACTGCTGTATGGCCAGTATATAATCGACCTCGAGAATTTTTATTTATATCATTCTCGAAATCTTTATCGTGCCGCACTTCAAACTTAGCATCAAGAGATTCTGTTAAGAAATCAAAATCACTAAATGATAGCATTAAAATTTCCAATCGTTACAATAATCAAATTTGTGTAGTTGCTTCAATCTATCTTCACATGAGTCACCGATATCAGTACGATATGCAGGATCATTGCCCAACTTCACTTGTTTTACTACTTTATACGCAGCATCTTTTGCCTGTGAAATTGTGCCACCAATGCCTATACATACACAAATATAAGTGCCAGCAGTACCCCATTCTGGATAGTTCTCCACAACTTCGTCATCTATCATCTTAATAGTAGAAGATAACTTAATTTCGCATGGTGATACCATAGAAAGATCTTTCACATCATCAGTTATTACTGGATAATCTAGATATTCTTCGATGGGTTTCTTTGCAAATGGGAAGTCTGAACACGCCATGACAACACCAAGAGCAGTCTCACCACCAATGATTTCAAAGGTGTCTTTACCATTGATTAGATCAACCATCCATTGAGCAGGATCACCAACGATCAGTGATTGCTGGATATTGTGTATAGGATATCCTGGCCTTTGTGTAAATTCCATTGGCCAAGGAGTTCCATCGTTTTCATCTACGATAACACTAATATCAACAAAACCAACATATTTCAATTCATGCAGTAATTTTTCTAATGGTTTCAGCATGATATCAGCAAGTTTAGAATCTTTTGTATATCTGAGAGCCGTACCCATTTCTCCAGTGGATACACCAAGATCGCCATTCATCAATTTCTTGTGTTCAAAGTTCTCGCAGAATACGCTGTTGAATCCATTAGGACCAAACATACCCATAACAGCAAGTTCAGTACCTTTCTTGAATTCTTGAAGAATGAACTTTGTGATACCCGCTTTCTTACCAACTTTCTTCATGCGAGTAAGAAATCCTATCATGTCTGCTGGATCTTTTGCTAAGTAAGTCAATGACTTATCTTCCACAGCCCCACAGGGTTTGCAGCAGTATCTATTGGGGGTTGCTTTGACGAAAGCTATTGCTTGGTCATAATTGGAAAATTCTGTTGATGGTATTACTTTGTTGCCACAATCTTTGATAGCATTTTGTCCATACATACGATCAACTTCTAGACGTGCTGATCTTTTATCTGGACCAAAAACTGGCAACCCTTTTTTGCGAAGTTCTAAAACTTCTTCCATGAAATCTACATTATCTGCTACGAATATCAAATCACAGTGTCGTGCATATGATTTTGCTTGTTGCCAATTGTCTAACTTGTCCACAAGTCCTTGGCCAATGGGTTCGGCGATAGGTCCTACTGTGATTAGTTTAACTGTGTGTCCTGCGGCGATGCAATCTAGGCACCAGTGTAGCGAAAGCCCATAGGGATCAATACTTAAGATATTCAATTTACTCTCCGTTTTAAATGTCTGGTATACCAGTATTTATAATATACCAGACCGTATAGAATTACTTATTCAGTGCTGGTCTACCTCTCCCTTTTGGTGATTCTGCCACAACATCATTCAATGCTGGATATTCTTCAATATTTGAGTCTTTCAGTGCATGGACTCTATTTGCAATATCATCTGACGATATTGTTTGTACAACAAATTGCTTGAATTCAACATACTCATTAGTAACGTACATTGGAGCGATGTTAGGTTCTTTACTAAAGAATACCGCACAACCACCGGCACTTAATGGTGCAACTTCTAATACGGCATCCAAATCAATAATACACAAACAACCACGATCTTTATTATATACTTCTACTTTCAACCCCATAATGACTCCAATTTTATTAAAAAAGACTGATACATACTTGGTACCATATCAGATACAAATGTATATATGCTATCTTGATAATGGTACCCAATAAGCAGAGCAGTGGCCGTTACGCCAGCTAAAATTATAAGGAATTGGATAGATTCGTCTCTATACCATTCTATTTCCAATTCCATCATATCTCTCTGTGCTAGGAATACATAGTTTTCACCACCATCTTTGGTAATGTCTATGTTCAGTGCATCAAGTCGTTTACATGCGTACCACCAATAATATATGCTTTTCACCAGTAATTCTCGGTTAGTTCAAAGGTTCTCTTTGATTTTTGTTTAGTTGGTTTGCGGGGGTCTATATTATCATACCCCGCAAGTTTTTGTTGTTTTCGGCGAAACCCGCTATCATCTTCACGACACCGTTTTGGTCTCACGTATTCTTCTATATCGTTCATTTATTAAAAGTCCCAAACAATTTCTAGTTTCTTTATGTGTTGATAATCTTCCAGTGCATCATTAATACACGACTTGGCTGGTGGTATGAAAATGTAATCGGCATCAGATTCTTTGGATGATAGTTTATCATTAAGGTATCGTAATGCATCTGTTGCGGAGTTAAATGTGTGCATATCCTTGTTATTAGCAAGGAATGGTTTACAGATGTATTTAATCATTTATATTCTCGTGTTCTGGGGTCATAATACATCCCGTTCTTCGGGTCATAGTATAGTACTTTTCCATCTTTCCTAATTGGACCAAGATACCCATCTCTCTGGGAATATCCATCTAAAATTATACTACGTTCAGCTGCTATCGGTTTAAACTGAAGTTTCATATGATCCTTATTTTATTGTTTTCAATAATATTACATCAGCATTGATCCTCCCTGTTAGTGGTGTAGAAACGGAAGTAATGCTAGACATGATCTTTTTTAGAATAGTTTTGTTGCCTTTTACTACGTCAGGGATCACTTCAAGTGGTTTCCTGACTACTTTATTTATGGATACAGATTCGTCAAAGTTAGTGATAGTGGACCTATTGACGCCTAATCCCGATGAATCTTTAGCAAAATATACACCAAGTTTTCTAGTCTTAGTATTGAATACCCACAAAGACTGACATCCAATAATACTCTCGGGTTTTATCGAAACTATCTTGTATTCTGGGTCATCTTTTTTGAATATCAATTTCAATAGCTTCTTTGACAAAGGAACATCTTTGGTTTTTCTTGGAGTCTTTGCGACTTTTGCGTTGGTTGTGAATTTATTACAATCGGATATGACCAATTGCAGGAACTGATTAAGTTTCTTTAGTTCTGTCTTATTGTAATTAGCATATCCTTCAGTTAGTTGTAAATCTTCCCCTGCTATGACGGATTTAATTTCCACACTAAATGGAGTAAAATGGTCGATTATCTGTTTAGCGTGTGCGGATTTACATATCTGCGCAGTCAGGAACTCATATATCTTAAGGGAATAGTCCCGAATGTCTATATGGTCCTCTATTATTTCTATTATAGTGGTAACATGTAGGTATATTTTGTCTTGTAATGATACTTTTGGTTTATTGGGGAGAGTTTCTACTTTCTCTACTATAGGTGCAACATATTCAACTAGTTCATTGATGCGAACACCCATCCATGAAATCTGCTCCATAGATGGAGAATACCCACGAGAAATCATTCGTGCAACGAACCCTAAATTCTTAATCTCGTATTCAGACGTTGCTGATATTTTTGTAATGATTTTGGGTTCGTATTTGTTTGATCGCAAATATGTTAATAGGTATTCCTTTGATTCCTTATAACTTTTTGTACGAGAATACCAATTGGAACATTCTATGAAATTTACATTTGTATCTTCGAATGTCGGCTCTTTCCCGTACACAATATCATCCATATTAACACGTTTACGTTCAGCCATGTTATTCTACAATTTGTACGGAAGTTACTGAATCGACTCTAAATGATCGATATCCATCGTTATCTATATCAAACGCCACGACCACATTATCATTGGTCGCTTTTCTTTCTTGTGTTTCTGAAATTGGCTCGATATCGACACCAGATGAATCAACTTCTTTTTGTGGTAGGTATTGGTCTAATAATGTGCCTTTCAATACACGAACATCGCCATTGACTTTCGTGAATGTAATATTCGCAATGTTATTATGTAGTATATCAACAATTTCATCTCTATTCATATTTTTCTTTCCCCAAATTAAGTCCCAATTGGCGCTGAATCTATCCCGATCCACCGACCTAGCTCCACTGCCTTTGCCACCTGCCCATGCTACCATATTTTATCCTATGCTACTGAATTTGTTAATGGTGATTTGATATTAACCACCACATCGTTTTCATACAATTCATCGACAATCAACAATTTTGATTTAGTAATGCAATGATTACAAATGACTGCCCCCGTTTCTGATATAATCAATGTCGTACCTTGCTTCTTTGCAGCTGCACAGAAACTACACTTTGCATCAGAATCCATGATCAACCACCTCTGCAAATGTTTCAACTTCTACATCAGGTTCAACTGTCATCTTAGCATACAGGTCAAGGAAACCAGCTTTGGTCTCATCATCAAAACGATTAGTACATAATTTAATAGCTTTCATCTTATCACCAAAGATATTATATGACTTAGCAATATGAACAAGTCTACGAGTACTTATGATTTCGTCAATAGCCCCCTCCATATAAGTTTTCCTGATAACATCTGCCCACTGAACCAATTCATCAATGAATGCTGTATCGGCAATCAATGATGATAAAATCTTCTTCTCGGTATTAGCATCAGGAAATTCTTGCTCGATAGTAATAACGAAACGTTCCAAGAAAGCAGAGTCAAGTATCTGTGATAGATAGTTTCCATCTTCAGAACCCTTGCCCTTTGTGTTAGCAGTAGCGATAATGTTGAATCCATCTTTAGGATGAATCATTTCACCAGTCTTCTTGTTATAGTACGAGGCACCTTCAAGGATACCCTGCAAACACATCAACTTAGCACCATTACCACGATCAACCTCATCCACTAATAGGACCGCACCACGTTTCATCGCAGTAATAACAGGACCATCACGGAATACCACGTTACCATCAATAAGGGTATTGCTGCCGATCAAATCAGATTCATCGGTTTCAACACTAACATTGACACGAATACACTCACGTTTCAACTGCGCGCACACCTGTTCAGCCATTAGGGTTTTGCCGTTACCACTGAGACCAGTGATGAATACAGGATAGAATTCTCTAGATTTGACTACAGTAACCAAATCTTTATGGAATCCGAATGGCACATAGTCAACATATTTCGTTGGCACTGTTGGTGCTGACTCATCAATCATCTTTGGTTGTCGGAAATGTAAAGCTGGTGGAGCTAAACTAATAGTGGTTTGTTCTTTTGTCATAATAGCTTCTGTGATTAATGTTTCATCTAGTGTAGGAATTTGATACTCCCCGCGACCAACACGATATTCTGATTTGTTGATTAACCAATGAGGATACGGGGCACCCAACACCTCAACAACATGATCAATATCTTCCCGTGTAACTACGGCATTTACTCCATAGATAGATTGTGCCGCCACGATAAACTCTTTCTGTTTCACTGTTAATGCCATTATATATTTCTCGCTGTTTAAAAAATTATATCATATTATATCACTAATATGATAAATGTCAAGTATTGACTAGATATAAGTAGTTATTACTCAAAATCCGATGGTGCGCCAGAACTTAAACACTGGGTGTCTGGGTTTTTCTTTGACTCCAATGTGGAAAGATTTATAGGTTAATATCTTACCTATAGTGCTGTCTCTATTTTCCCATATCTCATCACGCTGCGCCGCATCAAACCCTGTCCCGATATTAAACTCGATACCTGTCTCAACATCTCTGACAACTAATGCACCCATTGTTCCGGCAGCACGTTTACCATCTTGATGTGATGAACGTTTGCTTCTACCCAATTCGTTAACCAATTTCTCGTTATCGTTGTGCATTAGCTCTTCCATTCCGATAACTTCAGCCTCACTATCAGAAAATCGTTTGACCTTAATCAATATGTTCTCTTTAACCGTTGTGCGCCCAAATTTGTAATGTCCATCAGGTTTTCTACCCATCATTCCTTCATAACCTAAAGTAAGGAACATAACTTCCGCTGCATCAAACTCTTCTTGGGTATTTACCATATGGTGCGGAACTGTCTTTATATGTTTGCCTTCAATAGATGGTCCGCACTGTATTGACACAACTCTATCTTCCGCTAAAAATAAACGTGTCGAAAATCGGAGCTTGTGGTGTGTAAACTCATCAAATACATGAAAGGTAAAATCCTCAACCTTGTCATGTGACATAACAACAGTGGTTGTATTTCTAAAGCATTCCGGGTCAGTGGGACTGCCGCAAATAATCTCTCCATCTAAGCCATTCAACAAGATAGATCCAAGTATAGATTGAATATGCTTATTGGGAATAGGCTTAAGTGTTCTACTCAATGCAACACCATCTACAATTACACAGCGTATGCCATCTAATTTAGGTGATGCTAAGTATGGGAATGATGGTTTGTCTAGTTTTGCCGACAACATAGGTTTGAAGTTTGGTATCATAATAATTCTCTTTTGATTAAGGATGGGTTATTATAACACCATCCTTATAATTGTCAACTATTCGTGATGAAGTTCTAACACATTATTGTTATAAACTTTTCTTGGGAGGTATTCTTGATGTTTATTTACTTTCCAATTGTAAAAACCATCTTCATTGAGTTCTGGTAATTTCAGTGGCGTTTTGTCTAATCTATTCAGTGTCTCAATGTAATCCGCACACGATTGTCCTACTATAAAACTTATCATTATGGTCCTTAAATAGAATTATATATATGTCATTTCATTGAGTTCTTATAATAGTGGTATGTCACAAATTCTTCGTGTTTGGTGTAGTTTGAAACAAAAAAGATATCTAATGGTAATTCTGGCATAAGAACATCACCGGAGCATTCAAACTTCATATACGATATGATCATATTATCACAGTATGGTAATAGCTGTTTGTATATCTCAGCACCACCACAAATATAGTATCTACCTGCTGCTGCCGCTTCACTTTCTAATAGAAACTTCTCAGTGGACATGGGTGTGAAACCATCAAGCTTGTACTCTGGATCTCGTGATAACACAATAGCCTCACGGCCAGGAAGTTTTCCTACCTGTTCTGCCGTTACCCTACCCATTACCAGAGTACCACCCATAGTAATTGTTCTGAATTGTCTTAGCTCATCTTTACAATGCCACGGCATAGAATCTAGTGTGCTATCTCCAATTATACCGTTATCTGATACTGCTGCTATTAGTGTTATCATAAAAACAAATCATTATCATCGTCTTCGGCGTGACCAATGACGTCCAAGAACTCTCTCAGGTGCTGTATCGCCCTAAGCCGTTCTAGTGGCGGACGAATTTGTATATCTTTTAATAAGAAATTATATGTATCTCTTTCTTCTTTAGTGCTTAACATAATATAGTATCCTATATAGAAATTTGTGACGGTATTATAGGAAAGACCTATCGTGAACTAGGATTTTCATTTACTCCAAAATAATATCACACCGATATTGGTGCATGAATTCTTGGGTGTGAATTATATCCAACAACATTGAAACTATCCATAGTAAAATCATCTATTGAACTATATTTCTTATCAATCTCCAATGTTGGTAATGGATATAGTTCTAGATCCCTACTTAATAATTCATGGGTCTGTTCTATATGATTTTTGTAGATATGACTATCACCAAAGGACATATGGAGATTATCTGGTATCATTTCGGTAACATTAGCAATCATATGAGTTAACAGGGCATAACTGGAAATATTTGCGCAAATTCCCAAAAAAGCATCTCCGCTGCGTTGATATAAATGACAACTCAAAGCATACTTCGGAGTATGAAAATTATCCATGATTTTTGAGTATGCTTCAGAATAATATTCGGACGGTTGGATATCTGATGTACAATACTTAACTCTCTCTTGGAACGATAACTTCCTCACACCAAACTGAAAGAATGCGTGGCAAGGTGCTAATGCCATTTTGCCAATACCAACATTATCTTGTGGTGATATGGTTTCATCCGGAAGATCAGCAACATTCCATGCAGAAACAATGTGTCTACGGCTGAATGGTCTTTCCCTTAGTCCAGCGATAAGATCAGCAATCTGGTCAACATTATTTTCACCGTCACACCACCAATGCCTCCATTGGTAACCATAAATACGTCCGAGGTCACCATCCTCATCTGCCCACTCTTCCCAAATAGTTGGTTTATCATTACCATTCAATTTTCTCAATTCTTCATTGTTGGTACTTCCTGAAAGGAACCATAACAATTCATTAGCAATCATATTGAAGGAAGTAAACTTACCGGGCAGTAGTGGAAACCCTTCTTTTAGATCAAACTCAAGATGCTTCCCAAATAATGACAGGGTCCCTGTACCTGTCCTATCGTCGCATTCATTACCATGATCTAATATATTCTGCAATAAATCATAGTAACATTGCATTGGAGTTGTATGTTCATTTTTCAATTATTTCAATCCTACAATAGCAAGTAATACCGATGCAGCAACATTAAATGCAGTAGAGATTCCTAATAACGTGAATATCTTACTATATCTTAATTGTAGATCATAATAATCTTTGTGATTGCGCTGCAATGATGAATATAACTCACTAATCTCATCGATTTTTGGTAGCTTATTCGCTTTCTTTGTATATGCACGTTTAGCAACTATCGGTGCTTCCACAATCGGCTCAACAACTAGGTCTACCTTAACTTTTCTGACGTATGGTCGTTTAGTGTTATTTGTGTTCATTATATCAATATCTCCGCTAGTTTGGCAATTATTACGGCTAAATTTATCATAAATGCTGTAGTCATTAACCAGAATAAAATGTCGTTTCTTAATTTCAGTCTATCGTGCGTATCCATATCTGCTTGCCATGCTAGTTGAATTTCTAGCAAATCATCATCAAATACTTTCCTATGAGTTTTCAATTCGGCAGCATGATTTGTGATAAGGTCATATATCGTAAGATCTAATCTGGCCCATGAATCACTACAATGATTATAATCATCCAAACTAACCCATTGACCATTTTCGTCTTCTTGCATTCTACCCACGCCAATATAATGTTGTTTATATCGTTTCATACCATTTCCTATGAGAATATTAGTGCAGCAAAACACCCGAAGATTACTGCAGACATCATTAGTACCGTGAATCTTAACTTGTCGACAGTATCTTGAACTTCATTGTCGTGTTCGTATACGATAGTCGACACCTTTTCATCATATGCCCTATGAGTCTTCTCCATACATTTGTTATGAGTCAGCTCAGACAAATTATAGTCTTCCCACGTCACCCAATACCCATTTTTATCTTCTTCCATATCAACGGGACCACCTACACAATTATATCGTTTCATTACCAAGCACCAAACCAAATACCAATACCATGTACGATACCTACTGGAGCTGCAATAGCTCCAGCAATCAAGAATACCCACTCTTCTTTCTGAATACAAGTAATAACGTGTGTAGCCCACGCACCAAGTGGTATAGATACCACAGCCACTACTGATGTGTAGCCCACCAACCTTACAAACAAATCATTAGTACAATTTTTCATAATTCACCGAATAAACTGCCGGATGTAATTTCAACTACAGACCCGTCCACAAAATGTACAGAAATGCCAGAATCCGTTTCTACGATTTTCATTAAATCGGAAATGCCGGTCCTAATTTGGAACGCGGATATCGCAACCATTAATCGCTGTACTTCGGTATCATGCATAACTATAAAACGTTCTACAGGTTTAGTGTCCAGTGGTGTTATTTCTTCTTGTTGTCGTCTGGCTGCTTCATTGATAAGATCAGATTCGATTCTTAATTTTTCATCATTCAGTACTGATAAGATATTTTGATAATACTCAACATCAGTCTTTGCTTTTTCGGTATGTTGATTGAACATTTTGATGTCATCTAATACGATTCTTAATGCAGATTTATTCACTTCAGTTTTATTCATTTTTTAGCCTTCTGTTTACGTTGTGGTTTAGGTATTCCGGTTAAACATTCACACTTGTCTCTTCTATTTTCGCAACGATTAATCTTACTACACGCTGTTAATAATCTGAACAACTGTGTCTCGGGTATTGTATATATCTTCTCTTCTTCACTCATATGTGTATCCAAATAATTATATATGTGAGTATTATATCATAGTTTCACCAAATGTCAACTTTTATAAATATATGCATAACTACGGAGAAAATTCATGGTAATTAAAAAGACAGAACACTGGATTCAAACTGGTTGGAGACCAGCCCTTGCATGGTCATATGTTTTCATTTGTATGTTTGATTTTTCGATAGGTCCTATTTTATTTAACATGTTGCAATATTATGATCATGGTCAAACAATCTCTGCTTATTCAGCGATAACTTTGCAGGGTGGAGGGTTGTATCATTTGAGCATGGGAGCTGTACTTGGTTTGACTACACACGGCAGAACAAAAGAGAAATTAGAGTCCACAAAAATAGCGTAATTGTATTACATACGATGCAATATACAAATCTGGAGTATATTGCATCGTGTACTATACTTTTTTAGATATTAAAGCATCATAGGCAACACTACAAAATAATGCTATTGGTATATACATGATTAAAAACAAAGTAAATATGATGAATTGGGTTACTATACAAGCAGTCTGCATTAGTCCGTTTCCCTGTTGAGTTTTTCGTGGATATCTGATATGAATAATTTGTAGTACTCAACTAACTTACCATCAAATGCATATTTCAATC
>Ga0114962_10001494_pt1 | contig 20146 bp, 18 predicted proteins | sample C_130820_MF_Meta_FD_87017 | JGI IMG/M metagenome (GOLD analysis project Ga0114962, IMG submission 87017) | Freshwater microbial communities from Lake Croche, Canada to study carbon cycling - C_130820_MF_MetaG | ecosystem: Environmental > Aquatic > Freshwater > Lake | place: Lake Croche, Canada... | reverse complement strand
TTTCTTGTTGTCCTGCAGGGACTCCGGACCGGTGATATCGGTATTACCGGCGGTCACCAGAAGGCTCTGGCCGGTGATCAGATACGGCCCGGCGAAATCGACCTTCTCTTTGCGCTTGTCGGTGATCGAGTACGTGGCGACGATGTATTTCACCTGACCGTTCTGGATCAGTGTTTCGCGCTGGGCCGACGGCGACTCCTTCCACTCAATTTGGTCCTCGCGATACCCGAGTTCCTTGGCCACATACTTGGCGACGTCCACGTCGAAGCCGCTCATCGTGCCGTCGGGCTTCTTCAAGCCCAGACCCGGCTGATCGAATTTCGTTCCGACGACCAGTTTGTCGCCGCCACCACCACCTCCGCTACATGCGGTTGCGCTCAGCGGCAACGCGACTGCCAGCACGGCCGTGCCGATCAGACGCCATGAGATCTCGGGCATGAATTTCCCTCTCGTCCTAGTGATTGAGAATCTTGCCGAGGAAGTCCTTGGCCCGATCCGATTGCGGGTTGTCAAAAAACTCTGTGGGAGTGCCATCTTCGGCGATCGCGCCATCGGCCATGAACACCACCCGGTCAGCGGCGCGGCGGGCGAAGCCCATCTCGTGTGTGACCACCAGCATCGTCATCCCGTCGCCGGCCAGTGCGGTCATCACAGCCAGCACCTCGTTGATCATCTCTGGGTCTAGCGCGCTGGTCGGTTCGTCGAACAGCATCACCTTCGGGTCCATTGCCAGTGAGCGGGCGATCGCCACTCGCTGCTGCTGGCCACCGGACAGCTGAGCCGGGTACTTCTGTGCCTGATTGGCCACTCCGACCCGCTCCAGAAGCGCCATCGCGCGCTCCCTGGCCTTGTCCCCGGCTACCTTGCGCACCTTCATCGGTGCCAGTGCCACGTTCTCCAGGATCGTCTTGTGCGCGAAGAGGTTGAAGGACTGGAAGACCATCCCCACATCGGAACGCAATTGGGCCAGTTTACGGCCCTCGACCGGCAGATGCTCGCCGTCGATGGTGATCGTGCCGGAATCGGTGGTCTCCAGGCGATTGATCGTCCGGCACAGCGTGGACTTGCCCGAACCGGACGGACCCAGAACCACGACAACCTGACCCCGGTCGATGTCGAGGTTGATGTCTTTGAGCACGTGCAGGTCGCCGAAATGTTTGTTGACGCCCGTGATCGAGATCATGGGGACTGCCATGTGCAGACCCTACCCAGGTGCGGAGACACCAGCCGGTCGATCATGCGGTTTCTCGGCATCGCTGCACCTCCGTACCATGAGGTCCGTGACACCAGCGCTGACCCAGGATGAGGCGGGCAACGAGCCCGACTCGGCGGGCGGCCGCACCTACCAGGTCCGCACCTACGGCTGTCAGATGAACGTCCACGACTCCGAACGCCTCGCGGGTCTGCTCGACGCCGCGGGTTACCGCCGTGCCCCCGACGGTACCGACGCTGACGTGGTGGTGTTCAACACCTGCGCGGTCCGGGAGAACGCCGACAATAAGCTTTACGGCAATATCAGTCATCTGGTTCCGCGCAAACAGGCCAACCCGGATATGCAGATCGCTGTCGGCGGATGTCTGGCACAGAAAGACCGTGACGCGGTGCTGCAACGTGCGCCGTGGGTGGACGTCGTCTTCGGCACCCACAACATCGGATCACTGCCGGCCCTGCTGATGCGGGCACGGCACAACCGCGAGGCTCAGGTCGAGATCGCCGAGTCCCTACGCGAGTTTCCGTCGACGCTGCCCGCGACGCGGGACTCCGCGTATGCGGCCTGGGTGTCGATCTCCGTCGGCTGCAACAACACCTGCACCTTCTGCATCGTGCCGGCGTTGCGGGGCAAGGAATTGGACCGCAGGCCCCACGACATCCTCGCCGAGGTGCAGTCCCTAGTGGACCAGGGCATCCTGGAAGTCACCCTGCTGGGCCAGAACGTCAACGCCTACGGTGTGTCGTTTGCTGATCGAGAAACTCCGCGCGACCGTGGTGCATTCGCAACACTGCTGCGCGCGTGTGGGCGAATCGAGGGTCTGGAACGCGTGCGTTTCACTTCGCCACATCCGGCTGAGTTCACTGACGACGTCATCGAGGCGATGGCCGCGACGCCGAATGTCTGCCCGGCACTGCACATGCCACTGCAGTCAGGGTCTGATCCAGTCCTTAAGGCGATGCGGCGTTCCTACCGGGCTGAGAAGTACCTCGGCATCCTCAAACGGGTGCGGGCGGCGATGCCGCACGCCGCGATCACCACCGACATCATTGTCGGATTCCCCGGCGAGACCGAGGATGACTTTGCCGCCACCCTCGACGTCGTCCGCCAGGCCCGATTTGCGGCCGCGTTCACCTTCCAGTATTCGAAGCGGCCCGGCACCCCGGCAGCAACGATGGACGATCAAGTGCCGAAAGAGATTGTGCAGGAACGGTATCAACAGCTGATCGACCTCCAGGAAGCCATCTCCTTTGAGGAGAACCAAGCTCTGGTCGGCAGCACCGTCGAGCTTCTGGTGGCCAGCGGCGAAGGTCGCAAGGACCCCGCTACCGCCAGGATGAGCGGGCGGGCCCGCGACGGTCGACTCGTGCACTTCACCCCAGGCGACACCGACGTGCGGCCAGGCGATGTCGTCACCTCTATCGTCACCGGCGCGGCACCGCACCACCTGATCGCTGACGCGCCGCTGTTGTCCTACCGCCGAACCCGGGCCGGCGATGCCCACGCAGTGGGCCGGCGGCCCAGCACCGTCGGCCTCGGGTTGCCCTCAGTCGGTAGCCCGCCGGTGCAACAGCCGATCACGACAGGATGTCAGCGATGAGTGCTCATGGATCAGCCGACGAGTTTGAGGCCTACCGGGGCGAATTGGAGGCCGCGGAGCGTCGAGTGGCAGGCGAAATCGAGCCTGGTGCGCGGGGAGTCGTAGTGGCGATTCTGGTGTTCGTGCTCGTGGTGTCATTCATCCTGCCGCACACCGGAGGGGCACGAGGTGTCGATGTCCTGATGGGAGACAACACAGCGATCAACGCCGGCATCGCGCTGCCGTCGCGAATATTCAGCTGGCTCAGCCTGGTATTCGGCGTGGGCTTCTCGATGCTCGCGCTGATCACCCGGCGCTGGACGCTGGCCTGGATCGCGCTGGCCGGCTCGGCCGTCGGCAGTGCGATCGGCCTGTTGGCCGTATGGTCCCGGCAGACCGCTGCCGAGGGTCATCCCGGGCCCGGAATCGGGCTCATCCTGGGCTGGATCACGATGATCCTGCTGACCTTCCACTGGGCCCGGGTGGTGTGGACGCGCACTGCGGTCCAGCTGGCCGCAGAGTCTCAACGCCGTCAGGAGGCGGCCGACCAACACGCAAGATCGCTTCTTGACGGCCTTGACGGCCGCAAGCCCCCGTCAACCGATCAAACCGGCTAACGCCTCTTCGACAGGGCCGCCACCGCGGTGTCGGCCCACTGCCGCCACTGCTCGGCACTGGCCCGGGCCTGCTCGGCGTCCTTGGTCCGGCCCGCGGCGGCGGCCTTCTCGGCTTGGCGCTCGAACTGTTCAGCACGGCTCCGGAACTGCTCGGCACGGGCCTGGGCCTCCGGATCGGCTCGTCCTGCCTCGCCTGCGTCCCGGATCTTCTTCTCCACCGCCCGGAGGCGTCGATCCAAGTCGGCCGAGCGGTCGCGTGGCGCATTGCCGATCGCGTCCCACCTGTCGGTGATGCTGCGCAGTGCCGCGCGCGCGGCGTCAAGATTGTCGACGTCGATCTTCTCTGCTTCGGCCACCAGTTTCTCCTTGGCCGCACCGTTGGCCTGGAACTCGGCGTCGCGTTCGGCGCTGACTGCGTTGCGCGCGGCGAAGAAAGTGTCCTGAGCCGCCTTGAACCGGTGCCACAGCGCATCGTCGAGGTCCTTGGAAGCCCGGCCTGCCGTCTTCCACTCATTGAGCAGGTCGCGGAACTTCGCTGCGGTGGGGGCCCAATCGGTGGAACCGGACAGCTCCTCAGCCCGCTCGCACAGGCGTTCCTTCGCCTCTTTGATGCCGACGCGTTCGCGATCCAGTTCGGCGAAGTGCGCGCCGCGGCGGCGGTTGAAGGCGTCCCGGGCCGCCGAATAGCGCTGCCACAGTGCGTCATCGGTCTTCCGGTCCAGACCGGTGATCGCGCGCCACTCCTCCACGATGGTGCGAATCCGGTCGCCGGCGATCTTCCACTGCGTCGAGTTGGCCGCGATCTCCTCGGCCTCGACGGCCAGAGCCTCCTTGCGCGCGGTCTGCTCGGCGCGCTGTTCGTCGCGGCGGGCGCGCTCGGCCTTAGCCGTCTCTGCGGCCTGGTCAGCGATCGCCGTAAGTCGTGCCATCAGCACGTCGATATCACCCAAAACGTTTGCGGTGGGCAGTGTTTCGGCTAAGGAAGCAGCTGCTGCCTTGATCTTGCGAGCATCGCCGGTGCCCGAGCCCAGCCGAGTCTCCATCAGTGTGATCTCGGTAGCCAGGTCGTCAAAGCGCCGCCCGAAATGAGCGAATGCGGCGTCGGGTTCGCCGGCCTGCCAGGAGCCGACGACCCGTTCACCCGCGGCGGTGACTAAATAGACCGTTCCGTCGTCGGCCACCCGGCCGAACTTCCGGGGGTCACTCACCGGTTGCGCCGGTAGTGGCTTGGCCGGCGCCCCTGTGCGGGGGGCCGGCCGTGGCGGTCCCGGTCGGGGTGCTGGCCTGGGTGCAGGATCGCCGTTAGGCCCGGAGGTGGACTCCGGTGCGAGACTTGGGGTGGGCTCGGGGATGGACTCGCCGGACTCGTCGGCTTGGGTGTCCTCGATCGTCATGGCTGCGACTCACCTAACCCTCCGCGCGGTACACCCGCGCACCTGCCGCGCGAAGCGGCGCCGATAGTGCCCTGAGGTCGACCTCCTGCAGTCGGCCTCGTGGGTATTGAACCAGTTCCGATGCGTATAGGGCGCAGGTTGGGGGTTCGTTCTTCGCGGGCGAGGCGTGCCGGACCAACCTCGGTGCCTGCCGCCGCGCACGTTGCGGGTCGCGGAGGCTAGCGTGAGAGACGTGTTGGCCGCCATCGCTCTGACCCCCTCGGCACCGGTTCTGGTGCCCGAACTCGCCGGTGCGGCGGCCGCTGAAATCGCCACCTTCCATGACGGGGCGATCGCCGCGGCAGCGACCCTGCCGGACCGTTGGATCGCCATCGGTGTCGGCCCAACGGATCTGTTCATCGGTCCCACCGCCCGCGGCACCTTCGCCGGGTATGGCGTCGATGTTCCGGTGCTGCTCTCGTCGGACGCGTCGGAGGAGATATCCGAGCTGCCGCTGTGCGCACTGATCGCCGGTTGGCTTCGCGGGCAGGCGAATCCGGCCGCTAGTGTAGAAGTGCGGACCTACTCCGCCGATCACGATGTTGACGCCGCGCTTGCCCACGGCCGCGCTCTGCGCGACGCAATCAATGAAGCGGTCGACCCGATCGGCGTTCTGGTGGTGGCCGACGGTGCCAACACCCTGACCCAGACTGCCCCCGGCGGGTACGACCCTGATTCCGAACCGGCGCAGGCCGCTCTTAATGACGCCCTCTCCACCGGAAACGCCGTTGCGCTGACCCGACTACCGCCCGGGGTCATCGGGCGGGTCGCCTACCAGGTGCTTGCGGGTCTTACCGAACCGAAACCGCGTGCGGCGAAGGAGTTCGTGAGCGGGGCTCCCTACGGTGTCGGCTATTTCGTCGGCACGTGGACTCCGGGGAATTAATTGTCGCGGCCCATCGCCGTCATCGGGCCCACCGGCACGGGTAAGTCCCACCTCGCGCTCGCGCTGGCTGAACATCTCGGTGGTGGGCGCGTCAACGCCGACGCCATGCAGCAGTACCGCGGCATGGACATCGGCACAGCTAAAGTCGGTATCTCTGACCGTCGTGGCATCCCGCATCACCAACTCGACGTGCTCGACATTGCCGAGACCGCAACCGTCGCGCGCTATCAGCAGGCGGCCGTCGCCGATGTAGAAGCCATCGCCGCCCGCGGTGCCGTACCGGTCATTGTCGGCGGGTCGATGCTCTACATCCAGTCACTGCTCGACGATTGGGAGTTTCCGGCTACCGATGCAGCAGTGCGAGCCCGGTGGGAAGCGCGACTCAAAGACATCGGGCCGACCGCTCTGCACACCGAACTCGCCGGCCGGGATGCCGTCGCCGCCGCGACGATCCTGACTACTGACGGCCGTCGGATCGTGCGCGCGTTGGAGGTGATCGAACTGACCGGCCGCCCGTTCGCCGCATCGGCGCCCCGCATCGGTGAGCCACGCTGGGACACCGTGATCATCGGATTAGATTGGGACACCGGGACTCTCGACGCCAGACTTCGGGAGCGCACCGATGCCATGTTCGCCGCCGGCCTGGTCGCGGAAGTAAGCACACTCCTCGACCGCGGTCTACGCGATGGTGTGACCGCCGGTCGCGCACTGGGCTACGCACAGGTGATCGAGGCCCTCGACGGCGGTGCGGCCGCAGCCGACATCGACAGTGCCCGCGAGGCGACCTTCACCGGTACCCGGCGCTACGTGCGGCGGCAACGATCATGGTTCCGGCGCGATGCCCGCATCTGCTGGCTGGATGGATCAATGACGGGACTGCTCGACGCAGTGGTCGCGCAGTGGCGTCACGTATCCTGATCAGGTGATTCGAACCAGCGACGATCACGCAGGCTATGCCTGCGTCACGGAGCGGTTCAGATGATTTTCGCCAAGGGGCATGGCACCGAGAACGACTTCGTGATGCTGCCCGATCTGTCGGCGCGGTTGACGTTGGCCCCCGCGGCTGTCTCCGCGCTCTGCGACCGCCGATGCGGGCTGGGGGCGGACGGCGTGCTTCGGGTCACCACCGCGGGTGCGGCGATCGCCGCGGGCGCGTTAGAGCGACTCCCGGACGGTGTTGCCATGGGGGACTGGTTCATGGACTACCGCAACGCCGACGGTTCGACCGCGCAGATGTGCGGCAACGGCGCGCGGGTGTTCGCCCATTACCTCCGTGTCAGCGGACTGGAGGATCGCGACGAGTTCGTGGTCGGGTCATTGGCCGGACCACGACCGGTCATCGTGCACCGCGCTGACGACGTCACCGCCGACGTCACCATCGACATGGGCAGAGCTAGTCGACTCGGCGTCGGTATCGCAACCGTGGGCGGACGCCGACTGACCGGCATGGCCGTCGACGTCGGCAACCCGCATCTGGCCTGTCTGGTCCCCGATCTGACCGCCGACGAACTGAGCAGTCTCGACGTCGGCGGTCCGGTCGAGTTCGACCCCGCCCAATTTCCCGACGGGGTCAACATTGAAGTGCTGACCGCACCGGCGAACGGGGCGGTGTCTATGCGGGTCCACGAACGTGGCGTCGGTGAGACACGGTCCTGCGGCACCGGAACGGTAGCCGCCGCCCTGGCCGCATTGGACCACGATGGCGCTCGGACTGGCACCGTGCGGGTCCGGGTTCCCGGCGGCGGGGTCACTGTCGAGGTCAGCGACACCACGAGTTTCCTGCGCGGACCGTCGGTTCTGCTGGCGCGCGGAGACCTCGCCGACGCCTGGTGGGACGCCCAACGATGAACCGCATTGTTATTCGGATGCGCGACGTTGTCCGTGCGTGACACCATCGGATGCGTATGACTGACTTTGACGCGACCGCATCGCACGCCAACCCGAGCGTCGGCGAACTCGCACTGGAGGATCGCGTCGCGCTGCGCCGTGTGGCCGGGCTGTCCACCGAACTCGCCGACGTTTCCGAAGTCGAGTACCGCCAACTGCGACTGGAACGGGTCGTTCTGGTCGGGGTGTGGATGGACGGCAGCGCCGCCGACGCCGACGCCAGCCTGGCCGAACTCGCCGCACTGGCCGAGACCGCCGGTTCAGAAGTGCTCGAGGGCATCATCCAGCGGCGCGATAAGCCAGATCCGGCCACCTACATCGGTTCCGGAAAGGCTCAGGAGTTGCGCGGGATCGTCACTGCGACCGGTGCCGACACCGTGATCTGCGACGGCGAACTCAGCCCGGCTCAACTCAACGCACTGGAGAAGGTGGTTAAGGTCAAGGTCGTCGACCGCACGGCGTTGATTCTGGACATCTTCGCCCAGCACGCCACTAGCCGCGAGGGCAAGGCCCAGGTCGAGTTGGCTCAGATGCAGTACATGCTGCCGAGGTTGCGCGGCTGGGGCGAGTCGATGTCGCGCCAGGGCGGTGGCGCCGGCGGTAGCGGGGGCGGTGTGGGCACCCGCGGACCCGGCGAGACCAAGATCGAGACCGACCGTCGCCGGATCCGCGAGCGGATGTCGAAACTGCGTCGCGAGATCAAGGACATGAAACAGGTCCGCGACACCCAGCGCAGCCGCCGCCTGCACAGCGATGTGCCGTCCATCGCGATCGTCGGCTACACGAACGCCGGCAAGTCCAGCTTGCTCAATGCCCTTACCGGGGCCGGTGTCCTGGTGGAGAACGCGCTGTTCGCCACTTTGGAGCCCACCACGCGGCGCGGATATTTCGACGACGGCCGGCCGGTGGTCCTGACCGACACCGTGGGGTTCGTCCGCCACCTGCCAACCCAACTGATCGAGGCATTCCGATCCACCCTGGAAGAGGTCGTCGATGCCGATCTGCTGGTTCACGTCGTCGACGGCTCCGACGTGAACCCGCTAGCCCAGATCGAGGCGGTGCACAAGGTCGTCCGTGAGGTGCAGAATGACCACCACGCCGCGCCAGCTCCAGAGTTGTTGGTGGTCAACAAGATTGACGTCGCGGACGATCTGACGCTGACGCAGTTGCGGAGGGCCCTGCCCGGCGCGGTGTTCGTTTCGGCCCATACCGGCGAGGGTCTGGATCGGCTGCGTACCCGCCTGGGCGAGTTGGTCGAGCCCCGTGAGGTGGCCGTCGACGTGACGATTCCCTACGACCGTGGTGATCTGGTAGCCCGACTGCACAGCGACGGGCGGGTCGATGCCACCGAGCACACCGAGTACGGCACCAGGGTGAAGGCCCGAGTGCCGGCCGCCCTCGCGGCCGGCTTGCAGGCTTACAACACCTCGTAGGCGCGCGGACGCCGGATTTGGTGCCCAACCATCCGGTTGGTCTATTCTCCTAGCAAGCGCAAAATCCCTACCCGGAGGTCATCATGGCCAATGCCGTCAACTATTCCCGCACCATGTTCGAGCCCGAACACGAGCTGTTCCGGGAGTCCTACCGGGCGTTCCTGGACAAGCACGTCGCGCCGTACCACGCTCAGTGGGAGAAGGACAAGATCGTCGACCGCGGGGTGTGGCTGGAGGCCGGCAAGCAGGGGTACCTGAGTATGGCGGTGCCGGAGGAGTACGGCGGCGGCGGCAACCCCGACTTCCGCTACAACACCATCGTGTGCGAAGAGACTGCGGCCGGCGGATACAGCGGCCTCGGTTTCGCCCTGCACAACGATGTCATTGCGCCCTACCTGCTGAACCTGACCACCCGGGAGCAGAAGGAGCGCTGGCTGCCCCAGTTCGCCACCGGCGAGATGATCACCGCGATCGCCATGACCGAACCGGGTACCGGCAGCGACCTGCAGGGTATTAAGACGCGCGCGGTCAAAGAGGGTGACCACTACATCCTCAACGGTTCCAAGACGTTCATCACCAACGGCATCAACGCCGACCTGGTGATCGTGGTGGCACAGACCGACCCGGACAAGGGCGCGCAGGGATTCTCCCTACTGGCTGTGGAGCGGGGGATGCCGGGCTTCGAGCGGGGGCGTCATCTGGACAAGGTTGGCCTGGACGCCCAAGACACCGCTGAGTTGTCGTTCACCGACGTCAAAGTGCCCGTCGAGAACCTGATCGGCGAGGAGGGCATGGGCTTCATCTACCTCATGCAGAACCTCCCGCAGGAACGAATTTCGCTGGCCGTTATGGCGGCGGCTGCAATGGAGTCGGTACTTGAGGACACCATTTCCTACGTCAAGGAGCGCAAGGCATTCGGCAAGTCGATCGGTTCCTTCCAGAACAGCCGTTTCCTGCTTGCCGAATTGTCGACTGAAGCCACCGCGGTGCGCATCATGGTGGACGAATTCATCAAACTTCACCTCGAGGACAAACTCACTGCCGAACAGGCCGCGATGGCCAAATGGTGGACCACCGAGGCCCAGGTGCGTCTGGTCGACCGTTGTGTGCAATTGCATGGCGGCTACGGATACATGCGCGAATACAAGGTCGCTAAGGCGTTCCTCGATGCCCGAGTGCAGACCATTTACGGCGGCACGACTGAAATCATGAAGGAAATCGTCGGGCGCAGTCTGGGGCTTTAGCACCCAGGCCATCGGCCTAGTCTGGGGTTCTAAACACCCGTCATAGGGCATTTCGAACTAGCTCCGCCTTTATTCCAGATCAATTCGGGTTTCATCTCGATTTGGGTTCCGTGGGCGAAACGCACCGCGTGTCGTGGTTAGCTGACGCATTTATATGGGACCGTTGGACCATTGTTGATCTGATTGAGGTATATCTAACCGAACGCGGGAGACTCTGCATGACGCGGCTAGGAAATGGGCTGACTCGGACCGCCCGACGTTTCGCACTGGGGGTTGTGGCAACTGCGGCGGCGGCAGTCCTGGTGGCACCACTGGCAATGGCGACGCCGGAGAGTGACGCCGCCGATGCGATCAGCGCGGCCTGGGCCGCCGCCGGGGGTTCCGATTCCCCAGTGGGCGGTCAGGATGGCGATGTCTACGAGGTGGGCGAGGGTTACGGCCAGAAGTTCGCCGACGGCCAGATCTTCTTCACGCTGGATGCCGGTGCACACTTAATCTACGGTGCCATCCTGGACAAGTATCAGTCCCTGGGCGGGCCGGCGGACAGCGACCTTGGATTCCCGACTATCAACGAAGTCGCTGGTCTGGCAGGTCCCGACACCCGGGTGAGCACCTTCAGTGCCAGTGACAAACCCGCAATCTTCTGGACGCCCGATACCGGGGCGTTCGCTGTTCGCGGCGCTATCAACGCCGCCTGGGACAAATTGGGCGGGTCGGCCGGGGCACTGGGCGTCCCCATCGAAGATGAGCGTTACGACGGCGACAACGTCAGCCAGAAATTCACCGGCGGTGAGCTCACATGGAATCTCGGCACCAAGACCTTCACGTCCACACCGCCCGAATTCGCCGACAACCTCGTCGGTCTGGAGGTGCCCTCCGATGCCGCCACGCTGATCAACCTGGCCTGGCGGGCCAGCGGAGGTCTCGGCGGACCGCTCGGTGCGCGTCAAGGTCAACAGTCGACGATTGGCGATAACGGCGCCACCCAGGGGTATGCCGGTGGCAAGATCTTCTTCTCCCCGGACACCGGCGCCCACGCGGTGACCGGCGCGATCCTGTCAAAGTACGAGTCTTCAGGCGGGGCGACCGGCGACCTCGGCTTCCCGGTCGGCACCGAGTCCGACGGCGGTGTGCCCAACAGCCGCATCAGCTCGTTCAATGCGGCCGACAAGCCGGTGATTTTCTGGACTCCCGACACTGGCGCCATCGTGGTCCGGGGCGCGATCAACGCTGCGTGGGCCAAGCTCGGCGGGGCGACCGGAACCTTGGGCACCCCGACCGGCGAGCAGACCGTTTCCGGTGACACCGTCAGCCAGACGTTCAGCGGCGGCGAGGTCTCGTGGAACGAGTCCACCAAGGAATTCAGCACCCAACCCGCGGACCTGGCCTCGTCGTTATCGGGTCTGGAATTGCCGAATGCCACGTCCCAGACCCCAGACGCTCCCGCAGCCGGCGAAGCCGCCGGTAAGAGCGGATTCCGGGCGTGGTGGTTGCTTTTGATTCCATTGGTTCTGCTCGGCGCCCTTGCGGCATGGGCGCTGAGCAAGGCAGGTTCGACCGCAGCGAAGCCCACCGACAGCGACCACTTCGGCGCGGGGTTCAATGACGATCCCTGGCCAGGCAGCAAGCCGGACTCCGGACGCGATTCTGGATTCAATTGGTCGGCGCCAGCCATCGACGAAGAAGCCACGTTCGACAGCGATGAGGATGCAATCGATACTGCTCCCACCCGCATTCCGACCGAGGCTGAGCTCGCCGAATTCGATCCTGCCGATAGCTTTGAGCAGTCTGAGGCGGCCTCCGCCGTGGAGATCGAGGCATGGGAAGACGACGTCCCCGTCGATGCCGGGCGCCACTCGACCTTCAGTGCTGAGGCGGACTCGATGTGGAAGCTTGACCTGGACGAGGTTGGGTGGCCCAGGCACCGCCGCGCAGCGCCCGAGGCCCCGGACCCGACTGTCGACGACGAGGCGGACGTGCTGCCCTTCGAACTCCCGATGGAGCCTCCGGCGCAGGAGCCGTGGCGGCCGGCGATCCATCTGCCACTGGCCGATCCCTTCCAGGCTCCCGAGGGGTACTGGATCAAGGGCAACACCCACTCGGGTCTGTACTACACCCCGGACTCGGAACTGTACGAGAACACGCTGCCCGAGGTGTGGTTCGCCAGTGAGGATCTGGCGCAGGCCAACGGATTCGTCAGGGCGCCCGAGTAGGACCCTTCGGCCGGTGGATCCGCGTTAGATTTTGCGGATGACGGTGACGACCTTGCCGAGGATTACGGCTTCATTGCCCGGGATCGGGTCGAAGGCCGGATTGTGCGGCATAAGCCAAACCTGGTTGGCGGCCCGTTTGAACGTCTTCACCGTGGCCTCGCCGTCGATCATCGCTGCGACGATATCGCCGTTGTCCGCGACATTCTGCTGACGGATAACGACCCAGTCGCCATCGCAGATGGCGGCGTCGACCATTGATTCGCCGACGACCTTGAGCAGGAAGAGCGAGCCTTCACCTACGAGTTCGCGCGGCAACGGGAAGACGTCCTCCACCGCCTCCTCGGCCAGGATCGGCCCGCCTGCCGCGATGCGGCCAAGCACGGGCACGTAGGTGGGTTCGGGCAGTACGTCGGAACCGGCTACCTCGGTGACCACCGCTGCGCCGATATCCTCACCGCTGCGTACGTCGACGGCGCGCGGCCGGTTGGGATCGCGCCGTAGATACCCCTTGCGTTCCAATGTGCGCAACTGATGAGCGACCGATGACGTGGACGTCAGGCCCACTGCATCGCCGATCTCCCGGATGCTCGGGGGATACCCCCGACTGGTGACGGATGTCCGGATTACCTCGAGAATGGTCCGTTGACGCTCAGTCAGGCCGGTCGCGCCGCGGCGCGCGGGCGTGCCGCCCGGAGTCTCAGTGCTGTCAGTCATGGCCGTGAATCTAATCGGACGCACCGACATTATCAAACATGTGTTCGACGGCGGCGTGTCGCGGCAGGTCTGGCTGGCGCGACACGAGATCTTGTCGGTGGCCTGATTTATCGTGAGACACGCTCGCTCACATGTTCGGAAATCGAACATGTGGTCGAGTATAGTTCGAACATCAGAGCGAATAAATACCGAAAGGGGTCGACATGACAGCCCTCGATGAACGTCAGTTGGTGGAGTGGTTCGAGGAGTGCCCCCGTCTCACCCGAACTGCAGGGCCCACCCTAACTGCAGGGCCCACCCGAAACGCGGGGCCCAGTCGGAGCAAAGGCGGCGCGCCGGTACGCACGCGAAGCCACCGGCCCGGACCGGCGCGGCCGCCGGTGGCACCCTTGCACTACCGGGGCACCGGTATTTCGATGTCGCAATCCCCGCACGCCCGTCGGCCGGTGAGCACCGCCGTGACCGTCTCGCTGGCGGGCCTGGCCGCATTGATCACCCTGTGGCTGGGTTCGTTGGCGAACTTCAGCGCGAATTCGTCAGCGGCGCCGGTGTCGGCCCCGGACCAGTTGGCGGTGGTTCAGGTCCAGGCCGGTGAAACGCTGCAGCAGTTGGCGCAACGCGTCGCACCTGGAGCGTCGGCCGCGCAGACCGTCGACCGGATCCGGGATCTGAACAAGCTTGATTCGGCCGCGATCGACGCCGGTCAGACCCTCATCGCCCCCCTCGGGTGAGGGGCATCGGGGTACGCTTTTGCTCGACGCGAGCGTCAGTGCTCGGCGGGAAGAGGGGAGCGGCCGTGCACTGTCCGTTTTGCCGTCATCCCGACTCGCGGGTGGTCGACTCCCGCGAGGCCGACGAGGGTCAGGCGATCCGGCGTCGGCGATCGTGTCCGGAATGCGGGCGCCGTTTCACCACCGTCGAGACCGCGGTTCTGGCGGTTGTGAAGCGCAGTGGGGTAACCGAACCATTCAGTCGCGAGAAGGTGATCAGCGGGGTGCGGCGCGCGTGCCAGGGCCGTGATGTTGACGACGATGCACTTAACCTGCTTGCCCAGCAGGTTGAGGACGCCGTCCGCGCCGGTGGGTCGCCCGAGATTCCCAGCAACGAGGTGGGTTTGGCGATCCTCGGACCTTTGCGAGAGCTGGACGAGGTCGCCTACCTGAGATTCGCCTCGGTGTACCGGTCATTCACCTCGGCCGACGACTTTGAACGAGAAATCGAGGCGCTTCGCGCCCACCGTCAGGTCGGAACTAACCACTAGCGGCATTGCGGTGCACGCCGCAGAGGACCCGGTCTAGTTGTCGTCGGAGTCCGCTGTCCCGTCCCTGAGGTCCTCATCGCGCTGGGCCAGGAAACGTTCGAATTCGGCGCCCAGTTCATCTCCGCTCGGCAGATCCTCGTCGCGAGCGAGTAGCGACCGATTCTCCTGTGCCGCAACGAATGCGTCGTACTGATGCTCGAGGGCATCGACCACCTGGGCGACCTCGGCGGAGGCGGCCACCTGTTCGTCGATCTTGCTGCGAACGGCTTTCGCGGCCTCACTGAGAGCCTCAAGGGGAATGTCGAGCGCTGCCGACTTGGCGGCCTGGCCGAGGAGGGCCTCGGCCCCAGCGGGGTAATCGGTCTGCGCCAGATAGTGCGGCACGTGGACGGTGAAACCCACCGCGTCTTGACCATGCTGTGCCATGCGGTACTCGAGCAGATTGGACACACTGCTGGGCACCTGAACCTCACCGACCCACGGCTGGTGATCGGCGATCAGGTCGCGGTTGTTCGAATGCGCAGTCATCGTCACCGGCCTGGTATGCGGGACGGCCATCGGGATTGCACCCAGGCCGATGGTCTGGCGAACGCCAAGCCGCTCGGCGAGTAGTCGCACAGCGGTGACGAACCGCTCCCACTGCAGGTCCGGTTCGAGACCCGCCAGCAGCAGGAATGGGGTGCCCACGCTGTCGCGCAGCGCGTAGAGGTTGAGGTGCGGATCCTCGTAGCTGGTGAAGTGGTCGGTCTTGAAGGTCATCAGCGGTCGGCGGGACCGGTAATCCAGCAGATCGTCGATGGCGAAGGAGGCGACGAGTTCGGAGTCCAGTGCACTCTGCAGGTGCGCGGCCGCCAGTCGGATGGCGTGGCCGGCGTCGGAAAATCCCTCCAGGGCATGAATGAGCACCGGTCCTCGGCCGTCGTCCGATGACAGTTGCGGGGACGGGAACTCGAGTTCGTAGATCCGCTCGGGACGGTTGTCGTGGCCTTGCTCGTCAGCCATGGGTGTGCCTCCTCGATTCGTCCACCTGGACGGCTGTGCCGCCGGATGAACCTATGCTGCATAACGCGCCGGGGGCGGTGCTCGTTCCCCGGGTCGTCGTTGAAAATCGGGCTAGTCCCGGAACTGGGCCAGCGCCCGCATCTTGTTCATCACGTCCAGTGCCGCCACCTTGTAGGCCTCGGAGAACGTGGGGTAGTTGAACACCGCGTCGACCAGATACTCCACCGTACCCCCGCAGCCCATCACGGCCTGTCCGATGTGCACCAGTTCAGTGGCGCTGGTACCGAAGATGTGGACCCCGAGCACGCTCAGGTCCTCGGTGGACACCAGCAGCTTGAGCATGCCGTAGGAGTCACCGACGATCTGACCCCGCGCCAGTTCGCGATACCGCGAGACTCCCACCTCATAGGGGACGGAGTTCTTGGTGAGTTCGACCTCGGTGGCACCGACGAAGGAGATCTCCGGAATGGCGTAGATCCCGAACGGCTGCAATGCCCGAGTTCCCGCGCAGGGCTCACCGAATGCGTGGTAGGCGGCCAATCGGCCCTGTTCCATCGAGGTGGCTGCCAAGGCGGGGAAGCCGATCACGTCGCCCACGGCATAGATGTGCTCGACTTTGGTCTGGTAGGTCTTGTCGTCGACGAAGATCCGGCCCCTGTCGTCGGCTTCCAATCCGGCGTTTGCCAATGCGAGGCCTTCGGTCTGCCCCTGTCGGCCAGCGGAATACATCACCGTCTCGGCCGGAATCTGCTTGCCGCTGGCCAGGGTGGTCACCGTTCCGGTGCCGCCGACGTCGACAGCAGTCACCTCCTCGCCGAACCGGAATGTGACGGCCAGGTCACGCAGGTGGAATTGCAGCGAATCGACGATCTCGGAATCGCAGAACTCCAACATCGAATCGCGGCGCTCGACGACGGTGACCTTGGTGCCGAGCGCGGCGAACATCGAGGCGTATTCGATCCCGATCACGCCGGCCCCGACCACGACCATCGACGCCGGCAGGGATTTGAGTTCGAGAATCTGATCGGAGTCCAGGACTCGGTCGTCGTCGAAGTCGACCCCGTCGGGACGCGCCGGAGTGGTACCGGTGGCGATGACGACATAGCGGCCGCTGACGGTGATCCGCTCGGCACGGGTGGGATCCTCCACGCGGATGGTGTGCTCATCGACGAAGCTGGCGTGACCGGTGTAGAGCTCGACCCCGTTGCGCATCAGTTGGCTGCGCACCACCTCGACCTCTTTGCCGATCACATGCTCGGTCCGGGCCAGCAGGTCGGCGGGCGTGATCCGCTCCTTGACCCGGTAGCTCGCGCCGTACATCTCGCGCTGGTTCATTCCGGTCAGATAGAGGACGGCCTCGCGCAACGTCTTGGACGGAATGGTGCCGGTATTGACGCACACTCCGCCAAGCATGCGGCCGCTCTCGATCACAGCAACCGTCTTACCCAGCTTCGCGGCGGCGATCGCGGCCTTCTGTCCGCCCGGACCCGAACCGATGACGACGAGGTCGTATTCCAATCCCATGAGGAAAAGACATACGCCGCTTTGGGCGATCTCGCACGCTGACGGGGTACAAAACCGGGTGAACATTTGATCCACAGTGGAGTTTTCATCCACAGCCGACCGCTGACCGGGCGTCCTGCACGGCCATTCTGACGGTCATCCTTGACAGCGTCGGCCCATGACCTTTCAGCATCCGGAGTTCCGCCTCCACCGCCCCGGCGCTCTGATCGCCGCCCTGCCTGCCGTCCTCGGCTTCGTTCCGGAGAAGTCCTTGGTTCTGGTCTCCCTCGAGGACGGCCGGATGGGTGCGGTTATGCGTGCCGACCTGGCCGTCGACCTCACCGATAACATCAATCGCCTCGCCGAAATCGCGGCGACCTCCGGTGCTGACACCGTGGTCGCGGTGATCGTTGATGCCGACGGCGCGCTGTGCCCGATGTGCAACGCCGATCATCGTCTACTGTGCGATGCCCTGACCGAAGCGCTGGACAGGCATGCGATCGGGCTGTACGCCGCCCACGTCGTCGACCGGGTCGAAAACGGCGGCAGGTGGCGGTGTGTCGATGATTGCGGCGCGCAGGGGACCGTTGAGGATCCCACCGCCTCACCGTTGGCCGCGGCCGCGGTCCTCGACGGCCGGCGGCTCTACCGGCACCGGGCCGACCTGCAAGCAGTCATCGTTGGCACCGACCCGGATCGCGCCGCCGCTCTGGTCGAGCCTATCCGCGCCCGGGCGGTCGTACGGCAGGCCGCGTGGGAGGCCGATCCCGACCGATGTGGTCGGCGTGACGTCGAAGCCGTGATGGCCGTTGCCGCCCGGCTGTGCGAGGGCATCGAACCCGCTGCCGACGAACTGGCAGGCCTGGCGTGCGGGATTACCGACGTCGCGGTGCGCGACACGTTGTATGCCCTGGCGGTCGGTGCCAAGGCCGGGGCCGCTGAGGCGCTGTGGGCGGCACTGGCGCGCACCATTCCGGATCCATGGCGGGTAGAAGCCCTTGTGCTACTTGCGTTTTCGGCTTATGCCCGAGGTGACGGACCATTGGCTGGTTTATCGCTGGAGGCGGCGCTGCGCAGTGATCCCGATCATCGGATGGCCGGGATGCTCGATACCGCACTGCAGTCGGGTATGCGGCCCGAGCAGATCCGCGAATTGGCGCGCACCGGGTATCGCCTCGCCAAACGACTGGGGGTTCAGTTACCTCCGCGACGTGACTTCGGTCGTCGCGCGGTCTAGTACCGCGGTGGTCGTCGCGCGGTCTAGAGCCGCGGTGGTCGTCGCGCGGTCTGGCTAGACCTTTTCGACCTTCACCGCGTGGGCCATTTCATGGGGGAGTTCCACGTTCTCATGACCGCTGACGATGATCGTGACGTCGCCGTCCGGTCCGGACTGGACCAGCACCCGGGCATTGGGAACTACGCCGGCTTCTTTGAGTCGGCCGATCAGGGCGACGTCACCCTGGACATGCTCAGTCAACTGGCGCACCACCACCGCCACTGAGTCTCCGACCGGAAGTTCGGTCAGTCGCACCAGATTGACCGTGTCGTGGTGGGTTACGGAGTGTTCCATTCCGAGCGCGGCCAGGCCGGGGATTGGGTTGCCGAACGGTGACACAGTCGGGTTGTCGAGCACCGTGACCAGACGCCGTTCAACGTCCTCACTCATCACGTGCTCCCACCGGCACGCTTCTGCGTGCACCTCCTCCCATGGCAGTCCGATGATGTCGACCAGGAGACGCTCTGCCAGCCGATGCTTGCGCATCACCGAGGTCGCGAGGTCTCGGCCCTTGTCGGTGAGTTCGAGGTGCCGGTCTCCGGCCACCCGAAGCAGGCCGTCCCGTTCCATCCGGGCCACGGTCTGACTCACCGTCGGCCCGCTCTGCTCGAGACGCTCGGCAATACGGGCGCGCAACGGCACCACGCCCTCTTCCTCGAGGTCGTAGATGGTGCGCAGGTACATCTCGGTGGTATCGACCAGATCGTTCATTAGGTCACCCTTCGTTGCACGCCGAGTCTAACGTGCCTGGCTGCGGCAACGGTTCGCCATCGTTGGTAACCCTAGGTCTCTAACCCGCGGTGCAACGCAGTGTGCCCGCCGGGGTTAGCCGGCGGGCACACCAGGAGGGGTTGACTAGCTGGCGTATGAACGAAGCCGTTCGGCGCCGCCGTTACGCAGTTTGATCATGACCTCGCGCTCGATCTGGCGCACCCGCTCCCGGGACAGACCGAACAGCTTGCCGATCTGATCGAGCGTGCGAGGCTGACCGTCGTCGAGGCCGAAGCGCAATTGGATCACCTGCTGCTCGCGTCCGTCGAGCGTGGCGAGCACGTGGCGAATATCGGTGTGCATCAGTTCGGCGATCACGGTGTTCTCCGCCGACATCGCCTCGGAGTCCTCGATGAAGTCACCCAGGGGTGCCTCCTCGTCAGCTCCGACCGGCATGTCCAGGCTGACCGGATCGCGGCTGTGCTCCAACAGGTCATGGATCTTCTCGGCGGGGATGCCCGACTCCTCGGCGAGTTCCTCGTCGGTGGCCTCCCGGCCCAGGATCTGGTGCATCTCCCGCTTGATCCGAGCGAGCTTGTTGACCTGCTCGACGAGGTGCACAGGCAGCCGGATGGTTCGGCTCTGGTCGGCCATTCCGCGGGTGATGGCCTGGCGGATCCACCACGTTGCATACGTCGAGAACTTGAAGCCCTTGGCGTAGTCGAACTTCTCCATCGCCCGGATCAGACCCAGATTGCCCTCCTGGATCAGATCGAGCAGGGGCATCCCGCGGCCGGTATAGCGCTTGGCCAGCGACACCACCAGACGCAGGTTGGCCTCGAGGAGGTGCTGACGAGCCGCATGGCCATCACGCACGACGGTCATCAGATCGCGTTTGCGGGCCTCCCCCAAGCGTTTCCGCGTCTCGAGAAGGTGCTGTGCGTACAGGCCTGCCTCGATGCGCTTGGCGAGTTCCACTTCGTCCTCCGCGCTGAGCAGGGCCGTCTTGCCGATGCCGTTCAGATACACCCGCACAAGATCAGCGGCTGGACTCTGAGTGTCCAAGTCGCTGTTGAACCGGGTGATGGTGGCGTTTGCCATGGTGGCCTCCTGGTCGGATCCGACTGTCAGGGAGTACAACGCCCGACCGGAACGGAGAGTTCCCGGGTTCCGCTCC